>Ga0315275_10000315_pt1 | contig 39923 bp, 38 predicted proteins | sample YL17G03_0_MG_FD_205557 | JGI IMG/M metagenome (GOLD analysis project Ga0315275, IMG submission 205557) | Sediment microbial communities from Yellowstone Lake, YNP, Wyoming, USA - YL17G03_0 | ecosystem: Environmental > Aquatic > Freshwater > Lake > Sediment | place: USA: Wyoming | collected... | reverse complement strand
CCTGGCCTAAGGCTGTTTTGGTTTTTGTGGGCTTAATTGCCTGAGGAGTTTTAATGTATGATCTTATTATCATAGGCGCAGGCCCATCTGGGATCACGGCCGCGGTTTACGCCGCCCGGAAGAAAATGGATTTTTTGGTCTTGACCGATGATGTCGGAGGCCAGACGGTTTGGTCCAGCGACGTGGAGAATTATACCGGCTACCAGTTTATCACCGGAGTGGAGTTAGCCCAAAAGTTTGAGCAACATTTGCGCCAGTACGATATCGCGGTGCGCGAGAACGAGCCGGTAATTTTGCTGGAAAAAAACAACGGATTTTTTACGGCAACTACCGCTAAAGCCGCTTACCAGTCCCGTGCGCTGATCATCGCTTCCGGGAAACGTTCTCGCGAATTGAAAGTAGTTGGAGAAAGGGAATTCCGGAACAAAGGGCTGACTTACTGCGCGACTTGCGACGGGCCGCTTTTTAGCGGCAAGGACGTGGCGGTAGTGGGGAACGGAAATTCAGCGCTTGACGCGGCCCTGCAGATGGTGCGCATTTCGCCCCGGGTCTATATTATCAATAATGTTTCGGCTCTGGCCGGAGACGCGGTCATGCGCGAGAAGGTAGTCTCTTTTAAGAATGCGACGGTGATTAACGACGCAACAGTGACCGCGATCCTGGGGGATAAATTGGTCACCGGGATCAGGATCAAGCATAATAATAGTCAGCAGGAGATCCCGGTCCAGGGGGTTTTTGTGGAGATCGGTTTAATTCCTAATTCCGATTTTGTTTCTTTAGTAAAAAAAAATGATCTCGGCGAGATCGAGGTTGATTGCCGCAACTCAACCAGCTTGGAAGGAATATTCGCCGCGGGCGATGTTACTAGCGTGCCGGAAAAACAAATCATTATCGCGGCCGGCGAGGGCGCGAAAGCTTGCCTAAGCGCATTCAGGTATTTAGCCCAGCACAAATTTTAATCTTATGCACAGGTATTTATTAAAACTAGGACCTTTTACAGTCTACTCTTACGGAGCAATGCTGGCTCTGGCTTTTATCGTCGGAACGATCCTCGCTGCTTTTCGGGCCCAGCGATCCGGGCTTGATAAAAATAAAATTGTAGACCTGATGTTTTATATTTTGGTTTCTTCATTGCTGGGGGCGCGGCTTTTGTTTGTGACTCTTAACCGGGCTTATTACGCCGGGCATCTTCCGGAGATCTTTCAGATCTGGGAAGGGGGATTGGTTTTTTACGGAGGATTTATTCTGGCTTTTATAGTTTCGGTCTGGTTTATTAAAAAGAATCGTCTGCCTTTTGGCAAAGTCCTGGATGTGCTGGCTCCTTCAGTGGCTCTGGGGATCGCTATCGGCCGGATCGGCTGTTTCTTGAACGGTTGCTGCTGGGGCAAAGTTTCCTGGAAATGGGGGATAAGTTTTCCTTTCAAGGACAATCCTCCGGCTTACGCTGAGCAGGTTTATGGCGGTTTGATCCCCGGAGACGCGCTTTGTTCTTTGCCGGTTATTCCTACCCAGCTTTATGAATCTCTGGCCTGCCTGGTGATATTCTTTATTCTGGTTTTTGGGCAGCGCTATAAGCGTTTTGAAGGGGCTGTGTTCTGGGCCTTTATTCTTATGTATTCAGCGTTCCGTTTCGTGATCGAATACTTCCGGTACTACGATCAAAGTTTTATCTTCGGCTCTTTTACTGTTTCCCAGTTAATCAGCGCGTGGCTGTTCGGCGCAGGGCTTTTAGTGTTTTTTAGAAAAAGCCGCGGCTAATAAACGCTGACAAGATCCGGCGATTGTGCTATAATTACCACCGTAGAGATTTGAATAATCCCTTTTTGATGCGGGAATAAGGATCGAAAATGGCCGAAATAGTTCTAGAGATCCGCGATCTCCATGTGAGTATCGCGGACAAGGAAGTGATCCGCGGGATCGACTTGGTTTTGCGAGAAGGGGAAGTGCTTGTCCTTTTAGGCCAGAACGGCTCGGGCAAGACTTCGCTTCTCATGTCGATCATGGGATTTCCTTCCTATAAAGTCATCAAAGGCGATATCATTTTCAAAGGCCGGAGCATCCTCGGGTTGCCGATAGACGAGCGGGCAAAGCTGGGGATCGGCGTGCTTTTGCAGCGTCCGCCGACCGTGCGCGGGGTAAAGCTGCGCCAGATGCTGACTATGACAGCGGGGAAAAAAGATTTTGACCTGGAAAAAGTGGCCGGGGAATTATCCATGACGGAGTTCTTGGGCCGCGATCTTAACCTGGGATTCTCCGGCGGAGAAATGAAGCGTTCCGAATTGTTGCAGGTCATTGCCCAGGATCCGCAGGTAGTGCTTCTGGACGAGCCGGAATCAGGGGTGGATCTGGAAAATGTGGCTTCCATGGGCAAGATCATCAACGATTTCCTGGGAGTCAAAGACCGCTGCGGTTTGATCATCACCCATACCGGATACATCCTGGATTACATCCAGACCGACCTGGGATGCGTGCTCGCGGACAGCAGGCTGCATTGCTTGAAGAACCCTAAAAAGATCATTAGCGACATTCGCAAATACGGATACGATAAATGCTTGACGTGCAAAGGCTGAAAGACGAGTTTGACGCTAAGGCTACCAAGGCCCAGGATAAGAAAGCCGCGTTCGGCGAGGATATTGATCTGAACAGCTTCCTTAAAGAGCCTAAAGGAGCGTCTTACCCGAAGGGTTTAGCGGGCCTTAGTCCCAGCCAGTCCAGCTTGGCTTTGCAAGCAGGAGTAGATACCAGCGAGAAAGACCGTTTCGGGACATTCTTCCAGATGGACCACAATGTCATCCACGCCCAGAGCAAAAAAGAAGGGCTGGAAGTGATGAGCACCACTGAAGCGCTTAAGAAGTATGACTGGCTGTGGGATTATTACTGGAAAGCGGTGGCGGTGGACAGCGATAAATACACGGCCCATGCCCAGCTTAATCCTTACCACGGTTATTTTATCCGCGCACTTCCGGGTGTGGAAGCTACTTTCCCGATCCAGGCTTGCCTGTTTTTGAAATCCAGCAACCTGATCCAGAGCGTGCATAATATCATTATCGCCGAAGAGGGTTCGAAGCTGCAGATCATCACCGGCTGCGCCACCGAATCCACGGGAGATAAAGGGCTGCATGTCGGCATTTCGGAATTTTTCGTCAAGAAAAACGCCCAGGTGACATTCACGATGATCCATAACTGGCGGGAAAATGTCGCGGTCCGGCCGCGCACAGGGACGATCGTGGAAGAAAACGGCATATTCCTCTCCAACTATATCTGCCTTAAGCCGGTCAAGTCCCTTCAGATGTACCCGAAAGCAACGCTCGCGGGCAGGAATTCCCTGGCGCGCTATAATTCCATATTATACGCTTTTCCGGGTTCGAACCTGGATGTGGGTTCGCGCGTGGTCCTCTCCGGCCGGGATTCCCGGGCGGAGATCATTGCCAGAGCTATTTCGCATAACGGCAATATCACTGCGCGCGGCAATTTGCGCGGGGAGATCGCTCCGATAAAAGCGCATCTTGAATGCCGCGGCCTGATCATGGGCGAAAAAGGCAATATCTACGCCATACCCGAGCTGGAAGGCTGCACTGAAGGCGTGGATATGTCGCATGAAGCGGCGGTAGGCAAGATCTCTAAAGACGAAATAGAATATTTGATGTGCCGCGGCCTGTCCGCCTCGGAAGCCCAGGCTGCGATCGTGCGCGGATTTTTGGATGTTTCGATAATGGGGCTGCCGGAAGTCCTCGGGCGTCAGATCGATAAAGCGATCGAGACTTGCGAGAAGGAAGCGATGTAGGTATCGCTAAGGCAAAGCTGGAGGTGTAAAAATGGGAAATAATTCCGAAGGGTCAAAGCGAAGGGGAGATGTTTCGACTTTCATGGTCCATTTAACGCGCAATACCGAAGATTGCAAAAGCGCCAAAGAAAATCTTATCGATATTCTTTGCACCCGGGTGATCCAGCCGCGTAATTCCAAAGGTCTGTTCTACGCTACTGAGGGCGTATGCGATGCCGCCCGTACGGTCTGTTTCGCGGAAACCCCTTTTAACGCGGTCAAGAATCTGATCGGCAAGCATCAGGGCAGGGGAGTAGAGTTAAGCCCGTTCGGTTTAGTGTTTTCCAAGGATTTGTTGATCCAAAAAGGTGCTAATCCGGTTTTTTACGTCAACACTTATGCCAACCAGGAAAGAAAAGAGGTGATACTTCAAGCCATCAAGCAGCTCGATCCTCATAAGCAAAAAGAGATCGCTCCTTACGTGGAAATTTTCGGCTGGAACGGTTCCGGCGGGATCTACGATTTCCATCGTGAACGCGAGTGGAGATATCCCGGGGATTTCGAGTTCGAATGGAAAGATGTTATCTTCGGTCTTTGCGATGATGAGCATATCGAGGAGATGGAACAGTTATTCGAAAAGGAGATCAAGTTTATTTCTCCTTACATGAATCTGGAAGAGATTTTCGGAAGGATGGTTTTGAGCTGGGAAGAATCCCGTTATGGAAGTTACCGGGAACATTTTGAAACGACTTAAAGAACAAGAGCTTAGAATCAAGTGCTATATAAAGGAGAACAAAAGTGAAGAAAACAAAAGCGCTTTTATTAAGCTTTGCAATTTTATTTGCCGGCGCAGGATGCCAGAGTTCGCCTAACCGGACAGGCGAGGGAGCTTTACTGGGCGGGCTTTTGGGAGCCGGAGCAGGAACTATTATCGGCAATCAGAGCCGTGACCGGGATAAAGGCCGGACCCAGGGAGCTTTGATCGGTGGAGTCGTGGGCGCTTTAGGCGGAGCATTGACTGGAAGCCAGATGTCCAAACAGCCCCAACAACAGACTCAGGCTGTTGATCCTAATCAGATGTCTATCCAGCAGGTCGTAAGCCTGTCTTTACAGGGAGTTCATGAAGATGTGATCGTTGATCGCGTCAGGATGAGTAATTCCAGATTCAGCTTATCTCAGAGCGACGTCGATTACCTTAAAAATCAGGGAGTCACTCAAAAAGTAATTAGCGCCATGCAGGGATATTAATAAAATCAAGCTTAAAAGTTTCCAAGCGGCAGGAAGCTTAATCCTGCCGCTTTTTATTTTAGCCTTTTAAAGAGAAAACGCTTTCAGGATTTTTATTATAATTCCTTGAAAAATAATGATTTATGATGTATATTTTTAACACAAGTCATTATTAATATTTGTGTTAAGTAAAGAATATTAGTACAAACAGGAGCGTAAGTAATGGTTACTATTTTCGCCGCGGGACTCGTGGTAATTATAGTGGTCTCGCTGGTATTGTATTTTTTTGTTTCTATTCCTTCCTCAGCTAAGTCCGGGCAGGGGGGTGTTTTCTCTTCGGGAAACTCTTTGCAGCCAGAGGTCAAGAGCCTTAAAATAGCCAAAATGGAAGAAACGATCAATTCTTTGACCAAAGATCTGCAGGCGCGTTTCTTGGACTGCGCCGGCCTCAAAAAAGAACTGGAATCTGCAAAGATCGCCGAAACTGCCGCTAAAGAGGAGTTGGTCCGGCAAAAGGACTGGGAGGCTAAAAATGAAGAGACTTTGCTTAAGATAAAAAAAGAGGCTGCCGACGATAAAATCCAGTTTGTCCTGAAAGAAAAAGAATTGGCCGCTGAGTACACCAAGAATGTGGATTTTATCCGCAAGTTGCGGGAATCCAGCTTGAAAATCCAAGAATTGGAGGATGAGCAAAAGCGCAAGACCGAAGAGATCGAAAAAATGAAACATAAGATTGAAAGCTTGCGTAATGAGCTTCTTGACCGGAGTGCGGAAGTGAAAAACCATTCCGACTCTGTCAGAAAGATGCAAAAAGAGTTGGAAGAAAGCGAGTGGGTCCCGAAAAAAGAATTTAATAAGCTCAATGATGAGTATGATAAGCTGGAAAACGAATTAGAGGAAAAAACGGAAGATTTGGAAAAGAAAGATGATAAGATCCGGGAGTTATATGCCCGGGTGGTGCAGATGTCGCAGCAGGGATTAGCCGGGCAAGTTTCAACAGAGCCGTCTGCTCCGGAAGTTGAAGCGCCGATCGAACCTGAATCAGTCCAAGCTCAACCGGAAAAAGAGACAGCGTTTGAGCCCCAGCCCCCGGCAGTAGAACTTTCTGTTCCTCCTCTAGACCTTGTTTCTGCTTCGGTGGAAGAAGTGGCTCCGGAAGCAGCCGCAGAAAAAGAAGCGCCGGAAGAAGAAGTAAAAAAGGAAAAAGTTTTTATCCCCGTAGAAATCGATCTGAATAAAGTCCGCAACATCGGGATCATGGCTCATATTGACGCCGGCAAGACAACCACTACCGAACGCATTCTTTTTTATACCGGAAAATCCCATAAGATCGGCGAGGTCCACGACGGCAAAGCCCAGATGGACTGGATGAAGCAGGAGCAGGAGCGCGGGATCACGATTACCGCCGCAGCCACCACTTGTTTATGGAAGGATTTTCGGATCACTATTATCGATACTCCCGGCCACGTGGATTTCACGGCAGAAGTCGAGCGCAGCCTGCGTGTCCTTGATGGGGCGGTAGCTCTTTTTTGCGCGGTAGGAGGAGTTGAGCCTCAGTCAGAGACAGTCTGGAGGCAGTCTAATAAATATGGAGTTCCCAAACTGGTCTTCGTGAATAAAATGGACCGTACCGGCGCTGATTTTTTCGGCGCTTTGGAGAATATCGAAAAGATGCTCCAGGGTAATCCAGCAGCTATCGAAATCCCTTTGGGCGTAGAGGATAAGTTTCGCGGGGTGGTGGATTTGATCGAGATGAAGGCGTATATTTACGAGGAAGAGTCCCAGGGAAAAGAATACAAAATCGAGGAAATTCCGGAAGAACTTCAAGAGCGCGCGCAGAAATACCGCCATATCATGCTGGAAAAAGCTGCCGCGTTTGACGATGAATTGATGAAAAAAGTCCTGGAAAACGAAGCGGCAATAACCAGCGATGAGATTGTTGCTGCTTTGCGCAAAGGCACGATCGCTAATAAGCTGGTTCCGGTCCTTTGCGGAGCGTCATTTAAGAATAAGGGAGTGCAAAAGCTTTTGGATGCGGTGACTATGTTCTTGCCGTCGCCTTTGGACGTAGCCGCTGTTAAAGGAACTGATCCCAAGGACCCGGACAAGGTCTGTGAGCTTCACCCTGATGCGAAAGAGCCGTTCTGCGGCCTGGCTTTTAAAGTCCAGGCGGATCCGCATATGGGCAAGCTGGTTTACGTGCGGGTTTACTCCGGCCGTTTGGATAACAGCACCTATATACTTAATGCCACCAAGAATAAAAGGGAAAGGGTCGGCCGGATCATTCAAATGCATGCTAATCAGAGGTCTCCTAAAGAACATGCTTTTGCCGGAGACATTGTCGCGGTTATCGGCTTAAACAGCACTATTACCGGAGACACGCTTTGCGACCAGGATCACCCGATGCTCTTGGAATCCATACAATTCCCGGTTCCGGTGGTATCTTTGAGTATTGAGCCTAAGACCCGGGATGACCAGGATAAACTGGGGCGCGGGCTGGCTAAACTTACCGAGGAAGATCCGACGTTTATTGTCAAGACTGACGATGAGACCAAAGAGACTGTGTTGACCGGGATGGGCGAACTGCATCTGGAAATAATTGTGGACAGGCTCAAGACTGAATTTAATGTCGATGCTATAGTGGGAAGGCCCAAAGTCGCTTACCGGGAGACTATTTTAGCTACCGCCGAAGATGAATATAAACACGCCAAGCAGTCAGGAGGCCGCGGCCAATACGGCCATGTGGTCTTTGAGATCTCTCCTAATGAAGTGGGCAAGGGGTTTGAGTTTATCAATAGCATTAAAGGCGGATCGATCCCCCGTCAGTTTTTTCCGGCTATCGAAAAAGGCCTTAATGAGATCATGCAAAGGGGAATTTACGCCGGATACCCTATTGTAGATATCAAGGTTGACTTGTTGGATGGTTCTTTCCATGAGGTCGACTCATCGGAAATATCCTTTAAGCTGGCAGCCATCGGCTGTCTTAAAAAAGTTTTTCTGAAAGCCAATCCTATCCTGCTTGAGCCTTCGATGTCTATGGAAGTTACTACGCCCGAAGAATACGTCAATGCGGTCATTGGCTATATCTGCTCCAAACGCGGCAAGATCATGGGCATGGAGATGAAAGGCAACCAGAAGATCATCGCCGCGCAAGCCCCGCTTTCCGAGATGTTCGGATATGCCACTGCTTTCCGCTCCCTGACCAGCGGCCGGGCCAATGCCTCCATGGAATTCGACAAGTACGTGCAAGTCCCTGCCGAAGTCTGCGCTAAGATCCTCGAAGAAGTTGCAGCAAAAAAGATAGCTAAGGAATCGTAATCTTGCGAGTCCTGTCGACATTAAATTTCTTATGGGACCTGTCAAGGCGTGGTTCCGCAGGGCGTTCGTTGCGCCCCTGCGTGGCGCAGCCACCCGGCCGTATCGGAACGGCCGGTATGGCCCTCTGACCTATCACTCCGGTTCGGCCCTGCGCTCTTGCCGATAAATTTATCGCGGGCAATCCGTGCCCGCTCCGGGCCGAACAGGCCTGCTCCACCATCGCCTTGCCACCCCTAAGAAATTTATCGCCGCTTCCGCTAAACTAATTTTTCCTAATTAAAACCGTTCATCTGCCGATAACTTAAAGCAAGGCTTAACAGGGCTTTGAAAATTTATTGACTAGGGTATTTTTTCGTGTTAACTTAAAGGCTGAATTTTATAAACTAATGGGGAGGAAATATGCAGTTTGATCTGTTGTTGTTAGCACCGGTAGGTTCGATTTTGGCTTTGGGTTTTGCTTATTATCTGGCCATGAGCATCATGAAGATGGACGAAGGCTCGGATAAGATGAAAGAGATCGCCGAAGCGGTGAGGATCGGCGCTAGAGCTTATTTGAAAAGACAATATACGGGAATAGCTTTATTTTTTATTGTCATGTTTTTTATCCTCTTAGCCCTGGCTTTTAAAGGCTATTTGGTTATGTTTGTTCCTTTTGCTTTCTTGACCGGCGGTTTTTTCTCCGGCCTTTCCGGTTTTATCGGGATGAGCATAGCCACTCAATCTTCCAATCGTACCGCGGCGGCTGCCATGAAGAGCCTTAATTCCGGTTTGCGGGTCGCATTTTCCAGCGGCGCGGTTATGGGTTTGACTGTGGTTGGCCTGGGACTATTGGACTTAAGCATCTGGTATTATTTTCTGGATTGGTATTATGTAGGGCATGCTACGCCGCTGGGGATTAACAAGATCGCGGCGATCACCTCGACCATGCTCTGTTTTGGAATGGGTGCTAGCTCCATGGCTCTTTTTGCCAGGGTTGGCGGTGGGATCTTTACCAAGGCCGCTGATGTCGGCGCGGACTTAGTCGGTAAAGTCGAAGCGGGAATTCCTGAAGATGACCCGAGAAATCCTGCGGTTATCGCGGATAATGTCGGCGATAATGTCGGCGACGTTGCCGGGATGGGCGCGGATCTTTATGAATCTTATGTCGGTTCGATCGTGGCTACTTCCGCTTTAGGAGTGGCCGCGGGCTTAGGAGTTGCGGGCGTAACTGTTCCTTTAGTTATGGCTGCGGTAGGTGTGATCGCTTCGATTATCGGGACATTTTTTGTCAGAAGCGGGGAGGAGGCTTCGCAGAAGGTATTGCTGGCGGCTTTGCGTAAAGGAGTATTTACCAGTTCGCTCCTGGTTGCGGTAATTTCCTTTTTTCTGATCAAATATACTTTGGGAGTTGAACATTTGGGAGTTTACTGGGCAGTACTTTCCGGCCTGGTGGCAGGGGTATTGATCGGCTTGATCACCGAGTATTATACTTCCAGCGGTTTCAAGCCTACCCGGGGGATTGCCGACGCTTCAGTTACCGGACCGGCAACAGTGATCATCGAAGGGCTTGCCGTAGGTATGATGTCTACGGGACTTCCGGTCCTCATCGTCTGCGCCGCGATCTTAGCCAGCTATTTTCTTTCCGGCGGAGCTCAGGATTTTAATGCCGGGCTTTACGGGATCGCGATCTCTGCTGTAGGCATGCTTTCCACTTTAGGTATTACTTTAGCTACTGACGCTTACGGCCCGGTCGCGGATAATGCCGGCGGCAACGCGGAAATGTCCCATCTTCCTCCGGAAGTAAGAAAAAGAACTGATGCTTTGGACGCGCTAGGAAACACTACCGCGGCAACCGGCAAAGGTTTTGCTATCGGCTCAGCGGCTTTGACTGCCCTGGCTTTGATCGCGGCTTATCGCGATCAGGTATTTATTATTACCGGCAAGGAAATGGTTTTGTCTTTAATGAACCCCAATGTTTTGGTAGGTCTATTTATCGGCGGGATGCTTCCGTTTTTCTTCTGCTCGCTGACCATGCGCGCAGTGGGAAGGGCGGCTGGCAAGATCGTGGTTGAGGTTCGTCGTCAGTTCAAGGAAATAGTGGGCCTGATGGAAGGCAAAGCCCCGCCGGATTACGCCAGGTGCGTAAGTATTGCTACCGCGGCCGCGCAAAAAGAAATGATCTTTCCGTCTCTTCTGGCGATCATTGCTCCCATTGCTGTGGGAATATTTGTGGGCATTGAGGCGGAAGCAGGCCTTTTGTGCGGAGCAACCGTTACCGGATTTGTTTTAGCAGTGATGATGGCTAATTCCGGCGGAGCCTGGGATAATGCCAAGAAGTATATCGAGGAAGGCCATCACGGCGGAAAAGGCTCGCTGGCTCACAAAGCCACAGTTACCGGCGACACTGTCGGTGATCCTTTTAAAGATACCTCAGGGCCTTCTTTGAATATCCTGATCAAACTGATGTCTATGGTTTCCATTGTCTTTGCTTCGTTTATTGTCAAAAACTCTTTTTTTAAATAAAAGTCTGAAGTTTTAAGTAAAGGCAGGGCCGGTTCCTCGGTCCTGCCTTTTTAATTTATAGTTTTGATATTGGCTAAACCGGATAAGATGCTATAATTGTTCTATTATTAATAACCTTCAAGGAGAGATGATGCTTCAAGTAATGTTAGATTCCCTCAAAGGTATCCCCAAGGAGTGGGTTACAATTATAATCGCCGCTTTGCCTGTTGCCGAGCTCAGAGGTTCGATACCAGTTGCTTTGAGCCTGGGGCTTTCTCCGGTTAAAGCTTTCATACTTTCCATTATCGGTAATTCTGTCATCATAATTCCTACGCTTTTTCTCCTGGAACCGGTTTCTAACGCTCTGATGCGTTTTAAGTTCTTTAAGAGATTCTTTGATTGGTTTTTCGCCCGGACCAAAGCCAATAGTGATTTGATCCAGAAGTACGAGGCCCTAGGTTTGATGTTATTCGTGGCTGTGCCGCTGCCTATGACCGGAGCCTGGAGCGGTTGTATTGCTGCGAGTTTATTCCGGATAAAATTCCGTTACGCGTTTCCCGCAATATTTCTTGGAGTAGTCATTGCCGGATTGATTGTAATGGCAGTTTGTTTGTTCGGCCAGGGCGTCTGGTCTTTTTTTCTCGCCAAATAATCCCTAAAACTAAAAAATTATCTTGAAAAGAACAGGATTTTGTGCTAATCTTTTTATGTTAACAATTGTTAACCAAAAGGCGGGTTATGATGAAAAAAGAAAGATTCTTAAGCGTTCAACAGGCAGCTAAGATTTTAGGTGTCAGCCGGATCACGGTTTATAAGAAAGTCAAAAAAGGCCAGATCAGTGCTATTAGAGTTGGCCGGAGTTTTGTCATTCCCCGGGAATCGCTAAGTCCGGATCCGGTGATGAGGATCGCCAAGGATATCACCGAGTTAGTCGGCAACACTCCTTTAGTCAGGCTGAATAAGTTGGCCAAAGGTCTACCGGCTACTGTAGTGGGAAAACTTGAGTTTTTTAACCCGCTTTCGAGCATCAAGGACCGGATCGGTCTGGCCATGATCGAAGATGGGGAGCGAAAAGGCAAGATCAAAAAAGGTACGGTCATTATTGAACCGACTAGCGGTAACACCGGGATCGCTTTAGCTTTTGTTTGCGCGGTCAAAGGATACCGGTTGATCTTAACTATGCCGGATACTATGTCCTTAGAGCGCAGAAAACTTCTGGCTGCTCTTGGCGCTGAGTTGGTATTGACTCCAGGCTCTGAGCGAATGCCGGGAGCGATCAAGAAAGCACAAGATTTGGTTGAACAGACTGCAAACTCTTTTATGCCTTCTCAATTCAAGAACCCGGCTAATCCCGCTATCCATCGTAAAACTACTGCTGAAGAGATCTGGCGGGATACTGCCGGAAAAGTCGATATTGTGGTTGCAGCGGTAGGAACAGGAGGCACCATAACTGGTATAGCTGAGGTGCTTAAGAAAAGAAAACCAGGATTTAAGGCGATCACAGTTGAGCCTAAAGAATCTCCTGTTCTTTCCGGTGGAGTTGCCGGACCGCATAGGATCCAGGGTATTGGCGCAGGTTTTGTACCGGAGGTGCTGCGCAAGGAACTTTTAGACGAGATAATTCAGGTCAGCTATGAGGATGCCCGGGATACCAGCCGCAGGCTGGCCAAAGAAGAAGGAATACTGGTGGGGGTTTCAGCTGGAGCGAATGTATTTGCCGCCCTGGAACTTGCCAGGCGCCTGGAGAATAAAGATAAGCTGATCGTGGCCATTCTTTGCGATACCGGGGAACGCTACCTTTCTACAGATTTGTTTGGCTAATTCTCTTAAATTTGGTATAATATTAAAGTTAACTCTTGCTGGATGGCGGGAGATTTTTTCGAATAAGAGGAATCCATGAGAACTATAGCTGAAATCAATCAGAAAATTAAAAAAGGCAGCGTGGTGGTAGTTACTGCCGAAGAGATAATCGATTTGGTAGCCAGGAAAGGCGTAAAAAAGGCTTGCCAGGAAGTGGATGTAGTCACTACCGGAACTTTTGGGCCGATGTGTTCATCCGGCGCCTATTTTAATATCGGCCATTCCAAGCCTAAGATCAAGATCGGCGGAGGTGCTTGCAAGCTAAATGACGTGCCGGCTTATACCGGATTTGCCGCAGTCGACATTTTTCTGGGAGCAACCGCTTTACCGGATGATGACCCTCGTAATAAAGTCTATCCCGGAGAGTTTAAATACGGCGGAGGCCATGTCATCCAGGAGCTTTTGGAAGGAAAAGATATCCGTCTGGAAGCTGCCAGCTACGGAACTGACTGCTATCCCCGAAAAAAGCTGGAAACTCTGATCAAGCTTGAAGACCTCAATGAAGCGGTGTTGTTTAATATCCGCAACTGCTACCAGAATTACAATGTTGCGGTCAATTTATCCGACAAAATAATCTATACTTATATGGGGGTGCTTAAGCCTCAGATGGGCAATGCCAATTATTGTTCAGCCGGGCAACTTTCCCCGTTATTAAAGGACCCTCTTTATAAGACTATCGGTATTGGCACGCGGATTTTCTTAGGAGGCGGCATAGGTTATGTTGCCTGGCAGGGCACTCAGCATAATCCATTAGCTGCGAGAAAAGGAAACCAGGTCCCCAGCTCCGGAGCAGGCACGCTTGCGGTAATCGGAGATTTGAAGCAGATGAAAGCCCAGTGGCTCAGGGGTACCAGTATGTTAGGTTACGGGGTTTCTTTGACCGTGGGCATTGGTGTTCCGATCCCGATCTTAAACGAAGAGATTTGCGCGCATACCGCGGTAAGAGACGAAGAAATCTATGCCCAGGTCGTGGATTACAGCAGCGATTATCCCCAAGCTGTATCCCGGTCGCTGGGGGAAGTAAATTATGCCCAGTTGAAATCAGGAAAGATCTCTATCAACAGCAAAGAGGTGCCTACCGGAGCGCTTTCCAGTTATTCCCGGGCTAAAGAAATCGCCGAAGAGCTCAAATCCTGGATCAAAAAAGGCGAATTTGTTTTAAGCGAGCCGGTATCGGGGTTACCGGGAGCGGAATCAGGCTATCAATTCAAGCCGCTCAAAGAAAGGCCGATTCAATAGAGGGAAAATCTCCCCCTCGCGCTATCTGCGCTCGGGGTCAATTTTTGGTTCTGTGATAATGTCAAAGGAAAAATTTCTCCCCCTCGCGCTATCTGCGCTCGGGGTCAATTTTTCCTTCTATAAAAATGTTTTGAAAAAATTGAGGAGCATAATATGAGAGAAGCAGTCGAGAAAGCATTAATAAGAGTTAAAGAGATGTTGGCCGCGGAGGGCGGAAGTGTCGAGCTAGTGGATGTGACTAAAGATGGGGTTGTAAAAGTCAGGCTTACCGGCGCCTGCGGTTGTTGCCCGATGAGCCAGATGACGTTGAAAATGGGCATTGAGCGGATGTTGAAAGAAGATGTTCCGCAAGTCAAAGAAGTTGTCGCAGTTTAGCTCATAAGCTCATGAGCTCGTATGCTCAGGGGCTAAGACAGGGGTGGCAGTATGATTTCGAAACGTATAGTGTTGCACTTTCCGCACCGGCTGGTGGACCAGCCGATAATTTACAAGCTGGTTAAGGATTTCAATCTTGGTTTTAATATCCTTAAAGCTTCCGTGACGCCTCAGGAAGAAGGGTTAATGGTCCTGGAGTTAAGCGGGGAGGATGCGGATTTCCAGAAAGGAATGAATTATTTGGAAAGTGCCGGAGTCAAAGTCCAGCCTTTAAGCGAGGATATTGTCCGCAATAGCGCTAAATGCACTGATTGCGGTATGTGTGTACCAATTTGTCCCGCCAACGCCTTTACGATCGATCCAGTCAGCCGGAAGGTGATCTTTGAAGAAGATAAGTGTATTGCCTGCGAGCTCTGCATCAAGATCTGCCCTGCTCACGCCATGGAAATCAATTTTTAAACTAATCTTAAATGGTTTTAACTTCTAATTTGATCTGCGAAAAAAATAAGATCCGGGAAAAAATCGTGGAATTCCTGCGCCTGCGGAAGGAATATGTTTCCGGGGAAGAGATCAGCCGATGTTTGAATATCTCCCGCCAGGCACTTTGGCAGCATATTAATGATTTAAGAGATCTTGGGTATGATATTATGGCTGTTCCCCATTTAGGGTACCGCTTAGATTCATTTCCTGACCGGTTGTTTCCCTTTGAAGTAGAAGAAGGGCTGAACACGAAATTCGTCGGCCGCAAAATCCAGTACTTAGAGCGGTGTTTTTCCACCATGGATATCGCCATGGAGCTCGCCTGTAACAATCCGGCAGAAGGCACGGTGGTCCTTGCGGAGGCTCAGACTAAAGGAAGAGGAAGGCTGGGCAGGCACTGGGTTAGCCCAAAATATAAAGGCATATATTTAACCCTCATTCTTAAGCCCAAGGTCGCTCCCGCGCAAAGTGCGGTGTTGACTCTTTTAGCTGCGGTTTCGGTCTGCGAGGCGGTGAAAAACGCCTCGGGTATCTGTGCTGCGATAAAATGGCCTAACGACATTATGGTCAATAATAAAAAATTAGGCGGGATACTGACTGAAATAGAAGCTGATTCGGACCAGGTAAATTTTGTTTTTATCGGCATCGGCTTGAACGTGAATAATGAGGCCCGGGAATTATTAAGAGGCGCCACCTCCTTGAGGGTCGCCGGTGGCGGCGAGCAAAAGTTCAGCCGGATCGAGATCTTGCGGGAAGTTTTGCGCAGGGCCGAGTATAATTATATCCTTTTTCAGAAGAGGGGCGGCGCTGCGATCTTGGATAAATGGAAAAGGCTTAATATTACTTTAAATAAAAGGGTCAAGATCTCTTCGGCCAAAGCTCATGTCGAAGGGCTGGCTTTGGATATAGACGTTGATGGGGGATTATTGGTGCGCAGGGACTCAGGCGAAATCCAGAAATTCATGTCCGGGGATGTAGTGCACCTAAGATAAAGATGTTGAACAAAACGTCTCAAGCGGGTAAAATATAGGCTGGTTAATTTTAAAATGGGAGGGCACATGATAACCATATCGGAAGACTGGCTGGGGATTATAATACCGGTTGCCGTTATAATTTTGATCATCATGCTTATTCTGCGTTTGAAGCATCATATTCGAAAAACCGTCCGTAATGAGATCTATGACCACTTCCCGACCATAAAAAACAAGATCGAGGAATACGAGCGCAGGATCCAGTATTTAAAAACCCTGGTCGATGACCTGGAGCGCAGGATGCGGGAAGTGGAAAGAAGGATAAAAAAATAATGCAATACGCTAAAGCCAAGCTGGGAAGGATCTTTCTGCTTAAATTTTCCGACAAGGATATTTTGCTTAAAGAGCTGGAAAAATTCAGCCGCAAAGAGCGGATCAAAGCCGCGGTTTTGGTGTTTTTAGGAGCCTTGAGAAGCGGAAAGTTGGTGACAGGGCCTAAGAAACCAATCATACCTCCGAGCCCTAACTGGAAAAATTTCAAAGACGGCTGGGAAGCTATGGGCATCGCCACGATCTTCGCCAATAAGTCCGGGCCTCAGATCCATATCCATACCGCAATGGGCCAAAAGAATAAAACCCTGACCGGCTGTGTGCGCCTGGACTCCAAGGTATTCTTAGTCATAGAAGCAGTAGTTTTTGAGCTTACCGGAATAAAAACCTCTAAGGAAATTGATCCTGGCACCGGCATAAACCTGCTTAAGATCTATTCCGGCCATGCGTAGATCCCTGATTTTATTATTACTTTTGGTTTCGGTCCTGGTTTTGAGCCTGGGGATCATGGAAAAAATTACTGAAAGCAAGCCAGTAAGCAAACCGGTCTTGGCCAAAACTGTGGAGCTAGCCGTTGTCCCGGCTAAAAAACCGAAATTCCCTGACCGGATCGGCGAGAAAATAATTTATGACGTGATGTTGGGAAAAGTAAAACTGGGAGCTGCGGTTTTTCACTACCGCGCCAAGTCAGAACTTAATCAGAAAACAGTTAATTTTATTACTTTTGAGACCAGGCTTTTAAGGTTCAAGGACAAGGAAAAGATCTATAGTGACCCTGAAACCGTTCTGCCCTTAAGAGTGGAGAGGGAGATTTCCTCCTGGCCGAAGTATGAGAAAATAATTGAAGTATACGACCAGGAAAAATTCACTCTGCGCATTGTTAAAACCGAAAGCGGCAGAGATCAGGAATTGAATTTTAAAAAAGATTCGGCTATTCATAATGCGATCCTGCTTCCTTATTTAGTCAGGCAGATCCCTGAGCTGGTTGCGGGTTGGAATTTTCAGGCCAACCTTCCCACTCAGACGTTTTTGATCGAACTGGTTTCGATAGAGGATGTCAAAGTCATCGCGGGAACGTTCAATTCCTACCATTTCAAAAGCACTCCCGAAAGATTTGAAATATGGATCAGCGCTGACGAGTATAGAATCCCTCTTAAAATAAAAGGTATGTCCGGGATAGGCTATACTCTGGTGATGCGGGAATATAGCCAGGGAAAGGACAGGTATGATTAAAACTAGCAAGCAAGATTTAGTCAATAAAATCGAGGCGCTTAAAAAGGAACGCAACGCCGTGATTTTGGCGCACAATTATCAGCTGCCGGAGGTGCAGGAGATCGCGGATTTCCGGGGAGATTCTCTGGAGTTATCCCGGATGGCTGCCAAGACCGAAGCTAAGGTGATTGTTTTTTGCGGAGTGGATTTCATGGCCGAAACAGCCTCAATACTTTCTCCCGGCAAAAAAGTCATTATGCCTGATTTTACGGCTACCTGCCCAATGGCCAATATGATGAGCGTTGATCAGCTCAAAGCGCTCAAGAAAGAGCATCCGCTGGCAATAACCGTAGGGTATGTGAATACTTCGGCCCAGGTCAAAGCCGAGCTGGATGTTTGCTGCACTTCAGCTAATGCTGTGGCGGTGGTCAAGGCTTTGAAAGACTCCAAAGAAATAATTTTCGTGCCGGATAAATATCTGGGGGATTATGTGGCCAAAACTACCGGCAGGAATCTTATTTATTGGGAAGGATTCTGCCCCACGCACATCAAGATCACCCCCGAAGATATTTTGCGCGAAAAGAAATTACATCCGCAGGCTTTAGTCCTGGCGCACCCGGAGTGTTTGCCCGCGGTAGTGGCCATGGCTGACGCTGTGCTTTCTACGAGCCAGATGGGCAAGTTAGCTAAAGACAGCCCGGTCAAAGAATTCATAGTGGCTACGGAAGCAGGGATAGTTTACCGCCTGAAAGAAGATAATCCCGGCAAGGAGTTTTATCCTGCTTCGGAACGCGCGATCTGCCCGAACATGAAGAAGACTACCCTGGAGAAAGTCCTTTTTTCTCTGCAGGAACTGCGCGAGGAAGTGCGGGTTCCCGACGATATCCGCCGCCGGGCGCAAAAGGCGATCAACCGGATGCTGGAGATAATTTAGATGCTAAGCAATATCCCTGTATTTTACGAGGATGAATGGCTGGCGATCGTGAATAAACCGCCGGGGCTTTTAACGGTCCCGGCGCCAGGGAATAAATTACGCGCGCTCACGGATATCCTTAATGAGGATTTACAAAATAACGGATTGCTTTATCGGCTGCACCCCTGCCACCGGTTGGATAAAGAGACCTCGGGGCTTATCCTTTACGCTAAAGGGAAAGCGGCTCAAGAAAAGTTGATGCAGCTTTTTAAGCTTCGCAAGATCGCCAAGACTTATATCGCTTTTGTCCAGGGACGAATTGAACAAGATAAAGGTTTAATCGAAAAGCCGATTGAAGGCCAGCCTGCTTCTACGTGTTTTGAAGTCCTCCAGCGCCGCCGGAATTTTTCCGTGGTCAAATTGAGCCCGGAAACCGGGAGGACCAATCAGATCCGTATTCATTTTAAGGCAATAGGCCATCCGTTAGTCGGAGAGAGCAAGTTTGCATTCCGCCGGGATTTTGCTTTGCGCTCCAAAAGAGTTTGCCTGCACGCTACTTATCTGGAATTTAAGCATCCCTGGACCGGAGAGATCGTAGCAATTGAATCGCCCCTGGCCCGGGATATGGATAAATTTTTAGAGGATCATCCGGATTAAAAGCAAAAAGCATGATTAGGAAAACATGAGGCTATCTTTTAAAGAGTGGTTAGTTTTTATTCTTATAGCTTTCTTGGGGGTTGGGCTATGGTATAAATTCGGCTACCCGCAGTTTTCGTTTATCAGCCTCCAGGTAGATAAAAAGCAAGCCGTAGAAAAAGCCAAAGGTTACCTGGAATCCCGGGGAGTTAAGACCGCAGGTTATTTAAGTTCGGTGATTTTTCGCTCTGATAACCTGGCGGACGCCTATCTCCAGAGAACCCTTGGCCAGCAGGGGCAGGATAAGTTTATAAAACAGCAGGATTACGAATTATTCTCCTGGAGAGTGAGATTTTTCAAAGAATTTCAAAAAGAAGAGTATATCCTGGAGATCAGCCCCAAATCCGGGAAGGTCATTCATTTCCGCCATCTTATCGAGGATATTGAAGCCCGGGAAACGCTTCCTAAAGAGATAGCTAAAAAAAGAGCCGAGGACTTCTTAACCGCAGCCTGCGGAATTAACCTTAGCGCTTATGATTTCCACGAAGAAAAAATAAAGCGTTACGACAAAAGGACTGATTACACTTTTTCTTGGGAGAAGAAAGATGTGTATGTGCCCTGGGGAAAAGGCTTAGGGGGAGCTAAACTGCTTTCCGGGGTTACTGTTTCCGCAGAGGAGATTCGGGAGTTTTCTTTGGGGCAGCTGGACGTCCCCGAGCATTTTCGCAGATATATCGAAAAACAGTCTATACTGGGAGAGTATGTATCTAATTTTTCCCATCTTTTATTGATTGTCCTGGTGGTTTTTTCGATTATTCTGGTGCTTAGGATCAGGCAATCAGTAAAATTTAAAATCTCCCAAAAGTGGTATGTTGGCCTGGCTCTATTTTTAGGCGCAGTAAATGCTGTGGCTATTTTGAATAATCTCCAGCTGGTTTTAAACAATTATTTTACCAGCGCCTCGCTTTCTGTCTATATCGGGATAAACGTTCTCAGCGCTCTGGTGAACGTTTTGTTTATAAGCGTGACTTTTACTTTGCCGGGGATAGCCGGAGAATCTCTGCTCGAAGAAGCGTTCCCCTCATCCCCGGCCAGAGCTTTTACTCCATTCCTCAGATCGACGTTTCTGGGGAGAAATATGGCCAGCTCGATTTTTTTGGGCTACTTTTTATTTTTTGCTATGCTGGGTTTTCAGGCTGTTATATTTTATCTCGGGCAAAAATACCTGGGAGTGTGGCAACAATGGTTTAAGCTAACTGAATTCTCCTCGGCCTATATTCCTTTCTGGAGCGCTTTTGTGATAGGGGTTACTGCCAGCTTTAGCGAAGAAGTAGTCTTTCGGTTTTTTGGCATAGGCTGGTTTAGGAAATATTTCAAGAGCACGATACTGGCGATCTGTTTGAGTGCTTTGATCTGGGGGTTCGGCCACACCCAGTATAGGGTATTTCCGATATGGTTTAGGGGAGTAGAGGTGACAATTCTGGGAATTTTCCTGGGTTTTATTTTTATCCGCTATGGGCTGATCCCGCTTATAGTTGCGCACTATCTTTTTGACGTATTTTGGGGCGTATCCGCTTATATCTTTGGAGTAAGCTCGCTGTATCTATTTATAAGTTCTCTGGTTATACTGGTGTTGCCGCTCGGATTTGGTATATTAGTGTTTTTTCTTAACCGGCCAGAGGCTCAAAAGGAAATAAGATTTGATCTTAATGTTTCCCAGGAATATAATTTGCAGATCTTGATCGCTTTTGTCTCGCAAAATAAATCGCAGGGCATGGATCCCCTGAAATTAAAGGGATTGCTGATTGAACATGGCTGGGACCAGGTCTTGGTTGAACTGGCTATAAGAAAGGTGTTCGCTGATGCTTAAATATTCGCTTTTGGGCATAGTCCAGGGGTTAACTGAATTTTTTCCGGTGAGCAGTTCCGGCCACCTGGTCCTGCTGCAGAGGGTTTTCGGGTTTAGCGGCGAGGAAGTGGCATTATCGATCGTTCTGCACCTGGGCACGCTTTTAGCGGTTACGATCTTCTTTTTTCCAGATATTCTCAAGGCTCTGAGAACCCCCAGGTTATTATTTTATATCTTTGTAGTTACCCTGATCACCGGGATTATTGGGATTCTGGCAAAAGATTTTTTTGAGAGTCTTTTTAGTTCAATTAAGTTTTTGCCGCTGGCCTGGTTTTTTACGGCAGGGCTCTTATTGGCTACCAGGAAATTCATGGCTGGTAAGCGCGAGGCGGTTAATTTCAAAGACGCGGTTATCCTTGGGCTTACCCAGGCTGTAGCTATCGTTCCGGGGATCTCCCGCTCAGCCATGACCATCTCTACGCTTTTGTTTCGAAAGCTAGACGCCAAAAACGCTTTTAGCTTTTCTTTTATCGTTTCTCTGCCGGCGATATTGGGGGCTGCGCTTTTAGAGGCCCGGAAAATCGATTTTGCCATCAAGGCTAATCCAATTAATCTGGCCAGCGGCTTTATTTTCAGTTTGCTGGCTGGCCTGGCAAGCCTCTGGATATTGAAAAAGATTTTAATCAAGGCTAAATTTTATTATTTTGCCTATTATTGCCTTGCTGCCGCGGTAATTACTTTTATCTTTTTAAAATAGCCGGGAGGACTTAATGAGTATTATAGTTTTAGGCACAGTGGCTTTAGATACGGTTAAAACACCTTTTGGGAAAAGGATAAAGATGCTTGGGGGCTCGGCCGTGCATTTTTCCATGTCCGCCCGGATATTTACCGATGTTCACCTTGTGGCCATAGTCGGGAAAGATTTCCCCCCTCAACATTTGGATTTTTTAAGGCGCAAAGGCATAGTTCTGGACTCTCTCATTAAGACCGGAGGAAAAACCTTTAAATGGGAAGGCGAATATGAGCAGGATCTAAACTGTGCCCTTACCAAGAAAACCGAGCTAGGAGTGCTTTTGGAATTTTGTCCCAGCCTGGCCAGCCACCAGAAAAATATCAAAAATGTTTTTTTGGCTAATGTCGACCCGGATCTGCAGGCCAAGCTTTTGGATTGCCTGGAGTCTCCGCACCTGGTCGGGCTGGACAGCATGAATTTTTGGATCCAGAATAAGCGTAGATCCCTGCTTAAGATTATCAAAAGAGTTAATGTGTTCGTGGCCAATGATCGCGAAGCCAGGGATCTTACCGGAGAAAACAACCTGATAAAAGCGGCTGCGTCTTTGCGCCGCCTGGGCCCGGATATGGTTTTGATCAAAAAAGGCGAACATGGCGTGATTTTTTACTGCGATAAATTTAAATTTTGCCTTCCCGCGTATCCGGCGGATACCGTAATTGACCCTACCGGAGCCGGAGATACTTTTGCCGGCGGATTCATGGGGTACCTGAGCAGACAGAAAAAATTAGACGTTTTAGCCATCAAGAATGCGATTGTCTTCGGGACTATTGCCGCTTCTTTTAATGTCGAGGCATTTGGAATGGAAAAAACATCGAGGTTAACTTTAAAAGACCTGCAGCGCAGGCTTACTGAATTCAAAAAAATAGTCTCGTTTTAAAAAAGGAGAGGATATGACTTTAGAAGAAAAGATCCTTAATGATTTTAAGGCGGCGATGAAGGCCAAGGATCAGCTTAAGGTTTCTACTTTGAGTTTCTTGAGGGCGCAGTTTAACTATGCGGCTTTAGATAAAAAAAAGAATGCTTTGGATGATGCGGACTGCGTTGTGGCTATCAGGAAATTGATCAAGCAGCACCAGGACTCCATTGAACAATTTAAGGCCGGCTCCCGCCAGGACTTGGCGGATAAGGAAGCTAAAGAGCTGGAGATCCTAAAAGCCTATCTTCCCGCGGAGATGTCGCCTGATGAGCTTAAAAAGATCATAAACGAAGCAATAGCTTCTACCGGCGCCGCAGGAGTCAGGGACATGGGCAAAGTGATCAAGGAAGTCATGGCTAAAACCGGCGGATCCGCCGATGGGAAAATGGTCAGCGAAATGGTTAAGCTCAGGCTTACACCTGCAAGTGCTTAATTTATCTTGATTTTTTTTTAAGTAGTATTACAATAAAAAACAATGAAAGGAGGAACAAAGAAAAAATGAAAAGATTTTTCTTATTTATTCTCGCTTTAGTTTTAAGTGGAACTTTGATCAGTTGCTCCAAGAAACAAGAAACTCTCGAAGAGATGCAACAGCCGATGTCCCCGGAAGATTTAAACAGGATCAAGACCGGGGTCCAGCTGGCTCCTGATGTGAATCCAGCAGCCAGCAGCGTGGCGCAGGCAACAGTTGTATCAACTACCGAAGCTAAGTTGGAGCCTTTGCCGCCCTCGGGTCCTTTTAAGCCCAGCGCTAAAGAGATCCAGACGGCTTTAAAGAACGCCGGCTTTTATGCTGGATCAGTCGATGGCACACTCGGCCCTCAAAGCATAAAGGCTGTCGAAGCATTTCAGAAAGCAAGCGGTTTGTCGGTTGACGGCAAAGTCGGCCCTAAGACTTGGGCGGCTTTACGCAAATATCTTAGTGGCGTTCCGGCAGCAAAGGATTAAAAAAAGTTCTCCCGGGTCTTGTAAAAAAGGCCGGATGTGTTATACTTTGTAATGGCCGATAAAGGCAAACCTCGAGAAATCGGGGGGCGTTCCGGCAACTTATTCTTGTGAGTTTTTTGTCCGGAACCCCGTCGCGGCGTTCGGTGCGGATGTCGTGCGCGGGGCAAAGCCACAGACCTAAGTTATCCGTTGAAGCGAAAATTCCGTACCAGTGAGTGCGGGATGGTCTTTGAGCGGGCTAATATGGTGGCTGGGTTACCGAAAGTAAAGGCAATACCTGCCTTTATCGGCTTTTTAAAATACAATAATCCCAACAGAAATGTTGGGATTTTTTGTTTACCGCCTGCTTGCCCATTAAGACCAGGCGTGTTATAATAAAACCCATGATCGAATTCCCTAAAGATTTCTTATGGGGCGCAGCCACTTCCGCATATCAGGTAGAAGGAGATAATTTTAATTCCGACTGGTGGCAGTGGGAAAAAACCAGGCCAGGAATTGTTTCTTCGGGTGCGGCCTGCCGCCATTACCAGTATTTCCGTGAAGATTTCGCGTTGGCTAAAAGCCTGGGCCATAATTCACATCGTTTTTCTCTGGAATGGGCCCGCATTCAGCCCGAACCCGATAAATTTTCCGATGACCAACTAAACCATTATGTCCGGGCTATCGATTCCCTGCGCAGCCTGGGAATTGAGCCGGTAGTGACCCTGCACCACTTTACCAATCCCCTATGGTTTTCCAAGATCGGCGGTTGGGAAAATCCCCAAGCCTGGCAATATTTCCTGGCGTATGCCCAAAAAGTAATCCAGGCGCTTTGCGGCAAAGTTAAATACTGGGTAACGATCAACGAGCCTATGGTTTATGCCTATTATTCTTATTTGATCGGTGATTGGCCTCCGCAGAAAAAATCCCCGGCAATGGCTAATAAAGTGATTAATAACCTGGTCGAAGCGCACATCCGTACTTACCGCTTGATCCATTCATTTTATAAGAAAAATAAACTTATTGACCCCTCGGTGAGTATTGCCCAGAGCATGATCGCTTTCGTGGCTTGCCAGAAAAGCTTGCGTAATAATCTCGCGGTATATTTAAGGAACAGGGTGTTTAATTTCAGGCTGATCGAACAATTAAGCAGGAAAAAGTGCCTGGATTTCGTCGGGATGAACTATTACACCCGGCATTTGATTGATACCCGAGGATGGTCCTGGGAGGAATTGCTTGGGAACACCTGCACTAAAAAACATGATACGCTTCCTAAGAATTCGCTGGGCTGGGAAATATATCCTCAGGGGCTCTATGATCTGATGGTGGCGCTCAAAAAATACAAGCTCCCGGTTTTTATCCTGGAAAATGGTATCTGCTGCGATGATGATCAGCTCAGGTGGGAGTATATTCGCCAGCATTTAAAAAAGGTCCATGAGGCCATGGATCGCGGGATTAAAGTGATCGGTTATTTGTACTGGTCATTGCTGGACAATTTTGAATGGGATAAAGGTTTTGCCCCGCGCTTCGGGCTCTGCGCGGTCGATTACTCGGACTATAAAAGGATACCCAGGGATAGCGCCAAAAAGCTGGCTCAGGTCGCCTCAAACGGATTACTGGAAGAATGAAATCAGATAATAACAGTTATTTTCTCAAAGATGTTCCTTTATTCGCCGGATTATCTCCTCAGGAGTTGGATTACATCAAGAAAAAATCCAGCTTTACAGAATATAAGAAGAACCAGGTCATTTACAAAGAAGGATCAGCGCCTTCGTATTTTTACTGCATTATCCGGGGCAGGACAATGATTTCCACCTTGGACCATGCCGGCAAGCAGCAGATCCTGGAATATCTGCATCGCGGGCAATACTTCGGGATAATCTCAGTGCTGACTGGCGAGTCCCATTCGGTGACCGCCAAGGCCTTAAACGACTGTTTGCTTTTAGTTATCACCAAAGACGCTTTCGACGGACTTTTGAAAAAGATCCCCCAATTAGCCATTGATCTGAGCAAAACCCTTTCCCGCCGTCTTAAACGTAAAGACATCCATCCGAAGACGATCTTTGAGAGCCTGATCATCGCGGTTTTAAGCTCCTACCCCCAGGCAGGCAAGACCGTTTATGCCTCGAATCTCGCTTTTAGCCTGAGCAAAGAAGCGCGGAAAAAGTCCATCATCGTAGATATCTGCCGCCGGGATAAAGCCCACCATATGCCTTGGCTTTTAAAAAGCGGCAAGGATTATCAAGTGATGAATCTTTCCAGCCGGGCTCTGCGCCTGGAGCGGCTGAAAGATTATATTTTAAAGGATAAATACGGCATTGACATAATCTATTTGACCCATGCTAACCACGACGAGTTATGGCCCAAGGCCGTGGTGGACATATTGAGCAGGCTGGTTAATGATTACCATTTTGTCATTGTGGATCTGCCTTGCCGCAGGGAGAAGACGATCTTAAGTATTCTCAACCAATCTGACCTTATTCATATCCTGACCAGCCCTCGCTTAGCAGATCTTAAAAGCTCGCAGCGTTTGATCAAAAAGCTGGAAAAGGATTACGGGTTTATCGAATCCAAAATAAAGGTCATCGTCAACGAAAGCAAGCCCTCTAAATTAAGTTCCGATGAGAAACAGCAGCTTTTGGGCCAGGGAGTATTCGCCAACCTCCCAAAAATAGACACCCGGGTTTCCGGAAGGCTGGTGATTGAAAAACCCGATGCGGATTATTCCCGGGTGATCCGTAGGATTTCCCGGCAGGAGGGAAATTGTCTGGTAGGGTTGGCGTTGGGAGTGGGGGTAGCTTATGGCTTCTGCCACGTCGGGGTCCTTAAAGTCATAGAAGAAGAAAACATCCCCATCGACGTTATTTCCGGTTCCAGTATGGGTGCGTTTATTGCCAGCCTCTGGGCTACCGGCAGATCCAGCTCTGAAATTCTGGCCATAGCTAAAGAATTCAAAGAGCCTAAGTACATCTGGAGCCTGCTGGATTTCACATTCCCGCTTTTGGGTTTTATTAAAGGGAACAAACTGTATAATATGTTCAAGAGCCACCTGGGGGGAAAGACTTTTTACGATGCAAAGATCCCGTTGAAGATCGTTGCCAGCGACGTGAAGAGGAAGAAGTCGATAGTTTTCGATAAGGGGCCGATCATTGACGCGCTGATGGCCAGCTGCGCCATGCCCGGGGTGTTCGCTCCCGTTACCGCAAAAGGAGATATGCTTTTTGACGGAGGGGTGATCAATCCTTTGCCTACCGAGCCATTGTTCGAGATGGGCGCTAAAAAGATCATTGCCGTCAACCTTACACCTTCGCGTGAAGACCTGGCCAGGCAGTACGATCAAATCAAGCAGGACCTTTCGGTTCAGGTCGAGGAGATAAAAAAGAATGAATGGTTTAACCTTAAGGATTATCTGCGCAAAAAATTAAAGGTGAATATCCTGGATTTTATTTTCAGCAGTTTCGAGATTATGCAATCGGAAGTAGCTCTTAAGGAAGCGCAGCTGGCGGATGTGGTACTGCACCCGGATACTTCGGGGCTGCACTGGATGGAGTTATACAAGGCGGAAGAGTTCGCTAAAAGAGGCGAAGAAGAAGCCAGGAAGAATCTGGATAAGATCAAGAAACTCGTGGATGAGTAGGGAGGATAGATGAAAAGTCACAAAGTCACAAAGTCACAAGGTCACAAGGCGGTGTTGTTGGGGTTGGCAGTTTTATTGTTTTGTGCTGGATGCGGAGTTGGGATGAAAGAAAGTCTGAGGGGAGTAGTCGGAGTTTCGACTAAAGTTCTTGAGGATAATCTTTCCGGCGCCACCTCCCAAGAATTTAATCTGGATTATGACGCTGTTTATTCTAAAGTCCTAAAGATTATCAAAGAGATAGGGGGCTATATTTACGCGGTAGATAAGTCCAAGAATCTCGTAGCTATCTACGTCACAGAGGAAGATACCACTCCGGTAGGTGTATTTTTTAAGTCTTTAGAGAATACCAAGACTCAGGTTTTAATATCGTCTCCGAGTAAATTCGCCAGGGAGCTTATTGCTGGAAAGATTTTTTCCGGCTTGGAAAAATAAATGACACGAACATTGACGGCGATTGCTGCCAGGGCGATTGACCGTAAAGCCCGCAAGAAATTCGGGATTTCAACTCTTGTCCTAATGGAAAACGCCGGAGCCTGCGTTGCCTGGGAAGTTGGTAAGGCGTATAAACCAGGGGTGAAGGTTGCCGTATTCTGCGGAAAAGGAAATAACGGCGGCGACGGTTTTGTGGCGGCCAGGCACTTAATGGCGCAGGGCCTAAGGCCCGATATATTTTTAGCTTCTAAATTTTCCCAGGTGGAAAATGAAGCTAAAGTTAACCTCAATATCCTTTTAAAGCTCAAGGCCAAAATCACCCTGCTTGGAGAACACGACCTCAAAAACATTAGAATCAAAAAATATGATTTGATCGTTGACGCCCTGTTAGGCTTTGGTCTATCCGGCCAAGTGCGAGGGATCTGCGCGGATTTGATCCACTTGATCAATTCCTCCGGCGCCTTTATCATTTCAGTGGATATTCCTTCCGGATTGGACGCTACCACAGGAAAAGTCTTGGGCTTTTGCGTTAAAGCTGATAAGACAGTGACATTTATAGCCCGGAAACGCGGGATGGTTGTGGGTGATGGGCCGAAATACTGCGGCAAAATAATCGTCGCGGATCTAGGGATACGCTTGCCGGGTTTTTAATGGGTTTTATATAAAAAAATGAAAAAAATAATTACGGCTATTGTTGCGCGGATAATAATTTACCCTCTGGCCATCGGAGTTTTGTTTTCTTTGTATATTTTTATTCTTTACATCTTTCCGAAAAGATCAGTCAGCCCATTTACTCCGAAGCAATGGGCTATGGAATACCAGGATGTGGCTTTTACCACCCGGGACGGCCTTAAACTAAAGGGGTGGTTTATTCCCAATAAGAAAAGCAATAAGGTGATTATCGTCTGTCACGGTTATCCCATGGATAAAGGCGATGTTTTGGGAGTGACTGAATTTTTTGCCCGGGGATACAACCTGCTTTATTTTGATTTCAGGGCTATGGGTAAAAGCCAGGGCCGGATCAGTACTTCGGGGTGGCGGGAAAAAGAGGATTTTCTTTCCGCGGTAAGATTCCTTAAGGCTAAAGGCTTTAGCGATATTGGCGCCTTCGGTTTTTCCATGGGTGGCGCGGCTATTTTTCTGGCAAATAGCCCTGATATCAAATGTATTGTCAGCGATTCTTCGTATGCTGCGCTTGAGGCTGCAGTAAAAGTGATTTTTAAAAATTTCGGCTTTTTGCAAGATCCTTTGATTAAGATGGTTAATTTGTGGGCGAGATTGTTTTTGCGTTTTGACCTTAATTCCGCGGCGCCGGTTAAGTATATCGCCGGAATGAAGATCCCGATTCTTTTGATACATTGCCAAACAGATACTCATATCCCGTTTACTCAGGCCCTGCAATTACATCAGGCCAATCCTCAAAGCCAGCTTCTCCTTATTAGAGAAGGCGATCATGGGGAAAGCGTCCTTTCTGCAGAATACGAGCCCAGGATCCTAAAGTTTTTCAGAGATAATCTTTAATCCGGGCGGCTATTGACTATCAGCCAATACTCTAATATAATATCAATAATTAATGAGGCGGTATGCTAATATGGTATCAAAAAAGGAGCTGAAATGAAGAAGTTGTTGGCGTTATTCGTGCTTATACCTTTTCTGGTTACCGGACTTTCCGGCTGCGTACCGGTGTTTTTGATGGCGGTGGGAGGGGTCGGGGTTTACTCAATAAGTAAAGATACGATTCAAGGGGATACGGACACTTCCTACGAAGAGTTATGGGATTCGGCTTTGAAAGTAGCCCGGATAAGGGGCACGGTTAAAGAGGAAGATTTCAATCGCGGCTATATTGAAATAGACGCTAAGCCTAATAAGATCTGGATCCAGTTTGTCCGGGTTACTGTTGCGGCGACAAAGATCAAGGTATCTGCCCGAAAATACAAACTGCCTAATATTGACCTGGCCCAGGAAGTGTTTATCAAGATCATCGAGGAAGCAAAGCGGGGAAGCTGAAAAACTTGCTTTTTGATAGATTTATGTTAATATTATAGGACAATCAGATTAAATTTATGCCGAAGTAGCTCAGTGGTAGAGCGCGGCCCTGAAAAGGCCGGCGTGGGGAGTCCGATTCTCTCCTTCGGCATTTAAAATTTTGTTAAAAATAGGCAATAAAAAAGCCGTTGCAAGTATAATAATTGCAACGGCTTTTTTATTAATCTTAAAGTTAGGCCGCTTTGGTCACGTTAGTTGCCTGGTCGCCCTTAGGGCCCTGGGTAACTTCGAACTCAACTTCCTGGCCTTCCTCTAAAGTCTTATAGCCATCACCTTTAACCGCGCTATAGTGAACGAAAACATCTTTGCCGTCCTCAGCGGTGATAAAGCCATAACCTTTTTGATTGCTAAACCATTTTACTTTTCCTTTTGCCATTTGTTTCTTGTCACCTCCCTTCAAAAAAAAACCGCAAAGCTTTTTTATCATTAAATAAGCTTTACGGTTCGTGTTAAATACTTCAATTACCTTGCTCCTTGATTCCCAAATCCATGATTTCCAATTTCAAATTTAGTATATCATTTCAGGTTTTTTTGTCAATAGATTAAATGAGGCCATAACTTATGGAGCACGCAGTGCGAGATAAGTTATTGGGCCGAATTTAGTCCGAGGCATGAGCGGATTTCAACAAAATCCGCGAAAGTTAGCCGAGGACGAGATACTCGGCTACCAAATACGCTAAGCGACATCAACTTATAAGCGCGGATTTACTCCGAGAGTGTGAGAAAATTCCCAGAGGAATTTGCGAACGTCTACGCGAGGAGGAGACGCCCTAATCCGCGAAAGTTAGCCGAGGACGAGATACCCCCTTATTTTATTTGCAGCAGGGGGCTATTTTTGTTATAATAGAGACTTTGCTAAAGCTAAAAAGGGGGGAAGAAATAATGATAAATAGATATAGCCTTCCGGAAATGTCAGGTATCTGGCAGGACGAGAATAAATTCCGCATCATGCTCGAGATCGAGATACTGGCTTGCGAGGCGCATGCCCGGCTCGGCCGTATTCCCGAGGCCGCGGTTCAAAGGATCCGTAAAAAAGCCAGATTTAACCTTAAACAAATCTTAAAGATCGAAGAAAAAACTCAGCACGACATAGTGGCGTTTGTCACTAATGTTTCGCAGTATATCGGCCCTGACGCTCAATATCTGCATATTGGCCTGACCTCATCCGATCTTCTGGACACCACCTTGGACGTGCAGTTAAAACAGGCTTCAGATATTTTGTTAGTTGACCTTGAAAAGCTGCAGAAAACCCTGTCTTTTGCGGCCCAAAAATACAAGGACACTGTCTGTATCGGCCGGACCCACGGCGTGCACGCTGAGCCCATGACTTTCGGCTTGAAACTCGCTCTCTGGTTCGACGAGACCAGAAGGAATATCGAGCGGATGCGTTCGGCCAAGGAGGCCATATCCTACGGGAAAATTTCCGGAGCGGTGGGGACTTATTCCAATATCGATCCTCAAGTCGAGAATTATATTTGCAAAAAGTTAGGCCTTAAGCCGGTCAATGTTGCCACCCAAGTCATCCAGAGGGATGTTTACGCTCAATATTTGTCCACTCTCGCCATAATCGCGGCTTCATTAGAAAAATTTGCCTTAGAGATCAGGCATCTCCAGAGGACAGAGGTTCTGGAAGCTGAAGAGCCGTTTGCTAAAGGCCAGAAGGGTTCTTCCGCTATGCCCCATAAGAGAAACCCTGTGGTTTGCGAGCGGATCTGCGGGTTAGCTCGGATATTAAGGGCAAACTCTTTAGTTGGGATGGAAAACGTGGCCTTATGGCATGAAAGGGACATCAGCCATTCTTCGGCGGAGAGGGTAATTTTACCTGATTCGACCATACTCTTGGATTACATGCTTAATAAATTCATCAAGGTCGTTGAAGGCCTTTTAGTTTATCCGGAGAACATGCTGGTTAATCTTTTAAAGACCAAGGGGTTGATATTTTCTCAGCGCACGCTTCTGGCTTTGATGGACAAGGGTTTAAACCGCCCCAGAGCCTATGATCTGGTGCAGCGCACCGCTATGCTGACTTGGAAAGGCCGTAAGGATTTCAAGACTAATCTTTTGGAAGACCCGGAGGTTAAGAAGTATCTGAGCGCTAAAGACCTGGACCGGGTTTTCAACTTGAACTTTTATCTGCGCCACGTGAACTTGATTTTTAGAAAAGCGGGCCTGGGCAAATAATCTTTATTCTCACTTATTCCTGCCGAAAGTGGTGTTTTCATGTTTTGGAAAATAGAAGTAATAGATAAGCCTGGCATTTTTGATGCTGTGGGTGTCGGCGTCCAAAAGGATGTTTTGGATTTGGGGATCGGTTCAGTCAAAGATGTCAAGTTTGTCCAAGTTTATAACATTGAAGGGGACATTTCCCGTAAAGAAGTAGAGAAAATCTGCGGGGAGTTACTCGCGGATAAAATTTCTCAGGATTATCGGATTTTCTTAGAGCCAAAACATTTCGCCCTCCGCAATGAATATATCGTCGAGGTTGCCCATAATCCCGGGGTTATGGATCCGGTTGAGGATTCCACTCTCAAGGGGATCCGAGACCTGGGTATCGGAGGAGTAACTTCGATCAAGACCGCCAAAAAATATCTTTTTAGCGGCAAGCTTACCGAGCCGCAATTGAAGATTATTTCCGAGAAACTTCTTTACAATAAACTCATCCAGCACATCGTTAAGGTTCCAGCCGAAGGCTATAAACTGCCAGCAGCCAAAGAAGCCGGGTATAAGTTCGGCTTGGTTATCGTGGATCTTTTGGAAGCAACGGATAAGAAGCTTGGGGAGATCAGTTCTCAAGGCCAGTTGTTTCTTAATATTACTGAAATGCGCCAGATCCAGGATTATTTCAAAAAAATGGGGCGCAACCCCACTGATTGCGAACTGGAGACTATTGCCCAGACCTGGTCTGAGCACTGCGGCCATAAAACTTTCCGCGGCAAAATTGATTACCAGGAACAAAGCGCGGACAAATCCCAAATACTCAATCCTAAACTTGGAAATAAGAAAATAGACAATTTATTGAAATCCACGATCATGAAGGTCACTAAGGAATTGAATAAGCCCTGGTGTGTTTCGGTTTTTAAGGATAATTCCGGAGTGATCGAGTTTGACGATAAATACAATGTTTGTTTTAAAGTGGAAACTCACAACCATCCTTCGGCATTAGAGCCTTTTGGAGGGGCTAATACCGGTATCGGCGGAGTTATCCGCGACCCCATGGGCACCGGGCTGGGGGCTAAGCCGTTTTTAAATACCGATGTTTTTTGTTTTGCTCCCCCGGATTATCCTTTCCGCAAACTTCCCAAGGGCACTTTGCATCCCAAAAGAATCGCCAAAGGCGTAGTTTCCGGAGTGCGCGATTACGGCAACAAGATGGGTATTCCTACGGTCAACGGTGCCGTATTATTTCACGAAGGTTTTGTGGGTAATCCTCTGGTTTATTGCGGCACCGCCGGTATAATGCCTAAAAATAAATCTTTTAAGTTAACTTCAACCGGCGAGTTGGTAGTGGTTGTCGGAGGCCGGACCGGCAGGGACGGAATTCATGGCGCCACTTTTTCTTCTGGCGAATTAACTCACGAATCCGAGGTTATCTCCAGCGGCGCGGTGCAGATCGGCAACCCGATCCAGGAAAAAAAAATGCTTGATACTCTTCTTCAGGCGCGCGACCGCGGCCTTTACACTGCGATCACTGATTGCGGCGCCGGCGGTTTGTCTTCGGCGGTTGGAGAGATGGCGCAGGAATTAGGCTGCCGGGTGGACCTGGAAAAAGTCCCTTTAAAATACAAGGGGCTGTCTTACCCCGAAATCTGGATCAGTGAATCCCAGGAGAGGATGACTGTTTCGGTAAAAAAAGAAAAATTAGCCGAACTCCTGGAAGTTTTTAACGCCGAGAACGTCGAGGCCACGGTGATCGGGGAATTTACCGATACTAAAAGATTACAGCTTTTTTATCACAACCATCTGGTTTGTGATCTGGATATGCAATTTCTTCATGAGGGGCTGCCCAAGACCGAGAAGAAAGCCCGCTACGTAAGCCCTAAGCATAAAGAGCCGGCTATTGCTCTTAAAAAAGACCTGACCCCGTATCTTGCCAAACTGCTGGGGGATTACGATATTTGTTCCAAGGAATGGGTGGTCAGGCAATATGACCATGAGGTCCAGGGCGGAACTGTGCTTAAGCCGCTGGTGGGTATTTTAAATGACGGGCCTTCGGACGCCGCGATCGTCAAGCCGGTGCTCGATTCCCAGCGGGCGGTGATAGTTTCTAACGGCATTAATTTTCGCTACGGTTTTATTGATCCTTACTGGATGGCTGCTTCTTGTATTGACGAGGCTTTGCGTCAGATTATTTCCGTAGGCGGCTCGCTTGAAAAAGCGGCGCTTTTAGATAACTTCTGTTGGGGAAATCCAGATAAGCCGGACAGGTTGGGATCTTTGGTGCGCACTTCCTACGGATGCTACGATATCGCCAAGGCTTTCGGAGTGCCTTTCATCTCCGGAAAAGACAGCTTATATAACGAATATGCGGTTCACGGCAAATCCCAGGCTATTCCCGGAACGATCCTGATTTCGGCGATCGCAGTCATGGAAGACGCTAACAAAGCAGTTTCTATGTATGCCAAAAAGCCGGGAAATTTGATCTATATCGTTGGCCGGACCCAAGAAGAACTGGGCGGTTCGCATTATTACGGTTTGTTCAAGGCAATGGGAAATAATGTGCCCAGGGTAAATCCCGCTTTGGCCAAGAAAACATTTCAGGCTTTAAGCCGCGTTTCGGCGGCAGGATTGATTTCCGCGATGCATGATTGTTCCGAGGGAGGGCTGGGAGTCGCGGCCAGCGAAATGGCTTTTGCCGGCGGCCTGGGAATGGAGCTGTTTCTGGCGGAAGTCCCTTATTTTCCGCTTAAGGACGGCGGAAAAAATAAAGCTGGTAGAAGTGATTTTGTTCTATTCTCACAATCTAATTCCCGCTTTATAATTGAGATCGAAAAGAAGCACCAGAAAAAATTTGAAGAATTGCTTAAAGGGATTGCTTTTGGATTGATCGGCTGCGTTTCCCGGAGCAAAGATTTTAAGATTTTTGGCTTGGATGGGCATATTTGCGTGGATTCCAACATCAACGATTTAAAAGAATCCTGGCAAAAGCCTTTACGCTGGTGAAGCGAAGCGGAACTGGATGCGGGTAAGAAAAGAAAGAGGTTGATATGATCCGAGAGAAAAAAAAATTTATCGTTAAACATGAATTTGATACTGAAGACCCCTGGCGTATTTTTCGGATCATGGCCGAGTTCGTGGAAGGCTTTGAAGTGCTTTCCACGATCGGAAAAGCAATATCCATTTTCGGTTCCAGCAGGCTTCCGCCCTCTCACAAGTATTACAAGTTAGCCGAAGAGGTGGCGTATCTTTTGGCTAAAGAAAAGTACGCGATCATTACCGGATCCGGGCCGAGCTTGATGGAAGCGGCGAACAAGGGCGCCAAGCGGGCTAAAGGTTATTCCGTGGGATTGAATATCCAGCTTCCGTTCCAGCAGAACCCCAATCCTTATGTGGATACGCTCCTGGATTTTCGCTATTTTTTTATTCGTAAGGTCATGTTCGTCAAATACGCCAAGGCTTTCGTGATCATGCCCGGCGGTTACGGCACTCTGGATGAATTCATGGAGGCTATTAACTTGATCTCCACTGACAGGATCCCCAGGTTTCCGGTCATTGTGGTGGGAAAAGAATACTGGAAAGGGCTGATGGACTGGCTAAAAAACAGCGTCATGAAAACCGGCTGTATCAGTGAAGACGATTTGAGCCTTTTTAAGGCCGTAGATAAGCCGGAAGAAGTGGTTAAGATAATCAAGGATTTCTATAAAAGCCATAAATCACTTTGTTAGAGAGAATATGAAACCCAGGGTTTGTATATTAAGGACAGCGGGGACTAATTGCGACAAGGAAACAGCTTTTGCTTTCGCGCAAGCCGGCGGCGAACCGGAGTTAGTGCACGTGAACAGGTTTATTTCTGCGGAGAAATCTTTGGATAATTACCATATATTGGTATTGCCCGGAGGATTTTCTTACGGAGACGATATTGCCGCCGGCAAGATCCTGGCTAATGAGTTGCGCTGTAAATTAAACCCGGCGCTTAAAGAATTTATCGCCGCGGGCAAATTAATTATCGGCATCTGCAACGGTTTTCAGATCCTGGTTAAAAGCGGGCTTCTGCCCGGCAATGATACTCTGGAGCAGGAAGCCAGCCTGATCATTAATGATTGCGGATCTTTTCTTGATGAATGGGTGTATTTAAGGCCGCAAGGGAAATGTGTTTGGACAAAAGGATTGCCTGCGGAAATCTACTTGCCGATCGCCCACGGCGAAGGTAAATTCGTGGTTCGGGATAAGCAAGTTCTAGCGCGTTTGAAAAAGAATAACCAGATAGTTTTTAAATATAGCGATAATCCTAACGGTTCACTAGAAAGCATAGCCGGTATCTGTGACCAAACCGGAAGGATCCTGGGCTTGATGCCGCATCCGGAAAGGCATATCGATATCCGCCAGCACCCGCGCTGGGAAAAAACCGTGGGCGCGAGTCTGGGCCACGGGTTTTTAATTATAAAAAATGGGATTGAATATGCAAAAAATAATTTACGAAGATAACGATACTCCCAAAGAATTCTGTGGCCTTTTCGGTATCTTTGGCCACAAGCAGGCCAGCTGGCTGACTTACCTGGGATTGTTCGCCCAGCAGCACCGCGGCCAGGAAGCCTGCGGGATCGTGGTCAACAACAAAGAGAATCTCTCGGTCTATAAGCATATGGGGCTGGTCAGCGATGTTTTTACCCCGGAAGTTTTAGATAAGTTAAAAGGTACCTCCGCGGTTGGCCACGTGCGCTATTCCACTACCGGCTCGAGCGTTTTAAAGAACGCCCAGCCGTTATTGATAGATTACGCCAAGGGGTCGATCTGTATCGCTCATAACGGAAACCTGGTTAATTCTTTGGAACTCAGCCAGGAACTCGAAGAAAAAGGTTCGATCTTCCAGACCACCACAGATTCGGAAATAATCATACATTTGATGGCCCGGGCTAAATCCCGCGACCTTCTGGAGAGCCTGGTTTTCGCTCTGGAGCGGGTCAAAGGCGCTTATTCGCTGGTGATGATGGATTCTTCGAAAATGATCGGGGTGCGTGATCCTCGGGGGTTCAGGCCGCTGGTTTTAGGAAAACTGGGCAGCGCTTATTGTTTGGCCTCAGAGACCTGCGCTTTTGATCTCGTCGGCGCTAAATACATCAGGGAGATCGAGCCGGGAGAAATAGTTTTTATCGATGTTAACGGGATTAAATCCATAAAACCGAAATCGCTGCAGTTAAAAGGCAAGCATTCTTTCTGTACCTTCGAACATGTTTATTTCTCCCGTCCGGATTCAGTTATATTCGGAGAGACCGTGCATACGGTCAGGCGTAAGCTGGGAGGGCAACTAGCCCGAGAACACCCGGTTAAGGCGGATTATGTTATTCCGGTCCCGGATTCAGGATTTTCCGCGGCAATGGGTTATTCCCACGAGTCGGGAATACCGCTGGAGATGGGGATCATCCGCAACCATTACGTGGGCCGGACGTTTATTCAGCCGGCGCAGGATGCCCGCGATCTGGGGGTGCGGATAAAATTTAATTTACTTAAAGACGTAATTAAAGGAAAAAAGATAATCGTGGTCGACGATTCCATCGTCCGCGGCACGACTTCCAAGATCCGCGTGCGCAACCTGCGCAGAGCCGGGTGCAAAGAAGTGCATTTGCGTATTTCCTGCCCGGCCCATCGTTTTCCCTGTTTTTACGGAATAGATTTTCATAAGCCAACCGAACTTATCGCCAATAAATACGAATCGCTGGCTAAAATTGAGCAGTATCTTGAGGTGGACAGTCTGGGCTATTTAAGTTTGGAAGGGATGCTGGGTTGTTTGAAATACGAAAATGAGAATTATTGCGCGGCTTGCTGGACCGGGAAATACCCGTTGTACGCTAAAGATGTAGATAAATTCGCTTTAGAACTGGGCTGCTGCGGACAGTCTGGCAAACCTAAATGTAACTCAAAATAATTGCTGGAAGGGGATTTTAAAATGAGCGGAATTTTCGGAGTAGTGGGAAAAGATGACTGCCGTCAGGACTTGTTTTACGGCACGGATTACCATTCGCACCTGGGCACGCAGTTTGCCGGGCTCGCGGTCTGGAAAGATGAACTCGTCCGAAAAATCCATGATATCAGCGGTACTCAGTTCAAGGCCAAGTTTTACGACGAGTATAAATTCATGGCCGGGGATAAAGGTATCGGAGTTATCAGCGCCAAGGATGAGCAGCCGGTTTACGTGAAATCCCGGTTTGGGCCTTTTGCCATCGTCACTAACGGATATATCGAGAATACCGACGAACTGGTGGATTTTCTGTATAAGGAAGGACAGTCTTTCAGTGAAGTGGCTGACGGCAGCGTGAATATGAGCGAATTGGCGGCGAAATTGATCATCAGGGGAAAAGATATTCCTGACGGGATAAAGAAGATGTTTGCTCAAATTCAGGGCTCTTGTTCGTTACTGATCCTTACTGAAAAAGGGATTTACGCCGCGCCCGACCGTTACGGGTATTTCCCGTTGATCCTGGGAAAAAAAGACGGTGACTGGGCAGTTACTTCCGAGACCTCGGCTTTCCATAATTTGGGTTATAAAGTAAATAAGTATTTGGCCCCGGGAGAGGTGGTGTTTATCGATCGTTCCGGGTTTAAGGTTATAGAAAAAGGCAACGCTAAAAGCCAGACTTGCAGTTTTCTCTGGATCTATACCGGATTTCCGGCATCTTCTTACGAGGGGATCAATACTGAAGTGGTCCGGGAAAATTCCGGCCGGGCCCTGGCTAAAAGGGACAACGTCAACGCGGATATGGTCTGCGGTATTCCGGATTCCGGGATCGCCCACGCCATTGGTTATGCCATGGAATCCGGTTTGCCTTATCGCCGAGCGCTGGTTAAATACACGCCCGGATACGGCCGTAGTTACACTCCCCCGTCCCAGGAAACCAGGGACTTGGTGGCGAAGATGAAACTTATCCCTATCGAAGATATCGTTAAAGGTAAGCGGGTGGTTATCTGTGATGATTCCATTGTCCGGGGAACACAATTCAAGAATTACACCATCAAAAAACTTAAGGATTGCGGGGTCAAAGAGATCCATTTGCGGATTGCCTGCCCGCCTTTGATGCTTCCCTGCAAATTCAATTTTTCCACCCGCTCCAGCCATGAGCTGGCAGCCCGCAAGGCGATCAAGGCTCTGGAAGGTAAAGATATTTCTGACGTCAGCGAGTATATCGATGAAAATTCCTCTAAGCATAAGAAAATGGTGGAGTGGATCAGGAAGGACCTGGATGTAGATTCGCTTACATATCAGAAACTCAGCGATATGATCCAGGCCATAGGATTGTCTAAAGAAAAGCTCTGCCAGTATTGCTGGACCGGAAAACAACCATAGGATAATGGGATGAGAAAAATAACTTATAAAAGATCAGGCGTGGATATTCAAGGTGCCAATTTATTCAAAGCGAAACTCCAAGGGTTGGTAAAAAAATCGCAAGGACCCCAAGTACTTAAAGGGATCGGCGGATTCGGAAGTTTTTTCAGCCTGGCTGGGGAAAAGTTCAGAGATCCGGTATTGGTCGCTTCTTCAGACGGGGTAGGGACCAAGCTGAAGATCGCGGCTCTAACTGACAATCATGATACCGTAGGTATTGACGCGGTGGCCATGAACGTCAATGACATCCTCTGCGTGGGGGCGAGGACTTTGTTTTTCTTAGATTATATCGCCTACAGTAAATTACCGGAAGCAACTTTGCTGGATATCGTCAAAGGCTTGAATGACGGTTGCCTGCAAGCCGGATGTGCCTTGATCGGAGGCGAGACCGCCCAGATGCCGGATATGTATAAACCCGGAGAATATGACCTGGCTGGCTTTTGCGTCGGGATCGTGGAAAAAACCCGGATCCTGGATGGCTCAAAGATCGCGCCGGGGAATGTGGTCATCGGAATAGAATCCAACGGCATCCATTCCAACGGCTATTCGCTGGTAAGAAAAGTTTTGTCAATAGCCGAGCAGAAAAGAATGAGTAAAGAATTGCTTCGTCCGACCAGGATCTATGTTAAACCTGTTCTGGCTATTCTTGAGAAATTTAATAAAGGTCAGCGCATGGCGATCCGCGGGATTTCGCATATTACCGGTGGAGCATTCTACGATAAGATCGCCCGGATCCTTCCGCGTGATGTGGATGTGAAAATAAATAAAGCTTTCTGGCCGATTCAGCCGATCTTTAAATTAGTGCAGTCCAAAGGTAATATTCCGGAAAAAGAAATGTTCCATACCCTGAACATGGGTATCGGCCTGGTTTTGATCGTAGAAGTTCAAGCCGCCGCACAGATCCAAAAAGAATTAGCGAGCCTGAAACTCAAGTCCTGGATCATCGGCGCCTGCGTCAAAGGCCATAAGCAAGTCCAAATATT
>Ga0315275_10000314_pt1 | contig 39944 bp, 26 predicted proteins | sample YL17G03_0_MG_FD_205557 | JGI IMG/M metagenome (GOLD analysis project Ga0315275, IMG submission 205557) | Sediment microbial communities from Yellowstone Lake, YNP, Wyoming, USA - YL17G03_0 | ecosystem: Environmental > Aquatic > Freshwater > Lake > Sediment | place: USA: Wyoming | collected... | reverse complement strand
CCTCTTCACGGCACGGGACAGGGAAGGCCAGACAGCAAGCGTGGCGCGTACGGATGGAGTCCAGATGATCCGGTGTCCAGGCTAGGGCGACGCTGGCGGCTGGAGCACACTGAGCACGGTCCTGTAGACGCGCACCGCGAGTTCGGCCGCGTGCTGGAGCTGCTCGTTGTCTTCTACGATGTTCGCGCGCCGGGTGGGCATGACGACGCTCGGCTGGAGAATGGCGGCGGCCAGGCGCACAGCGATCTCTTCGTTGGACATGCTTTCCTTCCTCCTCGTCTGAATGGTGACAACTCCCTCTTCGCTGAGGAGGAAGGGGGTACCTATCCTTGCGTCGCACCTACCTGACCCATGCCACTGGGCCTGGCTGGTCATCCGCCCCATACGCGACGCACCCCGGCCAGTGACCCCAAGTAGAGGGGGGACAGGTCAAGTTTCGACGCCGATTTCTCCTCTGTGCGGGTCGCACTCCGCATAAAGATCATCTCTCCGGCCAAAACGGACCTGCGATCAGTCCTCAAAACGTCCGGATAGAGTTACTCGGGAGAACAGTGATTCGTGATCCGTGTTCACGGATTGGCAGTGCGGACAGTGCATGGTATGATGATTCCTGGCAGGGAATGATACGGTCAGCACACTCGGCAACGACCGGGCTGGCAACCCGGGAAAGCGCTGATGAATGAATCCTGACAGAGCCTCGCGCCGCATCTGATCGTGGCGTTAGAGACAGGACAGCGCTGCTCCAGTTCTGACGGAACCGCGGTTTCCGCGTTTACCTCATTCCCTGCTATACTCTGTCCTCGCCCCTGACTCCGCATGTCACGAGGTCCTTTTCATGGCTGACAGTCAGCAAGTCATCTACTCCATGGTAGGCGTTGGGCGGGTGTATCCGCCGGAGAAGCAGGTGTTGCGCGACATCTCGCTCGGGTTCTTCTACGGGGCGAAGATCGGAGTGCTCGGACTGAACGGTTCGGGGAAGAGCACGCTGCTGCGCATCATGGCGGGAGTGGACCCCGACTACGTCGGCGAGATCCACCCGTCCGAAGGGTACACGGTGGGCATGCTGGAGCAAGAGCCGCGCCTGGACCCCGAGAAGACCGTGAAGCAGATCGTCGAGGAGGCGGTGCAGCCGCTGGTGGATATGATGAAGCGCTACGATGAAGTCTGCGCGGCCTTCGGCGATGACGACGCGGACATCGACGCGCTCATCGAGGAGCAGGGCAGGCTGCAGGAGGGCATCGAGAAACACGACGGCTGGAGCCTGGACCAGCGGCTGGAAGTGGCGATGGATGCCCTGCGCTGCCCGACGGGCGACACGCCCGTGAGCGTACTCTCGGGTGGCGAGCGGCGGCGCGTGGCGCTGTGCAGGTTGCTGCTGACCGAGCCGGACATCCTGCTGCTCGACGAGCCGACGAACCACCTGGACGCCGAAAGCGTGGCCTGGTTAGAGCGTCACCTGCGCGACTACCAGGGGACGGTGATCGCCGTGACCCACGATCGGTACTTCCTCGATAACGTGGCCGGCTGGATTCTGGAACTGGATCGCGGCCACGGCATCCCCTGGAAGGGCAACTACTCCTCCTGGCTGGAGCAGAAGCAGGAGCGCCTGCGGCAGGAGAAGGGCGCGGACACGCGACGCGCGAAGACGCTGGCGCGCGAGCTGGAGTGGATTCGCATGAGCCCCAAGGCCCGACAGTCGAAAGGCAAGGCCCGCTACACGGCCTACGAGAAGCTCCTGAACCAGGAAAGCGAAGCCCGGCGCGAGGAGCTGGAGATCGCCATCGCGCCCGCCCCGCGGCTGGGCGATGTGGTGGTGAATCTGGAGGGAGTCAGCAAGGGGTACGGCGACCGCCTGCTCATCGACGACCTGACGTTGCACATCCCAGCGGGCAGCATCGTCGGCGTTATCGGGCCGAATGGCGCGGGCAAGACCACGCTGATGAAGCTCATCACGGGCATGGAAGCGCCGGACAGCGGCACGGTAGCGCTGGGCAAGACGGTGGAGTTGGCCTACCTGGACCAGAGCCGCGAAGCGCTGCGCCCGGAAGCCACGGTGTGGGAGGAGATCAGCGACGGCGCGGATACGCTGCACTTCGGCAGTCGCGCACTCAACAGCCGGGCCTACGTGGCCAGTTTCAACTTCCAGGGCACCGACCAGCAGAAGAAGGTGGGACAGCTTTCCGGCGGCGAGCGCAATCGCGTCCACCTGGCGAAGACGCTCAAGCGCGGGGCGAACGTCCTCCTGCTCGACGAGCCGACAAACGATCTGGACGTGAATACGTTGCGTGCGCTGGAAGAAGCGCTGGAGTCCTTCGCCGGCTGCGCGGTCGTCATCTCACACGATCGCTGGTTCCTCGACCGCATCGCCACCCACATTCTCGCCTTCGAGGAGGACGGCAGCATCCGCTGGTTCGAAGGCAACTTCAGCGACTACGAGGCCGACCGCAGGAAGCGCCTGGGCAATGCCGCCGACATGCCGCACCGCCTCCGCCACCGGAAGCTGCAGCGGTAAGTAGCCAGGTCATGTAGTGTCCGCGTCAGCTAGTAGTTTTCACCAAGCCTATACCCGATATAGATGCCCAAAAGACCGCCGATAGTGCTGGTAATCAGTGAGGTCATGGAAAAGATGCCGGCGCCAAATAACATCGGCAGATAGCCGCCGGCTATTGACCCCACAAGCATTCCGAGTGTGACAAAACGCTTCTGCATTGTGCTCCCCAATAACCCTATCCAAGCACTCCTGGGTGGTTTCCTTCCCGGCTGAGTCGGTGTGTCCGCGTCAAACAGCGATGGGACACCACTGACAGCCCTGTAGGACTGTCTGCGATTCCCAGGCATTCTACCATAGTAAACCATTCGGCTGCGCCTCCGGGCGCCCCCACAGATTCCGCCCCCCGCTCTATGTGCCTCCTCTGGGGGAAGGGGTCGCGCCGCAGGCCGCCGAAGCGCGGCGCGGTGGGCGCGGGGTTCGTGAACCCCGCGAATGGCGGCCTTCACGAAGGCCGCCCCCAACGTCTGAGAGGGAGCGAACCATGTACGGTGTCATCCTCATCGCTGCGCTCGCGCTGGGCCTGGCGGCCACCAGCGCGAGCCACGCTGCGGGCGACGGGCTGACGATCGCGGAGAATGGCCGGTCCGAGTACGCGATCGTCGTCGCCGCCGACGCGTCGCCGTCAACGAGACATGGCGCGGCGGAGTTGCGGATGTTCCTGAAGCAGATGACGGGTGCCGACCTGCCGGTCATCTCCGACCGCGAGCCCGTCGGCGCCCACGAGATACTGGTCGGCGACAGCGCGCACCTGCGCCGGCTCGGCGTCGAGATAGACTACAACGCACTGGGCGACGAGGGGTACGTCCTTCGCACGGTCGGACCCCACCTGGTGATCGCGGGCGGAAGGCTGCGCGGCACCATGTACGGCGTGTACGGGCTGCTCGAGGACCACCTGAGATGCCGCTGGTTCACGCCGGACGTCAGCCAGATCCCGACCTACGAGCGCCTGATGGTCGGGCCGCTGGACGAGACGCGGGTGCCCGCGCTGGAGTACCGGGACCCGTACTTCATCGACTGCTTCGACGGCGACTGGAACGCGCGCAATCGGATGAACGGCGCGTCGGCGCGCCTGGAGGAGAAGCAGGGCGGCAAGGTCACATACGAGGGGTTCTCGCACACCTTCTTCGACTTCATCTCGCCCGATGAGTACTTCGACGAGCACCCCGAGTACTTCTCGGAGATCGAGGGCAAGCGGACCCGGGACCGCACCCAGCTCTGCTGCACGAACGAGGACGTGATCCGCATCATGACGGAGAAGCTGCGCCAGCGCATGCGCGAGCACCCCGAGGCGAATGTGTTCTCGGTCACCCAGATGGACTGGGACAACTACTGCGAGTGCGAGAAGTGCTCGGCGCTGATGGAGCAGGAGGGGACGCCGGGGGCGCCGGTCTTCGCCATGATCAACCGGATCGCCGATGCGCTGGCGGAGGAGTTCCCGGATAAGGCCATTGACACGTTCGCGTACCAGTGGAGCCGGAAGCCGCCGAAGACGATCCGGCCGCGGCCTAACGTGATCATCCGGCTGTGCAGCATCGAGTGCTGTTTCTCGCACCCGCTGGCGACCTGCGATAGCAAGGAGAGCGCGGAGTTCCGGAAGGACATCGCGGGGTGGGCGGAGATTTGCGACCGGCTCTGGGTGTGGGACTACGTGACGTGCTTCACCAACTACCTGCTGCCGTTCCCGAACCTGCGGGTGCTGGACGGCAATACCCGGTTCTTCATCCAGAACCACGTGACCGGCATCTTCGAGGAGGGGAACTACCAGTCGCTGCACGGCGAGTTTGCGACGCTGCGCTCGTACATGATGGCGAAGTTCCTGTGGAACCCCGACTACGATCCCGAGCAGGCGATGACCGAGTTCCTCGAGGGCGTCTACGGCGCGGCGGCCGGGCCCATTCGCGAGTACATCGCCCTGCTGCACGACAAGGTCGAGCGAGAGAATATCCACATCCACATCTCGGAGCAGCCGGAGGCGCCATACCTGTCGGACGAGCTTCTCTCAACCGCCGACGCGCTGTGGGACAGGGCCGAGGCCGCGGTGGCCTCGGAGCCGGAGGTGCTGACGCGCGTCCGCCTCGCGCGCCTCAGCGTTGACTACACGATCCTGGAGCGGACCAAGCAGGCCGCCACGTCGCGGCTCCGGGTCGAGGACGGCAGATACCACGCGGACCTGGAGCCGGCGTTCGAAGCCCGCGCGGATCGGTTCTTCGCGCTGGGCGAGGCAAACAACCTGACGCTGGTGAGCGAGTGGCGGGGGGAGTCGCTGGCGGCCTACAAGGAGCGGATCCTCGGGCCCAAGAAGGGTTGGCAGGTCGTCTCGCTGTCGGGGGCCGATCTGCGCCTCGACGTCGCGCCCGAGCTAGGCGGACGTATCCTGGCGGTGCACTTGCTGCCCGACGGACCCGAGGTGGCCTACCTGCCGGGGCCGGAGGAGCCGGGCTACCCGAACGGGGGCGGCTACGGGGAGTCGTGGCGCGCCGGGCGGCGCGGCCGGGGTCGGGGCCGCCGCCCCGCGGGGTTCGACGCGAAGGTGACGAAGACGGCGGAGGGGAGCACGCTGCGGCTGACCGCCGCCCTGGGGGACAGCGCGCAACTCAGTCGCGCCATCACGGTTCCCGCCGAGGGAAGGTCGTTCGAGATCGAGTCTACGGTTACGAACACCGGCTCGGCCGAGCAGCCGGCGGGTGTGCGGACATCGTTCGACCTGAATCTCGGGCCGGCCGGCGACGTGGTGGTCATGGTGGCGGGGGGCGGCACGCTCGACGTGCCCACGTCGGCGGATGAAGACGAGGTGCTCGCGATCGAGCCGGCGCAGCTTGGGGCGGGCGTCACGCTCGCCAGCCGGTCGGGCGGCCTCGGCGTCCGCATCGTTGCCTCTGGAGCCGACCTGAAGGGGGCGACCATTCGCGGGGATGCGACGAGGCCGCGGGTGACCGTGACGCTCACCACAGATGGCACGCTGCCGGTGGGCGGCTCGTCTACGCTCCGGCAGACGGTGGAGGTGCTGCGGGAGGTCAACGCTCCGTAGCGCGAGGGCGGAGGCGCTCGGCCGCGGTGGTCTCAAGCGCGCGGACCTTGTCGATGCGCCTGCGATACCGTTCGGTGCCCAGGAAGCGGGCATCGAGGAACGTGCGCACGAGCTCCTTGGCCTGCTCGCGGCCAACGATGTAGGAGCCGAGGACGAGGACGTTCATGCCATATTGCTCGACGCCCTGATGGGCCGAATACGTGTCGTGGCAGGTGGCGGCATGGATGCCGGGCACCTTGTTCGCGGCGAGGCAGGCGCCGACGCCGCTGTCGTAGATGAGAACGCCGCGCTCGACCTCGCCGTCCGCTACGGCCGTCGCCCGCGCTGTCCAGAAACTCATCTGGCACCCAGGCCGCCGCTGCCGTTCGACTCGCCGGCCGCGGAGTCGCCTGACCGCGCGCCGCCCTCACTCTACAGCGGCCGTCGCCGCCACTACTCGTGCGCCCACCTCCAGCACGGCTTGCCCCGGCGCGAACACCAGCTCGCTCACCACCTTCTCGGGATGCGGGTTCTGCCACTCCGTGACCAGGAAGCGCTTCTCCGTCTGGTCCACCAGCCAGACCGGGTCCGCCAGCCCGACGGGCAGCGCCTCCGGCTCGGGCGATAGCGCCTCTCGCCCATACCGGCAGGGGATGCTCTCGGTCGTCCCGTCGTCGTACCGCACCAGCCATTCGCCCAGCAACGCGCCCGGCGAACTCCTGCGATCACTGGTGACGGCCAGATAGAGCGCCGGACACCAGGCACCAACCGGTAAGCGCTTGCTTCGTTCCGCCAGCGCCTCGTCGAGGTACTGCCGCGTCCCGCTCTTCTCCACCAGCAGCCGGATCGCGTCCCCGGGTTGCAGCGCCGACAGCGCCGTTGCCTGCGGGCTGCCATCGCCCCGCTGCGCGGAAAGCACGTACCCATCCTGCGGGATCGCGGTGTCGCCCGCGCCATCGTTCACGGCCGCCACCTTCCCGTCGCGCACGACCACCTCTACTCCGAACTCGTTGGTCTGGGTGTGGCCCTCCCCATACCCGGGGTGGTAGAGCACCACCTGCCCCACCTCCCGTGCGATATCCTCACCGTTGATGGCCAGCACCTGCCCTCCCGGCAACTCCGCGAAAAGCGCCATCGGCTCGCTGCCGCCGATCCACCGTCCCTGCGCGTCCAGCACTGCCACCCGGTCACCCGGGTGCAGCGCCCGCAACTGCCTGCCCTTGCCTCTGCCGCCATGCGCCGACAGCACGAAGCCGCCAGACGGCACGGCATGGTCGCCTGACTCGTCTCTTGCCACCTCCAGCACCGCGCCATCGGCGCCGACCAGCACCTCCGTGCCGTAGTTGTTCGTGCCGGTCTTCTCAAGGGGAGCAGCGTAGAGGATCAGCTGCCCCCGGCCCCTCTCCGTGTTCACTCCGTCCAGCGCCAGCTCGACTCCGCCGAGAAGCCGCACCCGCGCCGCCCGCGCCGCCAGGTCCAGCGGCTTGCTGCTCTCAGGTAGCGGCTCGATCGGCACCGGCTGCCCGCTCGCCAGCGGCACGCCGTAGAACCGTTCGTCGGCTGCCGAGGCCCGCCGCGGCCCGCTCGGCGAAAGCAACCTCGCCCCCTCCGCCCCCTCCCCCGGCATCGTCACCGTGCGCCGCCGCCAGAGCGCTCCGCTGGTAGCATGCTGCGCGGCCTGCTTCATATCTGCCTCTGGCGCAACGTCAGGCCCCGCCGCACTCGCATTCCATGCCGCCTGCGCGTAGAAGGCTATCACCGGGCTCGACTGGGGATCCCCGAAACACCATGGCGGGTCGGACCACATCGTGCCCAGCGTCGGCGCGTTCCGCGCCTGCGCGTAGCGTACGAACGAGAAGGGCGTCTCCCACGGGCTCGCCCACACCTCGAACCCCTGCGCCTGTAGATAGTCCAACGCTGGATAGGCCGGTAGCGGATCGTAGAACCAGTAATCCAGTATCACGTCCTTCGGAATCCGGCCCAGCGCGGCCGCCGTGTTCTGCGGCGGGCCTCCGTTCGCCGGCCCCGCCGGCCCGCCGATCTCGTCGCTCAGGCTTCGCGCGATCAGCATGTCGTGCCAGATCACCAGCTTCACGCCGCGCGCCTTCAGGAAGTCGTCCACCCGCTCGATGTGCCGCGCGATCAGGCTGGTGACGTCGTCCCCCTGCTCGGAGAGCCAGGTGAACAACTCCCAGGCCTCGTCCATGCCGCAGTGGAAGTACTCTACCGGGCCGTAGATATCCAGCGTCTCCTGCAAGATGGGATACACGAACTTCTCATAGGTTTCGTCGGTGCGAATGTCAATGCCGCCGTGCTGGGTGTACGGGTCCTTCTTGTAGGCCCGATCGAGGTGGCCCAGCATATTCAGGTAAGCTATCGGCTTCAGCCCTAGGCTGCGCCCGTAGTCTATCACCGCTCGCGCCTCCGCCTTTGAGAACCGGCCTCCCTCCGCAATGCTGGGATCGAAATCCAGCACCACCTGCGGCCCAAACTCCAGCGCGAAGTAGGTGATGTGCATGCGCGCCATCAGTTCCAGCGTGCGCCTGTAGTCCTCCAGCGTGGGCACCCACGCCCCCTGGAACATGACCGCCCGGAACTGCGTGTCCGGCCAGTCCCGGATGGCGGGGATCGCGACCGTGTAGCCGTCCGCGGCCGGTCGCGCCTGCCCCAGCAGCGTCGCCAGCGTATGCACCGCCCAGAAAGAGCCCTGGGCATCGTGGGATCGCAGCAGCACCCCGCCGACAGAGGGCTCGACGGTGTACTCCTCGGGCCTGGTCAGGGCCTCCGGCGCCAAGGCGAGACGGATCATAGTGCCGCCCGCGCCTCCTGCCGCCGCCGGACCGAAGAGATTCCCCACTTCCCGCTGCAGCAGCGCGGCCGGGGCCTCCAGCTCCGCCGGAGCCACGATCCGTATCGGCAGCCGGACCAGCGAGTCGGCCCCCCGCTGCACCTCCCGGGGCTGCGGCCAGAGCAGCAACACCGGGTCGTCCGGCGAAGTCGCGGCCTGCGTAGCTCCGGCTGCGGACGAAGACGGCTGCCCCTCCGCGGCCGCCGCCGGCAGCGCCGCCAGCAGGGACACCACCGCGGCGATCAGGAGTATCGTTCGTCTGAAGGTCTCCCCGGCGATGACCATCTCTCGTTTCCCTCCGTTCCTGCTGCCTTCACCTTAGGCCGACGCGCTCTCCGTTCCTGCTTCCTGCCTCCGACCGGCCTAGGACCCCCGGCGTTCCCACACGATCTAGCCCAGCTGTCCTGGCTCGGAGCCAATGGAGACGGCCCGACATCACTGTGCCAAGTGGGAAGCCGTGATCCGCGTGTGTGGGAAGAGCCTACACTCGATGACCGGCGAGACGACCCCGCGCAGTGCCCCCAAGCCGAGGGGGTAGCCGGAGTCGGGGGTGCCCTCAGGCCGGCTGCACGGGCGGCTGACAGCGTCAACCGGTTACAGGGCCGAACGCCTGCTCCCGCTACTGCACCTCGTACGCCCCGGCGTCCGGGGCCTTACCACTGAAGTACCCCGGCTCGCAGCCGGGCAGAGGCTTACCGTGGAAGTAGGTGGATAGGTCCAGCCCCGCATCAACGGCCGGGCCACCGCGAAGCGGGGTCGGCGGGAAGCCCGGGGCCAGCGGCACCGCCTCCACGTAGCGCGAGCTGCTATCCTTCGCCGGATCGTTCGGGAAAGGCCGGCCGCCGCCGACCACCACAGGGGTCATGCGCCCTGCGCATGACCAGGCGCCGCAGGCGCCTGGTTGCGGCAGAGCCGCAACTACATTGTAGTCCGCGGTGAAGTTGGGCGCGATCTCGCCGTGCCACGGCTCGAAGAACCCCTTGCTGCCGATCACCAGGTTGTTGAGGTAGTGCCAGTTGGGCGTGCCGATCGGGGTTTTCCTTCGCAGCTGCCAGGCCAGCGCCGCCTTCCCCCCGATGATGGTGTTGTGGTAGACGTAGCCCTCGGCGGGCGAATCGTCCATGCTGTACCAGATGTTGTAGGGAGTGCCGTCGATTAGCAGGTTGCGGTAGATGAAGACCGGACCGATGCGCGGCAGCTTGTAGCGCAGCCCGCCGTGGGTCTGCCGCAGGATGTTGTGGTGCACTCGCACGTTGATGCAGCCTGCCCCAAGCTCGATGCCCGAGTCCCGGGTACGTTCGATAACGTTCTCCCAGATCTCCGTGTCTCTACCTGCATCAGGGTCGTAGAGCGGAATGGACAGCGACTCCGTCTCCGAGTCGCCCAGGTCTATGCCGTCGAAGGTTTCGTACACATGGTTGGCGTGGATGCGGTTGCCGGCGCCGAGGCGAACCATGTCTATGCCCACCCGGTCCCAGTAGCCGGCTAGCTTGTGGATCTGCCAGATCTCATAGAGTTCACGCGAGGTGTCGTGGGGCACCCAATCTTCATAGGCGCCGCGGAAGATCTCATTGCGCTCGACCAGGCAGTCGGACGCCCCCGAGCGCAGGTAGATTCCTTCCGCGTCCCACGGGCCGATGGTGCAATCCCGGAGCGCGCAGTGGAGCGCTCCCTCTTCGAAGACTACGCCCCGGTAGCCGTGCGCGAGCGTGAGCCCGGTGACGGAGGCGTTCGCGGCGCCCCTGAAGGAGATGATCGGCACGGCCTCCCAGGAGGCGGACCAGTGCAGACGCGCGGGGTCGGCATCATCGGCGAGATGGACGTACATCGCCTTCTCGTCCTGGCGGTAGACCCACAGCGCCCGGATGCGCTCGAACCCGGTGCGCGGGGTGCCAACCGCGAGCAGTCTGCGCCAGTACCAGTCGCCCTTCTCTTCCGAGCTGCATTCAGGGTTCTCGGGATTCAGTTCGGGGATGAGCCTGCCGTCCACGCAGAGCACGCGCGGATGCCGTTCGACAGGCGCCCGGTAGACGCCCTTGCCCATATCCTCTGCATGGCGCCAGTCGGGATGGAGAGGCTGCGAGGGGTCCAGGACAGCGCCTTCTTCCCCCACAATGGACACTGACTTGGTGACGGTGATGGTCTCGCGGTATACACCCTTGCGCACGTGGATGACGTCTCCTGGCTCGGCGGCCTCCACGGCTCTCCCCAGCACGGGCTCTCCGGGCGCGCCGGGCGTGACGGTAACCTCGTGCCCGTCGGCGGCCGCGGCGCAGCAGCAGAGCGCGCAGACGATGCTGAAAAGCATCAGGTGGTCCATGGATCTCCTCTTGGTCCCGCGGTGTTCGATGCCAGCAGACCTACAGCTGTTCGCCCATATGCCTCACCAGCGGAGCTCGTGGCCGCCCGCCCCTTACATCTCGACCTGGCAGATGCTGACGCCAAGCGGCTCGATGCTTACGGCGAGCGCTCCATCAGATCCGGCCGTCCCGCACTTCCTCGAAGCTCGGGTTGGTGACCCGGTTCGGACCGGAGGCGGCATCCCAGGTCTGCGCCCCAACGGCGAGCGAGGGAACCGAAAGAAGAACCAACAGCGTCACCAGCCTAGCGAGTGCCATCGGTAGACGATGCCTCCGGTGTCATGTCCAGTTCAGCTTCGAACTCGATGCGTTGTCCTGGCACGAGGCGGTCGCTTTCGATGGTGAGCTGCGGATCGGTGCCGCCAGATGGGACGGTGAAGCGGCGTTTTTCGCCCGGCAGCAACCCCTTCAGCGAGTCCCGGGCGCGCACGCCGTTCACGGCGACGAAGGCGTCGTAGTAGATCGGCGCCACGCCGGAGTTTGCCACGGTCACGCGGGCAGCGGTGTCGCTGGCCTCCAGAACAGTGACTTCGAACTTGTAGCCGCAGGCCAGACTGTGCTCGCGGATGCGCTCCATCGTCGTCCAGCGGGGCCATTGCTCACAGATCATGAAGGTTATGTGGAAGCTGGCAGCCTCTTGCGCCCAGGCCGCGGATACCTGCTCCTCGCGCTGGCGGTTTCGGAAGAGGATCTCACCGCCGCAAGGAGAGCGCTTCCAGCGATCGCGGCCGAAGAACTCCCAGCCCTCCAGGTTGTAGCCCGGCGCCCACGCCAGGTGGAAGGTGTCGTCGAAGAGGCCGAACCTAAGGTCGAGTAGATCAGGTTGAGAGACGAACGGCGTGCGGTTCTCGTCCTGCGCGTCCTGCGAGATCAGCCAGGGGGTCTGCTTGAGGACACTGGCCAGGTGACGGAGGAACTGCGCCTGGAACTCCTTGCTTGGGAACGTCCTGCCAAGTTCCTCCGGCCCGGAGTAGATGTGGTACTCGGCCCAGAGGCCGAAGCCGACCTCGAGGAATGCCAGTCGCGGGTCGTCGTCATACTTCGCGGCGAAGCGTTCGTAGAACTCCAGGGAGAAGCGCCGGTACTCGGGGTTCGACCAATCCGGGAAGGCAGTGTTGCGCCCCTCACTCTCGGCCTCGATCTCCTTGTAGTCTGGCAAGGCCTTGATGTACGCCGGCACGGTCGTCTGCCGCCCGGGCCAGGTCTCGTAGAAGCGCAGCACAGCCTGGTGCTTGCGGCCCGCGATCGAGCTCAGCTTGCGCTCGACAACAGACCAATCGTACTCACCCTTGGCTTTCACCACATCGTCGTAGCGCAGGTAGGAGTACTCCAGCGCGATGGCATCCGTGTGGCTGTTCTCCGAATCCTCCCACATCACGATCCCGGTCATGGGTTGGACGCCGGTGATCCGGCTGTGGAGGCGAACGGGACGGAAGGAATCAGACTCCGCGAATGCCGCCGCCTGGGCTAACAGAGCGATCCAGGCGAGACAGAGCCAGGTTAGGTGGGACATTGACCAACTCCTCCTTCGCAGCAACTGCCCCTGTGGCCGTCTTTGCCTGTGGCTAGGCCTTCGGCCGCCATGGCGACCGCCTCTGGCGGCTTAGCCACTGTCGCCGCCCAGTCTGCGGCGCAATGCTGGACACCGAACCGGATCAGGTCCCGGTGCGTGTGGCTCAGAACTGCCGGCCTCGATAGGATGAGGCCTCGGTGCCTGTGGCTCAGAGCTCACGGCCTGGATAGGTCGTGACAAGAAGTTACGCTGTCCTCTGATGAGTGCCCTGCCGCCCCCGTCATGTGGAATTGGTCCGGCGTCGTGTCGCCAGTCGAGAAGCCGTGATCCGCGTGCCTGGGGAATGCCCACAGCGGATCGTCGGCGAATCAACCCCGTCCAATGCCGCCAAGCCGAGGTGGCAGCCGGAGGCGGGGATGACCGGGGTCGTCGAGCTGACCTCCGTTCGAGGGTGTGGCCGCCCTGCCGGCAACAGAGCAGACGCCTACAGAAACCACTGAGCGGTCGTCGGAACACGTGGAGACTGGCACAGGAGGGATAAGAACGCTGGGCCACCGCGCGACTGCGGGCGCCTGCTGTCGGCGTCCGAGCCGGACCGCGGCTAGGGGGTCCCCTATCTCAGGCGGCGCGCCCAGGCGGCGAAGGCGGTCAGGAACGTCACCACGTGCTTGCGGGTGTCCTCGTCCGTGAGGTCGCCGTTCTCGTCGAAGCGGTCCATGCAGTTGGGAACGAGGAACTCCGGCTGCACCAGGCAGTAGCTCTCGGTCCAGACCAAGCACTGGCGCAGCGCGAGCTGACAGCGAATGGTGCCGCCCATGCCGATGCTGGCGCCCATCAACGCGACCGGCTTGCGCTCCAGCGCGTTGTCCCCATAGGGGCGAGATGCCCAGTCGATGGCGTTCTTGAGGACACCCGGGATGCCGTAGTTGTATTCCGGTGTACAGATGAGCAGGCCGTCGGCGGCCCGAATCGCCGCTTTCCACTTCACCACGATGTCGAGCGGCGTCGTCTCCAGGTCCTGGTTGAACGGCGGAAACTCGCCGATCTCGAAGGCCTCGATCTTCATCTCCTGCGGCTTCAACTCCAGCGCCGCTCGCAGCAGGCCCCGGTTGTAGGAGGCGCGGCGCAGGCTTCCGGCAACGCCCAACACTCTCAAGTTAGATCCGCTCACATTCGGCCTCCCGTTCGGCGGGCATGCTGCTTCGCCGACATACCCGTGTGCACCCCAACAACCCTGTCCAAGCACTCCTGGGCGGTTTCCTTCCCGGCTGAGTCGGTGCTATCCTTGCTCTCATCAGTACCGTTTCGAGCTTCCTGTTCACAGTTGGACGTACTCGCTGACTCCGCTCGAAGCTGGCCACCGATTGCGTAGCAATCCGGCTAAGGATGCAGTCGCAGTCAGAGCCAGTAGCCGGTCTCCCTTCCCAAACGCGACGAAGCCCCAGACAGTGACGCCAGCCGAGGGGGTAGCCGGGATCGGGGGTGCCAGGGGCCGGCTTCGCGGGCGGTTGACAGGGAGGCCCGGCATGAGACGGGGGTTCGACTCGCGATTGGTGGAGGAAACACGCTCAGAAACAGAAAATCTCCACCAGCGGACGAGGTCGGGGTTTCCGATCACAGGAACGTTTCCTAGTCCGTGTGGGAATCGAACCGTCTCCCGCGCCGCGGGCAAGCCCGGAGCGCCCGCCCCAATCCCATCGCCGCCGCCACCCCCACTGTCCTCCATCCTCCGTAGGGCGCAGGGAGCTATCTGCGTCGCCCAAACCGGTGTCCCAAGCCCACTTGACACCCACAGATCGTTGCACCAGCGTCGCGCGTGGTATCTCTCATGGTGGCAGGCCACTCCCGAGCGCGGGAAACGAGGCCCGCCTCCTCGATTGAGGACGGAAGTGGGAGTGATCGGCTTGGTACCCGATGGCTGGACGATCCGCGTGACTGGCTACCTGCCCGTGGATGATCCGCTGGAGGCGCGCCTAAGGCGCGTCTGCGCGGCCCTCGACAAGTTCCCGGAACCGGCGATCCACCTAGACGAGGAAGCGCGCATCGTCACGGTGGATTGCGCCCAGGCGAGGGAGGTGCTGGGGGACGCGCGGCAGGTGCTCCGGCCCCTTCGCATCACCGAGCGGATCGTCGTGAAGCCGCCCTGGGATTCGTTCGAGTCCAGGCCCGGTGACATCGTGCTGGAGATCGATCCAGAGGCAGCCTTCGGCTCGGGCCTCCACGAGTCCACACGCTTATGCCTGCGCGCGCTTGAGAGGCACGTCGGGCACGCTGAGACCGCCGCGGACTTCGGGTCGGGCACTGGCATCCTGGCGATTGCAGCCGCCAAGCTGGGAGTGGCGCGGGTGATCGCCATCGAGGCCCACCCCGAATCCGCTGGCGTTGCGCGCGCCAACGTGCGCCGCAACCGCGTGGAGGGGCAGGTCCAGGTCCACTGCGCCAGCACCCTGGAGGCGGTGACCACACCTGTGGACCTGCTGACCGCGAATCTCACGGCCGAGGGGATCGCGGTGCGGCTGGCTGCCATCACCGGCAGGGTGAAGCAGGGGGGAGTGCTCCTCTTCTCCGGGATGACAGACCAGAACTCCCAGGACGTAGAGCGGTTGCTTCCGCGGGCAGGGTGCGCACTCATCGAGAGGTCGAATGAAGGGAACTGGGTTGCCTTGGCAGCCGTGAAGACTAGCAGTACATCCGGGAGGGAGTAGGCCATGGACGAGCAGCGAGATGGGGTCGAAGGCACAGACCAGTCGAAGCGGGAACTCGTGACTAAGCTGCTGGCAGTCGCCGGCGCCGCAGCCGCAGCCGGTCTGCTCGGAGGGACCGGCAGCGTGGACGCGCAGATTCGCGAGGACAAGCACAGCCAGTTCCAGCTTGGCGCCACTGGGACGTCGGTGTTCAAGTTTCACAAGAGCCCGACCGGCTTTCGGATCACGGTCTCGGGCCGGCAGATGGGAGAGGCGCTTCGCAGCGCTGGCCTGCTGCGGCCCGACGCGAACCTGGACAAGGCGACGATCGCCATCGAGTTCACGGCTTAGCGGCCGCGCGGCCCCATGTCGGCCCACAGTTGCCCGGCGCCCGCGGGGGGCGCCATAGACGCGACGCACCACCGCGCACTACCTCCCAGCCGAGCGGGTAGCCGGAGTCGGGGGTGCCAGGGGCCGACGCTCATGACTCCTCGCGGGTTGTGTGTTGCCCCCGGGTGTGTCCGCATATGGGCGCCATCGCCGTAACTGCCCCAGCCTACTCTTCGCCAAGCCGATCACTCGCGGTGATGTAGCGGAACGGATGCGCTCCAACCCAATCGGTGTAACGAGTCAGGCTCACAAGCGCTGGCAGCAAGGCCTCTGCCGACCGCTCAAGCACTTCCACCGCCATGTCCACATCGGGTCTCCCGCGAAACTCGATCCCGGCCGTGCCGTGGTTCCCATGGTGTCGCTCTTCGTAGTACCGGAACCCGATGGCGCCGATTCGGCGCAGTGCCACTACGTCCTGGAACACCTCAGCCGGCTGGTCGCCCTCCCCGACATCCGGCTTCAGCTCACGAGCCCATTTGACCAGAGGAATGGGTCGCTCGCGCCCAAGTATTCGCAGGCTTGCCAGCTCGATCAGGGTCTCTCCGAAGTTCCCCGGGTAGCCTTCGTACAATGCCTTCACCTCTGGCGCGTCCAGGAGCCGAGCCGCCTCCACGAACCAGAAGGGCCGATCCGTCTGGTCGAACAGAGTTCGCGCGGTGACCTGTCCTCCGGTAGACTCCGGCGTCGTTCCACCCACAAGCACGGTCCGCCGGAAGCCGGCGTCGCAGAGGGAGGTGGCGATTCTCGACAGGACGCCGACCTGCTCTGCGATCGGGAACGAGACGGTGCCCGCGAAGGTGCGCGTGGCGCCCGCGTAGCAGCACCAGGTCACCGGGAACACGAGACCATTCGCCCTTTCAGCCAGCAGTAGGCTGAGCGCCTGTGCCCAGTGGCCGTGCATCCCCATCGGGATGAAGGCGCCGTGGCCGCTGATCGGCCCGAAGGGGACGAAGACCAGGTCACCACCCTCCTTCAGGTAGAACTCCACCTCCCTGCTGGTCATCTCGTCCATACGGCGAGTGGCAAGTCCCATTGTCACCTCCCTCAAGTCCGGTGTGCTTATCTCGTGCGCGCCTAGGGCCATGGCCCGGCCGCGCCACTGCAAACAGTCTTCTGCTCTGGTGGTGGCTCATCCCGCTCGTGGCCAGCGCTAATACCCAACCTAAGCCGTTGGGCGCGCTCCGGGCCGGCAGGTCATCCGCGACGCATCCTGCTGACTCCAGCCCAGGGGTAGCCGAAGTCGGGGGGGTCCTACGTGGCCGGTGAACGCGGGCATCGGGTCTGAGCATTCGATCCTGCGGTCCCTGCGTGTCATGCGCCCGATCAGCGCAGCATGGGCTTGCAGAGGATCTCGTGAATACGGACTTCCTTCAGTCGGTTGCTGGTGGATGCTGTCGCCACGAGAGCCGTGTCCGCGCCGCGGCCGCTGCCAGCCAACACGATTGTCTGCTCGCCTCTGTCCACCAGGCCGCCGTCGGCTGCCATCAGCAGGATCTCCAGGCAGACCTTCATGCCTTGACCGAAGGCGCGCAGGATGTTGGCGAGCGCGGCCGGAGCATGAGTGCCGTAGATGTCGTCTGTGTGGAAGAGCATGGTCGCCCAGTGGACGCGGTGCCCGGCTGCCTCCAGCTCAGGCACGAGGCTCAGATCGAACTCCACCTGGTCGCGGAAGCCGTACTGGTGAGGGATCACTACCAGCTTGATGTCGGTGTCGGCGAAGGCGCGGCTCGCCTGACGCGCCGTGTCACCTCTCGTGGACGCGAGCACGACCCTCTTGATGCCGGCTTCCGTGGCACGCTTCTTCACCAGCGCCAGCACGGCCGCAGTATTGGCGGGCCCGGTCTCCTCGAAGTACGTGATGGTTGCATCCATACCCGCGCCTCCTCATGGATGGTGCCAGTCAGCTGACCTGGGGGGAAGCCGCCCTACCATGCAGCCACACCCCAGGTTCTCCTGGCTCCTCGCCCAGCCGCCCGTAGTCAGCCCGGTGGACGATCACCGTCGCAGTCTGCAGCGTTCTTCGCCGAGCACAGAGTCCCTCCCGGCTCCCAAAGTAGGTATCGTCGGGGTCCCGCTTGCCGGTCCCAGACTGGGGCCCCTGGCCGCCTGGCTCCTGTTGCGTATGTCCAGGGCCCGCAGGACCGCCATGAGAGCGCCAACTCGGTGACTGCGCCGTCTCTGTCCCAATTATGTGGGGCCCAAGTCCATGCTGTTTCTCGATCGCCACCTACCCCAAGTTCTAGCTCAGGCCACTCAGACTCCCCAGGCCGGTCTCATTGGCCCTCGACGCCCGCAGGTGGTATGACCGTGGGTATCTCGCCCGCGCTGAACCTGCAGGAGCACATCACGAAGTACCGCTCGCCCTATCAGGAGTTCGACGTCATGATCTACACGGGCGACGGCCTGATGGGGCGTCAGGTCACCGGCATCCGCTCCTGTGACCTAGTTATCCTGATCGGCGGACGCTCCGGCACGCTGGGTGAGTTCAGCATTGCCTATGACGAAAGGAAGCTCATAGGCGTCCTCGAGGGGACCGGAGGTGTGGCCGACCATGTCGGCGACATCGTCCAAATCGTCGCCAAGAAGACGAGGGCCGAGCTGATCGGGGATCCCGACCCACAGCAGCTTATGACCAGACTCCTGCGTTCCTATCAAGCACGCAAGCGCAGACCGGCCGCCAGCATGCCGCGAGAAGAGGGATGATAGGCGAAGCAGTAGCTGCACTACCGATCAGTGTCAAGCTACGACATCAACGTGGTGATGGGCCGATCCGCCTGAAATCTACATAGCCCCGATCAACGTCTACCGACACTAATCGCACGCGAATCCGGTCGCCGACATCAATGCCCCCGAACCCATGCACCAACCTCCCCTCGACAGGCAGCTCGAGAAGCCGGACCCAGGTGCCTTTCGAAGAAGCGCCCGTGACCAGGCTGTCAAACTGTTCTCCGATTCTCGATTCCAGAAGAAGCGCAGCCGCCGACTTGCCGACTTGCCGTTCGACTTTGTCAGCGGCATCCTCTGCTTCTGTGCAGTGCTGAGCCAAAGTGTCGAGCTCAGCCTTGCTGTACGGCGAAGATCCCCCTCCAATGGCGGCCTTCAGTAGGCGCTGTGTGATCAGATCGGTGTACCGGCGATTCGGAGCCGTGGAGTGGGCATAGTCTCTAACCGCAAGACCGAAGTGTCCTGGGACAGGGTCGCCGGGAAGCTCTGCAATGTACTCACCAGGTCCTAGGAGCTTGACAATCGAGAGTGATAGATCGGGGAACCGAAGCGGATCGGCGGCCTTCTGCTTTGTCAGGAAGTCCTCCAGCGCTTTCGAATCCGGGCTATCAGGAAGCGTGGTCCCGTGCGTGCGTGCGATCTCGACGATCCGGTCCCATCGTTTTGGCGTGCGGACGACGCGGCGGATCGACGGGGATGATCGTGACGAAAGGTACCGAGCGGTCACGCCGTTGGCCGCGATCATGAAATCCTCGATGATGTCCTTGGCGCGATTCCTCTCCGCCACTTCGAGACCGCGGATCTGGCCGTCATCGAATACCGGCCTCGCCTCCATCGTCTCAAGGCTGAGCGCGCCGTGAAGATGCCGCAGTTGCCTCATGCTCTGCGCTGCCCTATCCTGCATCCGCAGATTCTCGTCAAGTCCATCCACGGCGGCGATTGCCTCGGGCCTGGTGCCGCTCCCCTCCAGCCAGGCCGCCACGCTGTTGTAGGCGAGTTTGGCGTGATTGCGGACATGCGCCTGGTAGACACTGGAATCCTGAAGGGACCCATCCGCTCCGACCACCATCTCGACGATGACAGAGAGGCGCTCCTCATGCGGATTCAGAGAGGTGAGATTGGTGGACAGCTTCTCAGGAAGCATGGGGAAGATCTCAGCAGCGGTATAGACGGACGTCGTGTTCTGGCGAGCGTGTGCGTCTATGGCTGACCCATTCCTAACGAGGGAGTCCACGTCCGCTACGGCAACCCAGATCCTGACGCTGCCGCGTGGCATCGCTTCGGCAACCGTGAGCTGATCGAGATCGCGGGAGTCATCGTTATCGACGGACGCCCAGGGAAGCCCCCTCAGATCACGGACCCGCCCATCTGACGTGACTGCCGACGTCCCGATCCTGCTGAGTTCGGAGAGCGCTTCAGCGGAGAAGTCAGGCAGCAGTCCTCTCTCGAGCATCACTCTGCGGGCGATGCTCTGCAGAATCGCACGGTGCTGTTTGTCATTGTCGTTCATGGGACATCCTTCTCGCTCTATTGCAGAGATCCGGCGCTGTCAGAGCTCATGCATGGGCGTCCGAGAGGCCTGGGAGAACCGGTGTGCAGCGGCATGCTCTCACTTCATAATCCTCGCTGACGGGCATCGATTGCCTATGCTATCAGCCCCGCCATCACGAACGCAGCGGCCGCGGCCAGTCCGCCGATCAGCATGGCCTGGAGCCCGTGCTGTCCGGAAACTCATCCGCCCCCCAGGACGCTCCTGCAGCCTCAGTCGTGGCATTCTCTGCGATCGCCGGGACTCCTGTGTTGGGATGGCGCTGCGGATCGGCGGGGATACCGGCTATCGCCGCCGTGGCGCGGCTGATCTGCCATAGCGGGCCCATACGCGACGAACCCCGCGCGGCGACCGCCAGCCGAGGGGGTAGCCGGAGTCGGGGGTGCCTGGGGCCCGTCGGTGAACTAGCATACTTCGCGGCATCATCGGCGAAGGAAGGTCAGTCCCAGCGAGCTTCGAGGACCGCGCCTTCGCGACCCTCGTCGCCCCACCGGCTGCCCCGATGGCTCAGCCGCGTCCCACTGTCGCGCTCACGCTTGCCGTCGCGCTGCCGTGCGTGGGGCTCGGAGCCGATCTGGGCCGCCCAGGTGGTGTCCCGGTAGACGAAGGAGCGCAGCGTGGGGGTGGCAAAGCTCCGCGGCCACGGGAGAGACACGGCATGAGAATCAGCTTCGAGCATCGGAGACACCCGCACATCGAGGAGCGCAAGAAGGCCGGGCCGCCCAAGACCAGTGACGCACGCGTCGGCATCAACGGCCGGGTCGCACTGCTGCTAACCACGGCTGTCGGGACGATGTGGTGCGCCTACGTCTTTGCGATCCTCGCTCTGCTGGTCGTTCCGCAGGCGGTTCACGGCGGCCTGCTCACCTTCGTCCAGTGGGTGAGCCAGACATTTATCCAGTTGGTGATGCTGTCCGTGATCATGGTCGGCCAGAGTATCCTAGGGTTAGCCGCGGACAGGCGGGCGGAGATGACATACAAGGACGCTGAAGCCACTTTCCACGAGGCCCAGCAGATCCAAGCGCACCTCAAGGTGCAGGACGACGCGATGGACACGATTCTAGAACGGCTGGAGAAGCTGGAGGCCGGACTGACCAAGCGATAGCCCAGGCGTCAGCGCGGTCTACAGCGGACACGGTCTTGGCGCCATGATAGTGGCCTGCACGCGTCACCGACCGGCTACGGGTTCAGAGGGGGAACCGAGGTCCCCGCTGCAAACACGGAGAGGACGCGCTACGACCGGCCATGGGTTCCCGGCAGGAATACATCCAGGCTTCAAGGTGCGGCAACCAAACGGCAATGAGACACCTCTGAGAGCTCTGTGGACCTGTCGGGGAGTCCTGCACTTTCTGCCATACGCGACGAGACCCCCGGCCGCTGACTCCCAGCCGAGGGGATAGCCGGAGTCGGAGGTACCCTCAGGCTGGCTTCACCGGCGGCTGACATGGACAGGCGGCTACATCCCCGCCCCCGCGCACGCGGTGGAGGGCGATGTGCCGCCGGAGAACATGCTGGCCTTCGTCGAGATGGCAACGGGGCAAGAGGCGTATCGCCCACCAGGGCCGGCAGGTTAGCCCCAGACGTACGAGGCAGAACCTGCCGCCACCGATGGTTCCGCGCCGCCTTGCCCCGGGGGCGTGCCTGCTACCGCGAGACGGGATAGCCTACGGGCATGGTGTAGACTACCAGCGTGCCCGGCGGCAGGTTGAGCGCCTCCGACACCTTCGCCGCGTCGATGCCGCCCTGGGTCACGGTTGCGAGCCCCAGCGCGGTCGCCTCCAGCGCCAAGTTCTCGGCCGCGTGCCCGACCTCGAGATAGACGAAGGCGGCGGCCCGGTCCGGGAAGCGCGATCCGAACTTGCTCGGGTCACCGGTGAACACGAAGCTCACCGGGGCCGGCTGCCCTCCCCGCGGGGGCTGGGTGACATCGGCGCGCCGATCTTCGGTGGCGACGCGCACCAGCTTGTGGCCCTTCGGCTCGTAGGAGAACACGCCGTCCGCCGTGCAGACGTACACCGTGAGCGGATACACCGCCATCGCGGAGGGCGACGTCCGGTGCCCGGTGGCCGGGTCGGTGATTCCCTGGGTCGCCCACAGCAACTGCCCCAGTTGCTGCTCACCGAGGGTCTTCGCGTCGAAGCCGCGTACCGAACGCCGACGCGACAGAGCTTCGTTCAGCGACATCCCTCCCTTTGTCTCGGGCGCGGGAAGCGTGACCTCCTGCGGACCGGCGGCCGGCGCGGTCGCCCCGCCGACCACGGCGATGGGGACGGCCATCGCCGCCACCACGATGAGCACGGCAATGAGTCGCTTCATGTCCTACCTCCTCCCTGAACAGTAGCGGGTCAGTTCGGTATCGCTTCGGCCCCCCCTTGCCTCCCCAGGAATCCTATCCGGGGCACTCCTGGGCGGTTTCCTTCCCGGCTGGGTCGGTGCTATCCTTGCTCTCATGAGTGGCCAACTCCGCACACTGATTCCCAGCCGAGGGGGCAGCCGGAGTCAGGGGTGCTCTCAGCCCGGCTTCACGGGCGGTTGACAACGACAGGTGGCAGCACGCTGGGTCAACGTCACGGCGCAGCAGGGCGCAAGGGAGATGCGGCGGATATGCCTCGCCGCGTGGACCTGACCCTGGCTGAACGCGCTGTTCTTGCGGGGATACCGGTCCCGCCTAGTCGGAGATCGTCGCCCGCCACTCGTCGCTGAGGCAGCGCACCTCCGGGGCGTACATGGAGTAGCCGTTGGTGGGCAGGGCGTGGAACTCGCCTGGAATCTCGGCGCGCAGGCGGTAGCGGATGGCTCGCGTGCCCTGGGGCAGGTCGCTCAGGAAGGCCGCCACCTTCTCGTCCCGCAGCTCGATGTACGGCCAGACGCCCGCGCCCTCGCCCGCCTGATACCCGCTCCTGACCTCGACCGGCTCGCATCCGGCCGGCTTCATGTCCTCGAACACGACGTACTCGTAGTCGTTCTTCGACTCGACCACCAGCTCGACCTCGATCAGGTCGCCGCTCTTCAGCCGCGCGCCTGACCGCAGTTCCTCGCGATCATAGCTCAGCTCGCGATAGCCGCCTGCGCCGCTCTTCCTATCGGTGAGCTTAGGCGTGAGACGGAAGTAGCGCCGCCGCACGAAGATCTCGTTGCCGGCGCCCTTAACGTCTTCTTCGAGGGTGAAGTACTTGAGGTAGGCGCTGTAGTAGAGCGCGCCGCTGCCCTTCACGGTGATGGTCAGCGTCTGCGGGCCATCTCCCATCACTTCATCCCCAGCGATGAAGCGGTTGTCGAAGACGAGCGCGTTGTCGCGATTGACGCGATAGGTGCGCTGCACTGCGCCGTTGAGATCAACGGTGATGGTGTAGTCGGCCGCCAACTCCTTCCTCACCCTCATGTAGTCGGCGAGCGCGTAGATGGCGAAGGCGGTCTCCTTGGTGGAGGCCCAATGGTTGCCGCGGCGGTTGCTCACCATCCACTTGACGATCATCGGCGCCAACTCGTGGTCGGGACGGACTGCCATGATCGCCCTGAGGGCCGCGGCATTGGTCTCGATGGGGTTGTCCCACCAATGCCACCACCACCAGCCGCGCTCTCGCGGCATCCAGTTGCAGGTGCCGTTGTCCTGGTCAATGCGCGCCGTGTCGAGCAGGTTGTCAACCAGCGTGCGCGCCTTGTCGCTATCGCCGATCTGATGGAGGGCGATCGCCAGCAGTGCCTGCGAGTAGGGGGTCAGTTGCCGCCGGTTGCGGAAGAGCCGGTCGGCGATGACCTGGTGGACCTCAGCGCTCACCGCACCGCGAAGAGTGAGCACGGAGGCGACGTAGGCCATCCGGTGGAGGTTGTCGTCCTCTTTCATGGAGAGAAGGAGATACTGGAAGCCGCGCTCCAGCGAGTTGTTGTCTATGTCGTAGCCGGCCTGGCGGGCGGCGAACAGCCCGTAGCAGGCGTAGGCGCTCATGTAGGGATCGCTGGCGTTGCCCGGGAACCAGCCCCAGCCGCCGTCGCCGTTCTGCATGGAATAGACGCGCTTCAGCCCCGCTACCACCATCGCGCGAAGCTCCTCGGAGTCGAAGACGGGGGGCCTGGGCCACAGGCGCGTCATCTTCTCCGCGTCGAAGCTGCCGGGCATGCCCTTGGGATAGGTGTAGCCGCTGTCCGGGCGCGGCTGGCTGCCTGCTGATTCCTCCAGCTCGCGCGCGTAGGCCTGCTGCCGCTTGCGCAGCTCATCCAGGCTGATGCCCTGCTCGGCGAGGGCGCGCGCCACGGTCACGCTGGGCAGGAACCGGCTGAGGGTCTGCTCGATGCAGCCATAGGGGTAGTCGGCGAGATAGGGCAGGGAATCGAGCGCCACCATCGCGAGCGATGGGCTGAGCTGGAGGTTCAGCTCGGTCGCGCCGCGCCGCCTCTCCTTCGGGAGGTCTAGCGTCAGGCGGATCGTCTGCTCGCCATCGGAGACGTGCAGCACGCCGGTCTGGGCCTCGAACTTCTCCACCCCGTGCACCAGCGCCGGGAACTCCATCTCCATCGCGTCCGATTCCTCATCGGTCTGCGCGGTCATGCGCACCGTGGCCGTCCCAGGCCGGAGCACGCGCACGACCCAGTCAACGCGCGTCTGGCCATCCTTCGGGACGGTCACCCACAGGCTCTCTTCGGTCGCCGGCGATGCGATGCCCAGCCCGGAAGGTGGCTCCTTCACCAGCTCCAGCACGCCGCCGCCAAGCGCCAGCGTCACCTTCGCTCGCTTCTCCTCCTTCAGATAGTTGTGGACGTTCGCCGAGAGCACGACGAGATCGCGCTCCATGAAGAACCTTGGCGCCTGCAGACGCACGATCAGGTCCTTGCGCGTCACCACCTCGGCCTTGCCTTCGCCGACCTTGACGTCGGTGGTGAAGCCCCGCGCCACGGCCCGCCACTCGGTCAGGTTCTCTGGCATGGTGACCGTGATGGTGGCCTCGCCCCGCTCGTCCGTCACGACGCTGGGGCTCCAGAAGGCGGTGTCGGCGAAGCGGGTGCGCACCTGCGCCTGGGCAAGCGGACCCCCCTCCTCTCTGATGGCGAGGGCGTTGAGGGGTGCGAGGGCGATGCTCGCGTCGAGGTGTTCCGCCGACGCCGGCTGCCGCGCCATAGGCTCCAATCTGAGGAAGCTGCCGCTCCTGCCGCCTCCTGCCATGCCTCCGCCCCGGCCTCCCCCGCCGCCACCGCGTCCGCCGCCGCGACCCGCACCATGAGCGCCCTGCGCCGCCGGGCCCGGGATGCCGGCCAGCTTCTGCTTCCCCTCGTAGTAGACCATCGGCGGCCACTCGCCAAGCACGTCCGGGGGCCAGTCCTGAAGCTGCCCCATGCCCTCGGGGGTGGCCCATTCGTGGAGCCGGTAGTCAACGTGCTTCCGGTCAGTTGCCGATTCCCCAGACGGCCGCCACTGAAGCGACCAGTTCTGCTGGATGTTCACATACCTGCGGTCACCGTAGAAGGCGAGGCGCGGGTCGGGCGCGTAGTCCTGTTGGATGTAGTAGAGGGAGGCGTCAATGACGCCGATGCTGAACTGCGCCCGGGCCGGCTTGCCCTGCCAGTCGGTCGCGCTGATGGTGAAGCTGGCCTTGTCGCCCGGCCGGTAGTCGGCGCGGTCGCTGCTCACCGACACGTTCAGGAACCGCCACGCCGGCGCGACGAATACCTCCACCTCCGCCTCATAGGCATTCCACTCGTGCACCGCAACGGCGCGGAAGGTGAAGTTGGGCTCATGCCCCGGGCGGACGGGAACGTTCACGATGGCAGTCTTCCCCTTCACCTCCACCACCGACTTGGCGATGATCTGGTCGCCCGCCTCCTGGGTGAGCAGTACCGTCGGGTTCGCGAACTTGCTCACGATCAGCAGCTTGCACGTATCGCCAAGCTCGTAGGTCTCCTTCTCGGGGACGAGCTGGATGCCTGAGAGCCGGAAGGCCGCGCCGGCCGAGTCCGGCCCGTGAACGAAGGTATGGATCTCGGCCTTGACCTGCTCGCCCCACTCGTCCTTGCCCTCGAAGGTGAAGCGGTATTCACCGCCCTTCTTTGGGATCCAACGAAGGAAGGCGCGGCCATCGGCATTGGTCTGAATGGCTTCCGAGTGCTCCCGCCCCAGCACGTAGTCCCGCGCCTGTGACACCACCCGCTCGACGATGACCGTTCCCTTGCGGGAGAGGGGGCGTTCCATCAGATCGAGCGTCATCACCTCCAGCTCGACCCGATCACCCACCTGGTAGAAGCCGCGCTTGAGATCGAGAAAGGCGAAGTACTGCTGCCTGCTGACCCGGATGCTGCCGCTGCCGTTGATGGTGCGACGGCTCTCGTCCGTCACCTCCGCCTCGATTGAGTACTGGAAGGCGCGGGTGTCGGCGTACTGAGTGCCGGGGTCGGCGAGGAACTCGACCTCCAGCTCGCCCTGCTCGTTCGTTTGGCCCTCACCCTCTTTCACCACATCACCGCGGCCGCCGTAGTAGTGGCCGCCATAGCGCTGGCCGCGCCAGTGCTCGATCAGCCAGTCATAGGGTCGGGGGAAGTGGTACTGGGGGTAGAAGGGGGAGAGGAAGATGCGGTACTTCACCTGTGCGCCGACGACGGGCGAGCCGAAGTAGTACCGCGCCTTGATGCTGGCGCTGACCTTCTCGCCGACCCGCGCTTGCTCCTTCGCCGGCTCCACCGTCACCTCGAACTCCGGCTTCTTGTACTCCTCCACGCGGAACTGGTTGCCGGAGAGCTGGAAGACCTGCCCTCCTTCCCTCGCGAGGTTCACATTGAGGTGGTACTCGCCGAGCATGGTTTCCGCGGGCAGCCTGAAACTCCCATTGATTGAGCCGAACTCATCGGTGGTGAGCACCCCCTGGTACACCTGCTGCTCACGCGAGTCCGCCGCTGTGACTTCGAACGGCAGGTCCGCGGGTGCAGTCCACTGGCCAAGCTCCCGTGAACCCTCGTGCGCCGCCCGGACTGCGATGGCTACCCGGAAGTTGACCGTCTGTCCTGGGCGGTAGACTGGCCGGTCGGTATGCACATAGCCGCGGTACTCGTCGCGACCCGGGTGGCGGTGCGGCCGCCTGTCTGCCCAGAGCGCTTCGGTCACCGCGTAGCGGTCGCCGACCCAGGCGAAGGCCTCGATATGCCAGTCGCCGCCCGTGAACTCGCGCACCAGCTCCTTGCTGGCAAGGCCCTCGCGGTTGGACTGAGCGCGACCGATGCTGACATGGCGCCCTATGCCACTCCAGTAGATCTCCCGCAGTACCACCTCAGCGCCTGCGACCGGGCGGCCGGTGTTGGAGTTGCAGACGAAGGCCACCGCTCTGTCGTTGTCCTGCTTCTGCACGAGCGCGAGGTCGGTGATGACGAGCAGCGAAAGGGCGCGGGCTTCGCTCGAGTCCGCCTCCACCAGGTACGCTCCGATCTCCGTCAGCGGCGTTGTCACGGTCTCGGATAGGTGCTGGTGGGTACCGTCGTCCTGGGTGGTGTAGGTCCAGGAGGCGACCCTGGGGTAGCGCCTCCACCTGCCTAGCTCCGGCCAGCCTACCACCGAGTGCCAGTCATTCCAGTCGAGTCCGGGGTTGTTTAGGAGCGCCTTGTCGAGCAGGATGTCCTCTAGCCGGACTCCGTAGGCGGTGAACGAGATGGTCTTGACGTTGCGCCCACCGAGGCCGACCTGTGCCTTGCTTCCCGGCCGGCCCGGCCGGACACCCAGCTCGATGCTCGGCCACTCGATCTGCTGAATGCGCGCGCTGGCGTCACTGGTCCACTTGCTGTCAGGCCAGCGCCTGACCAGCTCGCGGTAGACCGCCAGCGCCTCGACGAACTCCGCTGAGTTCTCGAGCCACTGGCCGGCGAGCAACTGGGCCTGAGGGGCGACATCGCTCTTCGGGAAGTCGGCGGGGATGGACCGCAGCAGCGCGATCGCGTCGCTCTTCTCATAGGGGAAGGGAAGCTCGACCCATGCCTGCGTCTTGGTATCGAGCGCTCCCATCAGGCTGCGCATGGATTGCTGGTAAGAGGCCAGGTACAGCGCCCGCGCCAAGCGGGCCTGGGGGGCGCGGGCGCCGCGGTTGAGCGTCTCGATCTGCTCCAGCAGGCCGAACACTCGCTGCGGGAAGGGCTGGGCGGGGTCGTAGGGCTTGTCGGGGGTGGGCGTCCAGGTGTGCTCACGCAGCCTCTTCAGCAGATCAGCGTCCGGTCGCATTTCGTCCCCCCACTGGAGCCGGAGTTCGGGCCGTTTCTCGCGCTCCAGCTCGCAGAGGGCGATGGCGAGCGCGCCGAGATCGTCCTGCTGGAGCACCCGCGCCAGGTCGAAGTCGAGGTCTGCTTCCTCCACCTCGGCGGCGGGGCGCAGTCCCTCATACAGGCGCTTGGCTGCTTCGAACGCCGCGATTGCTGCCTGCCGATCCTGCTGGGAGAGCTCCACGTACTGCGGCTTCTCGGCGGTCTCGACCTTGGGGTAGCCCTCACCCCGGTAGAGGCGGCCGCCGACGCGATAGCCGGCGTGGTAGATGACGGTGTAGAGCTGCCCCAGCCAGTACTGCCCTCGCGCCCCCCAGAGGCCGTCGGGGTGCGCGTTGACGAACTGCTGGGCGGCCTCGGACGCCTCGTCCCAGCGCTGGGTGCGGCCGAGCGAGACGGCGACGCGGTACTCCAGCTCATACTTCCGTGAGCCCCCCTTGCCGGCCGCCAGCGCTCCCTGGTACCCCTCCAGCGCATTGGCATAGCTGCGCTCCTGCCAGGCGCGGTCGGCCTCCCTGAGAGTGAGCGCCGGAGCGGCAAGCCGTACTCCAGCGTAGACGATGCTGGACACCAAGATCGCCGCGGCAACGGCAAGCACAGACACCTTACGCATGGCAGACCCCCTGGGACACAATCGCCCACCCGTTCTGACCGATCAGGCACCGCGTTTGTTCCGTCGGCGGTGACGGATTCCTGCACCGGCTGATGTTTAGCCGGCAGAGGGCAGACGAAGCCCGTAGTGTCCAGGAACTGATCCGCCTTCCGGAGCGAGGAGGCCAAGCGGGGTTTGGACTAGGTGGGGCTACCGGTGATCGCCACCGTGGCGCGGCTGCCCTGCCATACCGGACTCATGCGCGACGCACGCCGGACAGCGGCCCCGGGCCGAGGGGGTAGCCGGAGTCGGGGGTGCCGTCAGGCCGGATTCACGGACGGTTGGCATGGACACCAGGAACCCAGGGAGCCGGCCTGCGGGCCCCGTCAGGTTGTGATGCCAGTCCCAGTTCGGTCTCATTGCCGTCTAACCACCACGCGTGGCTCCATCCTCCAGGAGAATGGAGTGTCCACGCTCCAGTGTCGAGCCCAGCAGAGCAAGCCTCGAGCGGTGTCAGCGCCGGATGACCACTCCAGTAGGGAGTGGGTTGCCCGCGCGCTCCGCTAGCGCTTCGGCTTGGCTTTGAACCGCAGCTCGAACGGCGGCACCTCGTATGGGAAGGTAGAACGGTCCAGCCCGACATGAGCGGAGCCGGTGGCGCCGAACTCATGGGCGCCGATATCGTACTTCTCAGTCTTCGACAGATGCGGCCGTGGAGCGTTCCAGAAGTCCAGCGGGTTCTCGTACAGGAGGATGCCCTGCTCTCTGGCCGAGGATCCGGTTCGTAGCCTGTACCCTTCTGCGACATGCGCGTCTGGGTCCACGAACAGGGGATCACCGGGTCTCGCCTGTGCATCGCCCGCATACGGCTTGTCCCACAGGTTGCTCGCGAAGTGGAACTGGCTCAAGTCCACCCCGGCGTCTGCCGCAACCCCACCGGTGTTCTCCCAGAAGATGTTGTTGCGGAACCAGATATTGCGGTAATCGGCCAGCGGGGGCCGGCTCTGCACGCCGACTACCCGTTCGCAGTTGTTGAACGCCACGGTGTTGTTGTCGAAATAGGCGTCCCGGGTGTTGGAGGTGATGAGGAAGATCACCTTCCCGTACACGTCTGGGTCCAGGGCGGCAAAGGGGGCCCAATCGTTGTGAACGATGATGTTGTTGCGGATCACGATGAAGTCGCTCAGGAATCGGTTGCTGCTCTCTTCTCCGGATAGCCACACGCAGACGTTGTTCGCCTCCAGGTAGTTGCCCTCGAACAGGGACATGCTCGCGTTGTCGATCCAGATCGCCGCGATCCCGGTGCCCCGGATCACGTTGTGCCGCGCGGTGGTGTGGGTGCCCCAGTCCTCATAGAGAATTCCGTCTCCGCTGTTGTTGTCTATCTGGCAGTGCTCGATTACGAGGTACTCCACCGCTCCGTAGGCGTTGATCCCATACCCCTCAGTGCCCTCCCTGTTCCAACCGGCATCGTGCAGGTAGCAGTTGCGGATCTCGACATGCTTGCACTGGTCATCAGGGTTCCAGTGCCCCTCGGGGCCATCGCCGGAGCCGGTGAGCTGTACGCCGACCGCGCCGGAATAGGCCATCTCGCAGTTCTCGATGGTGAGGTAGTGGGTGCGGTCCGCCCTGACCCCGTACTGACAGGCGTAGAAGCGGCAGTTACGGACGGTGACGTGCTCCTTCCGGGACATGCTCAGACCCGCCCCGTCGGGGTGATCCGAGGTCATCTCCACCTCTACGCGATCGATCGTGTTGTAGGACCCCGGGTACAGGGCGTCGCTCCGGCCGTCGTTGGTGAAGATCACTCTCCCCTTGCCCTCCGACCGCAGCGTGATGGGGAGATCTGGGCTGCCGTCCGGTATCTTCACCTCGGAACACGGGTAGATTCCCGGCTGGAAGGCGACCGTGTCGCCGGGCTTGGCCAGGGAGACTGCCTTCTGTACACTCGCCACCGGCCGCTCTGCTGTTCCGGGATTGGCGTCCGAGGCGTTCTGCCCTGTGCCGGCATACCAGACCGCGGCCGACACCGAGGTGCTGAGCAGCGCCACCGCTACCAGTATCCCGATCGCATAGGCAAGTCCGTGCCGCATGCTGTCTTCCATCTCACTGCTCCTCTTGTCCGACATTGCCTGGCCTTGCCCCCTTCGTCCTCGGTAGCGTTCCCGGTGTGCAATCACGTTACGGATCTGCACGCCCCATCGCGGGACTCGGATCACCGACCCTTCAGCGCTTCCGCAACTCTATTGGGCGTCATCGGCAGTTGGAGCAGCCGCGCGCCCGTCGCCGCGCAGATGGCGTTGGCGACCGCGCCGCCCATGGTGATGATCGCCGGCTCGCCGCCGCCTTCGGCGCGGTCGCTCCCATCCTCGACGAGCACTGTCTCGATCTGCGGCACCCACGAGAACCTCGGAATCTTGTACGTGCCGAAGTTCCGGTCGAGTATCTCGCCGCCCTTGAAGTGCATCTCCTCGGTCAGCGCGTAGCCCAGACCCATGGTGATGCAGCCCTCCATCTGGATCTTGGCTCCCTCGGGGTTGATGACCAGTCCCATGTTCTGCGCGGCGACCACCCGCTTCACCTCCACGGCCCCCGTGCCTCGGTCCACCTCGACTTCGGCGATCGTCGCCACGTAGGTTCCCGAGTCAATTCCTAGCGCGACGCCGCAGCCCCGGCCAGGCGACAGCTTCGCCGATGTCCACCCGAACTGCTTGGCCGCCGCGGTCAGCACTCCGCGCATCTTCTCGTCCCGCAGGTGCTTCAGTCGGAACTCGACCGGATCCGCGCCGGCCTTCGCCGCCATGACCTCAATCTGCGACTCCCGCGCGAACGTGTTCGTGTTGTTACCCGGCGCGCGCCAGGCCCCGGTGGCGAAGGGATGGGATCTGGGTTCTCCCCCCCAGCCGCTTCCGTGCTCCACTGTGGCGTAGTCTGCGATGTCGTAGAACTGCTCCGCCCCGCGCGAGCCGGCGTAGTACACGTGGTAGTCCCAGAACGCGATTCGCCCGTCGCTCGTCAGTCCGGCCCTGATCTTCACGATGGCCGCAGGCCGGAAGCTGTCATCGAAGAACTCCTCGGCCCGGCTCCAGGCGACCTGCACCGGCCTGCCGGTCAGCTTGGCGGCGCGCGCCGCCGCCACCGCCTGAAGGTTCCTCGACTTGCCGCCGAACCCGCCGCCGACGAAGGGCGTGATCACGCGGACGTTCTCCGGTGGGATGCCGAGCGCCTCCGCCACTTCTTCCTTCGCGCCGAACGGCGACTGGGTCGAGGCCCACACTCTCGCCTTGCCGTTCTCGATCTGAGCAACTGCCGTGTGCGGCTCGATCGGCGCATGGGCGACGTAGCTGTTCAGATACGTCTTCTCGAAGACCTCCGAGGAGCGCGCCTCGCCGGCCTTCAGATCACCCTCACGCTCGACGTCCTCGCCCCCTTCGGCGACGCTGAGAAGATGGTCGAAGATCGTCACGTCGTCAACAGTTGGGCTGAGCGGCGACGGCTCGAACTCCGCCTTGACCTTCGACAGCGCCCGCTCCGCCTGGTCGGGGTGCTCGTGCAGGACGGCGACGAAGTCCCCGTCTCTCACCACCTGCGCGCCCTCTACCTCCGAAACGCCGGATACATCTACGCTCTTCAGCGTCGCGCCGTGCGCGGGTGGGCTCACCACCTTCGCGTAGAGCATGCCGGGAAGCCGTATGTCTCCGCTGTACTGCGCCGCGCCGGTCACCTTTGCCAGCGCGTCTCGTCGCGTCGCCGGCTTGCCCATCACCCTGAACGCCGCCGGGGCCTTGACGTCGGCCTTCGCATGCCTGACGATCTGCTTGCCCTTCGCCAGCTCGGCATAGGAGACGCGGGTGCTGCGGCTCGCCCGGTCGAAGACGACTCCATCCTCGACCTCCAGTTGCCCAACGGGCCTCCCCAGGCGCTCGGCCGCCAGCGCCAACAGCACTGCCCTGGCCTCGGCGCCGGCCGCTCTGAGCGGGGGGCCGAAGAAGCGCGTTGTCATGGATCCCCAGGTGCCCTCGTCGAAGGGGCACAGGTCGGTGTCCCCCATCACCATCTGCACTGAGTCAAGCGCGACGTCCAGCTCGTCGGCCAGCATCTGTGCGAGCGAGGTGACCACACCCTGGCCCATCTCGATCTTCCCGGTGAACAACGTCACCTTGCCGTCCTCGCCGATGCGCAGGAACGCGTTGAAGTCCGTCGGCAGTTCGGGCTCATCCCGCTGCGCGAGCAGCTCGCCGCCGGTGAACATAACGATGATCCCGCCGCCCAGCAGCTTGAGCAGTTCGCGCCGGCTCAGTGAGAGCCCGGCCTCGAAGCCCGCGAGATCCTGCTTCAGGTGTCTGTCACTCATCTTAGGAGCCTCCCGCCATCGTCTTCGCAGCGGTCTGGATGGCCTCGATGATCCGCTTGTGGGCCCCGCAGCGGCACAGGTTACCCTCCATGCCCTGCCGGATCTCCGCCTCGGTGGGCCGGGGGTTCCGTCTGAGCAGGCTGTATGCGGTCAGGATCATGCCAGGAGTGCAGTAGCCGCACTGCAGAGCGTCGTTCTCCATGAACGCTTTCTGCAGCGGGTGCAGGCTGCCGTTCTGCATCAGCCCCTCGATCGTCATGACCGACTTTCCCTGCACCTGGCTGACAGGAGTCACGCAGGAACGGACCGCCGCCCCGTCAACCAGCACAGTACACGCCCCGCACTGCCCGGCGCCGCAGCCGTACTTCGTCCCCGTCACTGCGAGGTCACTCCGCAGCACCCAGAGCAGCATGCGGTCGCCATCCACCTCCACTGAGGTGGGCTTCCCATTGAGCACGAATCGGACGACCTCACCCATGGCACACTCCTTCGGCGTGTAGGGAATCGCTCGGCTTCGGCGGTCGTGCCGTGTACCGACACCGAACCCGCGATGGGATCTCTTCGGCGGACCCGGGCCAGGACCTGCGGCTGGCCGTTCCCCAACTGGAAGGGGACGTTCTACCCTCCGGGCACCACGGACGAGCTCGCCTACTACGCCAGCCAGCTCGACGCGGTCGAGATCGACAGCACCTACTACCGGATACCGTCAGCCAAGTCGGTAGACGCCTGGCGGGAGCGCACCCCGCGGGGATTCCTGTTCTGCCCCAAACTGCCGGGAGAGATCACCCATGAGAAGATGCTGGAGGGGGCCGATCAGCAGGTCGCCGCGTTCGCCGACGTGATCTCCCGGCTCGGGGGCAAGCTGGGCCCGAGCCTGGTTCAGCTTCATCCCAGCTTCGCCCGCGACGAGCTACCGAAGCTGGAGGCATTCCTGTCCGGCCTGCCGGCGGGGTCCCGCTACGCGGTGGAGTTCCGGCACCGCTCCTGGGCAGATCACTCTGCGTGTGTCAAATCGCAATAGGACACCACTGACAGCCCTGTAGGCTTGTCTGCGAGTCTCAGACATTCTACCATATGGGACCTTTGGGCGGCATCTTCGGGTGCCGTCTGTTCTTGTGGAGGGTGCCCCTGTGGAGGTGATTCGAACAGCCGCGGCCCTGATGGTTCGATCTATGGTGTTGAGTGCCCAGTCTTCCGGTCAGCAGCGGCTGCTCTGGCTCCAGCAGAGCGCTTCCCTTGGCGAAGACGTGGGTGAGCTTGCCCGGCTGCGCGACGAGAACCGTCGGCTGACGTCTGAGCTTCGGATGCTCAAAGATCGGTTCGGTGAGGCCGCTGCTCGCAAGCGCTACACCCCGATGCAGCGACTCCCAGTGTTGTGGCACATGGCCTACTACGGTATCCCTCGTGACCTGCCCCCATAAGAGATACCAGTCACAATGTTAGTACCGTATGCGCGGCGGGCAACAGTTCCCTCGGAAACGCAGGTATCGAAACCCATCCGTCCAGCGGGCGCTCGCATGGGGCCCCAAGATCCTCTCTGCTTAGCGATCTCCTATGGGCCAGGAACCGGCCCAATGGGCCCAAGCGGCCCAACGGCGTCCGGAATGGCCCGGGATGGCTTCTGCCGAAGCTGGGCATGGGCCGGTTAGCCGATGCGGTGGCGAGACCGGCCCACGGGACTGGCCCACGAGCAGAGCGATTGGTGTGCCTTCGGCCAACAGGCCAGTGAGAGCAATGAGTCGCGATGACACCTGCGGTCCCCCCTTCCCTTATCACCACGTCGCCTCGCCCATGGGCAGTCTCTGGCGGCGATGGACATCTACGCATGGGGCCGTCCCACCCGCAGTCCGTCATTGCACTCCTGGAAACGAGGCCGGCGGCCGACAACAGGCGAGCCGATCGATCGCTGATCTATCGGTTCTCCCGATCCTGCAGCAGCGGCGCCGGCCCGGTCGATTGCCTGACCACAAGTCGAGGCGTCACCTGAGGGCTAGAGAGCCGCTCAACATCGTCTCGCATCAGCCACTCGAGGGCGAGGCTCCCCGCCTCGACGCGCGGCAGCGCAAGAGTGGTGAGTGGCGGATCGGTGAAGCCCGCAGTGAAGATGTCATCCACGCCGATGATCGACAGCCGCTCGGGCACCCACAGACCGGACTGCCTGGCCGCCTGAAGCGCGCCAAGGGCCAGCAGGTCGTTGTGGCAGACGAGCGCGGTTACCTCGGGCGAGCGCCGAAGCAGATCGAGCGTCGCTGCCTGGCCTGTCTCGGGCCGCTGGCCCCCGACCGCGGTGGCGATCCACTCATCGGGCAGCCGCAAACCGTGGGCGGAGAGCGCCTCCCGAAAACAGAAGAACCGGCTCTCCGGGCTGGCCGGCCGGTCTCTCGTGTCCCAGAGGTAGGCGATGTTGCGGTGGCCGAGGGAAACGAGGTGAGCCACCGTGTCGCCCATGCCCGTTCGGAAGTCAATGGAGATGCTTCTGGCGCCCGCGGGGAGGTCGGGCTGAAGCTCGAGCCCGAGCACGCGGACGCGAGACGACAGCAGACGCTCGACGTGGCGCGAGTCCAGGCACCAGCCCCACATGATCACGCCGTCCACGCGCTTGCTGAGGAGCATCTGAACCTGTCGCTGGGCGCCTTCTTCCTCGCTCGGCGCGGTGCATACCATGACGCTCAGCCGCGACCGCTGGGCGGCCAGCTCGATGCCCTTGATGAAGTCGGCGTAGAAGGGGTTGCCCAGGTCGTTCACCAACACTGCCACCGTGTGTGTGCTGCCCTGCCGGAGGCTTTTCGCGACGTGGTTGATCTCATAGCCGAGCGCATCTACAGCTGCGCGCACACGCTCGGCGGTGCCTTCGCGGACGGCTGTGGTGCCGCTCATGACGCGCGATACTGTGGCGACGGAGACTCCAGCACGCGCCGCCACATCCTCCATCCGCACTTTCCTGTGTTCGGTTATCGCTCGGATAGCTCTGTCCCTGAGACGATGCCCTCATGCCGGATGGCAGGTTGGGGCTCAGCCCATCATCGCAGGATGATCACCTTCCCCGACTCGCCGGAGGCGAAGGTGGCGAATGCGGCCGGCGCCTCGGCCAGGGGGAACCGGTGAGTGATGAGGTCGTCCACGTTGAGCCCCCGATGGTAGAGATCCATGATCTCGAAGTAGTCGGCGGGGCTGAAGTACCAGGAGCCGAGGGCGGTGATCTCCTTGCGAATGAAGTGGTTGCTCGGGTGGAAGGTCGAGTTGCCCTTCTCGCCCACGAAGCCGACGCGGCCGAACTTGCGGACGGAGTCGAGGGCGGCGGTGAGGGTTCCCTGTGCAGGGCTGCAGTCAAGAGCTACATCCACGCCGGCGCCGGCGGTGAGGGATCTGATGGCTGCGGGAATATCCTGGGTGTTGGGGTCGAGGACATGGGCGGCGCCGAGCTTCCTGGCGAGGTCGCGTCGGTAGGCAGAGATATCAGCGGCGAAGGTGGTGGCGCCGAGGAAACGGAGGAGGGTCAGCATACCCAGGCCGATCGGACCACAGCCGAGGACGGCGACGGTGTCGAAGGCGCTGACGCCAAGGCGGTGGAGGGTGCGGTAAGTGGTCCCGATAGTGTCTCCGCCCAGCAGGACGCCGCGTACCCAGTCCACGTCATCGGGGAGGGGTAGGCAGCACAGTTCGGGGGCAGCAATGAGCTCGGCGTGGCCGCCGAAGAGGTAGCCCATGGTGCCGCAGTGCTCGTAGTCGCCGCGGAGGCAATAGTAGCAGCGGCCGCATCCGGCCATGATCTGAATGGCGACGCGATCGCCGACCTTGAGGTGGCGAGTCTGGTTGACGGCGATGACCTCGCCGACCATTTCGTGGCCGACGGGCCTGCCCTTGGATCCGTCCTTGCTGTGGTATGGGTGAAGCTCGCTGCCACAGATGGCCGAGACGGCCATCCTCACCAGCGCCTCGCCCGGCTTGGGCGCCGGGTCGGGGAACTCCTTGACTTCCGCCTTGCTGTTACCGATGAAGACTACGCCGAGCATCGTACCTCCTATGCGCCACGTTAGCCCGATGGCAGGCTTCGCCGGGCCTGAAGCAACCTCCCGCCCGCAGTGCGGGCGGGGTCCGGCCGCCTGCTTCAGCCGAGCGCGATCTCGAGAGTGGTTTCCTTGTCGAGCGTCCGGCCGATCCAGATGACCACATCGTCGTCCACCGGCTGGAAGCGGAAATCTGAATCGGGAAGCAGCTTGCCGTCCCAGGTGACCTTGACCGGGAGGCGTCCGAAGTAGAGCCTGAGGACGGGATTGATGATTGGCTGAGTCGGGGTCAGCTTGATGCGGACCGGCCCCGGGGTCGAGGCGCGGAAGCAGTAGGCCCGCTGGCTGTAGGCGTAACCCTCGAACAGGTGGGAGCTTTCGACCTTGGCGCGGCCGAGCCAGGAACCGGCGAGGCGACGGGCCTCATCCACGCCGCCGGTGACAGCGCCGGTGAGGAAGAGCCAGGAGCTTGGGCGGGGCGGGGTGACGCCGCCATAGCTATAGCCGCAGTTGACGAAGGAGGTGTGGGTGGCGCGAGTCTGGACCTCCTCATCGGTGGCAAGGACCCAGCCGACGAACTCGCGGGAGTCATTGGCGGGCCAGTGCGAGTAGTTGGAGGCGCCGGCGAAGGCGTTCATCTGCTGGTGCGGCTTGCCGCAGGCCTGGCAGTTGGCAAAGGGAAAGAGAAGACGGTTGCGGGGGAAGGCGACGAATGGGCTCGGGTGATCGCGCAGGTGGACGATGCCGACATACTCGGACCAGTCAGCGATCTCCGGCTTGAGCTGGCAGAGGGCCTTGCCCTGGTTGAAGGGATGCGGCCAGGGCAGGTCGAGGGTATCGCCGGCGAGGTTGGTGAGGGTGAAGCCGATGGGCTCGATGCAATCCTGGGGGCGAACGCCGGGGCCGTTGATGAGGATGAACTCCTCGACCTCCCAGATGCCGGGGTTGAGGCCGTCGGAGAGGTCTTCGCCAGGCCAACCGACGAGTTGTCGGACAGCGATGCCGTCAGGGAAGACCCGATAGTACTCCTCCGATCGGGTGTTGCCGTGGAAGATGCGGTAGAGGCTGTTGCAGAGAGCGTTCTGCCAGTGGACGGTGACGCGTGCGGGGCCGGACTCTTTGATCTGGACCTCGCTGAAGCGGCAGTCCTTGTCCATGATGACTTCGTAGCAGTGGGGGTCCTCGGGTGAACTGGTCTCGAACCATTCGGGGGTGAACCAGACATCGCCGCCGAGGTCCCAGCAGGGAACGTACTGCGCCTTCTCCCAGAGGATGAGTCGCCAGGGATGGCCGGTCTCAACGATCACCGCGTCACCCTCTGTTCCCCAGAGCGCGAGCTTCTGCCGAACGGCCTTCATGTTGAGGCTCCTCCAACCGATGGCGCGCTCTCCGTGCTGCCATTGTCGAGCGCGCAGATTGTCAGAAAACGATTACATGCGGACAATAGCACAAGGCGGCGGCGGTGTCAACCGGGAGTCGGCGATTGCGTTATGAGGAGGGTCGGACCCCTCGGACGGCCCCAGCCTGATCGGTGGCGGGGGATCAAAGGAAGGGCATATCAATGTTGAGGATGGCGCCGATCGTCATGCGAACGAAGCCGATAACGGACTGGCTGAGTATCATGCCGAGGAAGAACGGCAGGGCGGCACGATAGAGGCGAAGGCCGCCGTAGCGCATGATGATGGTCTTCACAAGCCAAGCGATGAAGACGGCGGGAAGGGCGCTGTCCATGACCCAGGCGGAGGCGATGGGGAAGGCGATGGGGTGGAGGGGCCAGGCGTAGAAGCGGAGCTTGAGCGCCATGAGGAGCAGGGTCCCCAGGAGGCCGACACCGACGGCGCTGAGGAGAGCGGGGCTGGAGTCGGAGGTGGGGTTCTCGAGCATCGAGGCCATCTGGAGGGGGACCTGGCGCGCATGGCCGCTGGCGAAGGGGTCGGCCCCGGCGCGGGCGCCGATGTTGTAGAGGACGTGGAGGGAAGCCCAGAAAAGGCAGGGCACTACGATCGCGGTGGCGCCGACGAGCACCCAGGGGAGGCGTCTCAGCTCCATTCGCTGGGAGTCAGCGAGCTTGTAGGCTTCGAGGGTCCAGGGCTCGGGGTTCTGGGCGTGGTGCATGGTAAAGGGATAGGAAAGCCAGAGCATGGCGATGCCCTTGGTGGGTATCGCGGTGCTGCCGAAGAGAGCGGGTAGGAACTGGTTGGGCCCCATGCTAACCTGCTCGAAGTGAGGGGGGCCAAGCTGGGCGCGGACGCGGGTGAGCACGAGGCCGATGAGGAGGAGATTGGCGAGCCAGGCGAGGCTCATCCAGACTGGCATTCCGGCGCGACCGAAGGCGTAGCAGAGGAAGCCGACGGCCAGCGCCACTCCCAGTGCGGCCTTTCGGTAGCTCATCGGCTCTCTGGTGTCATCGAGGGATGACTGGAACCCAATGATCTTGCGGAGGACTTGGGCGAGATAACGACGGTCGAGCCAGATGACCGAGCCGAGGATCGCCATCAGGCCGCCGAGGGACTGCATGTCAATGTAGGGGAAGCCGGAGTAGGTGTTGGTGGTCCATGCGAACTGGGTGGAGATGATCAACTCGGCCTTCCAGAAGAGGTTGAAGAACCAGAGGGAGAAGGCGAGGTCGAGCGGCATGAGATAGCTCAGGCTGATGAGGATGGGCCAAAGGCCGATGCCCTTCCACCGGTAGGCGTTCCAGGGGGGATGCTGGTCAATCCAGGGGCCGAGGTCGAAGTAGAACGGGATGACGGGGACCGCTGGGAAGAAGCCGTGGAAGGTGGCGAAGAGTTCGACGATGGCGACGAGGCCGAAGCCGATCCACATGACCTTGTTGCGAGAGAGGCGATGGCGTTCCTCGGCTATGTGGAGGGGAACGGTTGTGATGGGGAAGAGCAGCTTCTCGTCATCCACCCAGCGGCGTCGGAAGATGGAGCTGACGCAGACATAGCAGAGCATGAGAGCGGTGGCGATGGCGGTCCACCAGAGGGCTGGGCTGGCCCAGGCGAGGAGCACAGTGGAGGTGTAGGGGCTGGTTTCTCCTTCGTAGAAGCCCTGGAGCACCTGTGGGTCGGAGACCATGAGCCAGTTGGGGAGGTTGGGCCAGAGGACGTCGGCCCAGTGGTTGCCAGGGCTGGCG
>Ga0315275_10000313_pt1 | contig 40054 bp, 39 predicted proteins | sample YL17G03_0_MG_FD_205557 | JGI IMG/M metagenome (GOLD analysis project Ga0315275, IMG submission 205557) | Sediment microbial communities from Yellowstone Lake, YNP, Wyoming, USA - YL17G03_0 | ecosystem: Environmental > Aquatic > Freshwater > Lake > Sediment | place: USA: Wyoming | collected... | reverse complement strand
AGGGTGACCATAGCATCCACAGATGATGTGGGATCGGTGATTCCCAGGATATAGGTGGCATGGGGAACAATCTCCCGCTCCCTGAACCGGTGATGCCGCAATGGCTTGATAATAGTATACTTTTCATCGGTCAGTATAATATTTCCCTCATCAAAAAGTTCGATGATAAGGCGGTATACCATCTGGCCTTTCCCGATATCAAAGATAAGGATACGCTCCAGCCCGTGCTGCCGGATTGCGAGCACCTTCCCGCCGGAGATATATTTTCTCAAGAACATAGCGAACTGGGGGGGATTTTTCGGGGGTTCCGGCATATCTTTGACGAGGTGCGCTCTTCTCCCTGCTTCGATAATCATCTGGTATCGCGCCTTGTTTTCCCCATTGAGCCGTATCCCCAGGGTCCGCGAATCGAACTGGTATACCTTATCGATCCAGAGCGGCAGCTTTTCGCATAATTCTGACGCCACCACCCTGACGTCAATCCCGCTCATTCCCTGTTCGGATGCCATGGATGTGCCAAATTACATATGGCTTGCGCACTAAAAAATAAGACTACTGGTGTAGCGGGATGAGTGAAGTTGCAACTGAAGAAAAACCTGCCCTGACAAAAAAAGAGAAGACAAAGGCAGAAAAACAGGCTGAACACGTTGCCCGTATCAAACGGACCCTTGCGGCGTCCCTGATTGGAATTATTGCCGGTATTCTCTCGTACTGGTCGGGAGGGATTCCCGATGCAGCCGGGGTTCAGGCAAACGGTTTTCTGGCATTCATGCTCATGCTTGCCGGCGTCGTGCTCCAGAAGCATCTCTTCATATTCATGGGAATGGATACCTCGAAACTGGGTGCAAAAGACTGGTTCTACCAGGGATTCATGACCTTTGCATTCTGGTTCATGACATGGACGATCCTGTTGACTTCATTATCCCCGGTACTGTAATACTACATCCTCTTTTGGGATCTCCATGAGAATCGCAATCGTTCACAAAGACCGTTGCCATGCAAAGAAGTGCGGCACCGAATGTATACTCTACTGCCCCCGGGTCCGGACCGGGGATGAGACTGTCAGTATAGCTGAGGATGGTAAGGCAGTCATCTCAGAAGAGCTCTGTGTCGGGTGTGGCATCTGCATAAAAAAGTGTCCCTTTGACGCAATTGATATCGTAAGCCTTCCTGAGGAGCTCGAGCACCCGACCCACCGGTACGGGAAGAACGGGTTTGCCCTCTATGGCCTGCCTATACCGGTCGAAGGGAAGGTAACGGGGGTCCTGGGCGCAAACGGTATTGGTAAGAGCACGGCGGTCAAGATCCTTTCCGGGCAGCTCCGCCCCAACCTCGGCAACTTCGATAACGAAGTCGCATGGGAAGAGATTTTAAAACGCTATTCGGGGACAGAGCTCTTTGATTATCTGCAGACGGTTTCAAAAAAGAGCATAAAAATCGCATCAAAACCGCAATATATCGATTATATTCCCAACGTTTTTTCTGGTACTGTCAGGAAGCTGTTAACGACAACTGATGAACGCAAAAAGCTGGCAGAAATTCTCACGGCACTGAAGCTCGATGCGATCCTCGATCACGACATTACCACATTAAGTGGCGGGGAATTGCAGAGGGTAGCGATTGCTGCATGCCTTGCACGGGATGCTGGTCTTTATTTTTTTGATGAAATAACGCCGTTCCTGGATATTTACCAGCGGATTGCTGCCGCAAAACTGATTCGGGACCTGGCGACAGAGCGTCCTGTGGTGATCGTTGAGCATGATCTTGCGATCCTTGATATGCTTGCAGATACCGTGCATGTAGGCTATGGGAAACCGGCGGTCTTTGGGATCATCACGCGTCCCAAGGGAGTCCGAGTAGGTATCAACCAGTATCTTGACGGCTATCTCGTCGAAGAGAATGTCCGTTTCCGGGACACGCAGGTGATCTTTGAAAAACGGGCTCACGATAAAGGTTCGGACCGGGAGCCTCTTTTTGAGATCCCGGCAATGACAAAGGACTATGAAACCTTTCATCTGAGTGTTACCGGGGGGACGATCAAGTCCGGCGAAGTGCTGGGAGTTGTCGGAGCCAACGGTATGGGCAAGAGCACGTTTGCAAAACTCCTCGCCGGCGTTGAAACACCTTCGACAGGAATGATTGAAACGTCCCTGCGCATTTCTTATAAACCCCAGTACGTCAAAGCAGATACTTCTGACACCGTGGAGATGTACCTCCGCCGCCAGACAACAAGATTTGATTCCTCCCTTTACCAGCACGAGATCCTGGAGTTGCTCTCGCTTGAAGTCATCCTCCAGTCTCCTGTGGATTCCCTGAGCGGAGGGGAGCTCCAGCGGGTGGCAATCGCCGGGTGCCTCTCCCGGGATGCCGATCTCTACATACTTGATGAACCCAGTGCCCACCTTGATGTCGAACAGCGGGTCAAAGTGACAAGGATGATCAAACACCATGCCGAGGGAAAAGCGGTCGGCATTATGGTGATCGATCATGACATTTACCTCATCGACATGATCAGTGAGCGGATATTAGTCTTTGAAGGGGTGCCGGGCAGGCAGGGCACTGCAGCCGGGCCGTTTAAGATGCGGGAAGGAATGAACCGGTTCCTCAGGGCGCTTGAGGTCACCTTCCGCCGGGACCAGAGCGGAAGGCCAAGGATCAACAAACCCGGGTCCTTTCTGGACCGTGAACAGAAAGCATCGGGGGAGTTCTATTATTATACCGCAGATGAGTGAGCAGAATGTGTATCTCGCATTTTACCAGTTTATTGTCAGGGATTTTTTAAAAAGTCCAGAAAATGACAGTAACTTTTAACGATACCGGTGTATACTAAAAAAGCGACCTTTGTTTTAAAAAAAATCATTTCTTCAGTTTACGCTCTTCGTATTCGACAAGGACAGGAGCGATCGTTTTTGTGGATATTGATCGTCGTACCAGGAAAGTAAGATGGCGGCAATAGTGGATATGTGCCATCTGGAAACTGACAATCAGCCCGAAGCAGAAGCATGTGATACTTATCAGAATATAACTTACAACGTCAACCATAGTCTTTCACTCTGTATGTTATGTCTCCCGGGCAAGTTCGTCAATAATGGGAACCACCGATTCGGCATCGGAACACTGCTGGGCGATTATCATGAACCGCCGGTTATAGTACATCATCAGGAGCTGGTATCCGAGGATCGTGCCGATGGCAAAGGTAATAATGCCGATATTGATATAAATTAATACGTCTGTAAGCAAGTCAGCCATAACAACCCCATTGTGTGTTACAATGTCAAACAAATAAATTTATTGAATGGATTTTTGAAGAATTTCCTGTATTCCCTGAGGGTAGGAAAGAATTTTCATCCAATTCCCCAAAATGTAGAGTCGGACACTATCAATCAGGTATATTAAGTTACATACCGCACCTTGAACCGGCAGGAACATTTACGATAAGAGTGAGTCGTTTTCTGGTGAGTGATAATGAAGACTGAGATGCCCTTGTCCAAATCCATCCGGCTCTTCGTCAGCCAGACAGAAAATATCCTTGACACAGAAATTGCACTCCTTCGCAATCCTGAGGCAGACCCGGACGGGACGCTGGTGGACGTATATTCCTATAATATCGAAAAAAATGTCATCCTTTTCCCCGCCCACTATATGGGTCTTTTAAAAGATTTCATCATCGCACGGCATTGCGTGCACCTGCTCATCAAAGGAGCGGCGGCAAAAAAATCCCGGTACTTAGTCTGTTCCTATACCGGAGATTCAGTGTACCAGGGAATACACCAGATCTATATCGATGCTCTCAAGGATGAGGCAAAAAAAGAGAAGAGGCTCCCTGTTACAAAACTCATCCAGATGCTCAGTATTCTCTATACCAATTTTAATGATGACATCAACGAGCTTCCCTGGAACCCGATCACCAACGCCCGCGTCTATCACCAGATGCCCCAGATAAGAAAGACCCAGCTCTACTATCTCATGAAAGAGGGAAAGGTAGACATGGATGATATGATGGAGTATGAAGATATCATCCCCCGGCGTTATTTTGTTCTCAATAAAGCAATGTTCTATGCCCGTGACCAGTACCTGGCAAAGACTCTTCCTGCAGATGAGCTTATGCCGGTGATCAACATCCCACAAATGAAGAAGTTCAATCACCTCGAGGTGAAAGAGATGCTTACTACACGCTGGACCCACACCTCGTGGTACCAGTCCAAGGTCTTTGGTGACACTATGCTTGAGATAATGGAAAAGTACCTGCAGAAAATAGACTGGAATGCAGAATCCAGCCTCGACTATTTCCATGAAATCTACCAGCTTGGAGTGCGTATGACCAACCATTTCATCTCATACATGTCGATGAAAGACTGGTTTGTCTGGGAACCCCCGAAACATCTGCAGGATGCCCAGGCAGGAAAAACGGAGTACGTACATGAGGCATTGAAGAAGATCTTCGGGGATCTGATCGAAGAACCATCAGCAGATAACACGCAGGGTTAACCATGAACCTTATACATTCAGGATCTCAGGGGGAACATTCGTGATCGCAAAGGAAGCCGAGGATCTGATACGGAAGGGGCGCGCCTATGCCAGCCGCACGAAATACAAAGAGGCAATTGCGTATTACGAAAGAGCTCTGGCTCTTGATCCGAACAATCCTTCCGGCTGGTATCACCGGGCAGCAGTGTTTATTGAGACCGGGAGGAACACTGAAGCGCTTGCTGACTGCAATCGCGCAATTTCCCTCAACCAGAACTATTCTGACGCATGGTCAAAAAAAGGACATGCGCTGTATAATCTCGAACGGTATGAAGAAGCCGTAGTTGCCTGTACCCGGGCACTTGCACTGAACGGCAATGATGCCTCTGCCTGGTATATCAAGGGGGTCTGTCTGGATGAGCTCGGGCGGAACGTCGAGGCCCAGGGAGCGTACGGCAAATCACTTGAACTTGAGATTATCCTTGATATGGATGCTGAAAAGAAGAAAATTGGCAGGTGAAACATCCTGGAAATGTGCACCCTGATGTTTTCTGGAACAAAAAATCTTTTTGTAAGTTTCAAGGAGTGCTCCTGTGCTGTTTTAAATCATTCATAGGCCATACTGCGGTCTAAAGAATTTCCTGTTTTGGCTATATATTCCCTAAATTCTCTTTGCCTGAACTCCTGCAGGGATTCCGGCAATATTTTATTAGGAGATCAATCAATAAGAGATCCACATGGAGATCCCGGAACTTCGGACCTGGATTATGTTTTACTTAATCTCATTCGTCGGACTTCTCTGGGCTGCATTTCTTTCAGTACAGGGAGTGATGCTCTGGGTAAGCTTGTTTCTCGTTATCGTAATTATCGGAATTAATTTTTTCACTCTCTATAATCAGATGAAACTGCGCGCATCACGAAAGGAAATGCTGCGGCACCTCGTCGAGGGATTCGATCGGAAAACGCAGGAAGAGGACAGCCGAAAAGCTAACTGATACGTCGCTTCGCTCTCGTTAATCCTTTTTAATAAAGATTTTCTGGAGGGAATTATAGGATTCGAACAGATTCTCCAGCGTTCGTCCAAGATATTCCGTTTTGCCCATGATATAGAACCCTTTAGATACCAGCGCCCCGTGGAACATTCTTCCCAGTTCGTCCTTTTGTTTCTCGTTGAAATAGATTGTTACGTTCCTGCAGGTAATGAGGTCAAGCCATTGCGAAACTGGGACGCCGCTCATCAGGTCATGAGGGCGGAACCGTATCAGTTCTTTCAGGTGCGATTTGACCTGGAAATTGCCATCGGGGAGCTTGGTGAAATGGCGGCGGATTTGCGTTTCAGATAATTTGACCATCGCTTTTGAGGAATAGATGCCCTCCTGAGCTTTTGCAAGAACAACTTTGTCAATATCTGATGCAATGATCTGGGCAGAAATCCCCGGGTTATGTGCCATGAGTTCCGAGAGTATCATGGCGATAGAATATGGCTCTTCACCGGTTGAACACCCGGCACACCATATACGCACCCGTTTTCTTTGTTTGAGTAACGCGGGTAAGATCTCTTTTCTCATAAACTCATAGACATCGTTGTCCCGGAAAAATTCAGTAACGTTAATGGTAAGTGCATTAAGCAGACTCTCCAGTTCCGGCGGGTTCGCTTTCAGATACCCGAGATAATCCTCGTATGTCGCGCTACCGGTTGATCGCATCCGTGAGAGAAGCCGCCGCTTTATGTAATCCTCTTTATAATTTGAACACTGGATTCCCAGTGTCTGTTCAATGAATTTTTTCAGTACTGGAAAACTATCCATACGATTTCCCGAATGAATCCTGTCCATTTGTCCAAAATATTATGGGACCGGAATTCCTGATATCGCAGGCTAATAATGAACAGACAGGGTCTTTCCCACTTAATTAAGGTGGAATTTCTCCATCATCTTCCGACTGTTCTCTGCCATCTTTACGAGCTCTGCCGACGCACTTGCGATCTCCTCTGTCGAGGCGCTGGTCTCTTCGGCAAGGGCAGCCATATCTTCCATCCGCTGCTGGTTGTCCTTTGTGAGGGAGGATACAGACTTGATGCCTGTCAGGAGCGTGTTGGTTGCCTGCGCCTGATTTTCTGTTGCCTTTGTGATCTCGTTGACGCCCTGTGAAACAATATTTGCCTCAGATATGATCAGGTTGAGCGATTCGACGGTCTTGTTGACACTGTCAATACCCGTTTTGATCTCTTCAAAGGAGTTTTTCATCGATGTCGAGGTCTGTTCACTCTTTGCCTGAATGGATTTTATAAGGGTCTCGATCTGACTGCTCGCTTTCTTGGATTCACCGGCAAGGTTCTTGACCTCTCCTGCAACCACGGCAAAACCGCGTCCGTGTTCACCGGCCCTGGCCGCCTCGATCGCCGCGTTGAGTGCCAGAAGATTGGTCTGGTTGGCAATATCAGTGATAAGATTGACGATCTTTGAGATTGCCCGCATCTGCTCGTTCAATGCAGTGATATCGTCAACACTCTGTTTGGAGATCTTCTCTACATTCTGCATCTTGGTCGTTGCAACCTTGCCGATCTCAGCAGCCTGTGCGCCTTCTTTTGATGCCTTGTCAGCGTGCGACATGACTTCGTGAGATGTGCTCGCTATCTCCTCGATTGACGCAGAGATGTCTGAAATGTCAGTGGAGATCTTTTCAACATTCGTGATCTGTAATTTCGAATTATCGGTCGCTTTCTGGGACGAGATCGCAACCTGTTCTGTTGCCTTTGCAATTTCTTCCGTGCTCTTGAGGGTGTCATTAATCGTGGCATCAAGCCTGACCATCGCCTGCATCAAATCGGATAAGACGATCCGTATCGAATCTACAGCCCCGTTATAATCTGCTTTAAGCCCGACCAGCGGATCGGCATCGTCTATGCTCACCTGGTAGGTGAGATCACCGGAAGCAATTTTTGAGAGCGCCATCTGGAGTTCAGATGCACTTGCCGTCAGAAGATCAGCTTTTGTCCGTGCCTCGTCCATCATCGCCTTGATCTTCGATTCCTGTTCGCGCTGCGTCGTGATATCAGTATATACACAGACGATAGTCTGGAGAATTCCTTTCGGATCAACCATCGGAATTCCCCATTGGTTAAGGATATGGATACCCTTGGGGAATTCAATTTTGATCTCCCCGAAACTTCTCTTTTTTTCCAGCAGCACTTTTTTAAGCCCTTCACCGTGCTGTTCGAGAATTTTGAAATCCTTGGCACTCATACCGAGAAGCCGTTCTTTTGCAAGACCGGTCAGGGAGATATACGCATCATTCACCATAATAATCTTGAATGATGTGTTCATCAGCATGATTGGCATGGGATTCTGGTTGACAATAATATCAGAGCGCAGCTTAAGGAGGGCAACCTCATCCATTTTCTTCTGGAGGTCCTCGTGGCTCTTTCGCTGTTCGGTGATCTCATTGTAGACAAAAAGGAGGTGGGAGATCTCATTTTTGGTGTCAAGGATTGGTATTACATACTGCTCGAGGATGTGGGTTCCGCTGGGAAGCTCAACGGTAACTTCACCGAATGCACGTTGCTTTTTCTCTAAAGCCACCCGTGCACCTTCGCCCTTCTGCTCAAGAATTTTGACCTCACGAAGGCTCATCCCAATGACACGGTCACGGGGAATACCGCTCATTTTTATATAGGCTGTATTTGCCTCAATGACAGCAAAACCCGGATTGGTCATCAGGATAGGGATCGGGTTCTGCTGTACAATCATCTCGGAACGGTGCTTGAGTTGCTCTATCTCGTCGATTCTTTTCTTCTGTACGGTTATGTCATTGTAGACAAAGAGCAGGCTGGAAATTATCTGGTCAGTTCCGATGATTGGTATGCAGTACTGTTCCAGAATTCGTACTCCGGAAGGCAGTTCTACGATCACTTCTCCAAATGAACGCCGCTTCTCCTGGATCGCAACCTTTGCCCCCTCTCCCTTCTGACTGAGAATCTTGAAATTTTTAAGATTTGTCTTCAGGAGATCACTCTCTTTAATGCCGCTCATCTGGATATACGCGGCATTTGCCTCAACGATTGAGAACGCTGGCGTGGTAAGGAGCATGGGGACAGGATTTTTGCTGACCATCATTTCAAGCCGTTGCCTGAGTTCCGCGATCGTTTGTTCAGATTTTCTGATAGTTGCACACTCTTCTGAAGGACTTATTTGTGGTACCGGGGTATCAGCCCCGGTGAATAACGCTTTTCTCCCTTGTCTTTCCGTCATCTCCATCCCCCGTTAGTTACCTGCATCGGTATATATTGCCATTTGATTTTCATGCGGTTCACTTTTTTGCCACATCTTCAACTACTTTCTGCATATCAATCCAGATGATAAGGGATGTGTTTTCTTTATCGGTCTCATCCCGTTTCACCTTGATAATGCCTTTCACAAAACCCGAGACTTCAGATGCAAGTCCATCGCCCAGGTGTTCGATTTCGGCTTCTGCAACCTGTAACACACCTATTACATCATCGACGATGACGCCGACATTGCTCCCGGAAACCGCTTCCGGCACCAGGACGATAATCTTCTGGTTGTCCCGTATCTCCTGGTGAGGTAAGTCGAGAAGAGTATTGAGGTTCATGATGCTGGTGATCTCTCCGCGAAGATTTATTACACCGGAAATATAAGACGGGGCACGCGGAATGGGGGTGATCTGGATCATCTCGACAATTTCCCGTGCAAGTTGTATATCGAGAGCGTAACGCTCGCCTCCAAGTACAAATTCTACTACTTCAACCGTTGAGGCCATCTTTCACCTGAGTCTGAACTGTTCCATTAATTTTTTCAGCCGGTCTGCCAGCTCTGCAAGCTCGGCAGATGCGCTTGCGATCTCTTCTGTCGAGGCGCTGGTCTCCTCGGCAAGGGCTGCCATATCCTCCATCCGTCCCTGATTCTCGCGTGTAATGGCGTTGGATTGTTCTATTCCGTGAACCACGCGGTTCGTCGCCTCCGCCTGGTCCTCGGTCGCCTTCGTGATTTCGCTCACTCCCTGAGCAACAACATTCGACTCGGCAATAATCCGGTTTAAGGCTTCGATGGTCTTGTTTACACTCTCGATTCCGGCCTGAATTTCGGTATACGAGCTCTTGATCGCGGCAGCGGTTTTATCGCTGTTGTCCTGAATGGAACCGATGAGGCTCTCGATATGGTTTGTTGCGGATTTGGACTCCCCGGCGAGGTTTCGAACTTCGCCCGCGACAACTGCAAATCCGCGCCCATGCTCGCCGGCCCGTGCAGCCTCGATAGCTGCGTTCAGCGCAAGGAGGTTTGTCTGACTGGAGATGTCAGCAATCATCTTCACGATGTTAGAGATCTCTTTCATCCGCTCGTTGAGTGCTGTGATCTCGCTTACACTCTCACCGGCTATTTTCTCAACCATCGTCATTTTGGCAGTTGCTATCTTGCCCAGGTCGGATGCTTTGTTTCCTTCCTGCGCTGCCTTCTGGGCGTGACTCATCAGATCCTGCGACGTACTGGCAATTTCCTCAATGGAAGCGGAGAGATCGGAGATCTCTTTGCCGACCTTTTCAACTTCGTTAAGCTGTTTTTTTGCTCCATCAGCAGATTTCTGCGTACCGATAGCGACCTGTTCGGTTGATTTGGAGATTTCAGTCGTTCCACGGCTTGTTTCCTGGGTGGTCACTTCGATCTGTTTTACGGATTTTTCCAGTTCCTCGATAACCTTCCTGATTGAATCGGTAGACGCATTGTAATCCTTTTTCAGCTTGACCAACGGATCCCCGTCAACAACCGGGGCATGGAACGTAAGGTCTCCTTTTGCAATTCTTTCAAGTCCGCTTTCCAGCACCGCGGCACTTACCGCGAGCGCCTCTGCTTTTTTCTGCGATTCCTCCATCAGCTGCTTGACTTCTTTCTCTTTTTTGAGCCGGTCGGTAATGTTGTTAAACACGACCAAGAGGGAATCAACGTTGCCTTCTTCATCAAGCAGGGGAATGTAGTACCATTCAAGATTGAACGTGCCTTTGGGAAATTCTATGATGGATTCTCCCTGGCTGCGTTTCTTGGATTTTATTGTCCCCTCGACGGTATCCCCCTTGTTCTTGAGGTACTTGAAGTCTTTCATCGACAGGGATGTTACCTGCTCCCGGGAATAGCCCGTGAGTAACAGGAAAGACATGTTGGAAATCTTCACATTGAGATCAGAATCGATCGTGAAGAGGGGGAATGGGTTCTCCTGGATAATCCTGTCGACCCGCTGCTCCACTTTTTTTACTGCCTCCATCTTTTCGTGCAGTTCCGTATTATCGACCCAGATATAGAAAGCGCCATCCACTTCACCGGTTTTGGTGAGAATGGGGATGGCATTGAGCCTCAGGAATTTTTTGATGCCATCCGGGAACGTTACCAGGCAGTCAGTGACTGCGAGTTTTTTGGTCTCAAAACAGGAGTAAAAATGTTCCCCGGACAGGATGGTAATGTCAAAATCAGTCAGTTTCTTTTTTAAGAGTTCTTCACGGGTTCCGCGCCAGATTGTTTCGTAGGCTTTGTTTATATGAATCCTGGTCTTGTCTTTTCTCAGTATGGAGATTGCCATCGGATTGTATTGGATCATCACGTCAGCACGGTGCTTTAGTTCCTGAGCAAGTGCGGCCTTGGCAAGTGTCGTGTTCAGCATCTGCGCGACCGTTTTTAATGCGACATCAACGGTGTTCTCATCGATGCGGACGGAAAAATTCCCTTCGCTGGTCTTCTTTAATACCTCTTCGATCTCTTTTAGCTCCATCTCATAACCTCTTCTGCGATGGTCTTATATGCAATTCCGGCGGTACTGTCCCGTGCAAAATGCGAAATCGGCATGCCACGTCTCTGGGCTTCGTAAACTGCGGGGGAGTAAGGAACGGTATACACGCTTGGGAACTTACGTTTGATCTCGTTGAGAGTGGCAAGCAGCCTTTCGTGTTCATTTTTATTCTCTTCTGCCGTCTTACGGTCTTCAGGAGAAACCTCAGGTGGTTTATAAAAGATGTTCCGGAGCATGGTAAAAATATCCCGCCTGACTCTTTCTTCAGTGCTGGAACATGACCGCATTAATCCTTCACCCCAGCGGCTGACGATTGCCATATCAGGGACGATCTCTTTGCCAAGGACATCTTTCATGTCAGCAAATATCATCGAGAGAGTCGATACCCCGTCAAGTGCAAACGATCCCGAGTCAAGTGTCACAATGACATGATCTGCTGCAAAAAGTCCGTTTACCACGAACTGCCCGAGGCTCGGGGGCGTATCGATAAAGATATACGAATACTGGTTTTTGACACCGGAGAGTGCTTCTTTAAGAATGCCGGTCGGGAATTTTGCATGATAGATGTATGGTTCAGCACCGACCATGTCAAGGTGCGAAGGTGCAAGATCAATACCGGAAGCAGTTTTCCTGATGATCTCTTGCAGCGTCACGTGCGGGAAATCATCGATCCCGCTCATGAAGACATCATACATGTTTTTGTTACAAGTACTGGGATCGACACCGAGCCCGGCGGTTGCATTCGCCTGAGGATCGCAGTCAACAACCAGCACCTTTCTCCCGGCCTGATGACAAAAGCCGGCAATATTCAGGCAGGATGTTGTCTTACCCGTACCCCCTTTATGATGAGAAAAGGTAATAATAGTAATTGTATCACCCGATATATTTTTTTATTTATGACTATATACTTTAATAACTATCGGTTCTATAGAACAATAATTCTGCCTTTTTTTTCAAAAATGAAAAATTTAATTGAATTTTCAATCCGGCGATCGGTTGACATACCGCACCCTGATTAGTCTGAAACTAAAAGTGTCCTATACCTTTTTTATAGCATCTTATCAAGTATTGTATGTGGACACCGGTGATATTCTTGCCCTCATCGCGGGTATTGCGATCGTAATCTTCGTAGCAGTAATGGCAAATCCTCCGGTTTTATCAAAAACCCCGGTTTCTTCTGGAACTCTAGTGAAGCCTGAAGGAACAGTCACCCAATTCCCTGCTTCTATTACGCCGCCGCCGCCTGATTATAACCTGATTCCTGTCGAAACGCCGGTTGTTGCAAAATCCAGTCCTTCCCCGTATCGCATCTATTATACTGACAAACCCTTCACCTATCCGGTGTATATTTTGCCGGACCACATGGAGACCTTCGGGGCATCGGAAATACCATGGCGCAAAGAGGAGTGGGTGCAGTTTGCCTTTATTGAAGATACACGGGGTGGTCTGACACAGGTTTTCTCCGTACCTTACCCGGTGTGGGTAATTAACACCACGGTCATTGCCGACCATCACCCCAGTAATCTCAGACTTGCCCTTTGTTATGCAGACACCGGCGGCATCATCGAGGGTGAAGAGATCCTGAACAAGGGCATGTCGTACCGTATTGTCCAGACTTCAAATACCGACATGTACATCATTATTGCCGCAGACAGTATTAACCGATTCCGGATAAACCTGGAAACCACGCGGGCGTATTTTGATATGTATAGTCCCCGGTAAAATAAGGATGTATCAAACCCTGTTTCTGCATCTGAAAGCACAGGGACTCATATCGGGAAGTATCCTCTCCAATCAGAAGATTTGTGTCAGATCAGGAATATGTTATCAAGCACGGTGTCCGTGCAAAGGAAGTCGACATCCATTACCAGGAAACACACGATGGGATGACCATTATCCTGCAGGGCAATGGCATTGATATTCCTTTGAGCAAGAAGGAGAAGATCTTTGAAAGGGGATCGGGAAAGATACCGGCCTCGGCCTGTTCCTTGTCCGCGAAATCCTTTCCATCACGGGGATAACAATACGAGAAACGGGAATCGAAGGTCAGGGTGCCCGGTTCGAAATTACTGTCCCACTGGGAGTCTACCGGTCGAAACAGGATTGAGGAGAGGTCGTTGTTCCTTTTTTATTGTATAAGGACACATTATCCTTGAGCAGGTGATTTTTTCTGGAGCGATACATGAACGTAGTAAATGACAAAAGTGATATCGCCGGAATTATTTCCAACTTTTCATCATATTCCAGGATTTCTGATAAATATCTGCATATTTTTATTGCCCGTGATTGCAGGGATAAGCACCAGAAGTAAGCGTTTTACCTGCAATCCTTATGTCCTGTTCAAAGTAAGACTTTGTAAATCCCGTCACAGCGTGTAATGTATTGTCATACATTTTAATATCTTAACATGCCATTTTTCCTGTATGCGGGGAGAGAAGCTTTCTGACGCCATCGTCTATGACAAGCTGAACCTGTTGAAAAAAGATTTTTTTGGATATATTGAGCACAATACAGAAAAAGTAGATGCAAATCTCCCAGTTTTTTACGGGCACGTAATCTCAGCACTCGAAAATTCTTTCCCTGATATCCTTGACGAATCGTATGATGAATTTATCGACCATATCACGTTTGAGGTTCTCGATGCAAGCAGCAACAGCAGCGATTTTGCCTATATCAACAAGGTCATCCAGAACGCCCTTCGTTTTAAGAAGAAAAAAGATGCAGAAACCGGGATCGATATTGTCGTCGGGCTGAAACTGGTAAAAGCCGGGGACTACGCACACGCGATCGATTTTTTAAAAAAATACCGGAACCTGGACGCGAAGATTGGCACCGCCCTGGCTTTCTGCTATTACGCTCTTTCCCTGCGGGAGTTTAAAAAAACCGATACGTCCTTAGAAAGCCAGCGCCCAGGAGAGATGGAACTTTTCGCCCGTGAAACCATGCTCAGCCTTGCACGCATCCCGGCACCCGTAAACCAGGTAAAACAACTGGAACTGGATGATCCGTCGTTTCTCGAGAAGATCTTCTGGCAGATGATCTTTTTGGGACTTGAATGGTTCCCGAGTGAACGATGGTTTATTGAGGCCGGACTTGAGAATGCCGCACTCACCCATGACACCGACATGAGAAAGCGGTTGCTGGATATCAGTTCAGAACGGTTTTATAACGATATTCATTTCCTTCGCGTGATGTTTTATTATTACCTAGACAGCCGGGATGCCGGTGGCGCTGCGGGTGTCCTGAACCACCTTATACGGCAATATCCCGATGATCTCGAACCGATCTATCTCGGGCTCAAATTCTCGATCCTGACGAAAAAAAAGATCACGTATCACAGTTTCAGGAAACTGGCAAACTCAAAGGGCATGCCGGTCCCGGCGGTATACCTTTTTGATGTAGCTTTTGATCTCCTCAACCGGGAAAAGGTGGACGCGCTCAATTGTATTGCGGAATTTGAAAAGGAGTTTCCGCAGTTACACTACTATATAACCACCCTTCGATACATAGCCGATGATTTCTTCTCGCCGGATGAGACGCAGGTCAAAAAGGCAAAAAAAGCACTTCTTGATTCCATCGATCAGTATTGTATTGAAGAGCTCAAAAAGATAAACCCCCCGGTAAAAAAATAACCAGGCAACCCGTGTCTGGATCTCTTTCATGGCACAATCCCGAATAAACAAGGAGCTCGCATCCTGAACGAGGGTCACCCGCCTCAAGGCCTCTCCGAGGCACGGTGGGCAGGAAAGGTTTTTTAGATTTTAGTTCCTGATCCGCCGCGGGGGCGTCCCTTCGGGGGCGGCGGCGTTCATCACAAACCGGAAAAAAAGGTATCGATCCCTCACCATATCTGAATACTATGATCTTTCATGGGAAAGCACCACTGACAAATATTTTTCCGGCTATTGACATCCGTGCCCTGTGTCCCTCTCCTAAAAATTCCATTAATCTGATAATTCTTTATGTGGTAAGAGACACAATTAAAAAGTCCCCTCTCATTTTGGTGGTACTCCAACGAAATCACAAAGCACACAGGTCGGTCAAGTGAGGTCAGGTGGCTGACTTTAAAATTTTTTAGTGAAGAACTAATAACCAGTCAGAGATTGTTCGATGTCCCGTCTGCCCTGCGAATCAATACCCTGCCGTTGTCGGCCGGCAGGAACGTGACAGACCGCCCGACCTTGCCGCCAACATCCTCAGCAGCCAGCTGGATATGGCATTTTTCTAAAAGAATCCTGACTTTTCCGGCATTCCTTTCACCAATATTGAGACCGGTGCCGAAATACTCAAACATGCAGGCACCGCCGGCAATCTTTGCAATAATGGACCTGTTTTTGCAACCAAGAGCCACAAGCTCCTTGACCAGGAGGGGAACAGCGGTATCGGCGTATTTCCCCGGCCGATCAGATCTGCCCCCGCTTTCAGGTAGCATGATATGCACCATCGCGCCCAGTTTAAGATTTGGATCGTACAGGGTGAGTCCGATACAGGAACCAAGGCCAATGGTTATCATGGGGAATGAACCGACGCGGTATTCTCCAATGCCAATCATTGACGTTTGTTCATTCCGGGGCTGGGTATCAGACATGCAGGCACTACGCAGTTAACTTGTCTTTACCATGTTTTCGAGGAGTTCAATAATTTTTATAAGAGTGCCTCTCTCAGGCATCATAATAATATCACTGTCTATCTTGAACTCTTCGCATGCAAGTTCAGTGGAGAACAGTAATACTTCATTTGTCTCTTCCTGCATCTGGGCGATAAGGGACTCCATGGCTGCATGCGCCATATCGATAGTGAGTGCCGGGGGGGAAGGAAGCATTATAAAACCGAGCAGTTCCGCGGTGGCATCAAGAAAGGCAGAGACCATGATATTCCCTACTTCGATCAGTGCGCTTTCATCCATCTCATCGAGCGGGCGGTTAATCTCTGTCAGGCCAAGCATCGTGTTGGTCATGCGGACTGCGGATTCCCGCGTTATATAAAATAAAACATATCCCCCGTGAGGAATATCCCCCTGAAGCTCAAAAGCAACCATTGCCGCCGATTCTTCACCCATATATTCCCCGAGCTGAGCCAGATCTATCATGTGGATAGCCGGGACGCTCATCTCGATCGTGCTTCCCAGCATCTGGGAAAGGGTGGTTGCCGCGTGTGCAGCCCCGATATTTCCAAGTTCCTGAATAGCATCTTCTTGGACTGTTGATAATTTCATGATGTTCTCCTATATTATAGTGTTTACATCGATAACCGGAACAACACCACCATCACCGAGAATCGTAATACCGCTCACGCCCCGGGTATTCCCGATAAAACCACTCAGTGGTTTCACGACAACTTCCTGCTTGCCTTCTACGACATCCACCGGAATACAGCATTTCCGCTTCTGGTATTGAACAACAACGAGAATCTCAGATGCCTGTGAAACTCCTGCCATGTCATCCAGCCGGAGGATCTGAAGCACTTCGTCCCGCAGCAGGATCGCTTCACCTTTTCCTATCTGGTGGGTTTCATTCCTCCGGAAATTAGCAACTTCTACAATGCTGCTGATGGGGATGCCGAGCCGTTTTTCGTTGATCCTGACTATCATTACATCGACAATCGCCATTGTCGGCGGAAGTAACAGTTCAAACCGGCTTCCTTTCCCCGCGGTTGTTTCCACCCGGATAGTACCTTTCAACGCTTCGATGGATCTCTTGACCACATCAAGCCCGACTCCCCTGCCGCTGATGTCAGATATTTTATCGGCTGTAGAGAAACCGGCCTGGAATAACAGGTCAATAGCCTGTTCCGTGGTGAATGTTTCGGCAGCGTCAGGAGTAATCAGTCCCTTTTCAATCCCTTTTGCTTTAACTTTGTCGACATTTATGCCAGCACCATCATCTATGAGTTCTATGATTACATTATCCCGGTCACGGTGCGCAGAGAGTTTGACATATCCTTTCCGAGGCTTTCCGGCCTTTTCCCGGGCATCAGGGGATTCAATCCCATGGTTTACCGCATTCCTGATCAGGTGAAGCAACGGATCATTGAGCCCGTCCATCACACTCCGGTCAAGCTCGGTCTCCCCACCTTCAATGACGAACTCAACCTCTTTACTGTCGTACTGGGCAACATCGCGGACAACCCGTGGCAGACGGTTAAAGATATGATTCAGGGGTATCATCCTGATATTCATCATCAGGTTCTGGAGTTCAGAGACTGACCGGTCGACCATGCCGATTGCTTCATCCATTTCCTTAATCTTGTGCTGTTCAGCAATCTGTTTCAGCCTGCCCCGGTTAATGACGAGATCTTCGATCAGGTTCATGATATGGTCGAGCTGATTGATATCGACCCGGAGATTTTTGATCTCCCGGCTTTTATCCGGAGACTGGGATTGTTTTTTATCAGATTCCGCCTTTTTTAAGCCCTCGGGGATATCAACCGGCATCAAGTTTGCCGGTTTTTTTGCAGGACGGATAACAACTTCAGTAATCTCGGTTCCTGAAGCAGCAGTTTTCAACGCCTCCTCCCCGGCATCACTTGAAATGACGAGCTCAAGCCTGCTATCAAATTTCCCCTGTTCAATTGCTTCCAGGGTCGGGTTAACAGAAAGAATAGCTCCGAGGGATTTTAAATTTCCCAGGGCAAGCATGGCACGCACATCTTTCATTATGCATTCGCTTGCGACTGTAATCTGCATCTCGTATTCCGGGCAATTCTCCGCGTTTGTATCCCCTGCAGGTTCCGCTGACTGTCCGGCCTCTGCCACAATAGCTGAAACCGCATTGTTTGCTTTCGGTATACCGCCGCATTGTTCAATCCATTCTTTGAGGGCATTGACCTTTTCAGCCGGGTTCTTTGACGAAGAGTCTCCTCCCGCTTCAATATCATCAAGCATCTGTTCTATGAGATCGGAACATGCAAGGAGCAGGTTGACCAGTTCCGGTGAAATTTCTGCAGCTCCGCTGCGGATAAGCTGGAAGACGTCCTCCATCGTGTGACAGAGATGTTCCATGTTGGAAAAACCCATTGACGCAGATGCACCTTTGAGCGTATGAACAGAGCGGAAGATTTCATCTATTGCGCTCTGGTCTGAACCATTTTCAAGAAGTAAAAAATTCTTGACCAGGTTCTCATGGTTTTCCCGGGATTCTGCAACAAAAAGCCCGCGATATGCCTCAAATTCAGACACAGGTCTCCTCCATCATGAGTACCACCCGCTCTATCTCCTTTGCCAGTTTATGCAAAGGAATGACCTGATCGACCGCATTATTCCTGATTGCGGATCGCGCCATCCCGTATACGAGACAATCCTTCTCGTCACAGATGAGGCTCACTCCGCCGGCTTGTTTTATAGCGTTCGCACCTTCACCTGCATCATTTCCCATGCCGCTTAATATTACAGAGACTGTGTTTTTCCCGAACACGTGGGCAGCAGATTCAAAGGTCTTGTCAATAGCAGGCCTGACGCCATGAACGGGGGGTGAAGTGGTATGGACGATACGTCCTGTTGTTTTACCGTTTTCTCCCATTATACCGGAGATGACCGTGTGGACTCCTGCCTTCGAGAGGAGGATTTTTCCCGTTCCAATTATGTCCCCGTTCTGGGTCTCTTTCACCGGCATGGTGGCAATCCTGTTGAAACGTTCGGCAAGAGGCGTTGTGAAACCGACCGGCATGTGCTGTGTGATGATAACACCCGCAGGAAGATCGGGTGACAACAAGGATAGCAGGATATCGACCTGCTGGGGTCCACCGGCCGATGATCCGATAAGAACAACCCGGTCAGCGGAACTGCCGGCATGGGAAGAGCGGGTTTTACGCGAAATAACCGCTGAAGAGAGCGAGGCAAGGTGTTTAACTTTTGAGATCAGTTCATCACCAATCTCCCTGACGTGAGGCAGGTCTTTTGGTTTCAGCATGAAATCATCAGCGCCGAGAATAATCGCCTCGACGGTCATCTCAGCGTCCCTGGAGGTAAGGGAGCTCAGCATCAGGATCTTCGGGCGCTTCTGCACCTTTTGCAGTTCTTTTAGGACCTCAAGCCCGTTCATCTTCGGCATCTCGATATCAAGGGTGACAAGGTCCGGGTCCAGCGACTGGATCTTTTCGAGTGCATCGAGACCATTCGATGCTGTTCCCACTATTTCAAGAGATGCATCCTTGGCCAGCATATCCCGGATTACCGCACGCATGAACACGGAATCATCAACAATGAGAACTTTCACCATAACTTCAGGATGCCAGGACGTTTTTGACCTCTTCTAATACTTTGGGGGCCTGGAACGGTTTGATGATATAGCCTTTCGCGCCGCTCTTGATGGCAAGTTTCACCATCTGTTCCTGGCCGACCGCTGTGCACATGACGATCCTCGCAGCTGGATCGAACGCTTTTATTGCTTTAAGTGCTTCGATCCCGTTCAGCTTGGGCATCACGATGTCCATGGTGACGAGATTGGGTTTCAGCTCCTTGTATTTCGTAACGCCCTCCTCGCCGTCTCCTGCCTCACCAACAATTGTATGCCCGCCGGAGAACAGGATATTTTTTAACAGGGTTCTCATGAAGAGTGTGTCATCCACAATCAGAATTTTTCCCATAGACGATCAATAAATTTATTGGTAGATAATTCCTTAAAGAAGTATTGGAATTAAAACAGGTGAAATTTTAGTTAGTTTGGGATTTTGTAGCATCAGAAATATACCGTACCCCTTTTGTGGTGAGCTGGATCTCCCTGCGTATCGTGACTACTTCGCCAAGACCGAGTCCCAGGATCTTGTCATAAATGGCATCAAGCTGTTTGTGAGGGATATTGAGCATATTCTCGATTGCATGCGAGTCCATGCCGGAATATACAAGCATGGCAACCTGCTGGTCCACGCCATCCAGCTCGGTGCCTTTCATATCCATACTCTTTGTCGTGTCCCTGAGGAAATTGTAGAGTACCTGGAGAGTGGAAAGCGGGCAAAGCACAAAGCTCGAAGACACTTCACCTTGTTCAAGGTGATCGATTTTTATGACATCGGTGGGTTTGCCCTGGACATCACGTTTGGTAAGTTCGATCGCAGCTACGTCGTTGACCGGAACACAGATCTGTTTTGTTGCAGAGACGAACCAGATCCCCGAACGGACGACAACCACACTTCCTTTGTCCCACTGGGCGTCCTTGACCATCACGCCGCCACGGATTGCCGGTGACATGAAGTAGGCCATAAGCCGGTATGCATTGCACGACCCGAGGATGAATTTTTTTAATACCTGCAGGACCTTCTCGACCGACAGGATCTTATAGACCGTTTCTGTATCGGTCTTTACCGTAATTATGAGGATATTTTTCTTTTCGGCAATATCGGCGACGGTCTTGAAATGAATTTCTTTATTGATGGGGGTGGGAAGTACAATCCGGTCTTCCCCGATACCCATTTTAACGACTATCCATTCGTTATTATGCTGAATTTTTACCGGTACTTCCTTCATACATTCTCACAGGATTTTTCTCTCTCTCTTTGATCGTTCTTCTCTCGGATAATTACCTGTATTCAAAGGTTTATTTCATTCTTTCAACTGGCGGGACGCCTGCCTTTTTCTTTTCTGTTCTCTGGAGCCCCAGCCTATCATGAATCTCTTTTAATTCATCTTCAATCTCGGTTGCAGGCGCTTTGAAATCTTTTAAATCTCTCAGGAGGCTGAGATTTCTCTCTTTTTTAACGTGCTTGACATCTGATGCAAGTGAGCTTAACAGGTCTTCATCGCTGCCGGATGCTCCTTTGGAGAATGATGACATGTCAGACTGGAGGGAAACCTGGTCGCCCGCTGTACCTGCATCCTGGGGAGCATCAGAGGGCACCCAGTCTGTTTTCACCAACGGTGCCGGGATTTCTGCTGGCGATGCAATACTATCAGTGGCTGTGGGCGCCTCATCTCCCACATCGATATCAAGATCAACGTCTCCAAGATCCAGGTTATCCAGATCTTTGAAGTCCTGATCGATGGATTCCCCTCCATCAAGACCGCTGAATTCTTCAAGAACCCCTGCATTATCCTTAAGAATATCATCCGCCTCTGAGCTGGTATCCAGCGAAGGCAGGGGGATATCAGGCTCGGGGATTGTCAGGTCATGCCCACCCGTCCCTCCGTGAGACGGGCCCTTGCCTGGAGACGATGGCGGTGGCAGGAGTTCTGCATCGTCTAACCCGTCCAAGAGGCTTACATCAAATTCATCCCCGGAAAGGGACATGAAAGGATCCTGGTCTTTTGCCTGTTCCTGCACCCCGCGTCCCCCGCTGCCACCTGGTGTGACTGTACCTGCGCCGGCGAGTGCAGAACTTTCAACTTTCTCGCTCACCGCTTTATCGAGCAGCTCGTTAATATGCTCTACTTTTCTCTTCTGCCTGCTGCGCTCTTTGAGGACCGTACCAAGCGAACCGATCGATGAGAGAAATGAACGCAGTGGGGAAACTCCTGCGGGTTTTTTTGAAGATATGGGTCCGGTCACTTCTTTTTTCTTTGGAGATGCTGGTTTTTTATCCGGTTGCACCTTGTTTTTTTCAAAAAATTTCATCCCATCCAGCCGCTTCAGGATGCCAATCTTTTTGAGGTTTTCGAATTTTGGCCTTTTGAATACCGATTTAACATCAGAAGGGGTGATCGCACCAAGAAGCACGAGGATGACCAGTCCTGTTGCAAGGATCAGGGGGATCAGGATGACTAAGGGCACGTCAAAAAGGATCATGACCGAGCCGGTGATCACGATCACGGTAAACAGGATAACCCTGCGCAGACGTTCTTTCATATAAGATACACCCCTAATGCCCCGGCACCGGTTTTTCCCATATTCGAGAGCCCTTCAGGGCTGAAGAACAGGTTTACTCCTATGGGCGCTATCAGGAGAATAAGTCCTGTCAGTGTACAGAATAAGGCTGCATAGAAATAAAACATGTACCGATCCCCTCCCCCCACGATCCGTGCAGCAATGATATTGGATACGGTGATGATGGCAAGGGTGATTACCACAAAGTTTCCCATCTCCTTTTCGGGGAAGTTGGTGAACATCGACATTCCTCCCAGAGCGCTTCCCGCGGAGACCCCCCCGCTTGATGCCGCTCCGGAAGCAGCCGCGGTAGCCTCGAATTTTGACATCATTGCCGAGACAGACCCGGTCAGCGTCAGCATGATACGGAAAAGGACAACAAAGATACCTACCATCGCCATGTGCATGGGCGCAAGGAGCACGATAAAACTGCGGGCGTGCATATCCTTTTTTTCCCGCAGGAGGGTTTGTTCGAGCACCGAAGATCCCACGACCGTACCGATTGTTTCGGGCGGCCCCCCCATGATGACGGTGTCGAGATAGATATTGAGATACTTGTAAATGAGGTTACTTCCGGAATCACCGATGAATTTATCCCAGATCTGTTTGTTGTCAAGGCCAAGGTTCATCTGGGAGTAGACCGAATTCACGAGGGGCTCAAGAGCGGTAAGCGACTTTTTATCGATAGTACCAATGGCGTGTACCGCCGTGGTGCCCTGACCTCCCATGATCGCCCCGAGGCTTCGGATGAATGTCGAAAAATCATTATCGCGAAGGGTGATGTTACTGTCATCAATAAACCCGATGATGCCGAGGGGTGCCATGAGGATCCCCACCAGCAGGAAAATAAACCCGGCACCGACCCCAAGCAGCGCCATCACGACGATCGCCGCCAGGGTGAGAGGAACGATGATACGTTCCATGGCATGAATGGTCTGTTGCTCTTTTGAAGATCTCACAGTGAGCCCGTGGGATTTCGGGTCATCCGGGACGGACGTGTACATGAGCAGGTTGCCAAAGACACAGATGGCCAGGATAATTGCATAGGCCATGTTCAGGGTGGACTCGAGCCCCTGCGGGGAGTAGATGGCAATGGAGATCATGATAGTAACCGCGATCACTGTCCCTGACAGGAGCATGGCTATGTACGCGTCGCCCCATTTCTTGAGCATCTCGAGTCCCTGCTCGATCTGGCTGCGATATACACTCCTGACCGTCGAAAGTTCATTTTTCAAAAAATCGTCATCGGGAACGCCGGAATCGATGGCATTTGCATACCGGTTCAGCATGCTTTTGAGAATGACATTATTTGTCCTCTCGGCCACTATTCCCAAAGCCTCGGAATAGCTGTAATTCCATTTTTTGACGAACAGGTCCACTTTCGTGATATACTTCGCGGAGATGTACTCTTTCCGGTTCGATGCATAGGCAAAGATCTCGGGGCGGGAAGCGTTGGCTATGGCGAGCGAAGCCATATAGGTATTCAGAAAGAGCAGGTCGGCACCCATCTTCCGGTCTTCGGTGAGCTGGAAGATCTTCTCTTTCAGTGCCTTTATGTGAGAGGCAAACGGAATTGTTTTGCCCTCTGGTTTTTTTTCCTGGTCCGGCGTAGTTTCAGCCATCTCAGGACCCAATCTTTAAGAGCCCCTGCTTCTTGATCTTCGTCATCATGGTGAACAAGTCCCAGAACTTGGTATATCCTGCTTTATGGAGCCGCTCGAGAATTTTTGCACGCTTCTCCACTTCAAGATAGATCTCTGACTTTTTGCTGTCCGGCATGCCGAGCATGGTGGCGATCTTATTCTCAAGCAGATAGGAGCTGCCCTTACCCGACCATATAAACGTGTCCGTGATCGGCTCCCAGCTGAACATTTCGACAAAGGTGAACCCCTGGGTTTCCGGGTTGAACCCTACCAGTTCGTTGCAACTGATCATCCGGCGGACGAGCTGGCCATCAGGTCGTTTGACAGCGCTCTGGATGATCACAAGGTTGAGGTTGTCCACGTAGGTTTTGGGAATGTTGATAGGGTCCCCGCAAAGACGCTGGATGAGTTTTTCCACCGACGCTGCATGGAAGGTGCTCATCACCGGGTGACCGGTCTGCATCGCACCGAACGCCACGCTTCCCTCAACACCCCGGATCTCTCCGACAAGAATCTGGTTGGGGCGCTGGCGCAGGGCAGCCTTGAGCAGGTCGAACATGGTCACTTCCCCCCCCGCGGCAGCACCTCCCGTCCCCTCCCCTTTGCCTTTTGCGAGTGCTACTTCCCGTATCCAGTTCCGGTGCGGGACATTCAGTTCCGGTGTATCCTCGATGGTGACAATCTTATTTTCAGGGGGGATAAACCCGGTAATCGCATTCAGGAGCGTGGTCTTCCCGCTTGCGGTTTCTCCCGAAACAAAGAGTGACATACCGTACTCCACGCAGATCCAGATATAGGCAGCAGCCAGATAATCGAGACCGTTGCTCTCAATGATATTGAGGATGCTCAACGGCACTTCGTTCACTTTACGGATACTGAAGTTACTCCCGTGCCGGCTGATGGCGGTCCCGTAGACGATGTTGATACGGGAGCCATCAGGCAGGGTGGCATCGACTATCGGGCTCCTGTATGTGATGGGACGCTTGATCCGTTCTGCCACTTTGACGACGAACTCATCCAGTTCGCTGGAGACTTTGAATTCTATGACCGATTTGAGACCTTTAAAAATCTTATGTTCGATAAAGATAGGTCCGACACCATCACAGGAAATATCTTCAATGTAGGGATCGGAAAGGAAGGGTTTGAGTACACCCATATCGATCTTGTCCCGTATCAGGAGGTACTCGATTGCCCGGTATTCTTCATCGGTGAGGATTACCTTGCCTTCGGGAGTGAGGGGGACCTGGTGCTTCTTTTTGGTGTCCTTCATTTTTTTCTGTGCGGTGAAGTCGGTGTTGAGGAATGTCGTGAACTTTGATTTGAGATCCTGCTGGCTGGCAGCATTACCGGTAAACTGTGCGAGATCTGTTCCTTTAGGCAGGATAACGGCAACGGAAGCCAGCATCTTCTTTATCACTTCAGCCCGCTCCTTGTCGGTGACCGGGTCATCCTCGAGCCCGTCTATAAGGTTGATGAGCTTGGTCTCAATCTCCGGGAGAATCAGGTTCACGCTATGGAGGAACGAAGGCTCGATGGGGATGTAAAAATTCCTCACGTCGTCAGGGTCCGGGAGAATGTGGACAAAGGTGGTATCGTTGACCGGATAGATGATATTTGGACTCTCCATGGTGCGCAGTTCTTTTTTTAATTCGGAAAGGAAGAGGGGAATCCCGTAGGTGTTTACCGGGAACGTGTGGAGGTATTCCAGGAGGTGGGGGCTGGACTTTACATACTCCTTGGCGTTGGCCGGCAGCATCTTGTAGAGCGGGCTTGATTCGATATCATTATAAAAATCAACCGTCGAATCAACGATTTCCTGCTTGAACGGGAGATTGACGGCAACGGACAGGTTACTCATATCAGACCTTCGCAAAACTCATGGGGATGACTTTCATGCCGTACCCGGGATGGACTTCGAAACTGACAACGTTCCCGGTTGTCTTGTGTGCACCGCGGACCTTGATGACTTCCATCACCATGACATACTTGCTGCCGACGAGGGCTTTTTTCATGTTCAGGTGGGCATCGCAGATTGAGCGTATCCGGACAAGGGTGTCTTCTTCAAATGCATACGTATGCAGGGTGACCAGGATCGTCTTGCCGCTGTCTACAAGGGATTTGCAGTTCGTGAAGAAGGTGAGGATGTGGTCGGTCTCGGCATATTCGGTAAAGAGCGTAAGAGAATCGACAATGATTACCTGGGACTTGCTTTTCTGGATATGTTTGATAAGACGTGCGAGGATACCTGCCATCTCCTCCTTTTTCCACTCGAAGCCCACGACGTGGAGTGGAAAGATTTTGAAGTAGCCCCAGGCAAAATAGTCCGAGATGTCAAGACTCATTGACTCCATCTGCTTGATGAAACTCTTGCTGGTGTTCTCCGTGGTGAAGAGATCGACAGACATTCCCTGTTTCATCGCTCCCCAGATAATCTGCTGGGTCAAGACACTTTTCCCGGTATCGTTTTCGCCTTCGATAAGGGTGAGGGATTCAAGCGGCAGGCCATCGGCAATTTTCTTGTCCAGCTCGGTGTTGCCGGTCGAGATAATCCGCCGGTCCTCGCCTCCCATCAGATCGGAAATGTTTGCCATCGGAACTCCTCGTTATTATCAGGGATATGTTGTCTGGGCATTAATCCCATTGCCTGTTGTCACCTGAAACCACACCGGGTTCCCCCCGGTAAATGTCGCCCAGACCCACATCTTCTCGCCGGGATCCAGTTGCCGTGGATGAATGGAATCCGGGACAATGTCACCGTACATGCACCATGTACCTTCTGTCCCGCACATGTTGCCGTTATAGGTCAGGTGCTGGTATCCTGAGGGTTCCCCACCGGTACGGATGAGGATATCCATGTGCGAAAAATCACCTATCATCTCGTTGCCGGCATTCGTCACGCTGAAATTCAGTCCCTGTCCGGACAGGGTTGTCTCGGTCTTGTTCAGGATGATACTGGTCCGCAAACGTGCTTCGGTGAGCGAGGAGAGATCCTTTTGCGCACTGGCAATGGTTTCACCAGCAGAAAGGGTGCCTCCCACGATCACGTAAGCAACAATGATAAGGAGCAGTACGCCCACTGCAGCCCCGATAATTTCAGCAACGGCCATGCCCGATCAGCTCACCGTGAATTCAGTTGATCTCCAGATACCGTCAGGGAGGGCAAACTGGAAATATACCTTGTTTCCCGTAGAAGGGATCGTTGTTTTGAGCGTGACTTTCACGGTTTCGCCGGGATCCCAGTACTGGTTGCCATTGAGATCGTATTCCGGGTTCGTGAACGTCTCGGTCCACTGGTTATTGTTAAGGATGTCCCCGGTGTGGGCAAGATGACTGAATTCGCCGGTTGCACCACCAAAGACATCGGCTCGCTGTATATCTGGGAGCGGTATCTGCTCGCCCCCGATATTTTTCATCCATACCTGGGCAGTGCCCGATCCCTGGGACGCATAGGTTGCAATAATTTTAAAATCCGTGCGGATCCTTACATCAGATTCATGGGTCGTCGAAGAAAATGTTCCCGCCATATTGGATATAACCGGATACACCGCGTTTATCAGTACAGCTGATGCTACTACCGCGGTGATAAGAAACAATGCCGTTGTAATGGTCTCGGCAGACATCTGGTTAGATCCTGTCGGGCAGATTCATCCATTCTTCATCTTTTTCTTTTTGCATTGAGGATTTCTTCCCGCCCAGTGAGATCCTGGGTAGATCGAGGACCCCTTCACCACTCTTCTCCCTGCCGGCAGGCACATCCTGGCGTTGTTCCATCAGCACTTCGATCATATCGCGGTCCATCGACGTGTCATTGGGGGCAAGAATCCTGTTCAATGCATACAGTTCGGCAACAAACTCGTCCGGGCCTACTTCATGTTCTTCACCAAGATTTGCCGGCATCAGGCGGGAGATCTCACGTATCTCATCGCAGGACTCCCTGGTGATAAATCCCATGGCCCGGTAGGACTCAAGGATAATCTCCAGACGGTCGTGCCCGACCTTTTTAACGGCCTGGCGGGTCCATTTGAAGAGCTTGTAGACTTTCTGCAGTCGGAGTTTTCCTTCAGGCGATTCAGGAAGGGGACGGGGTACAAAAACCGGTTTATGAGAAAATTCTGCCGGAGATCTCACGGCAGCAGGTGTCAGGTCGTCCGGCACTTTTATCAGGGGTTCACCCTGAGCCTGCAGGATCTCTTTGGTGTCCCCGGTCTCCTTTTTCACCTGCGTTGCATTCAGACGGGCTTCGCGTGTTTCGAGAGCCGCCTCCCGTGCTTCAAGTGCTGACTTTTTTGTTGCTTCTGCTTCAGTCACTGCTGCTGAAGGGCCTGCTATGACTCCGGCGGTTCCGGGGGCGACCAGCGTAAACGGGTTTTCCAGTTCATTCATCCGTTCGCGGATATCTATTAAGAGTCGCTTGATAGATGTTTTGATCAGGTCAACTTCCCGTTCCAGGTTCTGGAGCTTCACTTCCGGGTCATCTTCCGATGCTGCAGTGATAATATGGTCGACCTGAGACTGGTTTACCGCCATGATATATCTACCTTTTATATTACATTCATGACTATTAAACATTTTGTTGAGTAAATAGCAATAATTGATGATTATAGCGGAAAAGCAAAAAAATTTCACCTTTGAATGCGGGTCACACGGGGATCAGGCCCCTTTTGCATCCTGCCAGCGCACGGTTCCCCCCTGAAGATCATGTACCGGGATCGTAGTATCTGGTGAAAAAAGTTTTGCCGAATAAATTTCATAAAAGCGATGCTTCCAGCGAACATACGTTGGTACATTTCAACTGAATTTTTAAAGGGAAAGAACCGGAAGATTTTTTCCTGTTTTTCCAGCAACGAAGAGAAGGTTACAGGAATTCTGGATTTTTTCCCTTCCACCAGAAAAACTACCTGCCGGTGAAGATCATTTAAGGATGGGATAACCATAGTATTATAGTACCTGGTAAAGAGAAACCTGTTTATATGAAGTGAAGAATTCTAAAAAAGGGAGAATCACCAAAATGGTTATGGATGATTATCAGAATTCCAACCTGAGAATGGCAAAAGAATTGTCCAATGTCATTTTAGGAGATTTGGAGATCAACCAGTTGCCCATATCGCAGATTTTAATGAAAGCAAAACGACTTGCCCGCATGCTGCATGATTCTGATGCGCAGAAATGGCTGGATTATGAGATCATGGGATATCCTGTGGTATTTGATCCGGATGAACTGGGTTCCTGCAAGAAATATTATACCGGAGATCGCCCGGTAATCCGGGATGAAAAGACGCACCGCCCCCATTCGATCGGTCTTCCCCATCTTGAATCGTATATCAATTCTACAAAAATCGAATCGGTAACAAAAATAGGAGCAAACGAGAGCCAGAAGATGCAGATCCTGAATAAACATCACGAGCTGGTGAATGATTTTGAACGCCTTAAAACCACTATCCATAATTATATAACAGAAGTCAACATCTCGCTCTCGGTCGGGGATTTTGCAGAAGATATCTTTGAAGACACGCGGTTCGCTGCGGACAAATTTATCCGGGAGAATTGTCCCCGGGCAGGAGAGCAGCTTCTCGAGATAAACGAGAGGATGAAATACTATGATCCGGATTCCTTTTCACAAGCTCTTGGTGCCGTGCAGAAAATCTTAATGACTGTTGCCGATACTGTTGTTCCGGCGCGGGAAAAAATGTACCTGGATAAAAAGGGCAGGGAACGGAGCATAGAACCGGACCAGTATCTTAACCGGATTTTTTCTTATATTGAACAGAATTCAAAGAATGACCCTGCGGTATCCATGGTCGAGTCGGAGATGGCGTATATATTTGCAAAATCTGATCACAGGAATGAAAAAACAAAAGGATTGCGGGAAAATGTGTCGAAAGATGATGTGGAGCTCGCCATCATCCATATGTACCTGGTCATCGCTGAAATTGCGAAGATCAGGAAAGTGGATACGATTTACCTCAAAACCATCCCCTCGGATAACTTTGAGTTTTTGCCAAAACCCTCCCCGAACCTGGAATGAGATCGACGGTACTGGTTGATCATCCTCAATTTTATACAATCGCCCTGATGATACTATGCCAGGGGAAATACCCGGAAGCGACCTGCGATTAAAACCGGTATGGTAAAAAAGAATCACTTAGGACAGAACAGACGTATTGGTTATTGTTGCCGGGGTAGTCTTTGAGAAGGGCAACGCAGCACCCACAGCTGGCCTGATCTCAAGAGTGACCTGGGTATTTTTAGGGATCGGGGTTACCATGAAATCAATTTCGATCTGCTGGTCCGGGGTCATGGAGTTGAGACTGGATCCGACACCGGCATCCTTTGCAGTAAATGTCGTCAGTGTTGCGTTATCTCCCAGAGGGAGGATAATCGGGGTCGTGGCTGGTGTAGAAAATGCAATCTTCAATTTTGTCAGGTCAACAGCCTGGGCACCCGGGGCAAGCCCGATGGAGAATTTGATCTCGTCGATACCCGATGAGGGATCTGACGCAAGCCCGTAGACGTTTCCTATCAGCTGGAGGTTGGTTGTCGATTGTTCAACACTTTTATAGACCGTTTCCTGCGCCTTCTGGGTCGTGAAGAACCCGGCGCCAAGAATTACGTATGCAAACACGGCAGCGACAACAACGAATGCGATGAGGACAATCGCCGCCTCAAGACCAGTGAATGCAGCATCTGAAGAATTTTTCGCCATTGATATGAAATCTCCTGAATTATTACTTTTTAAGTGAAATTTAATAAGGGTATCGAGTCACAAATCGCCTTGTCCGACACGTGTATTCCGGGAATTACACACGTATCTGTGTGGTAAATAAATCCTGTTGGAACTTCTTATTAAATCCGTGCATGAATTTTCGTGAACAAATCCGTTAATTATACGGATTATTTTTAAAAAAAGAGAGATTAGTAGAGTACACTGGTGTTGGTAATCGTTGCAGGTGCTGTCTTGGTGAACGGTAATGCTGCACCGACAGATGGCCTCAGTTCAATGTTCATCTTGGTATTTGCTCCTACATCTGCTACATTAAACATGATCTCCACCTGATCGTTGGGATTCATTGAAGTGACTGCGCTGGTACCGATTTTAGTCGTGAAACTGGTTTCTGAAGCTGAACCGGCAGTTTGGTTGAGGATAACCGGGGTAGTCGTCGGTGTGGAGAAGACAATCTTCATCTTTGTCAAATCAATAGCTGATGCACCGGGGGCGAGACCAATGGAGAATGTGATGTTATTAATATTTGTCCCATCTGAAGAGAGACCATAAACATTACCTACCATCTGGATATTGGCAGTCGATTGTTCAACACCTTTATACACGGTCTCCTGGGCCTTCTGGGTTGTAAAGAACCCGGCGCCGAGGACGACATACGAGAACACCGCTGCAACGACAACGAATGCAATCAGAACAATCGCTGCCTCAAGACCGGTGAACCCTTCATCATTGCGTTTCATGGATTTCATAGGTTAACCTTCATACACTCAAGAGGACACTGGCGTATCCAACGTCCCTAATTCTTTAAATGTTCTTGTAGTATATATATATTTCTCTCATGGTCTTGCTTTTGTTCCGAATTTTGAGGTTTTTTCAGCGAAAATTTCCAGAATTATGGGAAAAAAACCGACCAAACTTTCTCCTCCATCGTGTACTTTTCATTTTTCAGACGGTGATTTTTTTTAATTTTCTGTTCTCCTCTTACATGCGTATTTATGTCAGGAAACCAAACATAGTTTTGACCTTTTGCCATGGATAAAAAATCTGTCATGTATGCAGTTGGTGCACTGGTCATTATACTCGTTGTGGCGCTTGTCATAAAACCGATGGTAACCGGTCAACCCCTCAACACGGGTCTTCCCGTAGCCAAGACTCCGCAACCTGCACTCCCTGCGACCCCGTTACCGGCACGCACGCTAACCCCGACTCCTCAGGCGTCCCCGTCACTTCCTACCCCCACACCAATCCCCACCTGGGATAAGACTGTCATGACGATAGGATTTGTCGATCCGTCAACCTACGGCATTTCACTGAATCTGACACTTCCGAATGGCACAAGAATTGATAGTGTTGGCCGTAATACCGGAAGAGTCCTCTTTGCAACGATTCCCGGGCAATATAGTGCAACTACTCAGGTAATACACATCCCGTTTCCCTATTGGGAGATCTGGTACACTGTTGAACCTGCGGGAAAAATGGGGGGAAAGGATCAGTCACTGAGTAGTTCAACCGTAAAAGGTGCCGAGGGAATAACGCATACCTTTCTCCAGGGATCATTTTCCGTGACCATCCCAACATTTACTCTTCAGGTTATGGATGGGGATGATCCTAACCGAATCGTGCGTACTATAACGCCTCCCGGTGGTCTTGACTCTACATTATGGACGGGATCCGATCCGCGCCCCTGGAAAGAGAAATTCTTTGAAGGGAGGAAAGACTATTATTTCGTTATCAATGCCCAGGCGCTGAGTTCCTACACTGTTGAAATCCGGGTTCCGGCAGAGTATATTGGAAAATATTAATTTTCTCTCCTGGTTGTAAATAATTGCGCAGCCCAGCGATCTGCAATGAATTTTTTTTAATAAATCCATAAAAAATACGTCTTTTACCTGATAATAAAGAGATTTTAAAAATATCGTTTAAAAACAGCAGCGCAAAATCTCAGTCAATCTTTCTCTTTCCCATGGATTCAATGTAGACGATCTCTTTACCCACTTCCACATGGCCTTTCTTGTCTTCGGGTATGGGAATTTCAAAGTTTGAAAAGTCTTTCATATCCATCAGTTGTGCGGTATTGCCGGCAATCGAGATCACCTGGCCGCTCTTTCGTTCGACAACGGGGATGTATGCCTTGGCCGATACGGGCTGGACGATCGATCGTTTGACTCCGTCAAAGATTCCTACAGCATCGATTCTCGCTTTTGCAGCACCGTGCTTCCCCGGTTTTGACGTGGCAATACCGAGCACCCTGCATGGCTCGTCTTCGATTACAATGTAGCGTCCCTCTTTTATCTTGCCTATTTCGGTCTGCTCTTTCATTTCATTCACACCTAAAATAACCACATATCGTAAACGCGGTAGTAATTTATCTCTATTGCATTACATAAATACAGCGTAGAAAAAGGGAAGCCCGGGGCATGGAATTTCTTTCTGCGTGTAATGAGATGGCAGAACTGGTTGAGGAGAGCATCCGCGATCTTGCGGGTACTCCTGAAGGGGGTGTGACGGTGAAGATGGGCGCCGATCTCACCCCGACAAAAAAAATCGATCAGGTGGCTGAGGATTGTATCATCTCCTATTTACGGGATCACCCCCTCTGCTCGCTCCTGGTGAGTGAAGAGGCCGGGAAGGTAAAATTCCAGGGAAACGGCGGCACCATCTTTCTCGATCCGGTAGACGGGACGTTCAATGCCCTGGCAGGAATCCCCTTCTATGCACTGTCCATAGCGTACGCAGAACACGGGGTGGTGCAGCAGGCATTCGTCCGCAACCTGGCAAGCGGGGAGACATTCACGGCCGTAAAAGGGAAATACGCGCAGTGCGATAATAAACCCATCAGGGTATCGGCAGTGTCCCAGCTGGATGAATGTGCGATGAGCGTCTATGGAAGAAAATTCGATCCCACCCGCATGATGCAGCTCGGGCAGAAGATCCGGCGGTGGCGCCTGCTGGGTGCCTCTGCCCTGGAACTTTGCTATATCGGGTGCGGGAGGATTGACGGTTTTGTCGACCTGCGGGGGACCCTGCGGGTAACCGATGCAGCTGCCGGGATGCTTGTGTGTACTGAAGCAGGCGGAATGGTTTCAGATCTCGAAGGCAAGGGGATCCGGTTTCCCAACGAGGTGACAATCGGGCGGTGCCTTGTTGCTACAAACAGGGTACTCCACCACAAGGTAATCGAGTACCTGCGGTGACTGGTATGAGGATACTGCTTGTTTCACGTATTGACAACCGGGATGCGCTTGCATTTACTGAAAAGGTCAGAACGGTCCTTGAAGAAAAGGGATCCGATGTAGTATACGACCGGGATACCGCTTTCGCACTAGGGGTAACCGGCTGTCCGGTTGCCGATGCGGATCCGGAGATTGTCATAGCGATCGGGGGAGACGGGACTATCCTCCGCACGATCCAGCAGATGGACCGCCCCATTCCGGTTCTCGGTGTCAACTGGGGTGAGGTTGGTTTTCTTGCGGATCTTGAACCTTCCGAGGCACTGGAGTTTATACAAAGCCTGCCATCGGGTTTTTCTGTTGAAGAACGGATGAGAATCACGCTGTCAAACGATGGCACCTGTCTTGGAACCGCATTGAATGAAGCGTTGATCGTGACCACCCGCCCGGCAAAGATGCTGAAATTTTCCATTCTTGTTGACGGCATCCCTGCAGAGCAGTTCCGTGCAGATGGCTTGTTGATCAGCACTCCGACCGGTTCTACTGCTTATGCAATGAGTGCGGGAGGACCTATTGTCGACCCGCGGATACAGGGTTTTTTACTGGTTCCCCTTGCCCCTTATATGCTCTCATCCCGTCCCCACCTGATAAGCAGCGACCGGCACCTCGAAATCAAACTGGACAGTGCAAAACCTGCACATCTTGTCATTGACGGCCAGAAGACGATCGGTGTGGGATCCTCGATGACAATAGTGGTGAAGCGGTCTGAATGCCCGGCCCTCTTTGTTGACGTCAAACGTAATTTCTTTGAGAAGGTGGATAAAAAACTCCGGAAGCTTTGAAACAACATTCTTTTTTTTAGTATTTTTGGATGTAGTAGTGCTATCTTAATCACTAATTTTTCATGTTCCGAAGTTCTGGAGAAACTCACATGAACAAAGAGTTCGCACCTGAATCATGAAAATCATGCTATTCAGATATGATAGGTGATTGGTACCTCACTCTCTCTACCTATGATGAACGCCGCCTCCCCCGACGGGGCACCCGCGCGGCGGATCAGTGACTAAAATTCTAAAAACCTCCCAGTCCTGCCGCCCTCGGAGAGGCCTTAGGCGGGTGAGCCTCGTACATACTCTCTGGTAACGTAACGTTTTATTACATGGTCACTCTTCTGACGTCTCCGGCAATTGTACTGCCCCGCTGCTGAGGAATCCCCCGTGATGCGACAGCTTTTGAGAAGGTTGCGAAAAACGTACGTGAAAAAAGGAGTCTCCCATCCCAAATGTTTCCGTTCCTGATCCTCACTTACACCACTTGACAGAACCCGGCAGGATATTCAAGGAGCATTATCAAAGGACCATCGTTTCTCCGGATCTTCAAAATAAAAGGCTTATCTTGAAAGCCGATCTACTACTGGACAGGTGGTCTCGTGCAGGTTTCCATGAAACTTGAGATGAAGGATTCTCCGGGTCAGCTGGTTGCTGCCCTTAAACCCATATCCGAAGTAGGGGGAAATATCATCGCGGTCATTCACCAGCGTGAACCCGACCTGGATGATGATACCTTAAACGTGCAGATCGTGCTCGAATTGCCGGAAGGGCGTCTCGAACGACTCGTGGCACTTCTCAAGGAACAGGGGGTTCACATCCAGCGGATCGGTGAGGAACGGCTCCTCTATAAACGGACCGTCATCCTGATCGGGCATCTTATGCACACCGATCTCTCCGATACCGTTGACCAGATTGACTCTACCGGCTTTGCCGAGGTCAGTGAACTTGCAATGAGCATGCCGGCGGTGCACGAGCGATCCACTTCACGGATAACCATTAAGGCAGTCAGCAAGAATGACATGGAAGCAGCGCTTGCCATCCTCCGCCGCGTCTCTCACCAGAAATCCCTGCTCCTGATCGAACCTCTTGAGGAGATTGCATGATGAAGGTCGCGTTGATAGGTATGGGTTCGGTGGGTAAGGGTGTGGCCGGGGTGATCGCACGAAAGGATCTCGGGCTTACGATCACCGGGATTGCCGATTCGAAGAGCGGATGCGTGGATCCTGACGGGCTGGATATCGCAAACCTCCTCTTAAACAAGAGCAGGAACGGCTGCTGCGGGGACCGGGAGATCTCTGCTGCCGATGTGATAAAAAAAGCGGATTACGATGCCCTCATCGAAGTGACCCCTACCAATGCCCTTTCCGGGGAACCTGCCATCGGGTATATCAAGACAGCCCTGTTACGCAAGAAGCACGTGGTCACCTCGAATAAGGGGCCGATCGCCCTTGCCTACAAGGAGCTCCATGCGCTGGCACAGAAAAACGGCGTGGCCCTGCGTTACGAAGCGACTGTGGCGGGTGCAGTCCCCATCATGCATACCCTGGAACACGGGCTTGCCGGCAACGAGATCCTCGCCCTCTACGGCGTGCTGAACGGGACCTGCAACTATATCCTCACCCGGATGGCGGATGAGGGACTCACGTACGAGCAGGCCCTGATGGAAGCTCGCGAGATGGGATACGCGGAGGCGGATCCTACCTATGACGTGCAGGGAATCGATGCTGCGATCAAGCTTGTGATCCTTGCAAATACCATCTGGGGCAATGGCGTGCGACTGAATGACGTGGACCGTACCGGCATCGATCTCCTGACTGCCGATGCACTGCGGCTGGCCGAGGATGAAGGGTGCACCATCCGCCTGATCGCTGAAGCGATCCCCCGCAAACACATACTCCGTGTCTCACCCCGGATCCTTGAAAAGAATCACCCGCTGGTGGTCGACGGGACACTGAACGCACTTACCCTCGAGACGGATATGGCAAAGGAGATCACTCTGATCGGCAGGGGGGCCGGATCCACCGAAACGGCAAGCGCCATCATCGGCGACCTGCTGTTTATCAAGGATCGTTATGCCCGGCGTACTTGAACGGCGGCGCGAGTACCTGCGCCTGATGCGGCAGTTCACCCTCGATAATGGTTTTTTTACCGTTACCGATATCCAGCACGCGACCGGGCTCCCCCGCAGCACCGCACAGGATTGGGTGAACCGGCTCCTCGGCGAAGGGTGCGTGCTCCTCCGCGAGGGGAAACGCGGGCGGAGTGCAGCACACTATGTGGCAATCAGCGCAATGCCCTCGAGTGCCTGCCGGCGTATCTTCACGACCATCGACGGGGATAACGTCGAGATATACCATGACTGCATGAGTGGGGCCTGTGCCGCGTTCTGCGGTTACCACCATACACTGGCAGGCGGCGTGCTGGTGAGCGTGCAGCGTGACGGGACGCTGCTGCGAGAGTATGCCCGGATAGGGAACCGCGATGTACCGGTCGGGCTCTCGCCCCTGCCGGCGGTCGGTGTCACGGGCATCGAGCAGGACGGGGATACGGTTATCCAGCATATCCGCTGCATCGGAGGCCCGGCATACTCCTTATCTGATATGATGGCACGGGCGGAAGGAGTGATGCAGGTCAGGACCCGGCATGCCGGCTCGATCGTGGAGGGCGATGTGCGGACACGGGCATTGAAGCATGTGACCATCGGTCTTGACGATACCGATTCAAAGGAAGGTGGTGCGACGTTTGCCCTTGCCTTAGCTCTCCTGTCGCATGTCACCCGGATCAAGGGCGTCCTGCCGATCAGCCACCATGTGGCGATGCTCAACCCGGATGTTTTTATTAAAACCGCGGGGAACTCCTCCAGTTTCATCGAGGTGGCTGTCGATCCGGGGAGTTATACGGATCTTGAAGAGAAGACCTTGCGGTTTGTGGCTGGGGAGTCTCTGTCCCGCGAGTGGGGGGTTGCGATCCGGTCCGGGCTTGAAATTCCCGAAGGGCTGCGTGAGTATGGAAGACAGGTCCGGAACCAGGTGATCACCCGGGCAGTTGCTGAAGCGACTGCGGAGCGGTTCGGCATCTCGCTGCACGGTAGGAATGGTGTGATTGGTGCACTGGGTGCGGTTGCCCTTGCGGGACTCCCCCACGAAATACTGCTGGATCCGGCACGGGAGATCCCGTGAGTAAAACCTGCGTTATTTCAGGGATGAAACAAAATAGTGATTAACCATATCGCCAATAGGTACTTTGTGGAGGCTTTGAAGGCATCTGTCCTGTCGGGCGTACTTATTCTTGTCGTCCTGCTTATGTGTTCCCCGGTAGCAGCAGCTGACCTGGCCGAGCAGTACTACAGTGACGGGGTCAATTTCAGCAACGCCGGACAGTATGCCGATGCACTCGCCTCGTATGACAAGGCGGTTTTCATCCGCCCGAATAACGCCGATGCTTGGCTCAACCGAGGCGTCGTACTGGAAAATCTCGGGCAATTCTCTGATGCGGTCGACTCATATGACAAGGCGATTATTCTCCAGCCAGCGTATGCAGAGGCATGGTACAACCGCGGTATCGCGTTACGGAAACTCGGCAGGTATGCCGATGCGATTTCCTCGTATGACAAGGCAATTGCCATCAGGCCATCATATATCGAAGCGCTGCTCAACCGGGGCGTCGCGTTGGATTACCTCGGGCGGTATGACGAGGCCGTTGCCTCGTATGACAGGGTGCTTGCCCTCCAGCCGGATCACACCACGGCACGGGAAAACCGGGACATTGCCCTGACCAAGCAGAGCCGGTTAAACCCGACAACCATCGGGGCACTTATTCTTATTATCATCATCATCATCGGGGCAGTACTCTGGTACACAAAACCCCAGAAGATGTTGTCTGATCTGAAACCCACCCAGGCAAGGCCTGAGCTCAAAGCGGAAGAGGAGATACCGCAGGAGAAGAAACCCGAAGAGAAGAAACTGTATTACGGAGCCATTCCTGAAGAGAGCAGGCTGCATACCTTGGCGAGCCTGTGCGGTGTGATGAATGTAGCCGGGGTTTCCATTCTTGATGAACCGGAAAAAGTATCAGCTCTCCTGAACGAATACTCCCAAGGTGAATATGAAAGGGAACGAAACGCCCTGATTCTTGCTCTGAAAGATCACATCCCGCAGGAGTTACTGAAATCGCACAGGGGATTCACCCTGGTCAACACTTCCGTCAAGTTGCGGAGACGACTGATGGAACACCATAAAATGCCTGAGGATCTTGCCCGCTGGGCCATCGAGACGTGGGCAAAGGCACTCGAAATGGGGAAGAAGTAACCGGGAAATCGCAGATTGTATGTATCCTGAATCTCGACCGGTTTCCCAGCCTCAAAAAAGATGATCCCAAATACGCCAAATTCAGGCTCCGATTGTCAAACGGACGAACCGGTTTATTGTTCCACAGGAAGTTGTGTCCACGCCAACGAAAAATACTAATTTAATCGATTATTTTCAGGAAAGAAGCGGTTTATCTGGATTTAGATCCTGCAAAACAGCGGGCTTGCACGCCCCTCCTTTTTAAGCAAGTGGTACAATAGGGTAAGGCGATTGCAGGGCCGCTATTACCTTCTCCCAGGATCTTTCGGGAATGGGGAAAAACCATGCTCCTTGAGTGTCAGCAGGCCTGGGAAGGAAATAGCCCCGTACTGGGTCCCGTTTCCTCGTTTTTCCCTGTCGGACAGCTCTTATTCGGCGTATGCAGCTCTATTGTTTCCAAAACCCTGTAAATTCACAGTCTTTCAGGCAATCGGGCTCTGAATTACAGCCGGAAAAAGGCGTTCACAGATCCTTTTGGTTGCCCGATCATTGAACAGATTCCCCTTTTTATGCAAAAGTCGAAAAAATGGGGTTTTGTTGAGTTATTTTGAATGGGTAATTTTCAATCCTTTGTTATCCACCTTTGTCTCGATGGCGATGGTGAGTCCGAGGGGTTTGAGGATCTTTTCCAGTGCTGTGCGATCAAGTGAGGTAATTACTGCGATAGAAGGACCTACAGAACTCATGCCCACAAACTCGAGGTGAGCGTCGCGGAGTTTGCTCATGTAGTTATAAATCGCAAAACTGTGGTGTTCAACTTCTGCCCGCTTTGAGCCACGGAATTCTATCTCCCAGATGATATCGCCGGTTTTTTTCACGTCATCGCGTTCAAGGGCGGGGATAAGATCCATTATGAAGAGATATGCCTTGAGTTCACGGTCCATGTAATCGAGTGTTCTCGCTTTGTTCATAAGGAGGTCAAATTCCTGGGTCCCGGCCGAGGAGATATCCGTCGGGGGGATGATGATAAAGACATTTTTCCCGGCTGCAAACGGGTGATGATAGACAAGCGTTAGCTCATCGCCAAGAACAGCCATGCCCCCGTGCGTGCTGACAGCAGGACCTACACCGGTCTCAAATCCGAATGCGACATTGCCATCTGCAGTCTCCTCCACATAATTATTCCCGATCAGCTTTCGTAGCTGGGCGTTGGTCAACGGTTTCCCGACGGCTTCATTCATTGCCGTGGCAACAGCGATCATGATCGTGCTGGTGGAGCCGAGCCCCACGTGCTGGTGCTGGTGGTCGATTGCTTTGATTGTAAAACCGCCCGTGTATCCTGTCACTTTTTT
>Ga0315275_10000311_pt1 | contig 40156 bp, 61 predicted proteins | sample YL17G03_0_MG_FD_205557 | JGI IMG/M metagenome (GOLD analysis project Ga0315275, IMG submission 205557) | Sediment microbial communities from Yellowstone Lake, YNP, Wyoming, USA - YL17G03_0 | ecosystem: Environmental > Aquatic > Freshwater > Lake > Sediment | place: USA: Wyoming | collected... | reverse complement strand
GCAGGCAAATCTCTATCTTTGCTAGGTTTGTGACCTTTTACAGTCCAACCCAAATCTATGCCTATTCTCATGTTCTTTTTTCGTGATGGTCGCCAGTCTGGAAAATAGACTTCGTATCCATAATGGCATTAACTTCATCGGTTGAAAGTGGTCGGCTGTAACCATCCCAACCAACATCAAGAATCTTTGCGCCAAGGTTGTCTGCCTGTGAAAACGGCAAACCGTAATGTGAATGTCCACAAATCATCTTGCAACCATCCTTAACGTAATTCCATACGTGAATAGGATAGTGGCACAATACGAAGTATTGACCGTCCACAGTGATTTCCGCGTAGTTCCCAAGGAACACCACGTTCTTATATCTGAAAGGATATACTTCAAAGTTTTCCCATTCTTTAATCTCAGAAATATCACCGCTGAAGTGAAGATTCTGGAGGGCGACTCCCTGCAATACAGACTTCACTTCCCTCTGATAAATCTTCCAAAGAGGATTGTTGTGGTTTCCCCAAGTCATGTAGATGTTTTGACAATGAATTCTTGCTAACAACGAATTCAATCCGCCTTCTTCCGTGTTCAAACAGAAGTCACCACCGTGCATTAGAATGTCGTTTGGTCGGACAATCTCATTGATTTTATCAATGATAAAATTGGTGTGTTCGTCTGAGGACTTGTGCCCTCTAACTCCATAGACGAATGGTTTGTTGTGGTTCAAGTGAGTATCGGATACCCAATAAACCTTCTGCTCAGGCGTCTGCCTAATTCTCATTAACTTATTCATTTTTTTTCTTTTTGTTAAATATCGTCGGAGTCTCCGTGACCGTCATTTTTGGTCAACTTGTCCATTTTTATTTTCCATTCATCTTTCATGGCCTGAATGTCTTCCGTTCCATCTGCTACTTTGAATGACAATCCTTCATCATTTTCGCCCATCAACTGTTCAAAACTATATTCGTGGTGATAATTCTTTGGGTTGTCCAAATGTGGTATGCCCATGTGAATACGATACATTTTGGTATCTTCATTCAAGACAAATTCCATACCGTCATCCATGCGGATGATTTTTTTCGGCAAGAAACAACTATGGTTATCAAAAGGATGCGTTGACCAAAATCCACAGTGAGGGCACCTATAATGAGGGCACTCAGGGTCATACTTATCACTTTTTACGTCCATATTTTTTCTCTATTCGTCACCGCCCACCACATTACTTTAGTTTTTAGTTCGGCGATTTCTTTCTCAAATCTGTCAATGCCGCCGTAAGTCATATCATAATCAAACTTTGACATACTACGATTGATTTTACTAAAGTCAGTTGGCGGAACTTCCTTCCATGCCAACTCCATGCCTTGTTCAAGAGACGGGAGAACTTCCGTTATTAGGCGGTAGTTCTCCCGCACTTCTTTCAAGAATTCAGCTTGTTCCGGTGGATTGTCATTACACAAAACATCGAACACATGCTCTTGTTCCACGTAATGCTTGATACCTTCAAGAATACAGATTTCCCAAAGAGTATCCTTGTCAACCCAGTGGTTTGGGATTTTCTTTAGTAACCATTTCTGGCGGGGATTGAACCAATCCCTAATGTCATACCAGATTTGTCTGTATTTGTATGGAATCATTATCTTCCATATCCAAACTCTTCCGGGCTATGGCCCGGTGGTTTTGTTTCGATTGTAGGCAAGAGAATCTTTCTCAATGCCATGAAAACCTGAAATGTTAGTTCAGTGTCATACTTCGCGTCGTGTGCTTGATTTTCGTCAATTGGCACATTGAAATACTTCGCCAATGAAGTCAGGCTACCGCTTACGTCTTCGGGGAACATTCCACATGCCTTTAGAAATTGGCAAGTAGAACTTGTGTCCAATTTCCTATAAGAAGTAAATGTTTCCCAAGTCGCCCGGCTCATTAAGTGATAGGCAATCCAATCAACATCGCCGTGGATGCCGTGGCCTACAACCGTGGCTTTTACCTTGCCATTTTCAGTGAGGGAACTAAGCCACTTGTAGAGTTTGGTGCCGCCTTCCTTGTAAGGAATGGCTCGGGTATCGTGAACCTTCAAGTCAATCCGGTTCACGTTCATCGCTTCACCACAAACCTTGTAAATGCCATCATCTGGCTTTAGATACAGGTAGAGGTCGCCGATGAAGTTAAACTTGTCATCGGTTGCCATGAGATAGACTGTCAAGAGCGAATACTTATCCCTCTCTAATCCACCCATTTCATTGTCTAGGAAAATATACATAGGAGAAGGGTAACAGATACCCCTTTGAAAGTCAAGCGCTCGTCGTAGAAAATAAAGTCTCAGGAGAGGGTTAATCAATCTCCTGAACATTGAGCTTTTCAAGTATAACGGTAAGAACGGCTTAATCAAACGTCTGAACATTAGCTCTTTCTTTCAACCAACCACATAATGCCCAATGATAGTGAGAGTAATTCGGATCTTGGGGAATGTGGCAAATTTCCCTTCGATTAGTGGTTTAGGCTGGTTTTGGTTCATCGGTTGTAGCAACGCCAGCAAATACTTGTGGCACTTGTTTTGGTTCTTCCAGCACTACTGGCGTTGGTGTTGGTTTATAGAAGTATTTCTCAACTTCGGTCAATCCATCAATCAATGCTCGAAGTTCGACTGGTGTTCTGAAAACCAAGTCTCTGCCGCCGCCTTTACCATCCTTCATCAATTCGATTGTGAATAGAGCCTTACCAGCCCTAATCTGACAAAAGGGCAGGGTGACATTAAGAGTTCGGATTTCTTCAACATTCATTTTGCTCATAGGAAATTTCTTTTCAAAATCTTCACGGCGTAGAATGATTTCTTCTACTTTCATTTGTCGTTAAGATAATTCTCCCAATCAAGTCGGGCGTAATTCGGTTTGCCATAGCCAGTAAGGCCATTGTATTGAATTGTGTGTCTTTCACCAATCAAAGATTTGTATTTGCCTGATTGCCACAAATCACGAGCATCGTCATCAGTTCCTTTGAACGTAGCATCAAACGTATCAGTGCCGTCAGCGAACTTCTTACCGTCAATACGGCGATAAGTGATAGTGGAAATTCTACCTTCAAACTTGCCATCGCCTTCTTGAACACTTACGGCGTCAAACTCGGCATCATCAACGGGCTTGTATTTCAGAAGAAACTTGGAACGCTTATTCTGATAAGCTTCTCCAAGGATACGGAGGATTGCACCTTCCTGTTTATCTTCCAAGAATTTCTGATACAATTCATCAAGCTCTGTTTCTGATTTGACGATGTGCGTAGGAACTCGACCAATAATGCCCTTGTAACGTTCTTTGAAACAGGGAGCGAAGAAAGCGTTGTCAATTGCCGCCTTACGTTCAAGATAACAAGCAGATTGTTCAACAATCGGGCCATCCTTCGATGCTGAAAAGCCAAATCCGTCGTAGATATAAAACCGAATCATATCCTTGCTTTTTTGAAGGTCGGCGGGAGTGACATTGACCGTCTTTCGGAGAAGCGTCATAATTTGATTCAGCTTCTCACGAAGAGCATAATTGAAACCTTCACCATCCAATACAGCGTTGGGAAATTTTACAAAGAATGGTTTCAGAGCTTCCTCAATGTGAGGAATTGAAATGTAGCGTTCACCCTTACGACTCCACAGGCCGTATTTATCGGCAAGAATTCTGCCGCCATTGTATTTGATTTGAACGCCTACACCTTTTGACCAATCAATTTTGTCTTTGTAGTCACCAAAGCTCTTCGCCAACATTACTTGAAAGAACCTGTCTTTATCAATGTCAGCAATGTCAAGCCAATACCCACCAGACTTCAATTGTTTGTCGTATTTGGCCTTGATTTCGGCGGTGGCTTGGGCTTCGGCAGACATAGCGTTGGCTCGGCCAACGTTCTTCTTCGTCGCAGTTGTCCAATCCGCCACAATCTTCGCTCCATCCTTTTGACCAGACGTTGAACGGTATTTGTCGCCGTCTTGTTCCACCCACCAGACTTGAACAGCGCCGGTGCTAGTCCTAGCGTAAAGCGTAGGATAGACCTTTTGTAGTTTCGGTATATCGAAAAAATCACTCATGGATATAATGATACCAAAGGGGTGTAAAAAGTCAAGCCCTACTTGCTACTTTGACCAATCGCTCGAACTGATAAACCAAGTCAACCAAGGTTTTTGAATCTTTGTTTCCCTGTTCAGCTTCTTTAGCCCACTTCTCAAACTTGGTTCGCATGTGGATGAAGTTTACACCATCAGCCATTATCATGCTAATTTCCAATAATGAATTTGTGATAGGTTCAGCCATTACTTTCCAATCTGCCGTTGCCGTTGGTCGCCGATACCGACATTTTTTCCCTTGCCATCAACAGTTCTATCACTACCATCAATGTATCGTGCTACATTGTGTCCTTTGCCGTCGAGCATTACTCCGTTGACTTGACGAGCAATCAAACGCCCCTTTCCGTCAACTATGGTTTTATTCTTCTCACTCATATTTTTATTGTCTTTCCGTTAAATTCTATGGGCAACTTAGCCTTCTACGAATAGAGAGGCAAATCACCAAGAATCGGTTGTAAAGCTTCCTTCTCACCCAATATGTAGGCACAGGTCACTTCTTGGCGATGAAGAATGTATTTCTTCGGGTCAGTCGGCGACTGTTCGATTCGTGTTGGGTCGCCGGAAACAGATTTGTCCAAGTAAGGCACCAATTCAGCAGAGAACACAATTGCGTAATCAGGGTCAATCACCGTATCACACGGAAACTTTTGACTAATGGCAGCAGAACACTTCTCTTTGATTTGTTCAAAGGTGGCACCGAGCACAATGGCCGTTCCGAAACCTTGCGGCGTCTCTGCTGCCCACGATTGGGCATCCTTGGTCTTACCGTATTTGTGCCAGAAGGCGTTGGAGGCGTGTGACGCTTGGGCTGCTGCCCGACCCGCTCCCATGCTGGGGAGGTCCGTTCTCATCAAAATGTATAGGTATGGATTCTTCATAAATTTTCGTGTTGGTATTCGGTTGACTGAATGAGTTCTATTTCTTTTTTTGCTTTCACCAACTCAAGTTTCAGTATGTCATCAATCAAAAATTCGATGTGATGGCTTATCGCTATAACTCTGGAATCGGCATGTTTCTCAACAAAGTCCTCAAACAGTTTTTGCGATTCTTCACTCATTGAGGGAAGTCTATCAGAGTTATTATAGAAGTCAAGCCTTCGGGGGATTGTTGCCATACATGGCAGTAGGTCTTTCGTGCCAGAAGAAGTCTTCCTCAAAGCAATAGAAGTGATGACATTGGAAAACCTTGGAAAGAGCACGAATATAGTGCTTTCCATTGGAAAGGATAAAGGGTTTACCTATGAATTCATAGTTGGGCCATTTTTGTTTGATTTCATCTGATACATATACGTTCACCTTACCATCATATCAAGATTTTGGTGTCTCGTCAAGCCTCGTGTTGACATGAATAGTTGGTTTACCGTCTCTTTTCACGCAATGAAATGTGAATGAGTCATCCATTGGTCGCTGAACAACCGAAATGATGTTGAAATGTTCTGTCAAATCCTTTTCAATTTCTTGAACCGTTTGGACCGGTGTATATTGCCCATAGTGGCAGACATAGAGTTGGCCGGTATCTTTACACTTGAAGGGTTTTTGTTTACTATTTGGGCCATCCGTTGAAAGTGTGACGGTGAATATACCGAAGCCGGGATAGATAATATCCGCTACTTGTTCATAGTAATGTCTTCGTTGTTTCAAACTCAGGTGTTGAAAGACATTACAAGAAACGACTAATCCAAACTTTGCCGTTGCGATGTTTGGGGGTAATGTAGAACCATCTTGTGCTACGGCTTGAACACCTTCAACTTTTGGATACACGTCAACGCCCCAGTAACTTAGCTTGGTATTTTGTTCCACGAATTCCTTTAACATACCATACCCTGCTCCAATGTCCAGAATAGGCATACCAACTTCATCCTTATAGCACATGACGAATTGAAGAGCGCCAAGACCACAAGCCAACCCATAGTTTTGTCTATTCACGTCAGCAATTGATTGTTCTTTGGTAATACCGAAAGACACCGCATCCTTAGCAATCTCAGGATTCTTAGCGATATACTCCCAGAAGGAACAACTGTTTACGTTGTCGGGAGAAAGCAATTCTACTTCTGACTGTGTAACGCCGCCAAACTTACTTACCTTTCGCTTGTATTCGTTGTAAGTCGGAATGTCGGTGATACCGTAATTACCTTCAATTATTTCCTTGAATTCTTCTACATTTGCAATCATAATTTATTCAGTTGGTCTATGAATTTTTGTCTTTTGTCGTCCAATCGTTTCAAATATGGAAATCCATACTTCTCTAATTTTTTCGGGTCGTAATTCCTGATACACTTGTTATAGTAATCAATCTCAACATCCACCCTCTGAATACAGTGTTTCAATTCGCTCTCTGACAGAGAGCCAAGTTTTTGAAGCGCCGTATCTATGTTCATACTTTCTTGTTCTTGAAAGTAACTTCGAGCAATCCTTCAATTTCTTCTTCCTTCGCGTCAACGAACATCACCTTGTATTTCCTTTTAACAATCTTGTAAATTTGATTGTAGATTTCTCTGATTTCCCATTCAGCATGACGGGATGTTCTCATTTCAATGGTATGACGTAAAGACCTGATATTGAGAGTTACGCCCATTTCATTTGATTGACCATTAGGCAGCATACGCCTCATTGCGCTGGTCAACTTCTTCTTGGTGGGGAAGTCCTTTACTTCGTCTATTTTAAGGCGCTGCTCTAGCCTCTTATACCACCCCTCTAGGTATAGACGGGCTTCTTCAACCAAGTCATACGCCGGTTCAAGAATAGGGTCAATTACTACATTCAATTCATCTGTTCTGACATAACGACCAGACGTTTGACTAAATGCTGAACCTACTCTGTGTCTTACTAACTCATGTGTGAATACACGGCTACAGTTAGTTATCATAAAGTTCAAGCTACAGTGTTCAGTAACCGAACCGTGGCCAGAGTCAAGGATACCAACGATGTTATCATAAATGGCCCTTGTCTTTGTGATGTTCTTATTCTTTTTGGTAGTCAACGAAGCATAACAAGCCTTCGCATAGAAACTACAAAGAATCTCACCAAGGTCTAAGCCTTGGTCAAGTGCCTCAGTGATTTCGTTTTGGAATTCAAGTTGGTCTGTTTCAGCAAGATACTCCAACAGACCTGCTTGATTTACGGTAGTGTATCCTACCAAATATACCCGTGGTTTAACAAAATGTTTATTCATTTTTTTCTTCTATTATTTTTTCTACGTTCTTTTTTTCAATCCAAATATCCGTCGAATGGATATTTTCACACACATTTTCTTGTCCGTAGTCCAAGTAAATTTTATAGAGAACGTGTGTCTTTTCATCCTCTAAATATGCTGGTTCATAGTCCCAGTCGCCGTCATAAGTATAACCTCCACCACCAGAATGATATTTGCCTGTCTTGACAACCTTTCTTTCCATCACTACAGCGGTTTTGTTACGCAATGAGTCTCTAAGTGTCGTGAACAATTTCCTATCACGTCCGCCAAAACCCTTCTGCCTGACAATCTCATAGGCCATCGTATGAAGAACCTTCTCATAGGTTTCATCGTAATCATCCTCAGCGGCACCAAGAAGTGCCAAAGGCGGCTGGGGGCACCCTCTGAATTTGGCCATCATGGCGTATATGGCGTCTTTATGCTCCTGAGTGATAAGTGTATCCTTGACTATCTGTGTTGTCAAGGGATAACCCCATCTATCAATCGTTTCGGGATTGATTATTCTAATCCTATCCCTTGGCCTTATGATGTTCTTTTTCTTTGCCATTTGTTTTACTTTTCATGGGAGTAAGTGTCGCCCGTCTTTACCCACTTTCGATTCTTGTTGATTTCCAATTTCTCAAGACAGAAACCAAACAACTGTTCAGGAGTATATCCCTTGCGTCGTGCGGCGTCAAGTAAAAGCAACATACAATCAGCCCATTCGTGTGTGTCATCTGTCTTGGCTATAAGTTCTTCCAATTCATCTTTTAGCTTATACAGTGGTCCCAGTTCGTTTCGTTGCGATGGATTGCCAAAGGCTTTATCCGAAAACCTTTCAATTTCTTCCATCAACTGGTCTAGCTTACTCATTTTGTGAATTTTCCCCAGAACCATCCAATACCAAGAAAGAGAACTACGAGCGCCACTGCTGGTAGGAGTTTCAATCCAACCCAAGCAGTTGCTAAACACTTGAGTAATACCCATCCAAGGAGGATGATTGCTACGATTGCTATGATTATATTATTCATACTTTGGAATCATGTTCAACAGTTTGTCTTTGTCTTCGGTAAATCTCCAAGCAGGCTTTACAACCCAACGTGTTCTTTCAGGATTGTTAGTATCTTCGTGGTCACTTAACCCGACAAGATACGTTTCTTTTACAATCAATCTACCAAACTTCAAATCCTGATTAAGTGCTGGCCAGTTCATGGCACCGCCGTTGTATTGTTTGGTCATTTCAATCATTTCCGTGGTTGACTTACCTTGTAACTCTTTGTGAGAGAAAAGATGTTGAGCCATCATAGAAACTGAATTTCTTGAACAATCTTGATTTCTCCAAATAAAGTAATTCATCACTTCTGTTCTGTCAGGAATGGTGAACACTCTGGAATCGAAGTAAGCCGTGTCTGTAGGATTGAAATGTGATTTACCTGTCACGGTTTCTTCGATGATATTTCTACGAATCCACCTTAACTTGTTGAATTCAGCCGTGATGATGGAAGCAGAGACAGAAGCAATCTTCTGAATGTTGCCGTCAAACCAAGCAGAGGTTGTGGGTAAGTTGAAGTCCGTCACCAGCACAGAAATTTCATCTGATTGGGTGTAGGCAAACACCGCCCCTTGGATATGGGGGAGTAGAGCGATGATAGCATCGTTAATGTCCGTGTATAGGTTGTGGTCATACGGTTTCAACAGTTTACGTGTGTAAGTGTGAAACGCTTTGCCATCCAAACGGATAATGTTGAATGTTCTTCGGGGAACGAAATACCTTGTGCGGTGTTCGTATTGCCCCTTCATTCTTTCTCCTAATTCGTCTTTCATAATCTTGTCACCGACTCCAATCCACTATTCGCCATGATGTTTGCTTCTTCCTCATTCATGGATGTGCAAAAACTACACGGAGGATTGATATGACAACTACATTCATCACGGTCATCGTCGTGAGAATAATATGGAGCAATCCTAAGTTCTTGTGGTATGCTATAATCTTTTGACGGGTCAAGTAGAAATTCTGGAAGCCGTTCCTTCGGAAACCAATAATCGTTACTGCCATATCGGTTTTTTTCAACCCAATAGCCTGTGGTTTCTTCAATGAGCATAATATCCACCACGGCCACCATTGATATAGGAAGTCGCACACGACTATCGGTTCGTGGACCAGAACGTTCCCTGTCAATTATCAGAATGTTTTTGAGGAAGTGTTTCATTCCAGTTGAGCAATCAGGCTACCAAGTAGAGAATTATCCCATCCTTCCATACAGGCATTAAGCAGAAGGATTATCAATGGAAGTGCTGTCAGGCAACAAAAAATCAGCAATATCAGAATGGCTAGTTGTTTCGGTTTCATTTGTATTTTCAAGGTATTCGATTATTACGTCGCCGTGACAAGCCAACGGCTTACACCAGCAACCTAACACTTTTCCTTTTAACTCTAACACTTTATCACGAAACGATTGGTCTGTCAAGCGCTGATTAAAATAATTCCGATATTTCACCAACACCTGTGCTCTATCACCATCGTCGCCTATCCTGAAAGGATTTCCAAACGGTGAGCCTCTACCAATATAAACGTCACATTTATGACGCTTGATGTTGACAACTGTGGTCACGCCATTTAATATCTTTCTCACCGTTTACCACGGACAACATAAACGCATGGAAGCATTGTTCCGAGCAGAAGAAATGATTCTGCTCTTCGGTGTTACTTCGATAACAACATTTGCACCAACTGCTTTTGTTGAGCGTAACGTTTACGCTTACGGCGTCGAAAGGAATAGTGGAGCCACCACAATTTTTACAATGAATTACTTCCATCATATTGTTTGGTTATGGTCGCTCCATTGTTTCCATGCTATCTCTGATACTCTCTCAACAATCGGAGCCTTCTTCGCAGCATAGGTGCCGGCGCTAGTGAAAGAATTAAATTCCATTAACCAATGGTTGCCATCAATATCTTCAACAATGTCAATTGTAAAAACAGGGTCGGGATACCAACCAATTTCAAGAATTTCTTTGACGAGCTTGGTAGCACCATCAGGAGCACTTGGGATATAGGTTCTTTGGTCGTTATATTTGTACAATGAACAACCAAGAATTTCCTTCTGTGCTGTGCAGATATAACGCCACTCACCACGAATGTTCTTTGGTGTTGACACTACTACCATTGCTTCTTTTGGAGAAGCACAGTTTACAGCATCATCCCAAAACCTATCAAAGTCTTGTAGGTCTAACAGTCTGCCGGTAAAGGCTTTATCTCCACCATTAGGTCTGACATAAATTAGAGCTTCCTTAGCAAACTGTGCATAGAACCACCACTTGTTATGTTTCAAACCAGCGACGGTCGAAAATACATGACGGTCATTGAACAGATATTTCTGTACGTGGGGGTAGTAATTACTACAAAGGTAGGAGGAGTCCGTCATCCACCCTATAGGGTAGGCGGGCAGTTCAGCCTTCAATTTTCTGAACAATTGAATAGAGCCTTGAAACATGACTGCTTCTCCGGGCTGAATTAGTCCTGACTTCAACTCAAAATGGTTTGTAACGTCAAGGACAATACATTCCATACCTTGCCGGCGAACTTCGGCTATGAGTTCTTCATAACCGTTGTCGCCAGTAAAGTTTTCAATTAACCATTTTACTTTGTTTGACATTTACTTGCCCACAGGAGGTTCTTTAATCATTACATCGAAAATGACAATGTGGCTGAACGGATAAACCTTCACGTCAACCTTACGCGGTTCTTCCAATTCGACAATCCATCCTCTACCCAACTCAGGCATTGGTTCAGTTGAACAGCCGGCAATCTTCGCCCAACCATCAATGTTACCTACGCCCATGTCGAAATAAACTCTATCACCAGACTTGTATTTGTATTTTTGTTCACTCATAATTTTGTTTTTGTTATCTACCACCACCAGCGAAGCCAATGTTATTAGAATCAACATCGTATCTTCTGCTGCTAAGATTAGCCGTCATCATTTCCTTTAAGTTATCAACTGCGTCTTCAAATCGTTTCTCAAAGCAACACACTGAAATTACCAATTCAGCACACGCTGCGAATGAAAATTTGTCGGATGCCGAAACCCATCGGTCAATTTCTACATCTGACACTTTAAGTTTCTTTTGGAAATACATCTTGCGAACTTCCGGTGTAGGCATACCGATTTCCAACACTCTGTCAAATCGTCTTGGTCTTGCCACCAATCGTTTATCCAACTTTTCAGGATAATTGGTCGTGGCAATGTTCAGAACCTTGTCAATTTGGTTCTCACCATCCAACAACGTAAGAATTTCATCTTCGCCGTGTTCCTCAACGATGGCATCAATATCTTCAAACAAGCACACAATGGGTCGGTTTGGTTCAACCTTTCGGAACTGGGAAAGTCCATCATTGAATACTGCTGGATGGTTTGTGCATTGAAACACAAGACCATCCGAATTAACAATGTCCGCGATAATCTGTTGGACTAGACAGGTCTTGCCAGACCCCGCTGGGCCGTGAAGCAAATACCCTCTACGGTGTAGGAAGCCATGTTCCAAAAACTTTTTACCCTTACCCCAGAAAGTGGTAATTTCACCAAGAATTTTGTCGGATACAGAATCAGGAAATCTCAACAAGTCATCAACGCAGATGTTTTTCTTCTGATAAATAATTCCGTGATATTGACTTACTGCGATGTTATAGACTCCGCTTTCTAGCTTGGGGAATGTGATGGATACAGGCTTGTATGTATTGGGGCCACACACCGCCCATTGTGTTAGAGATATGGAATTCAAAATATCATCCTTTTCACTGTTGCTTGTAGGTGACGACGGAACAGCTTCCGCTCGATTCTTACGATTTGATTTAGGTGGCGCTGCAGGGGATTTACCGAAAGCATCTAGGTTCATTTCACTCATATTTAAGATTATACACGATTGGAAGGTTAAGTCAAACTAAAAAAAGTGGGCGTGAAGATTTCTCTCCACGCCCATTGTTGATACAAACAGAATTATACGACGACGGCGTTGTAACGCTTGTCGGTGATTGCCTTCAGCATCAATCCCATCGGGGTCAGGAATTCAGCCGTGCAAACTTGCTTCAAGATGGAAGGATGGCTACCGCTAACCAACGCCACACCTGCATCATTGAACTTGACTGGCACGTTGTTCTGACGGGAATCAACCTGCCACCAAACCACGTTTGGCAACTTGTAACCAGCACGCTCGAACTTCTCTCGTATTACTTCAAAGTTCGTCTTGTCGTTTGACGAACTTGCCATGTCAAACTGCATGTCTGATACGATGAACAAAGTAGAAGGCATGTCCTTCTGAGCAACTCTGTTCGTCACAGCGGTCTTGAGGATTAAGTCAAAGCTCGCCTGCAAGTTGGTGTTACCGTCCCAACCACCTTGGTCCAAGTTCTGCCACTTCTCCAAAATGTTGTTACCAACAAGTCGGTGGAAGCATGGGCTCATGGAGAAGGTCATAAACACGTCCTTGAACGGCCCATTGTTTCTTTCAGCGAAATACATCGCCAGTGATACTGCCACGTATAGTGGGAGTCCATGCATTGAACCAGACGTATCAGCAATGACAAGACCCTTGCCATCACCCTCCAGATAGTTAGGGAGTGCCTTCCACTGTAGGTCTGCCGCCTTCAACGAAGTTGCAGATTGACCACGTTCTACGACTTCACGAAGAATGTCGTATGGGAACAACGCTGAAGAGTTAATCTTCGCTTCGCCCTTTTCAACCTTGGTTAGAAACTCCTTGTATGACGCGTCGGCATTCTTTTCAAACGCCTTACGGTAGTTCAACGTCGCCTTTGAAGGCACACCCTCAAAGTTAATCGCATCCCACTGGCCAGCGCACATCTTGACTTCAACTACGTCAATGTGCTTACGGAGTTGTGAAAGCGTCTTACGATACTTCTTGGAATTCCATCCCAAAGCCTTACGGAATTGAGTCGCCAAGTTACGAGAGTCCTGTGAAGAAGTGTTTTCAGACTTCAACCACTTCGCCAAGAGAGACACGTTTTGTCCAGCCTTCATCTTGTGCCAGTCAGTTGCTAGCTGACCCGCCAAAAGATTGATTGACTCCTTCTCAAGCTCAGTGCCGAAAAGGGTGTAAATGTCATCCCAACGGCCGTAGAGCGGCACGTTCAGAAGGTTCTTACGAACCACGTCAGGGTAGTTGACCGCCAACCACTTGAGGATGGTACGGAAAGTCTTACGTTCACCTTGACCACCACGCACATCGCGGATATAGAACAAGGTCTTGAGGGCCAAGAGCTTGTCTTCGGCGAATGCCTTGGTGAAAAGTTGAATCACTTCATTGTCTGCACGCTTACGGAGCGCACCTGCGTTACCGAAAAAGTCGAGTAGATGGCTGAGCGTGCTCTTGTAGGCAAGGGCATTGTTCTCAGTCGTAGTGAGATTGCTGGCGTTTTCAAGGCCGGCGACTAGGGGGTTGACAGTTGGACGAAATTGATTCTCCAAGATTGACTCTTGAATGGACTCTACATCCTCATATCCAAACACGGAAGTTTGGACGACTGCCTTCTTAACTGTGTTCTTTGCGTTCTTCATAACTGTTCCTTTTTTTGTTTGCGAGATAGTTGTTTTTCCTTTATGGTTTAACTGCTGTTCCTATCTCAAATTGGACGAGATACCATTTTTTTAGTCTGCGTATTAGGCGGATTATTTTATAGTTGCTGTTAGTACCTCAAATTAGACGAGATTCGTTTTTTTGATATAATGATTGCTGTGCGAATCTCAAAATTAGCTAGATGCCGTTTGTTTTTTTCAATAAAAAAGTTTTCTGCTGTAAGCATCTAAAAACTGTTACACTCAACGGTTGACATACTATACTAACTTCGGGTTAGTGTCAAGCGTGTTCTTACAAATCGTTCCGAACATTTGATACATAGAGACGAAAACTGGAAAACGCATAAAAAATCACAGTTTGTAATCGAAGAAACTAAGAGCGTAATCTACGTTGCCAGTTTCTTTCAGTGTGATATGACACCAACTTGATGCCACGTCAATTGTTTTCAACGTGTATTCTTGTCCCTTTACCAAATTCTTTTCGGCGTTCTCAATCAGATTAGTGAACCAAAAAACATGCGTGCCTTTGTATTTCAACTTTGCACCCGGTGCTGGAAAATCAGGGTCAGGCGGAGCTTTTGTAAACATCGCCGGTCTATCAATTTTAGATTTCATAGGCATTTGTTTCTTCAACTAATTCACGCCAACAAACAATGGCATTTCCATACTGGTCTTTACTTGATGGTGCCGTATTCACAGGCGTTTCGTGATGTTCGTAACCGTCGCCGGGTGAATGAAATGTTTCACAGTGAACCATACCATTTCTTAAAACAAGTATTGGCCTTGAACCACCTTCTGAACGAAAGTCACCGGCGGTTGTATGATTGGCACAAACTCCATCCCAAGGACAATTCTCCTGCATACAAATGACTGCTGGATACAATTCTTTTGGCTCCGTCTTAATTTTCACAGACGGTATAATATCACCACTTGATAATAAGTCAAGCCCTTTATGGTCTTTGTGGTGGGCCTTGTTGCCTATGCTGTGGGCCTTGACCGCCTCTCGGTGGCACTGCGGGTCTATCGCCTCTTGGTGGAGGCGTAGGCGTGACTCTTGGAGTTGGTGCTGGTGCTGGAACTAATCCTCTATGTGGTGGGGGCGGAGCCACATATCGTGGGCCGCCATGGTAGTTTCCATGCCATCCACGGGGGCACCCGTGAACAACTACGGGGCCATTCCAATAGTAAGGGCCGTAGTATCCGCCATACCAACCATAATACACTGGCGGAAAGGGGTCGTAATAGGTGACGCCAACTTCTGTGGCACAACCGGCAAGAAGTACCAAGCCGGCCAATAAACCGATTAGTTTAATAAAGGCATACATGCCGCATAACTATCATTCATCCTTGAGATAATCAGCCTTACCAGCGAAGTAATTGATTACAGTTTTGTTAACTTCATCGTTAATGTTGTCTGGTAGAGCAGAACCACAATGAGGACAATCAGTGTCAAGAAGATAGTAGTCAGATGGACTTTCTACTTCAATTGCAAGGTCTGAACGACTGCCACATTGGTTACAACAGTAGTCAAGTATCGTATAATGTACGTGTTTCATGTTCTGATTGGTCTTTCCATCCATTGTTCACTTAAATCAAACACCGATTTACTAGGTACCTTTTTCAAATCTGCCCTAATAGTGGTAGAATTAGATGGTCTAACATCAGATTGGTCTATCCACGGTTCTTCACCAAATTCTTTCCAATTTTGATTTCCTATCATGTGTGCTCGAAACCATGACGGGTATTGTAAAGATGAAGGTTTTATTTTATCAATCAATTCATTAGAATATGGAGATTTGCTATTTAATGAAAACCATTGATATTGGATATATCCCTCCAAATCTGACCACATTTTGAATAATTTTGCATCTTCATCATTTTTTTCACCGGAAAATCTTTGTCTGTATCCTGTTCCTATATCGTCACAAAGCCGGGCTTTTTCGATAGAAAGAAAATCCCATATTGGCCAACAAGGTTGACCGACACAGCCGTTAATAGGCGGTGTAATTCTTATAATTAATGTTTCGTTTGGTTGTGACCTCACCAAACCATGAGGAATGTATGCTACCTTCCCAAAATTTTCTGTAAAGTCAATACTAAATACTTCAAAGTCACCCAATTTATATTTGGCAAATGTTCTTGTATTTTTGACACCACCCGATGAAGTTTCTAACACCACTTGATAAGTATTTTTATCCTCACCACCAGCATATTTTGTCTGTGTTCCAAAGTATTCCGACCTTGATTCTCCACCATTTTTATAGACTCTGACAGTGAAATCCGCTTTATCACCTTCATCGTTTGTTGAAACGACGTAACCCTTTTGAGATAAATCACAACGGACATTATTTTCTCCAACTTCACCCAAGACACGATTGTTGCCTCTTTTACTCATTGACATAAGCATATCAAAAATCTATTGTTATGTCAAACGAATAAATAAAAAAGCGCAAAGGCTTGACACTTTTCCAAAGTCGTGTATATTTATGACCCTGAGCGCGGGTGTGATGTAGTGGTAGCCTAGAACCTTGCCAAGGTCCATGTGAGGGTTCGATTCCCTCCACCCGCTCCAAAATTTTAATGCGAGTATGATGTAGTGGTAGCCTTTGACTTTTCCAAAGTTGATGTGTCAGTTCGATTCTGACTACTCGCTCCACTTTTAGATGAATACGATAATACCCTGTCAGTGTTTTTCAGACTTTATGAAAACGCAGATGGATGTAATCGCCAAGCATATTGACGAACATCAATATCTGAGGCAAATGTCTGATAAACAAGAAGCTCTAGCATCTTTCATAAATGATTATGGATGGCTGATGAGAGAGTTGTATTGTACGAGAATTTGTGAGTTTAGAGCTACTTGTCAGATTGCTCAACAACTCAGTAGTAGCGGAGATTTGCTCCGCGACCACGTTAAAAGTGTTAGTCAGTGAGGCCCTATTAGCATAATGGCAGTGCGGTGAGCTTATACCTCATAAACCCTAGATTTGGGTACGGCGGGGGTTCGATTCCTCCATAGGGCACCAAAAATTTATCGCGGAGTAGAGAAGCCCGGCCTATCTCGTCATGCTCATAACGTGAAGAACGTTGGTTCAAATCCAACCTCCGCAACCAATTTACAATGCCACCGTGGCATCTAAGGAGATATGACGCCTGACACTACATACAGCCAGAAACGTACATTCGTAATTCAAGAGAGCGGTGGAAACATCCTTGTTAGAGGAAACTTGCCATTGAAAGACGATGGTTCTTTTGCTTATTTGGATTTAAACAACCGACTTCAAAAATTGATTAGTCGTAATTTTGACCTGAAAAAATATACACTAATTGACATTTCCCTAATTGACAACCAAGGTGAACAACCAGACTTACTGGATGAGTTTACAGCTTTTGGTGTTGCTAACTTAATTCCTACAGTCTGGCCACCCGTCGTAAAGGGTGTTGATATTTTCAAACAATACGGTTCAAGTGTTTGTGGCAATCCGGGTCATCTTATGTGGATGCCTATTCAGGGTTGTTCAGATGAAACGAATTGTAATCTTGTTGAGAATACACAATACAACTTTTCAGGTATCGTTGACCAATTGAATACACAAATGACGACTGGTACTGGCAAAGTCATTTACTATCATTGTATGAATGGACATGACCGAGCCGGCTCACTTACAGCTTGTTATATGATGAAATACATGGGCAGAACACGCCAGCAGGCCATGTATTCCAATCCACCAGAAGGAGCTATGGCAATGGGTCACGATTGGAAAGAAACTTACAAACCTCTTATTGAATGGTATGCTGGGAGTATCAATAAATAAACTTGCCGGGTACCCCCTCCCTATAGTATAAGCCTCCAATGAAAAATCTATATTGTTTAATTGTATTCGTATTTTGTTTGGTTTCCGTCCCCAAAATTATGGCAGCAACTCTGGCTTGGGATGCTAATTGTGACTCCAGAGTTGCTGGATATAAAGTCTATTACGGTACCAACGGTGTAACTTCAACGAACGTCGTGCCAGCTTATATTGACGATTGTGGAGTATCCCAACCACAACAGACACAAATTCATCATTTACCATACACGTTTTCCGAAACGACTGTGGGAAGAACAAATACTTCATTAATCATCACAAATCTTCTTCCAACATTTACATATTCCTTTGTAGTGACTGCGTATGATGACCAAGGTTTGGAAAGTGATTATTCAAATGAAGTCACATACACAGTTCCAACCACAACCACTCCCCCACAACCACCCGCAGCATTAAAATTTCCTTGACTTCCTATTTCACTGTGATACGATTGTATCCATGAAAAGAGTGTCAAAGAAACAATTAGCTGCGGATATTGGAGAATCACAGGATTCTAACCAAGTCAAACCAGAAATGAGAGTAGCTTTGTTTTGGGTTGAGAAAGACCAAGCCAAGCGAATGTCCAAGTTTAGTGATGACCATAGGTGTTGTCAACGTGGCTCCATTGGTGGAGCTATCTCTTATATCTTTGCACCAACGTCTTTGGGCACAGTTGTCAAAGTGAAATGTCATTGTGGTAAAGAACTTGATGTAAGCGATTACGAAGGATGGTGATTTATGGGAGTAGGACCATTTCATTACAGTTCTAGCACGTATGATAAACCCAAGGTGGTATATCAGACAGTAGAGAAAATTGTTGAACGGCCTGTGCCAGTTCCGGCACCGCCTAACCCCAATCCATTCAACTACCAAATCGTCAATTCTATTGAAGAAGGTGGTTATCTGGTAATTTTGATTCAATACCCTGATTGCACCAATTATGAAGGTAGAAAGATTTTGGTGTATAAAGGCGTAAATAAGGCTCACCTTGTATTACAGGGAAGCATTGACCCACACTTTTCAGAGAACAAAGAAAAGTATTCGCCAATAGCCCGTTTCGTGCCAACTTTGGAAGGCTGGCAATTAGCATTAGAATTAGTAAAATCGTTGTATAAAAGGAAACATGACAAAACTAGCAACCATCGAAAAAATTCACAGTATTCAAAAACATCCAAATGAGGATGTTGAGAAACTTGAAGTAGGAAAAATTAAGGAATGGCCTGTTGTTGTCCCTAAAGGGCAATTTAAGGATGGCGACCTTGTTGTTTTCATTCAGATTGACTCCATCGTGCCAAAGGAAAATCCTTACTTTGCTTTCATGGAGAGACAGAAGTATCGTGTGTGGAGTGCTAAATTCAAGGGCGCACCCTCACAAGGTCTTGTGTGTCCATTCTCCATTGCTCAACAAATTGAATATAGAGCGAAAGGATTTGAACACGTTGATGTTATCAATGTTGAAGGGGTTGATGTTACCGACGTTCTTGGTATTATCAAATATGAGAAACCTTTGGACGCCACAATTTGTGGTGACGCCAAAGGTGGATTTCCTTCACATTTGATTTCCATTACCGACGAAGACAATCTTCTAAACAATCCGGAAGTTCTAAACGAACTACGTGGTGAGAGAGCCTATATCACATTAAAGGCCGATGGTTCATCTATGACCGTCTATCACAACGAAGGCCAAGTAGGCGTTTGTAGTCGTAGATGGGAACAGAAAGAAGGAACTGGATTGTGGAAGATTGCCGAATTCTATGACCTGTCTAACAAACTAAAAGCCCTCAGTAAATCCATTGCACTTCAAGGTGAAGCTTGTGGTGGTAAAATTCAAGGCAATCCACTTGGGTTGAACACTCCCAGTATGTTTGTATTCAACGTCAAAGACATTTCTACAGGAAAATGGTATGGGTGGGAAGAAATCAAAGAAGTATGTAAAATACTTGGTCTTACGCCCGTTCGTGTCATTTGTGATGATTTTGTCTTTGATGAAACGTGGACAATTCCACACCTTCAAGCTATTGCTAATGGTGCGACTTACCTAACAGACAAGGGTGAAATCAGAAAGGGTGAAGGTATCGTTCTACGACCAATGAAGCCTAAATTTTCACCGACTCTTGGCAAGTCTTTATCGGTAAAAATTCTTAATCAAGAATACAAATAATAACCATATTTATTCCCATGAATATAAGAAATCTTCACAGTAAAATTGGATGTAACTACGCTTGGGAACTTAACACATTCTATAAATTGAGAGACTTCAAAGATGGCATTACATTCTTTGAATTAATTCTTGAGTGGAATAAATTCATGGGCGACCACAACCCACAATTTACATTCTATTTCATGTTGTTAAATTTTAGAATTTGGGAATTTACTATCTATAACGTTTGGCATATTGATAATGTAAATTCACCTTACTATCAACAATATCTTAAAGAGGAAGAAGAAGAATGCCTATTAGAAAAGTTATCAGAACGTGATGGACCAAACTATGAAGCTGATAATTATGAGGGTATAACACCTATGCCTACATCGAATGTTATTAAAGTAATTTGCCGTTCACGAAGAAATTTTTATGAGGGCCGACCCATTTATTGGTATGAGTTTGTAGCACCGAAAGAAGTAGATTTCACAGAGTTTATCCCAAAGAAATTTCTCAATGTTCCTTCTACTGTGTTCTATGAATATGGTGGAAGCCATCAAGAAGCCATTGCCGACTTGACAAAATCAGGATTTACCGATATAGTCGAGGGTAATGAGTTATAACCTATTTCTGGATGATGAACGCCAACCCAACGCGTTTCTTAATGACGTAAGAGCTTGGGTGATTGTGCGTAGTTACAATCAGTTCGTGGAGACGATTAGAAAGCAAGGATTGCCTAATTTTATATCGTTTGACCACGACTTAGCGGATGAACATTATGTTCAACACACCGACTATCAAAAATTTAAGGAAAAAACAGGATATGAGTGTGCTAAGTGGTTAATTGAACATTGCATGACAACTAATCAACCTTTGCCGGAATGGCAGGTTCATTCAATGAATCCAGTGGGTAGAATAAACATTAACATGATTTTGACTGCCCATAAAAATAGAGAAACGGAAGAATTAAATGAATAAACTCGAAACAGGCGAAAAGAAAAAAGCATTGATTATCTTGGTTGGACCGCCAGCAAGCGGTAAGTCAACTTGGGGTAAGAAATTTGCTGACGACAATGATGTTGTCTATGTCTCTACCGATGCCATCAGAAAAGAAATAGGCTCGGGAGAAGCTGACCAGTCGGTATCAGCCGCAGCCTTTGGTGTTGCTCGACAAAGAGTATCCCAAGCATTGGGTGCAGGTAAGAGTGCCATGATTGATGCCACCAGTGTCAATCGTAAAGCTCGTAGAGATTGGATTCAGTTGGGTAGAGGCCACGGTGCATACATTGTTGCTGTCGCTTTTGAGGTATCAAGAGACGAACTTTTGAGAAGAGACGCACAACGTGAACGTCATGTTGGTGAGGAAGTCATTGACCGATTTATCGGTAAGTATGCTCGACCAACTGCCGACGAAGTTGATAAGGTCGTTCTAAAATAATAAGCAGTAATCTAAATTCAACACCAGAAAAATAGTTACACAAAAATTATGAAAACAGTTATGAATGAAGCGGATGCTCCGTTGACCGCCACCGAAATAACGGAATGGAAAGTCGCCAAGAAAACCAAACCACTAAGAGCAAAGCCTGTAGTGAATCTATTGGTTGATAGAAGTGTACTCAACAAGTTTCTTGTTGATACGTTGGAAGCCAAAGAACCTATTCACGAAGGTAACGTAATTTGTATTGGTGAAACCAATGATGCTTGGCAACAAGAACCTAAGAAACTCTTGAAGAAATACCAAGTGACTGCCATTGACAAAGACGGATGGATGGTTTGTGAACCTTATCCCGACAATTCGGTGGATTGTTTCCAAGTTGATTTCCTTATCAACACTCATAGCGGAGAACACTATCTCAAAGCTCTGTGGGGTGAAACTTTTGGAAGTCACAGTTCATGTCAACGATTTGCCGAAGGAGATTGGATTCTCCGAAATCGTGAAGACCACAACGACGTATGGGTTGTTAGGAAAAAACTATTCGCCAATAGTTATACAATCATCGGATAATGGCGAAAAGTTTCGCAAAACGTTTGAGAATTCCTTTGGATGGAAGGGATAAGCTGGCCTTATTTTCAAAATCAGGAACCCCTCTATCCAAAGGATATACCCGTGTGGTTATCGGCGGGCGAGGTCCGTATGTCGAATTTAACGACTCTCAAATTTTAATCTCAGCCTTTGAAATTCCAGAGGAAGAGAAATACCGTTTAACCAACGGCGTATCGTTTTACGTGGAATATAGGTCAAAAGACAATGACTATGTAAAACTTTATTTTCAGAAAAGAAAAGTGGCTTATGCCGATTACAGAATAGGGTTGTATTACATTTCACCGTTTGATTTGTATATGCAATACAGTATGCCTGTAATAGTTTAACAAAAGAAAGACAAATCATGACAGACCAAATAATTGACATTGAAGCCACGGTAATACCTGTGGATGCTGCTGACCAAATCCTTAAAGAACTTGAGGAATTGAATTCCAAAGTTACCGACGCCGACGGTGGTAATTGGGTTCATATTCCTAGCCACGGCATTTGTTGGCAGCCTAGTGGGGATAGAATGGGCAAGCCGCTGGCAGTACCCTCCCCCTCAACCCCCCCTCCAGCCATAGAGAGCCTTGTTCAATGGGGAAATCACGTTGACTTTGAATCCGTTCCAGAAAACGCCGTGGTAATGATTAAACTCAACGTTCAAGACCCAATGCGTGTACAGATAATGCAACGGGCAATTGCCAAACAGGTTCTTGAACCACGCATTGAAACCTTGAAACAAAAGAGAGTCTGTATTCTCTTTATGCAGGCAGGCGATGACATTTCAGTGATGACCGAAGAAGAAATGAACAAAGCTGGTTGGGAGAAGAAAGATAAGAGTCGTATCATTACACTATAAGGCTTGACTTTCTATAAAGACCTGATAGAGTATTAAGATGAAATTCCTTATACTTCCAGATGTCCATAATCGTTGGGAGAAAGCAGAGAAAATCATCAAGTCGGTAAAGCCTGACAAGACGATTTTTCTCGGTGACTACTTTGACGATTTTGGTGACGACCCCGGCATCATTGCTGATGTGGCTGATTGGTTTCGCCATTCGGTGAACCAGAAAGACCGTATCCACCTTGTCGGCAACCACGATACCCACTATTGGTTCGCTGGTAACAGAGCACTTCGTTGTTCTGGCTATGAACAATTCAAGGCTGTAGCAATCAATGACTTCGTTAAGAAGGAAGATTGGGAAAAGCTTGAGTGGTTCTATGTTCTTGACAACAGGTGGCTTCTGAGTCATGCAGGCGTTCATCCAAGTTGGTTGGACCCTCAGAAGTTCAAAGCTAATATCATCAGTGAGTATTCACTTGATACGGTTGTCAAGAAACTCAAGGGTGATGTGGCAGATGCTGAGCGAGCGTTCTATGCAGACAAGATGCACTGGTTTGCTATGCCCGGCTTCTCACGTTCACGTAACTCCCCGTATTACGGTGGTTTAACGTGGTGTGATTGGACTCAAGAGTTCCATCCAATCCGTGGCGTTCATCAGTTGGTAGGCCATACTCCAAGTTACAATGTGACGTGGAATGTGGTAGAACGTGGGGCTGCCCACCGACAAATCCTCTCCCTAGAGGAAGTGGAGAGTCCAATGCTAACTGACGATAGTTCATACAATCTGTGTCTGGATTCCCAGCCGGGTTCAAAATACTACGCCATTTATGACAATCAACAGTTGACGGTACATAATGCCGACAATCTGAAATAGTTCAGAAATAAAACTTGTATAGAATACTCGTAGTGAACAACTTTCACTACGGGTTTTCTATTTATTGAGTATGACTAAGAGAAATTGGAAATTTCGCAGTAATGAAGCCGACCAATCCGATGACGACGCAACACAACGATTTGTCATTGAACGATCTCCGAATGAAATAGTGCCACAAGGCAATAAAATCTATTTCTATTCAGATGTTAACAGAGAATCCGTTTTAGGTCTTAACCGACAAATTGATGAATTAACTAAACAAATGAAAATTGTTCAGTTAACATACAACCTTCCAAATCCACCAAGACTTGAAATTCACATTTGTAGTGATGGTGGTGATATATTCGCTGGTATGGCGGCAGTTGATAAAATAATCAATAATTCAATACCAGTTGATACGTATTGTGAAGGGATAGTCGCATCTGCGGCCACGTTTATATCAGCCGTGGGTCATAAGAGATACATTAACAAAAGCTCGTGTATGTTAATTCATCAAGTCAGTTCTGGCTTATGGGGAAACTACATGCAGTTCAAAGATGAAATTAAAAACCTTGAGTTGCTTATGGTCTTAATCAAAGACGTGTATTTGAAAAAGACTAAATTCAGTGACAAGGAATTGGAAGAATTGCTTAGTCATGATTTATGCTTGAACGCAAGCAAATGTCTGGACTACGGATTGGTTGATAAAATTCTTTAGTATTTCATCTTCAAATCGGTTTTTATATTAGCGCTTGACATTTCCAACGGAAATGTTATACTCCCTTCGTCAGTAAAAACATAAACAGACATAAACCTATGAGATAGAACAAAAACGCAAATAACAATATGAGCATCATCAACAAGACAATCGTGTTAAAGTTAAACAGAAATTGGCAGGCTGTCGGCCAATCCACTGTAGCAAAGGCTATTGTGGATTTAGCGGCTGGAAAGTCTGCTTCTGCTCTTGACTTTGAATACGAAAGGGATGAATTAGGTAATTACATCCTCGACGAATATGGTTCGCCTGTAAGCGACCCGGTTGGAGCAACGCCCACCGACTGGGAAACGTGGATTACGTTGCCCGTTCGCCCTTGGGAAATGGACGATGCTATTCATTACGGTAGTCAGGGTCAAAAGCTAATGAGAGCACCTACGGTATTGATTGCAAAGAATTTTGCTAAGATGCCCAAGAAGTCTTTCAGAGGTAAGCCTTCCAAGGATGCCATTTACATTCGTGACGGTGGTATTGACCAATACACCGGTTTGAAGTTGCACAGAAATGATGCAACGATTGACCACATTATGCCTAAGTCAAAGGGTGGTCAGGACGTTTGGGAGAACCTTGCTCTAACCAGTAAGGACATTAACTCCCGTAAGGGTAACAAGCTTAACCACGAAGCAGGTCTAACGTTGATTCGTAAGCCGGAAGCACCGAAGCCGATTCCGCTTTCTCAACTCATTCGTGAAATCAAGCACTGGGAATGGAAAAAGTTCCTTCCGCATCTAGTCGGTAGCTCCGAAAATTAGGAGAATTACTTCTTCGGTAATTAAAAACAACAACCCCCGTGAAAACGGGGGTTTATTTTTTCCATATACTAATTATTGTTTAATTATGACAACTTCAAAAAAGAGAGTAATAAATGTAAGGGAAGATGAAGTGACCGTAATTCAAATTGAAGTAGATAAACCACTGATTGATTTTTACAAAAAAGAGACAGGCCGTTCCCATGTTACAGAGAAGGGCCTGTCTAATTTTGTTAATCATCTTGTTGATTCTCACCGAATGATGGATTAAGGAGTTTTTGACTTCTTTGGTGAAGCAGGATTTACCTGCGTGACTGTTATATCCACTGGTTGTGGTGTAAATGAGAACTTCACTCCACGAGCAGAAGAACGATACATTTGTGCGCTGCTGCCCAATGAAGCAAATGCTACAGCAGTACCTTTCGGACTCGCATCATAATCAAGAGTAGTTCCCTTGGAGTACCCCATCGAAGCCCCTACAGCCCAAGAGTCCTGATTAGCACCAATATAGGCGAAATCCCACTTGTATTGTTCGGTCTGTTGTTTTACCAACTCAGCGACTGTCGTTGAGTTGTAACGGATGGTGCCTTCGTTGGTCAGATGTTCATTATCCTCACCGTCAGTGATGGTAATAACCAATACCTTCTCAGGTCGTTGGTCTTCTGACAATGCTGCCAGACGGGCACCAATGTCAACGATGGTCTTTCCAAGAGAGTCGTAAAGAGCTGTGCCGCCTCTTGGGTCATAAGACTTGTTATCCAACAGAGGAACGGCGTTCAAGTCCAAGTCCTCAAACATGGGTTCGTATTTGGTGTCGAATTTATATGCGAAGACACGGCAATCGCCGAGCTTTGCATCCTGTTGTGACTTGATGAAGGAATTGAATCCACCAATCATGTCCGCACGAATTGATTGCATTGAGCCTGAACGGTCAATGACGAATATAAGATATGTTAGTCCACTTTTCATAGTGCCGAATTATATCACCTTACTGTTGGAAGTCAAGTCTGATTTCACCATTTTCTCAACAAGTTGTTTGAAGTCGGTCTTCGGTTTCCATCCCAATTCATTCTTAATTCTACTTGGGTCTGCCAATAAGATTTCGACTTCAGCAGGTCGATAGAACTTTGGGTTGATTGTAACTAATTTACATTCATCAGAAGCTAATGGTTTTGGACCTGAACTATACCAGAAGTATTCATCCACGCCCTTCTCACACCACTCTCCACGTATTCCTACCAACCCAAAAGCTTCATCAATGAATTCACGAATGGTGTGTTTCTCACCACTACCAACAACGTAATCTTGAAGATTTTTTGTATCGGTTTGATGTAACATCTTCCACACTGCATCCATCATATCTTCAGCATCGGACCAGTCACGTTGTGCATCAATGTTACCCAGTTCGATTGAAACAATTGGTTTGTCATTTACGATTGCGTCGTAAATTCTTGTAACACCCTTGGTAATCTTTCTTGTAACAAATTCCTCACCACGTCTTGGCCCCTCATGATTGAACAACCAACCTTGAACAGCATAAAGACCATACGACTCTCTATAAACTTTGATTAATTGACGAGCCGCCGACTTAGACGCGCCGTAAGGGCTACGTGGTCTTGCTGGGTGTTTCTCATCTTGTGGTTGATAGGCGACGTTTCCGAATTCCTCAGAAGATCCCGCGTTGTAAAATCGGCAGCTAGGTTGTAGTCTCTTGATAGCCTCCAAACAATCCAAGATGGCGGTAGAATTACATTCCCAAGTCTGACGAGCAAAATCCCAAGAAGAAGCTACAAAACTCTGAGCAGCGAAATTGATGAAGTAATCAGGCTTCGCATACTCAATAATTTTGTATATTGAGTGGGAGTCTGTCAAATCGAAGTTTACAAGTTGAAAACGTGGTTCGTTTTCAAGATGATTGATATTAACGTGGTTGTCGGAACTTAACCTTCTGGCACCACCTATAACAGATGCGTTTGTATTGGATAGAAGATAGTCAACCATGTGACTGCCATCTTGTCCTGATACGCCTGTGACGAAAACTACAGTCCCTTCGGGACGCTTGATATCTTGGATGTTATTAACCTTCATATTCAATACGTATTCACATACGCAAGAAAACAAAAATTATAATGATTCCAACCAAACTTTTGTTGCACGCTTATTATACTTCAAGATATTTTCTTTATTCACTTTCTGAATATCATGGTCTTTGCCCTTGTAAGCAAATCGAAGTTTGTCAGCCATATCTTCTACTGAATTTGGGTCAGCTTTGTATTTTCTGTCCAACCAATCTATTTCATCAGAACCTATGACCGCGATGTTATTCCACGCCAAGTCGGCGGCAACGATGTTGAAGGTTTCGCTTAGACTCACTTGCATACCAACATCAGTGTTCATTACCACACGAATAAATTCACGGTGGTCCATCCACGGATGAAGAATAAGTTTATGTGGAGTATCTTTAAAAGCATAGATTAGGTTTCTCAACACCGCATCGCCTTTTAGTTCACATCTATCACTATTGATATGGAAGTGAATCTTTTTATTTAACTTATTACCGAAAGTTATGGCAGCTAGAGCTTGATTAAGATGATTCTTCATCGGTCTAATAGCTCCAAAACAACCAACATTTATATGGTGTCTATCTCCATCACATCCAACATTTACCAAATCATCATAATCAGGCGGATAGTATATGTTTGGATAGTATGCTACTTTTATATTATAGGCAGACTTAAATGCTTCAATTATTTCTAAATTATTCGCCGCGATTGAAAGTTGTGGATAAATCTTTGATAGTTCATCATATTCACGTAACCATTCCATTGCCATTCCTTCGTTAGCAAGAAATGGAATCTTACTGTGAATTCTAACAAACCACTTAATTTTTGGATGAAGTGGAATTAGTTCTTCAAATTTTGATGGAACAACCCACAATGCTTCAATGAAAACGTGGGTTGGTTTGAACTTATGAATTTCTCTGTCAATATCATTATTGTCAACTACAGATACAACTTTGGCATCAATACCATTCTGTTCCAAAGCGTTCTCAATAAATCGGCATGAGTTTATCAAACCAAATGAGGGGCCATAGAAATTACTCCTTATTTTACAAATGAATAATACCCTAGGCGTCACCGAAGCTGGTGGGTGGTGCTTCTTCGATGCGTCTGAGTTGTTTCGTTTTTCTGTCATAATGTTTTAATGTATTTATATGTATTATCAAAATTATCATAACACCAATAACCGTCAGGTTTCGTTCTTTCTCCCCGGTCTTCGTGTGCTAGACGTTCCCACTCTTTATACCATTCAGAATCAATCCAATCATTCTGATTCGGTATCTTCTCCGTCAGTTCCTTCTTTAAATTTAGAAAACTTCCTGTGGAATTCATCAAAATCATCCTCTGTTAATGTCAACATATTTACTATTGCATTGATAATATAACAAGAATGATATTTTCCTACTTTCTTTTCTGATAACTTCTTAGCTATCACCGACGCAAAATAGGTCAATTCCATTATACGCTTCTTCTCTTCACTTTCTTCCAGCCCCTCAATTATCAAGCCGGGAATCTTTTGGCTTTCTATCGCTTTTTGAGTGTCCTTAAGTACCGTAGTCCTTAACAACTCTTGTAATTTGTCAGCATCCAACTTGGAACTCTTTAACTTATCACGAAGTTTTTTAACATCCACTGCGGTTACTTTCTTCGCTATAGAGAACGTCGTTAGAATACCTTCCTTTGCCAATATGTGATTCGCTGTTTGCATATTCTATCTAATAAATATAACAGGTAATTAGAATCTAGCTTCTATCTTTCTCGAAGACCCCTGAATTCGGTCAGGGTCTAAAAAGTTAAATTCTACTTTGCCTCTTCTTATGTATCCTCTTCCTGTAAGAAACATGCAATTGTAACACAATATCTCAATGTTTTCCAATAAATGATTTTTTTCATTGCCATCTTTGAATGATATTAGTAAAGGCATTTTACTGTCGGTGACTCGATGTTCTTCAAATCCACAATTTTCACATTCAGATTTTTTAGTTCCACTCCTTATTATCAAGTCTTTAAGTCTATAAACTGGATATTCTGGAAACTTACCCTCAAGTATTTGATTAAGTGGATACTTACCTTTATCGGGTGCCCAATAACGTTTTTTATCACCTTTACCCCAAGGGTTGGTTTTGAATAGACCGTAAGTTTTGGCCCATTTTTTGTAACAATTGTATCCTACACCAAGATATCTAGCACAAGCCGTAGCATTATTTTTATGTGACTGTGCTTCTTTAATTTCTGATTCGAGTAATGGTCTAGCGCCTCGACCCTTTCGTAATCTACGTGGGTCATCTTTGAAAATGCCAATAGACCTTAAATCCTCTTCTGGAAGTTTTAATTCTTCCAGAACAGTTTTATTTTCAATATCAGCGACTTTCTTTTTTATTTCTTGTAGCTCTCTTACTATGACTTCCAATACTTTATTTTCCGTCGCTACCGGGAGTTGATTCGTCTGTGTTTCCATTTTCTCCTTTCAAACTTTCTTTTTGAAGGTCAATACCGTGCATCTTCATAAAATTTATACGAAGCATTTCTGCCTTTTTATGCATGCCCGCATTGATTAGAATACGATAGGTATTGTAACAAAAATGTTTAGCAGGTTTCTTAAAATCTTTCTTTTCCCAAGTTTCAATAATCACAGTAACTTTGAATCCGGGCAAATCTCTTCTCTTTTCTATAGCCCTAGTCGCCGCTTCTACATAAAAATCATCAAAGACTTCTGAATCAATTTCAACTTCATCCATCCAGAATTCTCCACATTTTACTATTACTTTTTTAACCGTTGGTGGTTTCATAGACTTCTTCATATTTTAAATCTCCATCATTTAGAAGGTCAAGGTTCTTAAGCTTTTCCTTTACGTTATCACAAACTTGTTCTTCGACTGTGTTCGCCACGAACAAAATCTTCTGAACACTCTTACTCTTTGCGTTTTCTCTCCACACTCTGCCTGTGGCCTGTCTCATTAAGACTGCCGAATAACTTGGTGATATCAAAGTCAGACGCGGATTAAGACCGTGTATATCGTGAAGGGACAACCCAGCACCACCACTAGCAATGTTTACTAAAATTACTTTCTCTTTACCTGACTGAAAATCATCTACGCTTTGTTGTCGAACTTCGTCTTTGGTCTTACCATCAAATATACATAGGGTGTTTAATCTCTTAGCGATAGCTTGAAGAGTTTCGGTAAAATTGACGAAGACTACCGTGGACATACCATTTTCTGTCCCCTCTTCAATCATATCAATAAATAGAGGAACTTTGGTCAATTCTATTTGTTGTCTTGCTCTAAGAATAGCGGTCAACTCACTTGCTTTGTCAGCCTTTGACAATTTTGCAAGCTTTTGCAATTCCTTTTTCATTTCAGCGTGACACTCATTGATTCGTTTAACATCCGAATCGTCCATGTTGTAACATTCAGCAATGATTTCAGACGCGGGGAAATTGGGAATCGTGTCGCGGGTTAATCTAACGCCACGGTTGATAAAAATATCCGTGTGGAGTTTCTTTAAAACACGTTGCCTGAGTTTCATATCTGTGGTAAACTCTAGGCCGAACCTACCCTTCTGCACTCCGTGTTCATAACACCAGTGATAGTAGTTAGTAGCACCTTTGAATAAGTTCAAACAAGTACCCACCGTGCGTAGTTCAAGTGGATTGGTTGCATTGGTTGCCGAACAAAACAACATCTTATAATTTTGTTTGAGTGCCTCAATACAAGTCTTTGAATTTTTTGTCTTCCAATTCTTTAACTTTTGAGATTCATCCCAAATAATCAAAGTATTTTTTGGAATTTTCCAGACAAACTTTTTTCTATGTGTCTTTTTATTTTCAACGTAGGAAGCAAACGGAGAATCAGATTTTCCGGTTCTGATTTGTTCGTAATTGATAATTCCAAGTAAGTCTTTTTTCATCTTGAAGTGGTTGGTAACAACACGTCTCCAAGCCTCCATGACAGCCTTTGGACACACCACAAGAATTTTTAATCCCAACTCGCGTGCAGCACCCACCGCAACATAAGTTTTACCAACACCAACATCAGAACCATCAATAGCACATTTGTTTTTGTTAATAACACCAACCAATTTACTTACGGAATCTACCTGCCACGGGCGCAATCCCTCTTCATTTTTAACCTTGTAGGGGGGTAGCCAAAAATCTTCGGCCTCTGGTGGAGTAGCGGGGGGTTCTTGATTTCCAAAAGTAGCAAAATTCTCTACACAAACCTTGGTTTCATACAAATACCAATCTTCATCAATCTTGGATATTGAGAATCCTTCTTTCCACAAATTATATTTGGCCCCGCTCCAGAACGCAAAAAAAGACGACCTATACTCAACGGGTATTCTCCACAACCGGCGCCACATAAGTTCGCCGTCTTTGTTTTCCCATTGATAAGGATCGCTCCACTGGATGTCCAAGTTTATCATTCTGTAACAATTTGACCTACACGGTTAATGTCCGTATTCTTCACTTTGGAAGGCAGCGACAGCGTGTATATCAGTTCTTACATAATTATTATCTTTGATAACACCAAGGTTAAATTGTTCACCCATAACACGAGTTAACATGACTCCGCCTCTGTCGTCATAGCCATAACCCAAATCCAAAAGATTTTGAATATATGCTTCCTTTGAGATTTTAAATGCTCTGGGAATCATACCTTCCAAATATCTTACGACTTCGGGCACTGTGTTAAAAGTGACATACTTACCTACTGTGGTATCTTGAATATAGAATTTGCTCATATACACTATATGTAGTATCAACAATGTCATTATGTCTTATCATTGTGGAAATTACAAGTTATTATATGAAGAATTACTTCCACATCAATTCTTTTTTAGCGTCAGCGACTCTTGATTTATCATCTTCATTCATTGATTTTCCAGCCTCATCAAGAATTTCTTGTATGACTGAGCCAGCCGTTACGTGAGGTGCGCCTGAACCATTTGCAGCTTTTACAACTGCGGAGTTTCTATCCTTTACAACCTCAATAGCATCAATGATTTTGTGTAGGGTTGATTTGTAATCCTCAAATACTCTATTATCCACAAGGCCGGCAACCTTGGCAGCTTTTGGAGCCAATGCTTTAATAGCATTAATACCCCAACTGAATATCTGGTCGAATATAGAAAATATTGATGCGGCTATAGGATTGGTAGATGCTAGAACACGAAGAATCATAAATAGAATACCACCAATGCCAAGTATCCAAGCGGCACTAATGATGAACTTTTTTAGACCATAGAACACTGCTCCCAGACCGAAAAAATTATCCATCTGATTCAACGTCGCTTTATATTGGTCAGCCTTTAAAGCTACCGCTGTTGCGTTGGCAAAAGCCCCAGCAATCTCTTCTTCTCTTTGGATGTTAAGATTCTTAACCCTATTCTCAAGTTTTAGAATTTGAGCATCTTTTTCAGCTAAATCTTTTTCACCTTGATTTCTAAGTTCAGCTACTTGTGATAATAGATTATCAACTATAGCCTGAATTTCTTTTACTTCATCAAAGTTTGGTTTTCCCGCCAACGCCTCAACTCTTGCATTCATTTCTTTTGCAATTGTTACTTCTCTTGGGACGTTTGTTTTAATTTGGTCTAATGAATAAGTGACGCCGCCTTTAGACCATGCGCCAATTCTTGCCAACTTATCTTCATTGGATTGAGCTTGGGCGTTTTCTATGTGTCTAACCCCAGCATCTATATGAGCCTGAGTTTCAGAAGCTTTACCAAAGACGCCTTGGTTGTTTTTGAGAATACTAGAACATCCAACTATCAACATGATTGTCAGAGCGGACATGAACCCATATAAAAACTTATTCATAATTTACTACCTTTGTTATTTATAAATAGACGCCAATTATCCCTTAAGTAATGCCTTTTTCTCAGCACCATCTGACAATAGAGATTTCTTATTCATTGAGGACATATATGGGTAATTTGGATTAAACTGTGGTTTAGAATACCCCAAGGGCACACGTTCTTCTAATGGACCATCAACAATACCCATAGATTGTTTCAACATCGCCATGGCCGCAATAGGAGACATTCTACCACAATTAAACCCAAGGATTCCATGTTTGGTACAAAAGTCTTCCAAAATCTTTACGTCTCTCTCAGGCCACGTCTGAGTTGGTGTGTTATCTTGTATCTCACCAGAGTTTACATCTTTCTTCTTCACCATCAGTGCATGTGGGTCAAATCCACTTTTAACAGAACTAACTTTCTTTGATAATAACTGATTGTAGTCAGGCATTACGCTCGTGGTCATTTCTGGATACTCTTCAAATCCCGGAAGGGCTGGTTGATTATTTTGATTTATGTCACTCATATATTCTTTTGAATTGTGGTTCTCTCTTAATTCTACCCAATTTAATCAACAAGTCTTCTACTTCCACCCACCCCTTTTCTTCTGGTTTAAAAGCATCACCACCATCATCACATCCAAATTGTAAATGACGAATGATTGGCATGTCAATGTGCCACTGATTGATACCATTATCTATTGCGATGATTTGTTTCTTCTTATCATCGGATTGGAGAGCTATGAGAATTTCATTTAGACGTTTTTGAAAATGTGGAACGACTTCCACATCAATCTTTTTTTGAGTAGGATAACGGTCATACCATTTCATGTAACTCTCATAGTATTCTTTGAGAGTAGTTAAACAATCAAAAAGGATAGCATCGTCTGGGTCATATCCTCTACCAAGTTCGTTGTAGAATTTGAGGAAAGAACTTGCTTTTCCTTCAAGTAATACTTCTTTAACGATTTCGCTAAGAAGCATATTACCCCCTATAATTTGGACGTTTTGGTGGATATTGTTTACCAATGGTCAACGTCTTTTCGACCATCTTCTTGCCACTCTTGCGGTCTTTGGATTTCTTTTCATCCTCCCAATCACGGAATAGGATATTACCAAGCAAGTAAGCCTGTTTTTCCATCTGACGCAACCAAGGATTGTTTTGAGCATACTTAGGGTCGCTCTCACCTTGACTGGTGTTTAACTTTTCATTTTCGTGTTGCCAGTGATGAATAATCTCATGAGAAAAAGAACGGAGAATATCTTTCTGGTGACGATTGGTTATGTAGAGAACTACAAGTTTTTCTTGTGGATTATAGTATGCTGTCTTACCTAGAATTTTGTTAGCATTTTTATCATCGGACACAAGTTTTACTTTTGGCACAGTCTTTAATTGTAACTCCTTTTGCAAGTGAGAAAATAACTGGGCCAAGTGCGACTTAAATTCATCCATGTTTTCAGGCATCATACTCTCAATAAATAGTGTTTTGCCTGACTTATCTCCACTTAAATTGACCGATTCATCCACATCAACGGTTCTATCTTTAAAAGTACCACTCGTATCTATTAATTGCATATCAGACTCTATAGCAGTATCTTTTAAATTTCTCCATTGAGAGTTTTTTAATATCCTACCAAGTTCGTAGTCAATATAGATTTTATCAAATTTTACTTTTACTCTGACAAATCCCAATTCAAATAAAGCTCCTTTAGGATCGTCTGCACTTAAATCGCGGAGTAAGTTATGAGCCATTAAATATTCGACTGCCCACATTGCATGACCACTCTTACATTTTAATAATCTACCATTGGGGTCCATCCAATAATCGTTGCCACTATGCACAACATCTTCCCAAAGACCTTTGAATTGGTCTTTAGCTTGAATAGGAAAATCATCCTCCTGCATAGGAGTTAATGAGTAAGCAGGTTTTACATCTGCTGGGACAGAATCATCCATGTAATCACTAAAACTAAGCCCCTCTCGCAACCCAATCAGGTTGCGATAATTACTTAATTTGCGTTGTGATTTTTTTCCACACACATCGAATTAGGTTTTTCTTTTGTGGACACCACTGGTGGTCTTCTTAGCTTTTTGAAACTTTAGAAGAGGATTCTTCTTAGTTTTATTTGGCTTTTGACCTTTAGAAATAGTTTTGGTTACTTTACTTACCTTTTTACTCTCATCCATATCATTAGCCCATCTTTGTTTGCCTGATTGTGGAAGATTACCATGACCGACGTTTCTATAAGAACTGTGTTGAACAGCTCCGGCACCTGCTTCAAACATATCTTCCGCGTCTTGTCCTGTTGGGTCTTCGTCTTGTAAACGATTCAATCTATCCATACATCCAGAACATAGAGAACTACGTGCGCCCTTTGGAAGCGTTGCTCTGCATTTTGCACACTTCCAACTCTCATTTCCGTCTTCGTCTCTATCTGGACAATCTCCTGATTCATGTCCGCAACATGGGAAATCCTCACAACGACCTTCACTTACACCACCAACATCAACATCTTTTTTTGATGTAAAATGGCATGTGTGTCCATCTGTCCATCTAATTGATTGTGGAGCATTTCCACCCTTTGATGTTATTTCATGTCCACACTTATGACAGTGCCATGTATGAAAGCCGCCAGTTTGTCCCGGATGTCCAAGTTCAACATCATCACGATTTCTATTTACATCAGGACTCGTATTAAGAGTCTGTGGAGACTCAGTTTCCTCACTTACTTGTGGGTCATATTGATTTGTTCTGGCAAAGTCATCATCAGATACTTTGTATTGACGTGGTTGAACAGTCTTATAAGACGGCCCCATTTTCATGTTGACCTGATTCTCATAAACATTTGGTTCTACACCACCCTGCGATGCTCCGTAATTCTTTCTTATATCATTGACCTTTTCAATCTTTTCACTGAGAGTCTTTAATTCAGACAATTCTGCTTCACTCAAGTTACGACCAGCATTAGCTAGTTCTACGTAACGTTCGTTCATCATACATTCTTCTTCGTCATCATACATTTCAGTAATCTCAGGGTCATACTGATTTGTTCTTGCGCGGTCATCGGATTGAATGTCATACATTCTTGGTTGGACGGTCTTGTAAGACTTACCCATCTTCATGTTGACTGTTTCATCTACTTCATCCTTTTTCTTTGCGAAAGGATTTTTGTTAGATTTCTTTTTATCTTCTTTTTCACCACCATTTTTGTCTTTCTTATCATCCTTCTTCTTACCAAACGTTCCTTTGTTTTTACAAAAACCACATCCACAACCGGCTTTATGTCCACCCTCATTGAGTCTTACCCATTGGCCGGATTGTCTATCAAATGTGATTTCCTTTAGGACTTCCTTGACAATTCTACGAACTTTACTCTTACTTTCAGTAAGTTTACTTGTTCCTGCAATAGTTCCCTTCATGTCTGGTCCGCCTTGCTGTTGACCTTCACCCGGAACTACACTACCACCAACAGATTTGGAAGCAATAGAACTACCGACTGCTTTGCCGCCTGCTGTGATTGGTTCTTTGTCGCCCGGTTGAGTAGCTGGAACTCCCTTGTCTTTTACACCAGCAGCCGTCATACCTGACAATTCTCCGCTGGCTGGGCCGCCACCCAAACTACCTACTTGAATAATCTTACCCATCATGATTGGTTGTCCACGGTGAGGAACGGCTAGAGCGCCGCCCAATTTTGGCAAGCCACCGTTTTCCTCATAACCATCTTCGTGTGAATGGTCGTCATTTGGGTCGCCGCAACCACAAGTATCACATTCTTCCATACCGTCTTCTTCAAGACCAGCATTTTTCAATTTGCTGTAATAATGTCTGTCGCCTTTAAGATGGTCGCCAGCTATTTTTGCAGCTAAAAATTCATTGTCGGTATGTTCTTGTTCATCACCAACACCCATTTCAAATTCTTTTGGGTCCACACCTTCTGGGATAAGAGCAAGAATGTCTTTCCTAGTCGCTTTTTTATTTTTGAAGAAATCTCGATAGTTCATAGCATATAAATATTCAATTGTAGTTGTAACCGCTTCATTTTCTTATTAATGTCCACCATATGTGTCTTTCATGTATTTTCTATAACTTAAAATTAAAGGAATAGCCGCCTTTTTAGCTGCATCCAAGCTCTTTTCAACTACAGGATTCCAATTTGTATGAAGCATTACATGATACAATCTATCTCTACCTTGATACGGTCTATCAAGATAAATTATTGAAGCATAGTCATATCCTGAATCTCCACCCTCATATCCCATCCAACAATCAGTATATGCCGCTGTAGGTTCTTTAATTTTTTCATGAACCCATTTAAGTTTTAATGGAAGGTCTATAAGAAACGACCTATATTTTGTATTATAATCTCTTGGGTCGCCATCTAATAAGTCTTCCCAATTAAATCCATCAAAAGCATATTGCATGTAATCTGTTTGAAGTCCACCATTTCTTCTATAATCAGGTCCATTATCTCTTGGTTGAAGAAATCTAGCAATATCTTCCAAATTACTATAATTTTTTATGGAGCCGGGGTCATCAATACCACGAGCATGAATCTTGTAATTACCGCTCGTATCTAATACTTTAGCAAGTTTACTTTTATCGTAAGGAACTAAACTCTCTACGATATATTTCGGTAATAATGACTTAAATTTACCCATAGTTAAAATGGGGTTAAGAACGATATCGTTTATCTCTTAAGTCTTTGAAGATTTGATTTATTTCAGGAGTAGCTGCAATAGCAACACTCTTTTGTTTGTTTGCAATCATTTCATCAAGAACTGCTTTTGTTTTAGAAAAGGTAGAATTATCTTCATCAACCTTCATTTTTTTATCATCTATGTTTAACATATCTAGCCTACTGTAGTAATGTGGGTCTGATTTTAAATGTTTTAGAACTTGTTGTTTAGCTATGGTCTTATCTTTCTTTACCATATTACCAAGTTCGTATTGAATAGCAGACATAACTTCATCGGGAGATGGAGTCTGTCTCTTTCCTTTAAATAATTGGTCAACCTTGGGGTCAAATTCTTGGTCAGGATTCAAAGGTCTATCCGCCTGTGCGTTGTCTGACGCACCAGCTTTGTTGATAACTTTGTTTCCTATCATCCCTTGATTGTTTCCAACCCTATCTGGACGGTCAGGCATGATTGGAATGGCGGAGCCTGATGGAGTGTTTGGGATGAAATGTGTTACCGTCTTATCAGAAGCAGAAAAACTGGCAGGATTTTGTGAATAATTACCACCGGCAGGAGTTCCATAACCAGTTGAATAGTTTAATGTTCCAGCGCCTCCGCCGGGAGCCCCTTCAAATGAATTTTCTTTTACAGTTTGTTTCGCCATACCCTATAAATAGTATGGCAAACGTAGAAACCTTACCTATTTAGGCGTAGGTCTTCGTATTCAATATACTCAACCGGGATACCTAATTCATTTGCTATTTTGATTTCAGCTTGAACACCTGTGGATTGTTCCCAGCCGGGTAGTTTGAATACCCAAAGACCTTTACAGGCTTTGATTATGGTTCGGTCATACCCCTCCCAATACTCCCAACCACGGGGCAGGTCGCCCTCAATCGCAATGGGGTGTGTATGGGATATTGGGCTGAAAATGTAGAATCCTTCACCCATGAAAGAGGCAGCAAGTTTATTTACTGCCTTAAAACGTTCCACCATTACAGCGGGGTCTTTATGACTATATGGACATGCTAGATAAATCAACTCTCCTTTATTCATACATTAGTATTTCCAAATATTTAGATTGCCTGAATCAGGTCGGTCTGTCAATAATCCTTCACCAAACTTTTTACATGGCTTCTTTGATTTGGGTATAAGACCTATACAACAAATTATGATTGCTCCTAAAAATATAAATTCCATTATCTTAGTTCTGGTTTTAACAACTTCCACCGTTCACTGTTGGTCTTGACGTATCCACCATCAATGTTTTCTACCATGTTAATAACATCTTCGACGTTATCGTAGATGTATTTGTGAGGCACGACACCCATTAACCAAAGTGGTGTAGCTTTCTTTCCACCTTCCACGGATAGGAACAGTGGTTTCTTTTCACGAATAATTGTTGTGATTTCTTCCGCAGACCCCCAAGAAGCTACGGATGGGACTATGTGAGCAATATAGAAATCACAAATGTCACATAGTCTCAAATCATAACTGCGAACATCCCACATACGAGATTGAACCAAGTCGTATTGACCTGTCTCCATCCAACGTTTCATTTCATTCCTTGAATTTTCATCTTCTGGAATGTCATGAACGAATGGTTTGTAATATGGGTCAAAAAACTTTATACCACACTTACCTAATCTTTTCTTGACGATTTCTCTCCAAGGGCGGCCATCTGTATATTGCATGTGGCCAATTAGATAACACCTAGTGTCTTTTAGTAAATGGGGTTTTGGTTTTTTAATTGTTCGGCTTTTTGTCGCCATAAAGAATTATCCTTGATGTGATTGTGCAATAACCTCTTGGGCAATATTGTATTTATCACAAAATTGCAAAATGTCTTTCATTTCCAAGACTGGATTATATGTGCAAAATATCTGAATGGTAGGCTTCATATGTGTCGGGTGAAGTTCGATAAACTCTGCACGATGAAACCATTGTTTATTCTTGTGGTAATCGTAAAACTCTCCGAGAATCCTGCGATGTTCTGTATTTTTAGGCATTGCCTTTGGTAATTCCATAACTGTATTCCTTATTTTAGATGTTTAAGTATCTTGTAGATACATGCCAGAAACGTTATGTCTCTGACCTTGGGTATAACTAACTGCATTTGCCAGTTAAGTTCACCTAATTCAAATATAATTAACGCTTCTTTTCCTTTTGCGTATTCATCCACCGTAGAAAATAGATGATATACCACGGTTTCTAAAGATGAAACATCAAATTCTGTGGTGATTTGCCGAATTTCATCAAATACTCCGGCTTTGTTTGGAGTTTTCAATAAATCCACCAATCTACTTAACAAATCTATCTCAATAGCATTTTGTTTAGAAATCTTTATCTTGAGTGAAACATTACCTTCAGCATCCACCGTTTCAATGGCAGACTGTTGGGCGTAATTAATCACCTTTCTGATATCAGGATAGTAAGTGTTGATAATGAACACAATATCCTCTTGAGTAAATGATACATTTTCGGTCTGTAGAATCTCTACCAATCGAATTGCCACGTCTTTCTTTGAAACG
>Ga0315275_10000310_pt1 | contig 40182 bp, 31 predicted proteins | sample YL17G03_0_MG_FD_205557 | JGI IMG/M metagenome (GOLD analysis project Ga0315275, IMG submission 205557) | Sediment microbial communities from Yellowstone Lake, YNP, Wyoming, USA - YL17G03_0 | ecosystem: Environmental > Aquatic > Freshwater > Lake > Sediment | place: USA: Wyoming | collected... | reverse complement strand
CAGTTCCGCACCCAACTGGGCAATCTCGCTGGCGTCCATGCCGTAAGTCCTCCAATGGCAATCACTTGGAAGACTTCATCGGCACACGCCGCCTGATTACTTGAGCCTATGTGGCGCTGTAGTATTAAGTGTAATGAAAAACAACGATGTGCGTTTGGGATTCTGGGGCGCAAAGGGGAAACTACAGGCAGTCTTAACCGCGGGAGACACCTCGGGATTAGCGTTGTGTGATGCAACAGGCAAACTGCGAGTTGCCTTGGCGGCATCTTCCTCTGGTCAGGAACTTTCATTTTATAATGCGGCGGGTGAGGTGTTGTGGAGCGCTCCCTCAGCACCTGCCGCAGGTGGTGGGGCAGCGGAAACGCCCACGCGCGAAAGCCAAGCGCCAAGGGGCGGGGCTACGATAGGGCAACCTTGGGAGAATCCAGAAAACTGGTCACGTCTGAGGGAAGGGATGTCGGAAAGCCAGGTCATTTCCTTGTTGGGACAGCCAACGGGCAGGAATACATATCCCGCTCTTAATTCTGTTCGCCTCTGGTATAGATTTAGTAGTGTCGATCTTGATTACAAGACCCGGCGCGTGACGGGCTGGCAGGCCCCGTGAAAACGCAGAGCAAGTGGTATTCATTTATTCGAATTTGTAAGCCTTGACTTAGCGAGCGATCTCGCCTATAATTAAACACCCGGAAGTTGGTAACGCTGCTCGCAAGTCTGCTTTCCGGCCTCACAAAATCCCGTCGGGGAAGGCTGGGCGAAATAGGGACATTGCGCTTTCCCATTGTCGCCGAGCCGAGGCGCTACGGCTATGCGTGAACCGGGGAGCAACATGGCTAACTGTGACCCATGTAATTGGCCAGAAGGAGGTTATTCCACGGAGAATCATGTTTTTGAAGGTGTGCTTTCGTGCAAGGAACGACAGTGGCCTGTTCAAGTGGAATTTTCACCGGTGAGACCCATGCGATTGCGCTTCGATCATCGTTTTCCTTCGCCGTGTGATCTCAACGACATCGGGTATCATGGATGGGGCACAATAACCTGCCAAGAACCGGGTCAAGCCTTGCCCACTGAGGGCGATCTTCGCGTAAGGGAGGTTCTCCTTCTTCTGGAAAGACTACCGCACCACGGCCCTTGTCCTACCGGCGAATGGCAAATGCCCATCCACGCAGAAATCAAGCCGGCTGCCGGGCGCGAAGGCATCCGTTTTGAGTTTATTCAGAATGGAGGCATTGGGCATTCTTTTGGGCGAGGAAATAGGTTGGCTGTTCCTAATACGCTATAGAGGATCTTCACAACGGCTGCAAGGTGCGGTACGGCTTCTTGGCACTTCACTGATTTCCGCGCGGCCCGATTTATGCGTGGGCTATCTCATTCCTCTTGACCGCGCGGCTGCGCTCGGGGCGAAAAAAATTCACTTTTCCCCCTCGGCCCGATATACTTTTGCGACCTCAGATGGCAGGTTAAGTTGTTTGCGCGGCGGGCAGTCTTGCCCGCCGCGGACAGGGCTTTGGTTCGGCGCGGTGGGCAAGACTGCCCGCCGCGCGATGACAATATCCAGGAAGGAGACTTTCGATGCCGCTGTGCCCGATGCGTCAGATGCTCGATGAGGCCCGCAAGGCCGGTTACGGCGTGGGCGCCTACAACGTCAACAACATGGAACAGATCCAGGCCATCGTTCAGGCCGCGAGGGAGACCCAGTCGCCCGTCATCATCCAGGCCTCGAAGGGCGCCCTGGAATACACGAACCTGACGTACCTCAAGCACCTGATGGCGGCGGCCGTCGAGGAGAACCCGGACCTCCCCATCTGCCTGCACCTCGACCACGGGCCGAACCTGAAACTCTGCCAGGAGGCCATCGCGATCGGTTGCACGAGCGTCATGATTGACGGTTCTATAGATTACGATAAGAAGACGCCCGAAGGCAAGCACCCCGCCCGCTCGTTCGAGGACAACCTCCGCGCGACGAAAGAGGTCGTGGACTACGCCCACGCGCGCGGCGTGAGCGTCGAGGGCGAACTGGGGACGCTCGGCGGCATCGAGGAAGACACGCACACCGACAAGGTGCTCCTCACGGACCCGGCACAGGTCGAGGAGTTCGTCCGGCGGACGGGCGTGGATGCCCTCGCGCTTGCGATCGGAACGAGCCACGGGGCCTACAAGTTCAAGCACGAGCCGGTCCTGGCGATGGACCTCATCAGCCAGTGCCGCGAGCGGGCCCCCGAGTGCGCATTCGTCATGCACGGCTCATCGAGCGTTCCGAAGGAACTCGTGGACGAGGTCAATAAGTACGGCGGCCGGATGCCGAACGCGATGGGCGTTCCGATCTCCTCGATCCAGGAAGCGATTCGGCGCGGCATCCAGAAGATCAACGTGGACACCGACGGCCGCATGGCCGTGACGGCGGCCATCCGCAAGGTCTTCATCGAGAAGCCCGGCGAGTTCGACCCGCGGAAGTACCTGGGCCCGGCGCGCGAGGCGCTCACGAAACTCATCGCCTCGAAGATGCGCGATTTCGGCACCGCCGGCCACGCGGGGGACTACAAGCGCAAGACGCTGGATGAGATGAAGAAGTTCTACGGCAAAAAATAGTTCCAAGTTCCAAGTTCCAGGTTCCAAGTTAACGGCAGTTCCAGGTTCCAAGTTAACGGCAGTTCCAGGTTCCAAGTTCCAAGTTGAAAACGAACGAAGAAGCCGCCCCGGCTAGGGCAACTTGGAACTTGGAACTTGGAACTTTGAATTTGGAACTATCTTTTATCCTTTCCGGTTCGCCCCGCCCGCGGCCACGAGGCGGTTGGCTTCGAGCCAGGCGTCGAGGCTTTCGCCGGCGTCGGCCCACCAGCCCTTGACGATCTCGTGGGTCATCGTGCCGGCCTCGACGTAATGGTTGTTCACGTCAGTGATCTCGAGTTCGCCGCGCGCCGACGGCTTCAGTTTCGGGATGACCTTGAAGACGTCCGGCCCGTACATATAGACACCTATGACGGCCAGGTTGGACTTGGGTTTCTTGGGTTTCTCGACGATGCGTCGGATGCGGCCGCCCTGGATCTCGGCGATGCCGTAGGCCTCGGGGTTGGCGACCTTCTTGAGTAGGACCTTTGCGCCGCGCGGCTGGACCTCGAAATCCGTGACGGCCCGTCGGATGGAACGTTCCAGGATATTGTCGCCGAGGACGACGCAAGTTTTGTCGCCTTCGACGAAATCGCGCGCCAGCGCCAGGGCCGCCGCAATCCCGCCTTCACCCTTCTGGTACGCGTAATGGAGACGCCGGAGTCCGAACTCCTCGCCGTTTTCGAGGAGGCGGATGAAGTCGCCGGCGCTCGCACCGCCCGTCACGATCATGATGTCGGTGATCCCCGTCCCGACCAGCAGTTCGATGGGGTAATAGATCATCGGCTTCGAGTAGACAGGCAGGAGGTGCTTGTTGGTGATCTTGGTGAGCGGATAGAGGCGCGTGCCGAGTCCGCCCGCCAGGATGACGCCTTTCATGGGCCGATCTCCCTTGCGAACCTGCCGGCCCCGGCGAGAAGGCTGCCGGCCGGCAGGTGCGGCACTAATCTAGCGTCGCGCGCGGCCGCGGTCAACCCGCTGCCGGGTGCCACCCCCAAGCGATGTCGCTTGGGAGTGCTATGGCTCGTGGATACGGCACCCCCAAACTTCGTTTGGGAGCGGCACCTTCCGCTCTGAGATAGTTTTCTAAGAGGACCCGGCCCGGCGTTATACTTTACGGCGGGGCGTGAATATAATGGTGCACCGGCTCGTCCAACTTGTCGGAGGCCTGATGGCCATGCGAGCGGCAACCGTATCGGCGCTGGTGGCGACGGTCCTGGCGATGGCGGCCATTGCGGTCCCGTCCCTTGCAGCCGCCCCCGCAGCCGAGGTCCCCGAGGCGGCCCGGAAAGCCTGTTTCGACGGCCGCTGGTTCATCGTCCAGAACCGCTTCGACGAGGCCATCGCGAAACTGGAAGAGGCCCTGGCCATCGCGCCCGACTACCCCGAGGCCAAGGACCTCATGGCCCAGGCCCGCGCTCGGCGCGACCTGGCGCAGCAGCATTACGACAAGGCCGCCGCCTTCCTGGCGGCGTCTCGTTGGGACGACGCCATCCAGGAAGCCGTGGCCGCCCTCGGCATTTACCCCGGCTATCCGCAGGCCAAGACCCTGCTTGCGGATACCAAGCGTCGAGCCGGCGACGCGTTCCTGGCGTCCGGGTCGGCGCTCGTGGTCTCGGGCGACCTCCGCAGCGCGGAATCCGCCTTCCGTCGAACGCTTGAATATATCTACGATTCGCCGGCGGCCCGCGAGGGCCTCGCCAGGGTGGATTCGCTCCGGGCCAAGGCCGCCGCAGCAAAGGGACTCTGGGGCGCCGCGCTCGTCTGGGCCGCGGAAGCCGTCGAGTTCTCGCCGAAGAATCGGTCGTACCAGGACCAGGCCGGCGACGCCCGGACGCACGTGCTCCAGCGCCTCTCCTTTTCGGTGGGGCCGGAACCCGACCCCTACGGGTCCGGTCTCAACAAGGACGAGACGGCGCCAGGCGCCGAGACATCCGAGTTCCGCGCGGCGGCGTGGAAGCGGTTCGCCGAGAAGAAGCCGAATTTCGTGGCCGTCCTGGCGGCCGGCGACGGCGCCGCCTACACGGCACGCCTCGACGCCGGCGCGGTCCAGACGAGCGAAGGCCAGGTCCGCGTCGAAAACCATGTTTACCGCTACGAGGTCAGCCGCGAGGAACCGAACCCGGATTACCAGAACGTCCGCGCTCAACTCGAAGACGCGCGGAACTACCTGGCGTCGCTCCTGGCCGATTACAACCGGCCCTGCGCGGCCTGCGGCGGAACGGGATGGATTCAATGTCCCGCCTGCCACGGGACCGGCCTCAAGCCGCCTCCGCCGCCGAACGTACCGTGTCCGGTCTGCTCGGTCCGCGGCGGCAGGCCGGGGTACATCCGGTGTCCGCAATGCGGCGGGATCGGTCATGGCACGCCCGGCCTTGCCCGGGCCGTCAGGCGCCAACAAGACGTCGTCACGGCCCTCGAGACCCAACTCGCCCAAACGCCGACAACCGTGAAGAAAAGCATTCCCGCCGAGTGGCCTTACATGGTCGAGTTCCACGTGAAGGCGGGCCAGGTCGCGGCCTCGTGGCGCGTGACAGACGCTGCCGGCAAGGTGATCGCCGGCGCGCCCTTGAGCCGCACGCGACAGTTCGAGGACTCGACCATCGAGAAGGCGAACCCGGGGATCGGCCTCGCCGAGAAGCCGCTGAACCTCCCCTCCGATGAAAAGGTCCGTGCGGCCGTCCTGGGCGATGCGGCCCAGGAGGCGTCCGACAAGGTTCTGGCGACGGTCCTCGCGGCCCGCGCGGCGGCGCTCCAGGCCGACTCCCAGCGCCGACTGGCCGAAGGGAAGACCGCCGAGGCCGTCGAGATCGGGACCGACGCCGCCGTCATCAAGGAATCCTGCAATCGCGGCGAGGCCGGCCTCCTGATGCGATTCTTGCGCGAGCGGTTGCGGATCGAGGAGCGGCCGTCGGCCCCGGCCGCCGCTGTGCCTGTGCCCGCTCCCCCGAAGGCCGCGCCGGCAACGCCCGCGGCCGCGACGCCTGCGCCGATTCCCGCGACGCCTGCGCCGACTCCCGCGACGCCTGCGCCGATTCCCGCGCCGGCTCCCGCAAAGGCCGTGCCTGTCCAGCCATAAGCCCCCCGCGCTTGACACGTCCGCCGGGACCGCTACACTAAGCGCCTTACGGTTCGCATCCTGCCCGTCGCCTGCCTGCCGGCAGGCAGGGCAGAGAGGTCTTTCCACGCGAGGGACCTTCGATGGACCTTTTCGAGTACCGCGAAGGGCGGCTCTATTGCGAGGATGCGCCGGTGGCGGACCTCGCACGGCAGTATGGCACGCCTCTCTATATCTACAGCGCTGGAACCCTGCGCCGGCACTACCGGAAACTGACGGCGGCGTTCGCCCCCGTGCGACCGCTCATCTGCTACTCCGTCAAGGCCTGCTCGAACATCCACGTCCTCGCGCTCCTGGCGGAGGAGGGGAGCGGCTTCGACCTCGTCAGCGGCGGGGAACTTTATCGGGTCATCGAGGCCGGCGGCGACCCCGCCAAGTGCTGCTACGCCGGCGTCGCCAAGACGGACGCCGAGATCCGTTTCGCCCTCGATCGCGGCATCCGCCTCTTCAACGTCGAGAGCGAGGAGGAACTGGAGAACTTGGCGCACCTCGCCGCCGCGACGGGCCGACATGCCCGGGCGGCCCTCCGCGTCAACCCCGACGTGGACCCGAAGACACATCGCTATATCTCCACTGGCAAGAAAGAAACGAAGTTCGGCGTGGACCTCGCGCGGGCCGAGCGCGTGTTCCGGGCGCTGGCCGCCTCGCCCGCCGCGCGCGCGGTCGCCCTCGAGGCGATCCACGTCCACATCGGCTCCCAGATCACCAGCGTCGAGCCGTACGTCCAGGCGGTCACCAGGGCGATGGGCCTGGTGCGGTCGCTCCGGGCCGCCGGGCACACGCTTAAGGCGATCGACATCGGGGGCGGGTTCGCCGCAGATTACGAGGAAGGCCAGGCCCTCGACGCCGCCGCCTTTGCAGCGGCGATCATTCCGCTCCTCCGGGACGCAGGTCTGGAGGTCATCATGGAACCCGGCCGCTTCATCGCCGGCAATGGCGGCATCCTCGTCACCCAGGTCCAGTACGTCAAGGTCGGCGGCGACCGGAAGTTCGTCCTCTGCGACAGCGGCATGAACCATCTCATCCGCCCGGCCCTGTATGGGTCATATCATCATATCTGGCCAGTTGACCCAGGCCCGGCCTTCTCGCCGCAAGTGCGCAGCCGCGACGTGGTGTTCCAGGGCATGGAACTCGTGGACGTCGTCGGTCCGATCTGCGAGTCCACGGACTTTTTCGCGCGGGACCGCCACCTGCCGCCCGTCCGTCGCGGCGACCTCCTGGCGATCTTCAGCGCCGGCGCCTACGGGATGACGATGGCCTCCGAGTACAATTCGTTCCCGCGTCCGGCCGAGGTGCTCGTGGAGGGAAACGCCGCCCGCCTCATCCGCCGCCGCGGAACCTACGAGGACCTCGTCGCCCCGGAAAAAGAAATCGGGGCATAGGGCTAACGTTCGGATTCTTCGGCCTGGGCAATCGTGAGTCTGAGGATTTCGGCCACGTCGCAAACAAATCCAGGCTCATCACCCTCCAAGTGGTTGAGCGCAGTCTTGCATCCCTCAAGGAGATCCGGTGCCGCGGCAATCAGGCGCGCATTGGCTTCCACTTCCTCCAATTCCGGGCCGGCCTCTTTTTGAAAAAGGTTGCCCGCGATGATCCGGCGACGTTTGGGCGTGCCGGCGAACACCAATCTCTCGCCGGCCACAACCTCGGACCACCAGGGACCGGCTGTGTGCTTGATATGTTTAAGTTTAATGTTCAGCCCCCTTGCCCTGGTGCCTGCTGCCGCTCATACTATTCGGACACATCCAGTTGGAAGTTGTGGGCGGTTGTGTTACCGGCTGTCTCATAGTGCGCCGCGCTTTATCGTTGTACAAGAACCCACTTGCCGCGCTCCAAGGCTATGATTCCCGCCTTGCTCAGCGTAACTTGGGCGTTTCGGACGTCGTGCTTCCATTGCTTGCCGAATCGCTGTCCGTTTATTATCAGTTCCGCATGGTCATCGCAAAGGTCTGGGAGGAGTTCCTTAATCTTGGGGTGAATCTGGCGCGTACTGAGCGGTCCATCCCTGAGAACGAAGCGTACGGCGTTTGAGAAAACAGCATTGGTCGTGCGCCTCCCTACTTGCGCCTCCAGGACGGGTGATCGCATCTTGCGGAGCAATGCTTGAAATTGTCGACTGTCGGGACCTTCGGTAGTTCGACTTAGTTTCTTGGCGGCGGCGCGCAACCTCCCGCCAAGGTCGCATAGACTCGCCAATTCCTCATCAGTAAGCGGATTTCCGATACAGGCGTAGTACTCCATATCCTTGCGTATCCGCGTTACAACGTCTCGCGACTCTATGGACACGCCGTATTCGTAGTTCCCTTTCAGGCCGCCCATTGTCAGATTGGCGGATGTGATCACCGCCAAGTCGGAATCCGCGATGTAAACCTTGGCGTGCAGCCGTGGAAGGTTGATCACCTCACTGGAAGGCAAACCCGTTTGAAATTCCTTGAGCGCTTTGATCTCTAACGCGCCGCTTGCAACGCTCTTTTCGTTAATGCTTGTCAGCACTTTCAGACGTGGTGGTTGCGTGCCATGGTGCGCCGCGTCGACCAACCAACGCGCCTGATACGCCGAGATGAAAGGCGTGGCTACCAGCAGGTTGTTTTGAGCGCGCCGGATGAGCCGCTCGAGATGGGGGCGGACCGGCTTGCCGAACGGTTCTATCATGTTATGTGGCTCCCAGAGATCTGCGGCTACATTACGGCGTAACGGATGTGTGACACAAGCTATTTTTGCAAGAGCACGAGTGTTGTTACTTTATTGCATGCCGAGGTCGTCACCCTACCGGCCCGACGGCAGGACGACGGTGAAATCGCTCCGGCCGTCGCGGGCGAGGTGGACAAGAGCGGCGGCCGTGCGGCGCCCGAGGCGCGCCGTGAGGCGATACTCCCCCAGGAACGCCCGGACGGCGACCTTGCCTTCCTCGTCGGTCCGTCCGGCGGCGGTGGTCCGCCACAGGTGGTTGATGAGCCGGTCGAGGGCCTCGTAGGCGGGCTTCGGCGAGAGGTCGGCCCGCAGCAGTCCGCCCGGAGCGCCGCGCCACGCGAATCGGTCCGAGAGGTCCCACCACGTGATGCTGGCGACGCTCGGATGGGCGAACGCCGCCGTGTACAGGTGCCGCACGGCCTCGGCCTGGTCGGCCTCGCTGTCGGCGCTGCCCGGAATGACGACCTCCGACAGGTGGACCGGGACGCCTCCCTCGGCTGCCGCATCCAGGACCTGCCGCACCTGCTGGAGCGTCCAGACGCCCTCGTGCTGGTGTGAGCAGACGCCGAGGCCGTCGAGGCGGACGCCCGCGGCGCGAACCCGCCTGGCGACGTCGGCGGCGGCCCGCGCGTCGGCGCCGTTTATGAGGAGTAGGCCTCGCGGCCGGTCCTCGGCGGCCCAGCGGAGCACGTCCGCGGGTTCAATCGAGACCGGGCCGACGTGGGGCGTCGGCGACGGTTGCTGGACGACGTCCCAGAAATCCACCGCCTCTCGGTACCGCTCGATCGTCTGGCGGACGTGGGCCTGGACCGCCGCACGGACCGCATCCGGCGCGAGCTCCTCGACCCATCGCGGCACGGTGGCGTCCCACAGGAGCGGATGGCCGCGCACCAGGATCTGCTCACGGCGGCACCAGCGGACGGCGGCGTCGGCGGCCTCGAAGTCGGCCCGGCCGGGTCGCTTCTCGATCGCCGACCAGTAGAGCGGCACGGTCGCGAAGTTGAAGAGTTGCCGGAACCGCTCCTCGTAGATGCGGTTCTTGCGGTCGTCGTCCCACAAGCGGTAGGCGAACAGGTTGCACCCGAAGGGAAAAGCGTGGCGGACCTGGACGATCTCCAGACGTGCGCCGGCGACCGGGCCGCCCTCCGGGTCCACGACGCGGACGACCATGTCGCGCTGGCGCCAGTTGCGGATGTCGTTCTCGAAGCGGGCCGCCAGCAGCCGCTCGCGCTCGATGCGGTCGGCCAGACGCCGCGCGCGGGCCACCCGGTCGGCGATCTGGGCGACGGCCGCCGCCGCCTCGCGCCGGGTCGGCGCCTCGCCGCCGAGCGTCTCCCATGCGTGGCTGGCGATTGTCTTGGCATCGGCCAGTGTCGCCGCCTCCTGGGCGAGGACCTCCGAGAACCCGCGGGCTGCGGTGACCGCCTGGTCGAGGGCAACCAGCGCGGCTCCCTCGTCCGACGTGTCGCCTGCGGCCTCGCGCCAGAACGCCGCCATCGCCTCGAAGAACCGCATCCCCTGTGCCCGCGCGCCTTCGTACTCGGCAAAAGTGACGTAGCCCGGCGGCGTGGCCGCAAGGCGCCGGATCGCGCCTTCCAGGTCCGACGCGAGGCGAACGATGTCGGCGGTCACCTGGTCCGACTCGGCGGCGCGGTCCGCAATCATCATCGGCTCGTCCAGGCGCGCCATGGCCGCCAGCGCCGCCGGCACCGCCGCATCGTGCCGCAGGTCGAGCGGCTGGTCGCGGGCGTCGGCCAGGCGGACCGACACTTCCCATTGCAGCGTGAAGTTGACCACCCGGACGAGCATCCGGTGCCAGCCCCGCGTCAGCGTCACCTTGACGGTGTCCTGGTCGGCGGCCCACGGTCGCGCGACGGCGCGCTCGTGAACGGCGCGGCCGTCAAGTTCGATCCGCACGGCGTCGTCGCTTCCGACCCGGATGTGATAGACGCCGTCGGCGGGGACCTCGATGTAAGTGAAGAGCAGGGCGACGCTGTTCTCGACGCCGGGGAAGGCCGCGCCGATGTCGAGGCGGCCATCGGGCGCCGCTCGGACGGGAAGCCAGACCCGCCCGTCCGTCAAGAGGCCCGGATAGGCCGCAAAGTCCGCCGCGAGGCGCGGTTCATCGAGACTGGTCCCGGCCAGCGGGCCGCACAGGACCCAGTCGCGCAGGTACCCGACCGTGCCGCGCGCGGCGCATGGCGACGGCGTCGCCAGGACGAGCGCGAGCGCCGCAGCCGCAGCCAGAAGCCAGCCCGCCCGATGAGCCATGAGGATTCTTCCCGACAGTCTCCGTCCTGGAAACAGGGTGGCATGGTCACGCCTTGCCTTTGCGTGACCATGTGATTGCCGAATGATAACCTGGTCACCCAACAGGGTGACCAGGCCACCCGCTGTCCCGGAAGTTTAACACGCGCGGCGGTCGGAAGTCGCGGTCCGGACGAAATCGCGGGTGCCATGCTTTTGCGCAGCAAAAGCATGCTCCCCGAAGATACTGACCATGCTTTCGCAAAGGCGCGAAAGCATGGCACCCACAGAATCAAGTGTGACGGACTACTTGCGTTTGGTGAAGAGAGCGAGGGCGGCGAGTTTGGCCGCGAGGCGTGCGGCCGCAAAGTCGCTCGCGGCGTCTCCGCCGGACGAAAGTTCCACCACGTCCGCCCCGACCACGTCGTGACGCCGGAACACTTCCTCCAGCAGCCGCACGGCGTCCCACCACGCCAGGCCGCCGGGCTCGGGCGTCCCGGTGGTCCGGATGACGGACGGGTCGAGGCCGTCCACGTCGAACGAGACGTAGACGGGGCTCCGCAGCGCCTTGACGGCTTCGGGGATCCATTCGCCGCCTGCGGCACACGAACGAGCCCAGAAGATCGGCAGATTCTCGCGTCGCGCGAACTCGACCTCGTCCAGCGATGCATTACGGATGCCGACGTGGACCGTGCGGTTCCCGCCCTCGACGATCCGCCGCATCACGCACGCGTGGCTGAAGGGAGTCCCCCCATACTTGTCGTGGAGGTCGAGGTGCGCGTCCACGTGGAGTATGGAGAGCGATCCATGCTTGGCGGCTGCGGCGCGGACGAGGCCGAGCGAGACGGAGTGCTCGCCGCCGAGTCCGAGGACCCACTTGCCGTCGGCCGCAAGTCGCGCCGCGACGCGCTCGATGCGGTCGGTCATCGCCCCGGGGGCCGAGAGGTCGGGCGCGACCGACCCTGCGGTGTGGATCGGCGCCCGCGCCAGGTCGGCGTCCAAGTCCACGTCGTAGGTCTCGACCTGCCGGCTTGCGGCGAGGATGGCCTCCGGTCCGCCGCGAGTTCCCGTGCCGTAACTGGTGGTCGCCTCGAAGCCGATAGGGAGGATCACCAGCCGCGCGGTCTCGTAGGCCGAGACGTCGGCGCGAAGACCGAGGAAATTCAGCGGAACGAGACCTGGGTCGCTCATGGGGCGCTCCTGGCGGCGTGCGGCCTTCCGGCTCGCTTATTCTATTGTGACGGGCGTATGGCCGACGAAGACGGCGGCGGCGATGCACGTCGTCCAGCGGCCGTGCTTGTCGCAGCGGGCGCTCTGCGTGACGTTCTGGCTGCGGACGATCTTGCGGCTCATCCGGTAGATCTCTTTGCGTTCGTCGTACGCCGACTCGGGGTCGAATTCCAGGCCAAGGGTCGTCGCGAGCATGGTTGCGGCGAGGTCCTCGGCGTAGTCGCCGGCCTTCTCGTCGGTCTCGCCGAAACTGTGATGCTCCGACAGGTACCCGTACTGGTCGCCGTCGCCGGGGACCGCCAGACCGATGGAAGCGGCGATCTGGCGACCGGGCTCGTTTGTGGCGGCCTCCGCGAGGACGCAGAAGACGATCTGGCCCGGCCTCAGCAGTTCCATGCCGCGCTGCCGGGTGATGATGCGGCAATTGGGCGGGAAGATGCTCGAGACGCGGACGAGGTTGTACTTTTCGATCCCCGCGTCGCGGAGGGCCGATTCGAGGCTGGCCAGTTTCTCGCGGTGGATGGCGACGCCCTTAGTAAAGAATATATATCTAGGAACCATAGGTTCTATCTCCTGCTCGCATCACGGAAGCCATGACTGATGCCAATGACGAAATCCGAAGGACGAAATCCGAAGGACGAATGAAATTCGAAACGACAATGACGAAACCGGCCAGGCGGGCAAGTTTCGGATTTCGGACTTGCCTTTTCAATCGTCATTCGAATTTCGTCCTTCGTCATTAGGCGTACCGGCCATTCGAAAAAACGTGACCGCATCCACCTATTGTGCGCCGCGCGCCGGAATCTACAAGAGTTTTTCGAGGTGTTTCTTCATCGCCTCCAGCGCCATCGCCCGGTGGCTGAGGCGGTTCTTCTCCTCGGGCGCAAGTTCCGCCATCGTCAGTCTGCGGTCCGGCAGCCAGAAGTATGGGTCGTACCCGAACCCATTCGCGCCGGCGGGCCGGTCGGTGATCCGGCCTTCGCAGGTCCCTTCGGTTACGGAGAGCACCCGCCCGGGGCGGGCCAGGGCCGCCACGCAACGGTAACGCGCGGTCCAGGTCTCTTTCGGATGGTCCGCCAGGGCCTGGAGGAGGGCGTCGTTATTAGCGCGGTCGTCGCCCTCGCGTCCGCCCCAGCGGCTCGAGAGGACCCCCGGCAGCCCCCCCAGCGCGTCCACCTCGAGGCCCGAGTCGTCCGCCAGGGCCCACCGGCCGGTCGCCCGCGCGTAGCCGAGGGCCTTGGCGCAGGCGTTCGCCTCGAACGTGTCGCCGGTCTCCGGCACGGCCGGGACGCCGTCAAACGCGTCGAGCGGCTCCAGGTCAAGTCCCAGGTCGGCCAGGATGGCCGCCATCTCCTCGAACTTCTTGCGGTTTCGCGTGGCGATGACGAGGCGGCGGGGCATGAGGCCGGACCTCTAAGGCGTTTTCGCCAATCGTGTAGCGTGCATCCGAAACCGGGTGGCATGGCCACGCTTTGCCTTTGCGTGGCCATGTGCTCCGAACGGTCACCTGGTCACCCAACGGGGTGACCAGGCCACCCGCCCTGGCTCGGCGGCTACTGGTTGACCTCGAATCCCCCCGGAGCGCGAGGAGTTGTCGCGGGCGGCGGCGTCCTGGTCGTGAACGTCGTCACCGTGCCGATGACCACCATGTCGAGCCCCTGGACGCCCTTGGCGGCCCGCGGGTTGGCCAGGACTTCGTTGGGCGACTTGCCGGCGGCGTCGAGGATTTGCCGCGTCTCGTCCAGGCTTACGATTGTTGCCTTGCCGGCGGCGACGCGGCCGAGCGCCGTCACAAGCGCGCTTGTGACGACGGCGTCGGCGCGCTCCTGGGCCGATGCGCTGTCGGTCGGCCCGACGCCGACCACGCCGATGCGGACGGTCCGGCCGGCCGGAAGCGCCGCCGACATCTGCTTGACGAGCCCCTCGACGAGGATGGGGATCTCGCCCGGCGATTGGGCGACGCCTTCCACATGGCCGCGCTCATCCGCGAGGCCCGTGCCGGTGTCCACCAGCCATAGCGACACGCGGTACAGGGCTTTCGGGATCACGCGGACGCCAGGCTCGCGTCCGGGGACCACGACGAGTTGCGTGGGCAGGTGCTTTCCGTCCCACGTGTCTTCCCCTTCGAGGCGGATGTGCGGGAACTTCGCAATCAGTTCGTTGACCTTGGGATCAATCACCTTGGGCTTCGGCGGTTGCTGGCCGAGCCGGGTCTGCGGGGCGCCCACTAGGCGGGGGTTATCGAAGATCTCCGGGCCGAACGCGCCGATCGTGACCATGCTCAGCCGCGGCCCGTGATAGACGTAGGCCTCGTAGCCCTTTTGCCGAAGTTCGGCGGCGTAGGCCTGGGCCTTGGCCATGCGGCCGGGGGCTTCCCAACTGGCCACGTGGAGCGTGAAGGCCCCGTCGGCGTTTTCGAGCGGCCAGGGTGACGGCGGCATGGATTCTGGGATCGGCGCCACGCGCGCCCAGCCGAACGGCAGGTTGCCATCCGTATCGCGAATCGCTCGGATGCGAGCCCGCGTCTCCATGGCCCTGGCATTGTTCCAGGTGTCGAAGTGGCCGACGCAGACGTTGGCCATCCCCGAACTCTCGACGACGAAGACGTCCTCCAGATTCCGGTCGGCCAGTTGCTTGGCGAGCGACTGGGCGGTCTCGACGCTCTCGGGCCCTGCGAACCCGGCCACGAGCACCGTCAGTTGCTGCCGCGCCTGGTCCAGGCCCTGGCATCCGGCCGCCTCGAGCGCCGCAAGCGCCGCGGCCGCCAACACCCAAGCCGCCCGATTTCTATTCCAGGCATTCGATGGCTTCATCCCAGTTCCTCCACATCGTCCGCGGCGCCCACTTAGGCATGCACCGGCCGACGCCGGGTGCCACTGGCGGCTTGTCCGCCAGTGCCGCAAGCCAACACCATCCTATGCCGTGCCGGGCGCGCGGTCAACGGGCAGCGGCGGGTCCGGCGCGCATCGCCTCCAGGAGGATCGCGAGAGCCTCGTCCAGGACGTCGCGCGTGATCGTCAGCGGCGGCATGATGCGCAGGACCGTCTCGTGCGTGCAGTTGACGTAGAGGCCGCGGTCGAGGCACCGCGCCACGAGGTCGGCGCCGCTGGTGGCGAGTTCCGCGCCGATCATAAGCCCTTCGCCGCGCACTTCCGTGATGAGCGGCGTCTCCTGCTTGAGTTCCAACAGCCGCTGCCGGAGATATGCTCCCATCCGCTGGGCGTTCTCGAGGAGGTTCTCGTCGCGGATGATCTCGAAGACGGCGCATCCCGCGGCTGCCGCCAGGGGGTTTCCGCCGAAGGTCGAGGCGTGCGTGCCTGGGACGAGGCTTGCGGCCACCTCCGGCCGCGCGCAGAGGGCACCGATGGCCGTGCCGCCGCCCAACTGTTTGGCCATCGTCATCATGTCCGGGACGACGCCGCTCGCCTGGTATCCCCACCACTTGCCGCAGCGTCCGACGCCCGTCTGGACCTCGTCGAAGATGAGCATCATGCCGCGCTGGTCGCAGAGTTCGCGCAAGTTTCGGAGCCACTGGTGGTCGCAGAGGTTGATGCCGCCTTCGCCCTGGATCGGTTCGACCATGATGGCGCATGTCTCCTCGTCCACGAGCCGCTCGACCGCCGCCAGGTCGTTCAGGGGCGCGTACATGAAGCCCGGAACGAGCGGCCGGAAGCCTTCTTGGTACTTCGGCTGGGCGGTGGCGGTGATGGCGGCGAAAGTGCGGCCGTGGAAACTGTTCTCGAAGGTGATGATCTTGTAGCGGCCCTTGCCGACGTGGATGCGTGCGAGTTTGATGGCGGCCTCGACGGCTTCGGCGCCGGAGTTGCAGAAAAAGGTCTTGCCGCCGAAGCCCGTGGTGGCGATCCACTCGGCCAGCCGCGCCTGCGGCTCGGTGTGCCATGAGTTAGGCATGTAGATGAGTGTGGCCGCTTGCTTCGCGATCGCCTCCACGAGGCGCGGATGGCAGTGGCCGACGCCCGTCACGGCCCACCCCGCAAAGAGGTCAATGTAGCGCCGGCCGTCGGCGTCCCAGAGGTACGGTCCCTGGCCGCGCACGGCGACGCGAGGCAGGCGCTTGTAGTTGCCGATGACGTACTTCGAGTAAAGTTCGATGACTTCATGCGTTGTGGCCATTGCCGAAATTGCTCCTTGCGAAGAAACACGCGTGCGTGCAAAGCACGCACCCTACTTGTTTAACACCTCGCGGCATCGGTCGCAGAGGTCCTGTGGTTCGCCGGCGCCGACCGTCGGCCGCCAGTTCCAGCAACGCGCGCATCGCTTGTGCGTTTGTTCCAAGAGAACGGCGCCCGCGAACCGTTTGACCCCGACCTCCGCGCCCGCTACCTGTTCGCCCGCCCCGACCGAGGCGGGTTCGCCTTGGGCGAAGAGGCTCTTCGCCTCCTCGGGCGCGGCCAGCACGAGTTCGCTCACCATGAGGAGGTCCGCGAGGGCCGGCGCGCCGACTTCCCTGAGCCGCGCGAGTTCCGCCTCCTCCGCCGCCACGAGCGCGACACGCGCCTCGGTGTACTTGTCAAACCGGCCGCGCTGACGGAAAACCTCCAGCACGGCGTAGGCGTCGCGGCGGACCTGGCCGAGCCATTTCCACTTAGCCAGGAGGTCCTCGTCGAGGACCTTGGCGTCCACCTGCGGCCATCGCGCGAGGTGAACGCTCGCCGGACGCTCGGCGTCGGCGCCCGTGGCAAGGTGGCCCCACGCCTCTTCGGCCGTGTGCACGAGGATCGGCGCGAGCACGCGCACGAGGGCGTCGGCCACCTCGCGCATCGCCGTCTGGGCGCTGCGGCGGCGCGGCGAGCCGGCCGTGTCGCAATATAGCACGTCTTTCTGCACATCTAGATAAAACGCCGAGAGGTCGTTCACGCAGAAGACGTGCACGAGTTGATAGACGCGGTGGAACTGGAACGCCTCCATCTCGGCGGTGATCTCGGCCACCAACTGTTCCTTGCGCGCAAGGAGCCACCGGTCAATCTCGGCCAAATCAGCGAGGCGGACGGCCTGGCGCCGCGAGTCGAAGTCCGCGATGTTCCCCAGGAGGAACCGAAGGGTATTGCGGATCTTGCGATACGCTTCCTGGAGGCTCGAAATGAGGGCGTCGGAGGCCCGGATGTCGTAGGTGTAGTCCACGCTCGAGACCCAGAGGCGCACCACGTCGGCCCCGAGGCGCCCGACCTCCCCCAGGACGCTCACCGTGTTGCCGAGGCTCTTGGACATCTTGCGGCCTTCCTCGTCCACGACGAAGCCGTGGGTGATGCACGTGCGGAAGGGCGGCTGGCCGCGAGCCACGACGCCCAGGATCAGGCTCGATTGGAACCACCCGCGATGCTGGTCCGAGCCTTCGAGGTAAAGTTCGACGGGCATACCGAGGCCCTCGGCCTCCGAGACGCTGCGCCAGGAGGCGCCCGAGTCGAGCCAGACGTCGAAGACGTCCTTCTCGCGGCGCCACTCGGCGCCGCCGCACTTCGGGCACTTAGGCGTTTGTCCGAAGATATCTTCAAGCGAGTATTTGTCATCCTCGTACCATGCGCCGCTTCCGTGCTTGCCGTAGAACTTGCCTGCGGCCCGCATCATGTCGCCCGTCAGGAGCGCCCCGCCGCAGCCCTCGCAGTAGAGCGCGGGGATCGGCACGTCCCAGACTTTCTGGCGGCTGATGCACCAGTCCGGCCGCGTCTCGATCATCGCGCGGATGCGCGATTCGCTCCATCCGGGGACCCACTGGACGCCGCCCACCGCCTCCAGCGCCCGCTGGCGCAGGCTCTTGCCGCGCTCGGAGTCATCGAGCGAGACGAACCATTGCTCCGTGGCCCGGAAGATGACGGGCTTGCGGCAGCGCCAACAGTGCGGGTATCGGTGTGCGGCCGAACCGGCGGCGACGAGGTGCCCGCTCTCCTTCAACTTCTCCATGATGATGTCGCTGGCCTGCCACACGGTCCGGCCGCGGATCCAGTCGGGGACCGTGTCGTCGAATCGCCCGCGCGCGTCCACCGGGCTGTAGGCGGGGAGGCCGACCTTGAGGCCCATAACGTTGTCTTCGCGGCCGTGGCCGGGGGCCACGTGCACGAGGCCCGTGCCCTCATCCTCAAAAACCAGAGTTAGGTCGGCATAAACTCGCCGCGACTCTCCGCCCTTTGGTGGCCCCATAAAGGGGTGGATGTATGTCTGACCGTCGAGTTCTTTGCCCGTCAGCGTTACAGCCTCCGAGAGATCCTCAATTGGGAAGCCAAGCGTTTCGGCGCTGCCCACCTTGACAATCAAATAGCAATCTGAACGATGAACGACGGGCAAAGCCTCGTATTCGAGGTCCGGATGGACCGCGACCGCCAGATTCGCCGGCAGGGTCCACGGCGTCGTCGTCCAGATCACCAAGTAGACGGGCTTGCCATGCATTTTCTCCGGCAGTTTGGCTACGGATTCCTCGGTCAACTGGAAGAGAACGAGGATGCTCGGCCCCTGGTCGTCCTGGTATTCGATCTCGGCCTCCGCGAGGGCCGTGCCGCAGTGCATGCACCAGTGGATGGCCCGCAACTCGCGGTGGATGAGACCTTCGTCCGCCAGTTTCGCGAGGACCTCCATCTCGCCTTCCTCGTAGGCGGGCGCCATCGTAAGGTACGGCTTATCGAACCGCCCGAAGACGCCGAGCGTCTGGAACTGCTGGCTCTGGACGGCGGCGTACTTGCGGGCGTAGTCCTCGCACCGCTTGCGGATTTCGACCCGCCCCAGGCGGGCGGCCTCGGCGCCGAGGTCCTGGCGCACCTTGTGCTCGATCGGCTGGCCGTGGCAATCCCAACCGGGGATGTACGGCGAATCGAAGCCCTGCATCGTCCGGAACTTCACGACGATGTCCTTCAGGATCTTGTTGACGCCGGTGCCGATGTGGATGTCGCCGTTGGCGTAGGGCGGCCCGTCGTGGAGGACGTAGCGGCCCTTCGGGTGCGGCGCCGCGCGGATCAACTCATAGAGATTCATCTCGGACCACCGGCGACGGATGTCCGGCTCGCGGCGCACCAGGTCCGCTTTCATCGGAAACGGCGTCTCCGGAAGGTTGAGCGTGTCTTTGTAGATGTTGGCCATCTTGCCCTCGAAGGAAGTTCAAAGTTCAATGTTCAAAGTTCAAAACGGACAGCGCTGCCCCGGCAGGGGTGTTCTGTTTCTTTGAACTTTGATCTTTGAACTTTGAACTCGCCACTTTGAACTTCCGTAAAAAAACCCCGGCGCCGCCAGAATCGAGCGTGCCAGGGCCGCGTCGCTCAAGATCGTCAGAATCGTTTGCCCTGGTGTCGCTCCTTAGACGGCGATGCCGGCGCGCGGGCGCCGCCTGGGGATTTCGGATATCCGCCACGGCGATTCCATGCGCGTCGCTCCTTACATTCGGGCGCCGGCTCATGCAGAGTGCAAAATGATATCGCGGCCAGTCCCAACCGTCAACGACATTCTCCGCCGGGCCTTGCCGAAACAACCAGCGATGCTGCGCCGCCCATGTATGGCGCCAACGCCGCCGGCAGGCGGACCGATCCGTCGGCCTCCTGGCCGTTCTCGAGGATGGCGGCAATGAGGCGCGGCAGGGCCACCGCTGCGCCGCCCACCGTGTGGACCAGGCGCGCGCGGCCGCGCTCGTCGCGCAGCCGCGTCTCCGTGCGGCGAGCCTGGTAATCCGTGAACGACGAAATCGCGGCGACCATGAGCCACTCGCCCACGCCCGGCGCCCAGACCTCAAGGTCCACGGTCTTTGCGGCGGCGTGGCTCAGGCGCGGGGCCGGCCGCAGGCGGCGGCGATGCGGAATTTCCAATCGCGCGAGGACGGCCTCGGCGGCCGCGACCGCGCGCTGGAGTTCCTCGGCGTCCGATTCCGGCCGCGTGAAGGTGTAAAGTTCGACGGTGTCGAACTCGTGGAGCCTCAGGAGTCCGCGACCGGCCTGGCCGCCGGCCGACGCTTCGCGCCTGAAGGCCGGCCCGGCCGCCACGAGGCGGATCGGAACCTCCGTCGCCTCGAGCGTCCGTCCGGCATACAGGCTGGCCAGGTGCGGCTCGGCCCGCGGGACGAGAAACAGGTCGCGGTCGCGCGGCCCCGGCGCGGCGGGCTCGGCCACTCGATACAGCCTGCCTTCGAGCAGCGGCAGGTGGGCCGACCCGGTCAGTGCCGCACGCGTGGCCACAAGCGGCGCACGGACCTCTTCGCAGCCGTGCTCGCCGGTGTGCAGGTCCAGCATGAAGTCCACCAGCGCCCGGACCAGCCGCGCCCCGCGGCTGCGCCAGACGAGAAACCCGCGCCCCGGTCCTGGCGCGACGGCCGGCGCCGCCAGTCGCAGCATTTCCACGAGGTCCCAGTGGGCGAGGAGGGGGAACGGTTTGGGCCAATGCGGCGGGGTTTCGGCGGCAGCCGGCTCGGCGTCGGGCACGTCGGTGGCCGGGAGGTTCGGAATCGCAAGGAGCGCCTCGCGGCGGCGCCGGTCGAGGTCGGCCACCTCGGTCTCGACGCGGGCCAGTTGGCCGGAGACCGAGCGGCCGAGGTCTTCGATGTCCGACGAATCGGCCCCCGCGGCCCGGAGGCTGGCGACCTCTTCGCTCGCGCGGCGCCGCCGCAGGCGCAGCGACTCGCAGATGTCGCGGCGCGCTGCCCACTCGGCGTCCAAGGCCAGGACGGCTGCGACGGCCTCGGTGCTCATCCCTCGCCGCGCGAGGGCGGCCTCGACTCGCGCGGGCTCGCTGCGGATCAGCGCAAGGTCGAGCATGGGTGGCGGCCTACTTGGATTGAAGTCGGCTCTCGATCTTCGCCGCGGCCTGCTGCACGAGTTCGCTCAGCGCCACCTGGTTCCGCGTGATGCGGACGTGGGCGTAGGCCAGCGCGATGGCGATGAGTACCTCCACGACGAGGACCACGGTCGTTAGGGCGCCGACTCGATCAACGTTCTCCATCAACTCGGTCACTTGCTCGGGCGTCATCGGCACCTCCTTCTCGCGAACTGGGACCTGCCTGCCGGCAGGAATGGACCGGCGGCCGCGCCAGCCCAGGGGCCTTAAGTCTCGCACGCGGAGCCGTTGAGGTCAACCCGAAAACGGCTGTTGTCAGGTCGGCGGTTGACTTTGCGGCCGCGAGGTTCTAAGATGCGATTCCTGCCAAACCGACCCGGAACGGGTCCGGACTTCGGACGGGAGCGGTGGTGCATACCATGAGACGCCTGATTGTCAACGCGGACGACTTCGGGTGGTCGGAGGCCGTCACGAGCGGCATACTCCGGGCACACCGGGAAGGGATCGTCACGAGCACGACGCTGGCGACGAACCTTCCGGGGGCGGAGGCGGCCCTGGAGCGCGCCCGGAGGGAGGCCCCGCACCTGGCGATCGGCGTCCATCTGAACCTGACGGAGGGCGAACCGCTCGTGCGAGGGCGCGCGGCGTCGGTCCTCCTGGATGGCGGGCGCTTCAGGCGGTCGCTGGCGGGGCTGTACCGGCTCCTCCGTCTGTCGGCGGAGGCGCGAGAGGCCGCCGAGCGGGAACTCGAGGCCCAGGTCTGCTGGGCGCGCGACCGGGGCCTTGAGCCGTCTCATATTGATAGTCATAAGCACGTGCATCTGTGTCCGCCGCTGCTTCCGGCCGTGATCGCCGTGGCGCGGCGGCAGGGCATCCGGGCGATCCGGACGACCGCCGAAGTGCGCCTGCCGGGCCTGGCGCGGCTCCTGCCGCGCGAGTGGACCGCGCGAGACCACCTCCGTCAGTGGACCTACGCACGGGTGGCGAGGCGGTGGGGACGCCGGGCCCGCGAGGCCGTCCGGCAGGCGGGCCTCGCGACGACCGACTGGTTCTTCGGCATCCGGGCGACCGGCGGCGTCTCGGCCGACCTCATCGAGCGCCTCCTGCGCCTGGCTCCTGAGGGAACCGGCGAACTTATGGTGCATCCGGGACTGGCGGATGAAAAGGCCGAGCGGCCGACCCGCCTGGCGGCCAGCCGGCCCCAGGAACTCGCGGCCGTCTGCGACGCTCGCGTCCGCCGCGCCGCCGAAGAACTTGGATGGACCTGGGCCAACTACAAGGACTTGTGCCATGACACGCCTGCCTGAAACGAGGCCGGACCGGCCGGGACCTGCCTACTCCGTCGTCGTGCCGTTCTACGACGAGGCCGAGGCCGTCGAGGAACTGTACCGGCGGATCGTGGCCGTCATGGACGGTCTCGGCAAACCCTACGAAATGATCTTCGTGGACGACGGCTCGAACGACGCGACGCCCGCGATCCTGAAGCGCCTGTCGGAGAGCGACGGCCGCGTCACGTTCATCGAACTCAGGCGGAACTTCGGCCAGACGCCGGCCCTCGCAGCGGGGTTCGACCACGCCGCAGGCGACATCGTCGTCGCCATGGACGGCGACCTCCAGCACGCCCCCGAGGACATCCCCGCCATGCTCGCGCCGTTCGAGGAGGGCTACGACCTCGTGAGCGGCTGGCGCAAGAATCGCGTGGACAACTTCTGGCTGCGGCGGCTCCCGTCGGCCGCCGCCAACTGGCTCATGAAGAAATTGAGCGGCGTAGATATCCACGATTTCGGGACGACCTTCAAGGCCTACCGGCGCGACCTCCTCCAGCACATCCGCCTCTACGGCGAACTGCACCGGTTCATCCCGGCGCTGGCCTCCGCGGTCGGCGCGCGGATCTCGGAAGTGCCGATCCAGAACATCGTCCGGCCCCGGGGCAAGTCCAAGTACGGCCTCGGCCGCACGGTCCGCGTCATGATGGACCTTCTGACGGTCCGGTTCCTCATCAAGTACTTCACGCGCCCGCTGCACCTCTTCGGCATTCCGGCGCTGGTGCTCTTCGTGGTCGGCGCGGGCATCGAACTGGCCATCATGATCGAGAAGTTGGAGAAGGGCTGGGAAACCTTCCACGTGACGCAGACTCGCGGGCCGCTCCTGACGATCGGCGTTTTCCTGATGACCCTGAGCGTCCTGTTTCTGGTGACGGGCCTGCTGGGCGAACTGGTGGCCCGGACCTATTACGAGTCGCAGGGCAAACATATCTACTATGTTCGCAAGATTCATCGCCAGGACGGACCGTCATGACATCGTCGCCGGTCCCTCGAACGGCCCGCGCTTGGCGGGGAAGCGGCGGCGTTTCCGCGAAGGAGATGCCCACACCCTGTCCGGCGTTCCAGGAGACGGGTCGGCCGCAACCCCACGTGCGGATGATGGAATTCTTCATGTTTTCTCACCATTTTCTCATCAGGATTTCGCTAATCTGAAAACCGAGATACCCGGCATGCCGCTAGCGCCGGCGTGTCAGCCCCGCCAGGGTGGCGGGGCGCTCCGGTCCACGGGTCAAGATGGAGGAGGCTTATTATGTCACGCACACGTTGGATGCCGGTCGGCGTGACGTTGCTGCTGACCTTGGCGCTCGCGGCTTCAGCCGTCTGCGCCAAGGAAGAGGGCGCTCGCGGAGGTAAGGCGGGGGAGGCCAAGGCCAAGGTGGACCTGCCGGAGGCGGCCGCCAAGGCGCTCCAGGCGGCATTCCCGAAGGCCACCGTAGATGAAGCGAAGGCCGAGGACAAGGGCGGCGTCAAGGTCTTTGACGTCGAACTGAAACAGGACAAGACCGAAATGGACGTCGAAGTGACCGCCGACGGCGCCATTCTCGCGGTCGAAACCAACCTCGAGATGAAAGACGTTCCGGGGGCGGCCGCCAAGGTCCTCCAGAAGGCCGCCGAGGGCGCCACGGTCAAGGAGGTCCAGAAGGAAGAGGTCCGCGCCGAGATCAAGGACGCGAAGGTCGTGAAACTGGACGCCGTCAAGGTGGCCTACGCGGCCGAGATCAAGAAGGGCGACCAGAAGGGCGAGATCAAGGTGGCGGCGGATGGCACCGTTGTCGAAGAACTGAAGTGGACGGCCGAGAAGAAGCAAGAGAAAGTCGAGAAAGGTGAGAAAGACGAGAAAGACGACGAGGTGGGCGAGCACGAATCAGGGGAATAAGCGCGGCAACCATTGTACAATGCCGTCGCCGAAGGGGGACAGCCGGGTTCCTCTTCGGCGACGCCCCATTGAGGGTGACGCATGCGCCTTCTTCTCGTGGAAGACTACCTGCCGCTCCAAAGGGCCCTGGCCAAGGGCCTGCGCGAGGCGGGCCTCGCCGTGGATGTGACAGGCGACGGCGAGGAAGGGCTCTGGTATGCCGCCGGCAACGAGTACGACGTGGTGATCCTGGACCTCATGCTCCCGAAGGTGGACGGCCTTACGATTCTCAAGCGCCTGCGGTCCGAAGGTCGGCGGACGCACGTGCTGATCCTGACGGCGAAAGACGCCGTCGCCGACCGCGTGCGGGGGCTGGACCTGGGGGCCGACGATTACCTGGTGAAGCCGTTCGCCTTCGAGGAACTGCTGGCCCGCGTGCGGGCCCTCACGCGCCGGGCCTACGGCGCCAAGGCTCCATGCCTGGAGGTCGGCGACCTGCGGATCGAGACTCCCGCGCAGCGCGTCTGGCGCGGCAAGGAGGAGGTGTGCCTGACGCCCCGGGAGTACGCCCTCCTGGAGTACCTGGCCCTGCGCGCCGGCGAGGTGGTCAGCCGCACCGACATCTGGGAGCACGTCTATGATTTCAACTCCGAGGCCGATTCGAATGTGGTTGATGTGTACATCGGCTACCTGCGAAAGAAGATCGAGCGTCCAGGGCGGCGCCCGCTGATTCATACCGTCCGCGGGCGCGGCTACCGGCTGGAGTCGCCGCCATGAACCGATCCTTGAAGTGGCGGCTCCTGGGATGGACGGCCGGCGGCATGGTTCTGCTGCTGGCGGTTTTCGCCGTTTTGATCTACGTGGCCATCGAGAGGGCGCTAACCCGCGGCTTCGACGACGCCCTGGCGACCACCGCGCGGGCCATCGCGGCCTCCGTCAAACGGGATCACGAGAAGGCGGAGGTGGAGTTCGACGAGCAGGAGATGCCCGAGTTCCGCCGCGCCAAGCGGCCCGACTACTACGAACTCCGGCAGGACGACGGGTTGGTCCTGAAACGTTCGGCGTCCCTCGGCGACCACGACCTCGGACGCGATCCGGGAACCGAAGGTGTGCCCGTGTTTCTGACGGAGGCCTTGCCGGATGGGCGGCCCGGCAGGGCGGTTGTCCTGCGGTTTCGGCCGAGGTCGGAGGAAGAACACGACGGCGACGGCGAGGAGTCCCCGGCCCCGAAATCCGCCTCTCCCGCCCAACAGGTTATACTGGTCGTGGCGCGCGAGACCAGGGCCCTGAACGCGCAACTGGCTTCCTTGCGGTGGCAGTTGGCGCTGGCGGGCGGTGGAACCGTCCTTCTGGTTCTCCTGGCGGCGTCCGTCGTCGTCCGGCAGGGCCTCAAACCGCTCGGAGCGCTGGCCGGACGGATTGCGGCCATCCGCGAAGATGATCTCTCGGCCCGGGTCCCCCCCGACAAGATGCCGGCCGAGATAGAGCCGGTGGCCGCCCGGCTCAATGAACTCCTCGGCCGCCTGGAGGACGCCTTCCAAAGGGAACGGGCGCTGACGGCCGACGTGGCCCACGAACTCCGGACGCCCCTGGCCGGAATGCGGTCAACCGTTGAAGTGGCCCTGTCGCGGCCGCGCGGCGCCGGCGAATACCAGCAGGCCCTGCGCGATTGCCTCGAGATCGTCCATCAGGCCCAGGGGATGACGGAGAACCTCCTGGCGCTGGCGCGACTCGATAGCCGGCAAATCCCGCTGCGACCGGAACCGGTTCGCCTGGCCGAGTTCGTTGAGGCCGTCTGGCGGCCGCACGCGCCGCGGGCCGAGGCGCGGCGCATCGGGTTCCACAACCGCCTCGCGGCGGACCTGACGTGCACCGCCGACCGCGAAATCCTCGCCATCATTCTGTCGAACCTCCTGGCGAATGCCGCCGAGTACACGAACGAGGGCGGCCGCATCGAGGTCTCCGGCCGCGCCGCCCAAGGCGCGGTCGAACTGTCCTTCGCCAACACCGGCTGCACGCTTTCCGCCGATGAGGTGGCGCACGTCTTCGACCGTTTCTGGCGGGGAGACTCGGCCCGAACCGCCGCGGGCGTTCATTGCGGCCTGGGCCTGTCGCTTGTCCAGCGCGCGGTTCACGTCATGGGCGGCTCCATTGCGGCTGAAACCGATAAGGGCCTTTTTGTGGTCCGGGCCGTGGTGCCCGTTTCAGGAATAAACCGCCGAAGTAGAATCTGAGTAAGAAAGGACAGGGCGCCGCGATGGAACCCGACGGACGGGCTGGCACGGAGCGCTTCCCCTGGCTCTGGCAGGTCCTTCTGCTGGCGGCCATTGCTGCCTGGCTGGCGATGGTTCACTTGGCCGGGGCCGGCCTCATCGAACCCGACGAGCCGCGCACCGCCATCGTGGCCCGCCTCATGGTCGAGCGCGGCGACTGGCTCGTGCCGCATCTGCCCGCGGTCTTTCACCACGACTATCCCCACGACCCGGTCGAGGGCGACCTCGTGGCCTACTGGGACAAGCCGCCGCTATATTTCTGGCTGGCGGCGGCCGCGATGAAGGCGCTCGGGCCGACGGCGCTGGCGGCGCGGCTGCCGGCGGCGCTCGCCTTCGTCGCGACGGTCCTTCTGGTCTATGCCGCAGGGCGGTCGCTCGGAGGAGCGCGGACCGGACTCTGGGCCGGACTCGTCATGGCCACGTCGCCGCTCGTGCTGGTGATGGCCCACGTCGCCCGGATGGATGCGCTCCTGGTGGCCCTGATGGCGGCGATGCTGGTGGCGGTCCTGCGACTCATGGATGGGACGGCGCGGCCCCGCCTGAGGCGGGCAGGCCCGTGGGCCTGGACGGCGGTGCTCTGGGCGGCCGCCGGCCTGGGGCTCCTCGCGAAGGGGCCGGAGGCCGTGGTCCTGCCGGCGATCGCGGTCCTTGCGGCTGTCGCGCTGACCGGCCGGTGGCGGGACCTGGCGCGCCTGCGGCCTCTGGCTGGTGCGGCCGTCTGCCTGGCCGTGGCGGCGCCGTGGTACATCTATATGCACATGTGTTATCCGGCGTCGGCCGACGGATCGAGCGCCGGGTTCCTTTACGAGTTCCTGGTGCGCCAGCATTTCGGCCGCGCCGCCAGCGGCGAGTTCGGCCACGCTCTTCCCCCGGGGACGCTGCTGGGCATTCTGTTGGGGGGGTTCATGCCGTGGACGATCTTCCTGCCGGGGGCCTGCGCGCGGCTCTGGCGCGGCGGGTGGCGGGCGCTTCAAGCCTCTCCTGCCACAGTGCTCCTCGTGGCATGGCCGGTCGTGGTGCTGGCGGCGTTCAGCCTGACGCGGACGCAGTTGCCGCACTACGTCATGCCGGCCTTCCCGCCGCTGGCGATTCTGACCGGGGCGTACTTGGACGAGCGGCTGCGGGTCGCCGCAGGCAACTCAGGCGGCGCGCGAGCGGACGGCGGCGAGCGGCGGTTCCGGGCGGGCTTGGCGATGACGGTGGCCCTCGGAGTTTTGTTCGTGGTCGGCGCGGCCATCGTCCTGTCGCGGCTCGGCCTCTGGCGGGCCGGACATGCGTGGTGGATCGCTGGCATCACGGTGCTGATGGTCGCGGGGTCGGCGGCGGTCTGGCGCCGGCGGCACGCGGCGGCGCTCGCCTTAGGCGTGGCGGGGATTGCGGCCATCGCGACGTTCATTTTCTCCGCCGATCCGTTTCGGATCTATCCCGTTTATTCGCCTCGATACCAGATACATGAGATGAAGGAGGAGATGCGGCCGGGCGACGCCATCCTCGCGTACCCGCATCAGTCGTACGGTTTCGCCTGGTACCTGTGGGGCGAGCCCGTGCTCTATCCGACGCCCGGCGGCGGACCGACCGAGGAGCCGAGCGAGGACGTGCTGGTGGCCGAACTCAACCGCCCGCGCCGCACGTTTTGCATGCTCCAGAGACGCGCCATAGTGGATGAAATTCGCCCGCGGGTCCGTTGGCCGATTCGTCTTGTCTCCGAGGAGGAATCCCGGTACACCTTGATCGTGACGGAACCGCCGGCCGACGTCTTGCCGCCACACTTGGAGGGACACGTCCGTGACCGTTGACGAGCCATGCCTGCCGGCAGGCATGTCGCCGAATGCCGCGCCGCGCCGATTCTCGTGGCTGGCGCCGGCGAGCCTCGCGCTCCTGGTGGGGGGCCTTTTCTTCTTCCGACTCGGCCAGGACGTGCCGCTGAGGAGTCACGAGGCCCTCCTGGCCGTGACCGCCCGCAACATGGTCCTCGACCATCCGGTCGAGCGGCCTGACGGGTCGCGGCCGAACCCCTACCTCGTGCCCAACTTTAATGGCTCCGACCGGCTGAAGAAAACGCCGCTCGGATACTGGACCGTCGCGGGGCTGGCGCATCTCACGGGAGGCGTGGACGAGTGGACGGCGCGGCTGCCGAGCGCGCTGGCCGCACTCGGCACTGTGCTGATCCTTATTGCCCTCGTGCGGCGCCAGGCGGACCGGCGGACGGCCCTGCTGGCCGCCGTGGCGCTCGCGACGTGCGCCCAGTTTCTGATCTCGTCTCGCGAGGCCGTGGCCGACATGCTGATGGCGATGCTCGTGACGGCTTCAATCGCGTCGCTCTGGATGGGCGTCGAGCGAACCGGGCCGTGCAGGTTCGGGTGGCTGGTTCTCTCGGGCGCGGCGGGGGGCCTGGCGATGCTCGCCAAGGGACCGGTTCCGCTGGTGGTCCTTCCGGGGCCCGTGATTGCGGCGGTGATTATCGTCGTGGTGCGCCTGTGGCGAGCCGGCCGCGAGGCGGGGGGCGGACCGTCGAGAGCCTCCCCTGCGGGCCGTATGGCCGGGTCGAGCGGCCGCGCCGAATGGGCCTGGGCGCTCGGAGGCGGCGCGGCGGCGACCGTTGTGTTTCTGGCCGTCGTGACGCCGTGGCTCGTCCTCGTGCCGGAGGCCTGGGCCACGCTCTGGTCGGAATCGGTCGAGCGTTCGCTGGGCGAACTCGGCCACAAAAAAGGCGAGTCGGTCTTCTTCTACCTGTCGCGACTTCCGGTGCTGGTGGCCCCGTGGACGATCTTCTTCGGGTGGGGCCTCGTGCTGGCGGTCCGGCGCTTGCGGCGCGAGGCCGCCGCGAGGCCGTGGCTCTTCTTTGTCGCCGCGTGGTTCGTCGGGCCGCTCGTGGCGATGTCTGCGGCCGCCGGCAAACAGGACCATTACATCCTGCCGATCCTGACGCCGGCCGCCGTCTTCACGGCGATGGCGATGCGCCGGCTCCTCGCGCCGGACGGTCCGGCGGCGCGGGCCGGACGGTGGCTCATGTTCTGCCACGGCGCGGCCGGCGCGCTTGTCGGGATCGGCGGCGCGGCGATCGCGGCTCTTCTGATGGGCGACGGCGCCGCCGGCAGTCCGAAATTGCTTCACATGCTGGTCCCGCTCGGCCCGGCGCCGATAGGGGTCCTCGGCGGCATTAGCGCGGCCGGCGGCGCGGGGGCCTGCGCGCTTGCGCTCAGGCAGCGGCCCCTCGGGAGCCTGGCGGTCCTCGTGGCCACGGTGGCGGCGGCGTTTCTATGGGCCTGGCCCACGATGGTGGGTCCGATGGATCGCGCGACCGTTGCGGCCGACTTCTCGCGCGAGGTCCGCCGGCACGTCGCCCCGGACCAGCCCGTCTTCACTTTCTTCGGCGCGAGCGCCAGCATCGTTTACTACATGGAACGGGACCTGCCCGTGCTGGCGGACCGCGAGGCCGTCGAGCGAGAAATGGCGGCCGGTCGGCCTTTCTTCCTGATCGTCGCGGAAAAGCACGCGGCCTCGCTGGGCCAGGTCGGCGGCCTGGAGGCGGTCCTGCACCGAGAGGACCCGTTCCGCACGAATGAAGGTTACCGGCTTTTCGAGTGGCGCTGCATCCCTCCTGCCGCGGCCTCGCCATGAATGCCGCGCGGGCCGCACGGCCTGCACCGCCACCCCCATACACTCAAACCGCTCCAGGTCTTGACTCTATTTGGCCGATTGGTAAAATAGGCACGGATGCAAATGAAAGGAACCTGCCCATGGACTCCCTGACGCGGAACCGGTACGAGGCGCGGGCGCGGGTCATCAAGGCCCTGGCCCATCCGACGCGCCTCGCGCTCGTGGACGCCCTGGCGCAGCGGCGGCGCTGCGTCTGCGAATTGGCGAAGATGGCGAGGGCCGACATGTCCACCGTCTCGAAGCACCTGTCGCTTCTTAAGGCCGCGGGCATCGTCGAGGACCGCAAGCGCGGCCTCCAGGTCTTCTACCAACTTCGCTGCCCGTGCATCACGAACTTCTTCGGCTGCATCGAGGCGGTCCTCCGCGAGAGCGCCCGCCGCCAGGCGGCCCTGACGGCGTAACCGGCGGCGAGGCGTCGCGATGGATTGGAAAACCGAGTGGAAGGTGCTTGCGATTCTGGCGGCCGTGTTCCTGGCGGCCTGATTGTGCACGGTGTTGCTGCTGTTTGCGGAGATCTACGCCGCGGAGACGCCATCATGAACGTCCATGTCGGCCAGCGGCTTTCGTTTCTGGACCGGTACTTGACCGTTTGGATCTTTCTGGCGATGGGCGTCGGGGTGCTGCTGGGCTATCTCGCCCCGGCCGTGGGCGACTGGATCGGTTCGCTTCGGCCCGAGGGCACGCAGACGAGCATCCCAATCGCCATCGGCCTCGTTCTGATGATGTTCCCGCCGCTGGCGAAAGTGAAGTACGAAGAGTTGGGTGATGTATTCCGCAACTACAAGGTGCTTGGGCTTTCGCTCGTGCAGAACTGGGTCATCGGTCCGGTCCTGATGTTCCTCCTGGCGATCCTGTTCCTGCGCGGCCAGCCGGAGTTCATGATCGGCCTGATCATGATCGGCCTGGCGCGGTGCATCGCGATGGTCATCGTCTGGAACGACCTCGCGAAGGGCGACACGGAATACGCGGCCGGCCTGGTGGCGCTGAACTCCATCTTCCAGGTGTTCTTCTACAGCGTGTACGCCTGGCTGTTCATCACGGTGCTGCCGCCGATGCTGGGCCTGTCCGGGGTCGTGGTCCACGTCACCATCGGCCAGATCGCCCAGAGCGTGTTCATCTACTTGGGCATCCCGTTCCTGGCGGGCCTGTTCACGCGCCTGATTCTGGTCAAGGTTAAGGGGAAGGACTGGTATCACGGCCGGTTCATCCCGAAGGTCTCACCCGTCACGCTGATCGCCCTGCTATTCACCATCGTGGTGATGTTTTCGATGCAGGGCCAAAAGATCGTCGCCAAGCCCGGCGACGTGGTGCTCATCGCCATGCCGCTCCTCATCTACTTCGTGGTGATGTTCCTGGCCAGTTTCTGGATGGGCAGAAAGATCGGCGCGGGCTACGCGAAGTCCGCCACGTTGTCCTTCACCGCCGCCAGCAACAATTTCGAACTGGCCATCGCGGTGGCGGTGGGAGTCTTCGGGATCAACCACGGTGCCGCCTTCGCGGCCGTCATCGGCCCGCTGGTTGAAGTGCCCGTGCTCATTGGCCTCGTCAACGTCAGTTTCTGGATTCGCAGGAGGTACTTTCCAAATGAGGGAGAAAGCCATGGCTGAAAAATGCTGCGGAAATAACAAGGCAAAATCGGAGTGCGGCAGCACCGCGAAAAAGAACGTGCTCCTCTATGCGTGCTCCGGCGGCGCCAACGTGGCGGAGGTCGCCGACCGCGCCGCCCGCGAGTTGATGGTCGCCGGCTGCGGCAGCATGTTCTGCCTGGCGGGCATCGGCGCGGGCATCCCGGCCATGGTCCAGACGGCCAGGGACGCCGACCTGAACGTCATCCTCGAAGGATGCTCGATGGACTGTGCCAAGAAGATCTTCGACAGGGCGGGCCTGACGAACTACGTCCAGATCAAGGTGACGGACCTCGGCATCGAGAAGACGAAAGGAGTCCGTGCCACCGACGAGCAGGTGGCCTGCCTCGTGGCCAAGGCGAAGCAGACCGTGGCCGCGGCGTAAGTTTCTGATTAGCCGCTGGCGACCCCGCGCCAGTCGCGCCGTTGCCGTTAGTCTTCGTACACCTCGGCGGGCAGGGGCAGGCTGCGCCCCAGGGCGCTCGAGCGTTCGGCGGTCTCGATGACCGCGATGACCTCGCGGCCCTGTTCGGCCGTGACGGCCAGCGGCTCGCCCATCAAGAGATGGTCGGCGACGTTGCGGTAATACTCCGTGCACCCGTACGTCGGTTTGGCGGGGACCTTGCCCTCGAACTTGACGCCGGAGGCGTAACTCGTGACGTCCACGGTGTCGCCCCAGTTGGCCACCAGGCCGCCGAGCGTTCCGAGGATCCGCCACTTGGGTTTCCCGACGGCCGCAAGGCTGGACTGCTGGAGGTCGGCCGTCTCGCCGCCCTCGAACCTGATGATGGCCTGCACGGCGTCCTCATTGGTAACGTGGTGCCAGAGGCGCTTGTGGAAGAACCCGCTGACCTGCGTGACCTTTTTATTCACCAGCCGCAGGATCCAATCGGTGAAGTGGGCGCCCCAATCGTACAGGGCGCCGCCGGAGATGGTCTTGTCGCTGCGCCACCAGGTGCCGGGGCGGCCGTAGCCGCCGCTGTAGGCCTCGACGTGGAAGACCTCGCCCACGAGGCCCCGCGCGACGATGTCCTGGATGGCCAGGAAGTCGCCGTCCCAGCGGCGGTTGTGGAAGACGCTCAGACAGACGGCGGACCTGCGTGCGGCCCGGATCATCGCCGTCGCCTCGTCCGTCGTGATGCAGAACGGCTTCTCGGAGACGACCGACTTTCCGGCCCGAAGGAACGCCAGGCTCGTCTCGGCGTGGAGGTTGTGCGGCAGGATGTTGACGACGAGGTCCAGGTCCTTCATCTTGACCATCTCGGCGTACGAGGTGAAGGTCCGGAAGCCGGGGAAATCTTTCTTGACGGCTTCCATGCGGGCCGGGTCGAGGTCGCACGCCGCCACGGCCACGAGGCCCGGCGTCGCGTTGATCCATTCGCCGTGGCCCTTGCCCATGTTGAACGCGCCGCCGTAGCCGAGGACGCCGCAGCGGATCTTGCGCTGCGGCGCTCGGAGTTCCGTGCCGCTGGTCCAATCGAGTGCCCGCGTGATGAGTTTCTGGAACTCGGGGTGCCGCCACGCCCTCAGGTCGTGGCCGTTGGCCAGGTATGCCACGCGACCCTGGCCGTACTGCCGGACGAACGCCATCGGGATGTGCTTGCCCTGCCAGAAGGTCGTGGCGAGGAGGCGGCACTTCGAGGGGTCGTGACTCTGGAGGTGGTACATCTCGTCAGCGATGGTGAAGTCGGGCATCCGCACCGTCATGTAATGGTTGCGGTCGGCGATCGTGACCGGAAACTCGTGGAAGTGCGGGTGCGCCAGGAACTCGGCGTTGAGCATTTCGACGTAGGCGCGGCTGACGCGGAAACTGTCGGCGGCCGAATGGACGCCCACGAGGCCCCCGCCGCCTCGGACGAAATTCAGGAGGCCCTTTTCTCGCGCCGGCGTCAGGCCGTCGCGGAAACCGGTCGTGTAGATGATGACGGCCGCGTATTTGCTCGACGCCAGCGAAGCGAGCGCGTCCAGGTTCGTTGTGACCTCCAGTTGCCACCGGCCGCGCTGCTTCAGGACTTCCTCCAGGACCGCTCCTGCCGCCTCGTTCGCGTGGAACGGACCGCCGACGAGCATCAGGGCCTTGCGCACGCCGCGCGCCGCCGCCTTTGTCGCCGAGTTTTTCGCCGACTGCTTCGCCATAGTTCGACCTTTCATGAAACCACCCCGCCGGCCTCCGGGCTGGGACCGTGGATATTGAGGGGGAGAGCCTAGGAGTTCCTGCCGACTTTGCAAGGAAAATATGCCAGCGGGCGACCGCGGTTGCGGCGCTCACGCCACGGCACAGAATTGACACAGGTCCTGCTCAGGAAAGGACTTACGGCGTCGTCGCGGTCGGCGCCGGCTGACTCACCGGCGGTTCAGCCGGGGCCGGCTCCGCGGCGGGTGGCGGCTTACCTTCGGGATTGAACTCCATGGCCGCAAAGCCGTTCGTGCGATGGGCTATGAGTTTCGCCTCGCGGGGCGGCGCTCCGGTCGGCCCGGTCTCGTCGGGGACCACCTCCAGGATCAGGCATTCGATGTTCTCGGTGGATTCGGCCAGCGCCAGGCCGTCTTTCGCACCGAGGATGGCGATGGCCGTCGCCAGGGCGGCCGTCACCGCCGGGTCTTCTCCCACCACGGTCACGCTCGCGATGCGGTTTTCGGCCGGCCGGCCGGTCCGAGGATCAATGATATTGCTATATCTTTTTCCTTGAATGATGAACCCGCGGTAAGAGTGTCCGCTCGTGGCGACGCCCAGGTTCTCGATATTGATGAAAGTGTAGGGGGTGCGGCCGTCGGGATCGCGCGGGTCCTGGACGGCGACGCTCCACTGGCGCTCGTCGGCGGACCGCCGGACCTCCTGCGGTCCGCCGGGGCCGTACTGGACCGACTGCGCGGGCAATTCGCCGAAGGCGTAAACGTCGCCGGCGACGGCGACGAAGCCGGCCGTCGCGCCGGCCATCTGCAGACGCGCGGCCATCCGGCCCGCGATGTAGCCCTTGACGATGCCGTCCAGGTCCAGCCGCATCCCCTTCCGGATGCCCACCACGTGAACCGCCTTCGTCAACTCGTCGGGTTTGGGCGGTCCGTATCCTGGGGGCACGAAGCCGAGTTCGTCCGGCGATTTTTGGACCGTCGTCACGAGGATCTCGACCTTGTCCATGCCGAGGAGGCTGCGGGCGGCCGCGATCTCGGCGTCGGTCGGCAGGCGGTCCTGTTTCTCGGCCTCCCTCCACAGTGCCGTCAAGGGGCCCACTGTCGGATCATACAGGTGATTGGTGTATTGCCATGTCTCCTTGGCCACCGCCAGACAACTGGTCGTGAGAGGGTCCACCGTGATGGCTGAGCGTCCGGCCTCGGCGTTGATCCGCCCGATGTCGGACGTCGGCCCGCGGGGGTCGAGGCGATGGATGCACAGTTCCATCTCTTTCCATGCGGACGCGGCACACCGGTCGGCGTCCTCTTTCGTCGGCGCGATCGCGTGGACCGTCACCTCGGCGTCCATCGCCAGGCGCGTCTCGATCGTCTCGGCCGACGGCCCGGAACAGCCCCCCAGCGCGATGACCGCCACAAGGAGCGCCGATGCAACGATTTCGGATTTTGTCATTATCGTTGTCCCGCGGAGTCCTGGTGTCATAGCCGCGCGGTAGTATAACGGACCTGCCTGCCGGCCGGCAGGTTTCCGCCGGTTTACAGCGCGCCGTACTTGTACTCGGCCTGGCACGAGCCCTCGCGGCTGACCATGCACGGGCCGACCGGGTGCATGGGCGTGCAGGCCGCCGCGAAAAGGGGGCACTCGTGCGGCTCGATGGCGCCGCGGATCACGTCGCCGCAGCGGCACCCGTGCTCGTCGGTTCCGGTCTCCGGCGGCGGCCACGGGACGGCCAGCCGCCGCGCCGCGTCGAAGTCGGCGTATGCCGGCGCGAGGCCCATCCCGCTGGCCGGAATCCGCCCGAGGCCGCGCCAGACGGCTTCGACCGGCTCGAAGACCCGCGCCAGAACGCTCAGCGCCTCGGCGTTGCCCTCGGGCCGCACCGCCTCCTGATATACGTTCTGGACGCGGGCCTGTCGTGCGGATAATTGGCAGAGGATGGCGGCCACGCCGGCCAACACCTGCTCGGCCGTGAACCCCGCGACCACGCACGGCCGGCGGTACCGCGCCGCGATCGGCTCGTATGCGCGGCTGCCGATGATGACGCTCACGTGGCCGGGGCAGAGAAAGGCGTCTATCCGCACCTGGCCGCCCGCCAAGAGCGCATCCATCGCCGGGACGACCCACTTGTGGGCCGAGATTACCGTGAAGTTCCGCAGTCCCTCGCGGCGGGCGATCTCAATGGCCAGCGCCGTCCCCGGCGCCGTGGTCTCGAAACCGACGGCCGCAAAGACGACCGTCTCGGCCGGACGCCGCCGCGCCAGGTCCAGCGCTTCCAGGACCGAGTAAACGACCGCGACCTGGCCGCCGGAGGCCTTCCGGCGCTCAAGGCTCCAGCGCGTCCCCGGGACGCGCATCATGTCGCCGAACGTGGCCAGGACCACCCCCGGCCGCGATGCCAGGTCCACGAGCGCGTCAATCGTGCCCTGGCTCGTCACGCAGACGGGGCACCCCGGACCGCTGATGAGTCGGACTCGCGGCGGCAGGAGTGCCCTGAGGCCCATCCGCCGGATGGCCATGGTGTGCGTGCCGCAGATTTCCATCAGGGAGACCCGCCCTGGGCGGGGCAGGGCCTCGGCCGCTCGGGCCATCGTGCGCTTGAGTTTCTCAATGATGTCGTGTTCCATCATTTGACATTTGGCATTGAACATTCGACATTTATCTTTGTCATCCGATGCCTTCGAGTTCTTCCATTTGTGCGAGGAGGGCGTTGGTCTCGGCGGCGTCATGGGGCGTGATTCGCGTGATGGCAAAGCCCGCGTGGATGAGCACCCAGTCGCCGACCTGGGCCTCCGGCACGAGCGCCAGGCCGGCCCGGAGCCGGTTCCCGCGGATGTCAACGACGCCGACGGCGTCTTCCTTCGAGACGATTCGACCTGGAACGGCAAGACACATCGCGTCACCTCGTATGCCGCCGCGGAAAACGCACTGGCGGGCAAGCCGCCAGTGGCACCCGCGCGGCGGCTAAACTTACTGTAAGCGCAGGCGCGCTGCGGCGACGTAGGCCTGCCCCAGCGCCACGCCGCCGTCGCCCGGCGGCGCCTCGTGGTGAACATACACCTCGAACCCTTGCGATTCAAGCGCGGGGGCCAGGCGCCGGACCAGCCGGTCGTTGGCGAAGCATCCGCCCGCCAGGGCCATGCGCGCTAGATTCGTCTGGCGTCGTGCCCGCATCGCGGCCGCAAGGAGCATCTCGGCGACCGTCGCGTGAAACCGCGCGCTTATCGTGGCGGCATTCCGCCCCGCCTCGACGTCGGCCACCAGGCCGCGCACGAGCGGCATGGTGTCAATGACCCACGGTGCGGCGGCGGGTTCGTCAACGATGGCAAAGTCGTAGGGCGCGAGGTCGTCGGGCGCGTCGTCGGCGGCCGCTTCGAGTTCCATGGCCGGCTGGCCTTCGTAGGAACTCTCGCCGCAGACGCCCGCCAAGACGCTCGCGGCGTCGAAGAGCCGGCCCAGGCCGCACGCCGGCGGCGAGTTCACGCGCCGAGCGATCATGTCGGTCCACAGGCGGCGGTTGGAGGCGCTCGTGTCGGCCAGGCGGCCGACCAGGTGCCGCTCGGCCTCCTCGGGCCCGAAGGCCTGGACCAGAAACGCCCACGCGACTCGGACCGGATGCTCGATGGCGGCGTCGCCGCCGGGCAGGGCCGCGTAGGCCAGGTGCCCGAGCCGCTCGAAGTCTGCGGCCGAGGCCCGCAGGATTTCGCCGCCCCAGATCGTCCCGTCCGGCCCATAGCCGGTCCCGTCCATCGCGAGTCCGAGACAATCGCCCTCGAGGCCGTTTTCGGCCATGACGCTCGCGATGTGGGCGTGGTGATGCTGGACGCCGACGAGCCGCAGGCCCCCGCGCTCAACCGCCGCGCGGCGGGCGTAGCGCGTAGAAAGGTATCCGGGATGGAGGTCGTGGGCGATCGCAGCCGGCTCAATCTCCAGGAGCCGCTTCAACTTCTCGATCGTCGCCTCGAAGTAGGTGGCGGCCAGGGCGTTCTTGAGGTCCCCGATGTGTTGGCTGACGAAGCCTTGAGCCCCGCGCACGAGGCAGACCGCGTTCTTCAGTTCCGGCCCGACCGCGAGGATGGGCAGCGGCGATTCGGCCACGAGCGCGATCGGACGCGGGGCGTAACCGCGACCCCGGCGAAGCATCAGCGGCCGGCCGCCCCTCGACTTCGCTCGGGGTGGTGAGCCTGTCGAACCACGCTGGACCATCGCGACCGAGTCGTCGCAGACGGTCTGGATCGGCCGGTTGTGCACAAGGTACAGGTCGGCGATGCCCGAGAGGCGGCGGAGGGCCTCGTCGTCCTCGCGGCAGATGGGTTCCTCGGAGAGGTTGCCGCTGGTCATGATCATCGGCGGGAAGTCGCCCTCGAACAGGAGATAGTGAAGCGGCGCGTAGGGGAGCATGAAGCCGAAGTAGGGGCTTCGCGGGGCGACGAGCGGCGAGAGGTCGGCGTCCGGGCGCTTCCGAAGGAGCACGATCGGCCGCTCGCGGGATTCCAGGAGCCGTCGCTCCGCGTCGCCGACCGTCGCATGACGCGCGATGGATTCCACGGAAGCGGCCATCATGGCGAGGGCCTTCTGGTCGCGACCCTTGCGCCGCCTGAGTTCGCGGACGGCCGCGTCGTTTCGGGCGTCGGCCGCCAGGTGGAACCCCGTCAGGCCCTTGATGGCGACGATGCGGCCGGCCAGGAGCGCCTCGCGGACCGCGCGGACAGGATCGGCGTGCGCGAGCGGCCGCCCCTGGGCGTCATGAAGCGCGAGCGCCGGTCCGCAGACCGGGCAGGCATTCGGTTGGGCGTGGAATCGGCGGTCGGCCGGATTTTCGTACTCGGCCCGGCAGAGCGGACACATCGCGAAGCCGCGCATCGTCGTCTTGGGGCGGTCGTAGGGGATGTCGAGGATGATGGAATAGCGCGGGCCGCAATTGGTGCAGTTGATGAACGGGTACCGGAAGCGGCGGTCGGCCGGGTCCAGGAGTTCCCGGAGGCAGTCGGGGCAGGTGGCCATGTCGGGCGAGACTAGGGCGCTCCTCGTACCGCCCGCGGAGGCGGCAATGTCGAAGCCCGACTGGCCCTCGGGCGGGACGGACTCGCACTCGATGGCCGTGATCCTGGCCAGGGGCGGTGGATGCCCGCGGAGCGTTTGAACGAAGTCGTCAACCCTCGCGGCAGGGCCTTCGAGTTCCAGGAGGACGCCCTCGGCGTCGTTTTTGACCCACCCGGCCAAGCCGCGCTCGGTGGCCAGCCGATAGACCGTCGGCCGGAACCCTACGCCCTGGACGATTCCGCGGACGCGGATCCGACGGCGCACGGCGCCGCCGCCGGCCGGGCCGCAGGCCGACGCGTCGGCCTCGAAGGCTTTCCTGGATTTCGGGACGGACATGGGCATTTCCGTTCGATTGCGCAATCGCCTGATTATAGACGGACGGAGACGGAAAAGCCAACATGGCGGCAAAATAGGGGCAAAATAGGGACACTATTTCGTGCCGGCATATGGGTTGCACGTGATATTATTCGTGTTCACCAGACAGTATTTAGGGCAATCAGAGTACTCATTTGCACGAAATAGGTGACTGTCCCTATTTTGTTAAAACGGGCGCGACTTTGACGAAACAAAAGGGGCGGCCGCCAGCGACCGCCCCTTTTGGCACTCTGCATGTGCGGCTGCGGCGCTATTTCCTTCGCCGCCGCATCAGGCCGACCGCGCCGATGGCAAGCAGGCCCAGGGTGGCCGGCTCAGGCACGACGGTCTCGTTATCCATGAAGAAGCCGGCCGCATAGGACTCGGCGCCATAGGACGTGATGGCGACCTTGACGGTCTCTCCTGCGGCGGCGTCAATGTGCCAGGTGACCATCGTACCGCCGGTTACGTTGCTGGTCGTCAGTTCCATGATCTTGTAGGTGTCGGTGCCGGCCGCCGAGCCAAGAAGTTCTGCGGTCATCCCTGTCCCGGCGAAATCGTTATCATAGAAGAGGATGGAGAAGTCCATGGACCAGGGCCCTTCGTTATTGACGCCGAGGCTGTAGGTGCTCACCCAGGGCCCTGTGCTCGTGCCGCCTCCGCCTCCGCTGCCGCTGCTGCTGCCTAAGACGTGGAAGTCAAGCCAATCCGGGTTGCCGGCGGGCGGCAGATGGGCGAAGTCGAGGGCGGGATTTCCGGCCTGGAACAGGTTATCGCTTCCGACGTTGTTCCACGTGAGGTAGTAACCGGTGTGGCCATAGCCTGCGGCAAAGAAGTCGTTCGTGGTGGGATCAAACTGAATGGCCAGGACCTCCTGGATGTTGGCGGCGGAACTCCACGAGGCCGCAGCCAGGACCAGCATCATCGCACCGAAACCAGCGATCGCAAGGCGCTTCATGGTCATTCTCCTCCCCCGAATTGCGCCACTGTGGCGCAAACTCCAACATTCCCCTCGCCGTGCGCACAATGCGCACAGTCCGTACGCAGACTTGAACACATCCGGTTGGGAACAGTGCAGCAGGAGGACGAAAGGCCCTTTGCGCCGACCCAGCCCCCTTTTCTCCGTAGGGATATTATACACCAAAATCCGAAGGATGCAAAACGGGGCGAGCCGAAAAAGAGGGCAATCTGAAAGGCCGGTCTGGCCGAAACATACAGTAGACGGCCAAGGGTTTGTTGACAGTGGCCCTTGGGAGGGTCTATAAT
>Ga0315275_10000309_pt1 | contig 40301 bp, 31 predicted proteins | sample YL17G03_0_MG_FD_205557 | JGI IMG/M metagenome (GOLD analysis project Ga0315275, IMG submission 205557) | Sediment microbial communities from Yellowstone Lake, YNP, Wyoming, USA - YL17G03_0 | ecosystem: Environmental > Aquatic > Freshwater > Lake > Sediment | place: USA: Wyoming | collected... | reverse complement strand
GAGCACGAGCGACGCGTCACCGATGGACTCGCGCATCCTCGCGGCGAGGCCCTCGACGAGAGAGGCAGTGCCATGGAAAGCGCCGGCAAGCAGGCACTCCTCGGTATCTCCGCCGATGGGGGTCGTCGGGGGGCGCTGCGAGATGCGCGGGAGCATAGCGGCGCGCTCGAAGAGCGCGTCCATGCCCGGGGTGATGCCCACCCAGATCGCCCCGCCGAGATACTCCCTGGCGGGGGAGACGGCGTCCACGACCACCGCGGTGCCGAGACTGGCGACGATCACGGGGGCGCCGAAGCGATGGGCGGCGGCAACGGCGGCCGCCAGCCGATCCGGCCCAAGCTGGCCCGGGGTGCGGTAGAGGTTCACCAGTGGTGCGGGCGTATCGCCCCGCAGGAGAAAGGGCGTCTTGCCCTGGCGCTCACCCCATCTGACCAGCGCCGCCTCGGCCTCTGGGACGACGGAGCATATCGCGACGGGAGCGGCCGGGGCTCGGGCAACGCGACCCAAGAGCGGGCCTGCAGCCGAATCCCAACGTGGGTGGTCGTCCGTCGGGGTGACCGAGACGTCCTCGATCGTCGCGCCGTTCCACAGACCCACTTTGGTCGTCGTGTTCCCGATGTCCACGACGAGGAGGTTGGTCACCCCTCCGATCCTCTCGCTGCTGAGAAGAGCTCTAGCCCCTTGGAGGCGAAGAGCGAGCTGAGGTAGGCCATCACGAAGAGGAAGCCGATCTGCACCCCGGCGACCGAGAGCGACCGCCCAATGTTCGCGCCCGGCCCGGCGAGCGCTGCCGGCACCCGTAGGAAGGCCATCACCGCGAGCGCGAACACCCCGAGCATCATCGCCAGACCGACCGCAAACACCAACCCGCCGACCCACAAGCCGCCCTTATGTCCAGCAGCCTTGACCTCAGCCATGATTGCCTCCACTTGCGGGAGGATTCTAGCAGATGTGGGGAGGCAGGGGCAATGCGGACGAGGGCAAGGGTGTGGACCGCAGAGGCGCGGAGGGAGCAGCGCGCGCCGGTCGTGCGGGCCCTTCGGCGGTCGCATCGGTGGTTGGCTTCTGCTACAATGAACTCACGAGGGATACCGAACTGAGGTCCGCGATGGCAGTATTGGACGAACGCGAGGCGGAGGAATGGGGGGAGGCGGCGGCAGCTGATGAGCCCTTCATGGAGGGCTGGGAGCGGCCGTCCGTTGACCTCGGGGCGAGGGCGAAGCGGGGGCTGCTCAATCTGTTTGGGCTGACGGACAGCGTCGGGCAGGCGGCCGGCGAGAGCTGGCCGCTGGTCGTGATAGGCCTGCTCGGCGCGGCGCTCTTCTTCGGCGGGTTGGTCGTGCTGGTGTACGGCTGGTGAACGGCCGACGGCCATTCACCGCAGAGGCGCTGAGGCGCGGAGGGAACGGCCATCCGCAGAGCGGGGCTTAGTTGGGGGGAAGCGAGGGTAGAGTGGCCGGTGGAGGAAGGGGAACATGGTTGACCCAATGGCGTTCGGATACGGCAATCTGACGTTCTCGTGGGGGGACCATATCTGCACGATCTTCGAGAACCGCGAGCAGCAGATGAGCGTGATGATCCCGTTCATCGCCCAGGGCATCCGGGCGCAGCAGCGCTGTATCTGGGCCTCCCAGCCCCAGTCGGCCGACCTCTTCCGCCGACGACTGGCCGAGACGGGGGCCGATCTCCCTACCCTCGAGGCCTCGGGGCAGCTATTCATCCTGCCGGGAATGGACCACTACCTCTCCGACGGGCTGTTCGAGCCCGAGAAGACCGTCGAGCTGATGATGACCCTCTACCAGGACAGCCTTCGCCAGGGCTACCGGGGCATCCGGGCGACGGGCGACGCCTCCTGGATCTCCGACCATCCGGTTGACCTGGAGTTGTGGGAGGAGTACGAGCGCGAGTTCGGCCTGCAGATAGCGGGCAAGCCGGTGGTGGCGGTGTGCCAGTATGACGCCCGCCGGTTCTCGGGGCAGTTCCTGATAGCGGCGCTGCAGACGCACCCGATCGTGATTCTCGGCGAGACGGTGCGCCGAAACCCGTTCTATGCCGCGCCGGAGGACCTGACGAGCAGGCCGAAGGTGCACTAGCGCCCTCGGGGGTCCAGCCTTCCGCAGGACAGGTGGCGCGGCGGCCCACGCCGAACCCAACGGGCATGTCCATGTCCCCCCGCGAGCGGGTGTTGACGGCGATGCGGAGGCGGCGGCCGGATCGGGTGCCCAAGGAGCTGAGCCTGTCGCCGGCCTTGTGGGAGGAGCTGCGCCGGCGCGGAGGCGAGAGCGCGGCGGAGTACTTCCGGCTCGAGTCCCGCTACGTCGGCATCGCCCGGACCACCAACACGCGCGACTTCTCGAAGTACCTCAGGGATGTGCCGGGGGTGGCGAGCCACGACGAGTGGGGGGTCGGCTCGATCCCATCGGGGTTCCATCACTTCGACCGGATGGCCCATCCGCTGCGCAACGCCAGCTCGCCACGCGATATCGCCGCCTATCCGTGGCCGGACGTGCTTGCGCCCTACCGATGGCGCACCGTGTTCGACAACGTGCACTCGTGGCAGAACCGCGGCTTTCCGGTGTGTGGGGGGCCGCCGGGGGCGTGTGACGGGTCGCTCTATGAGACGTGTTGGTACCTGCGCGGGCAGGAGCAGTTGCTGGTTGACTTCTTCGACAATCCCGACCTGGCGGTGGCGCTGCTCGACACGGTCAACAACACGATGATCGAGTGCGCCCGGCGGCTGGCGCAGGCGGGGATGGACATCATGCGGCTGGGCGATGACGTCGGGTCACAGCGGGCGATGCTGATGAGCCCCGAGATGTGGAGGAAGTGGCTGAAGCCGAGGCTGGCGCGGCTCATCCGCGAGGCGAAGGAGGTCAAGCCCGATCTGCTCGCCTTCTTCCACAGCGATGGGTACATCGAGCCGATCATCGGCGACCTGATCGAGATCGGTGTTGATATCCTGAATCCGGTGCAGCCAGAGTGCATGGACCCGGTCGCGCTCAAGCGGGAGTACGGCGACCGGCTGGCCTTCTGGGGGACGATCGGAACGCAGAGCACGATGCCCCACGGCACGCCGGAGGAGGTGCGACGGGTGGTGAAGGAGCGAATCGAGACGTGCGGGCCGGAGGGGTTGCTGCTGGCGCCGACGCACGTGCTCGAGCCGGACGTGCCGTGGGAGAACATCGTCGCTTTTGCGGAGGCGGTGGAGGAGTACGGAACGACCTGAACCGCAGAGACGCAGCGGGCGCAGAGAGGGAAACGGCCGCCTTCGGCGGCGGAGGGGAGGATGATGATGAGGCTGGCAGCGCGGCTGGTACTGCTGCTGTGCCTTGCGGCGCTCACACCCGGGGCCGCTCTCGGGGACGGCGACCTAGTCGCGCAGCTTCCCGGAAGCGTGCAATGGAAAGCCTTCGAATCCTACCCGGGGGGATCGCAGTACGACTCGAGGCTCGGCCGTCCGGTGGCTCTTTGGCGGACGTCCATCACTCTGGCGGAGGCGTTCGCCGCAATCGAGCAGCAGACCGACGTTCGCCTTGGGTTCTGGCCGGCAGGCGACCAGAACGAGCGAGTTCGGATCACCGCATACCTGAACCCCGCTGACCTGCCGTCACTCCGCGACCTGATGGTGCAGTTGGCCTGGGTGACCGACTGTGCTTTCGCGGTCCAGATCGTTCCCGATGGCGCAACGAACTACTATCTCCTGAGCACCAGCATCGGAGATGGCATGGTCGAAAGGATCAAAGCGGAGGCGGAGGCCTGGGAGCAGTCCCAGCAGGTGGCGTCTGCCCAGGTGTGCCGACAGACGGCCGAGAGACTCGGGGATTATCGCGAAGCGCTGTCGCTGAGCCGCGAGGAAGCAGTCAGGCGATACCGCGGGCGTGACGATATGCTGCTGCTGTGCCTGACTCATCCCGCCTATCGCGCGACTACGGAGTTGGTCTGCTCTCTGCCGCAGGATGACCTGGCAGTGCTGTTCAGCGGGAAGCCGATCTGCCGGGCATGGGGGGGGTGGACACCGAAGCAGCGCGAGCTCCTTACGGTCGCGCTCGGGTTCGAGGAGTCGTGGCTGGACAAGGGCCCGTTGAGGATATGGGTTGCGGGCGCGGAGCACGGATACTTGCAGATCCATGCGTGGATCGAGACCACCGACGAGTTCCCTGGCCCGCACGGTGGGACGTTCCGGCGGACGGCGGTGCTGAGGGACGTGGAGATGAACGCCGCCGAAACCGTCACGCTGAGTCGCGCGATGGGCGAGCAGATGACGGATGCCCAGGCCTATGAGCTCGTGCTCAGCATCGCGCAGGAGATCGCTCAGCGCGAGGTGGCCCACCAGCGGCGCGAGGCTGCCAACAGGCTCCGGGAACACGTCACCCTCTCGCCCAAGTGCGGGGATCGGCTGGCGTCCGTGAAGCTGACGTATGGGTCGCGCTCCCGTCACTACCTCTGGGAGATCCAGGAGGCGGTAGCCCGCGCCTCGGGGATGCACGTCATCTCCGACTGCTTCGCGCAGTTCGAACGATACGGCACCGGGTCGCTTGCTCAACTCGATGAGTCCTTCGGTGCAGCCATGCGAGAGAGAGGAGCCATGCTCGCCGAGTGGATGACGGCGCACAGGCCCGAACTGGAAGCTCTGCACGAGGAGGGAAAGGTCCATCCCGAGTACGAGCGACTGAGTACCTACTCCCTGCCGGTTAGCGCGCTTGCCTGGCTTACTGCTACGTGCCCCCCTGAGGGCAACCGATGGCGGCTGCTGGAGAGCTATCCGGACGAGTGCACTGGTTCGGAATGGGGCGACGCCGGCGCTTTCCTGCGGTTCCGCAGCGTGAACCGCGATCTCTGGCGGGCGGCCATGCTGCCCGAAAACATCGTCGCGAGCATAGATGCAAGGACGCGGGAGACGATCGAGTCCGTGGATCCGGGCGGGGAATCGGTGGGCTCGGCGAGTCCGCCGTGGACGTTCGCAGACAGCGCCGAGCTTGCCGGGCGGCTCACCCGACTCCAGGCTCACTTTGGTGGGGTGCAGATATACGAGGACCCGACGGCGCCAGGAGCCCTCGCACGGCAGAGCCTGCGAAGCGGGCTCGTGTCGACGGCCGACGACGACGCCCTCCGTTTCCTCGCGACGTTCAGCCAGGCACAGTGGCAGCGGTTGTTCGAGAATGGAGTGCGCTTCGCGGAGATGACGCCGGATCAGCGAAAGAGCACGTACTTCGCAGAGATGGAGCGGCGGGTGAGAGAGGCAGTAGGCGGTGACGAGGTAGGAGATGACGCGGTGCTCACCATCCGCGGGCTGCGCGCCGATCCTGACCCGGCGAGACCAGAGGTCGAGCCGGAAACCGCAGTCTACCTGCTGGAGGTGCGCGCCACGGGCAAGGTCATCACCATGCGGTACTTCAATGCTCGGGCGGAGTTCCCGTTGGCCGAGGTGAGGCGTGCCCTCGGGGAGCGGCCGGCGATCCTGCCTCTGGCCGTCACGCTCCCCCAAGAGGTGCCGTGAGGCGGAGCGACCGGTCTCAGGCGGTGGAGGAGTATGGGAGGCTGTAACCGCACCCGCTTTCGCCGAGGCTTCGGCGGGCAGGGATTGCGCAGACAGCGGAGCGGCGGCTAGCGCCAGCTCTGGAGCAGCCGCTGGAGGCGCCGGTAGGACTCTTTGGGGCGGAGGTGGTCGTCCACGAAGCCGCCGTGGGGGATGAATGAGGGGTCGCAGAAGTCCCACCAGGTGATGGCATGGATGGCCGGCTTGGCGTAGCAGATGGTGTAGTAGGCTTCGGCCCAATCGGCCTGAATGGACTCGGACCAGGGCTCGCCGTGCCAGTAGCGGTTGGCATGCACGTCCGTGATGGGATGATGCTCGACCGGAGCGGTTGAGGAGCTAACCCCCAGCTCGGTGATATGCACCGGTTTGCCGAGTTTGCAGAAGCGCTCCAACTGGCGGTCTATCTCGAAGAGATCGCGGGCGGGGTAGTACATCTGCAGGCCGATCACCTCGAATCCCACGCCGGCAGCCATCACATTGCGCAGGTATTGCAGGACGCTCACACCCGGCCGCCCGATTGGGCCGGAGAAGCTGCGCCCTGTCGCGACGTATTCGCTCCAGGTGCCGCAGGAGTTCACGATGCGGACGGCGTTAGGGTCGGCTTCGCGGGTGGTGTCTGCCGCCAAGCGCGTCATCTCGACCAACTGCTCGGGGCTGTAGCCGAGGATGTTCTGCCAATCGTGCATCTCGTTGACGATATCCCAGATGCCGACCCGGTCGCGGAATCGCCCCACCGCCTCTAGAATGTAGCTGCGGTGGGTCACCTCCATCTGGGCGTAGCTATGGCCTGCCATCCACTTCGGGACGCCGGAGCTGCTGAACCAGAGGAGGGGATGGCCCTTCACCCCGAGGCCGTCGCGGGTGGTCCACTCGAGGATCTTCTCGATCTGGGAGAAGTCGCGCTTGCCTTCCTGCTGCTCGGTCCGAGCGCGGTAGAAGGGAAGGGTGACGAAGTTGAGGAGCGAGCCGAAGAGTTGGGCATAGGGCTCGCTGAGGGCCGGGTACTTGAACCCGTGGCAGCCGAAGCGGAAGTTGGGGCGCTTGGGGGCGCGGGCTATCCGGGCGCGGGCGTGCTCGACGACAAGAATCTCCCCCGCGTGCATCGAGTGCGCAAGCGAGGCAATAGCAAGCTTGGAGGCAGCGATGTCATCCGCGCTCTTCCTCACGGCATCGGCGAGGAGGTTGTTGGCGTTGGCGAGGCGATCGCTGTAGTCGGAGGAGGGCCGAGTGCCGGCCGCTCGATACTGCTGCTCGGCGTTGGCGACGGCCGCGGCGCGGCTGCGGGCGGCCTCGAGGCAGAAGTTGAGCGGCTTGCCCGCGATGTCGGACGGGCGGTAGCCCTCGCCGTTGTTGTCAGCATAGATCCAGACATGCCCGAAGCCTGGCACCGGTAGAGGAATGGAGATGCCGAATGGGCCGTCGGGCGCAGGGAGCCTGACGCGGCCGTCGGTGACCTCCGCGCGCTGCTCGAAGGCCGGCATGGACTCCATGTCGAGGACCGTGGCCTCTGACAGATCGTCAGACGGGATGGGTGTGCCGTCGGCTGCGAGAACGATCAGGTCGAAGGTGTGGCCGGTGGGGTGCATCTATGGAGCCTCTTGTCTCAAGATCATCCAGCAGTCCGCAAGGGCGTGCTCTCAGGAGCGCCTGAGCGCCAGAAGACAGAGAGCGACGAGAACGGTTTTCATGCCAGGTCCTCCCCCATTGTGTGACATGGTGGAGTGGATACGAGGGGAGGGAGGGGAGGTCCTGCCTTGGGGGGCAAACTGCCGAACCACAAGTCATCCGCAGATCAACGCAGATGAACACAGATGGCAGGAGCTTCCTGCTTCGCCAAGGTCGCCGGCGGCGACTGAAGCTATGCAGGACAAGCGCGCTCCTGCCGAACGGGCAGGGCGCGGCGGACGCGGAGCGCCCCCGCCGCTTACGGCGTAAGGTACCACCGCAGAGACCGCGCGAAGCCATCAAGCCCAGGGAAGAGCGAAGCAGATGTGATATTCATCTGCCGCAGGTCTTTCATCGCGGCTTTGTGAATCTGTCTGGGCAGCACTATCTTCAGGACCTTATGGAACAAGCCCTCGAAGGAAAGTCCATTCTCGGGGTTCTTCACCTGTGCAAGGCAACCAGAAGGCAATTCCAAGTCTGACTCCAGGTTCTCCTCGAATGATACGGCGGTGTTCAATGGAAAGAGGAATGTGCCTTGCTGAGCCGCCAGCCTCTCGCTCATCTGGTAAGGTTCGACCAACATGACGCCGCGATGGGTGGAACCGTAGGAGATCGCGTCGTTGCACTCCATGAGTGCCTCTTCGCCGTATTCTACTGGCTTCCTAAGGTCTTCTCGCCCCTTCCTCCTGCTGAAGGCCCTTCGGACGTGCATAAGGTTCATGACCCAGACCGCGGCATCGCCCTCTGCCTTGTCCAGGGCGAAAAAACAGGCGACGTAGAACGAGTATGTGAAATCCAACAGCCTTGTCGGGCCGCCATGGTGCTGGATCAGGGCCAACAGCTCGATGTCGGTTCGACCAGCCGCCTGACTGTCCACATGGAGATGTGACCTTCTTCGGAACTCATCCAGTATTCGCCGCTCGCGCTCGGCGAAGCAGCTAACTGGGCACACGTAGCGTTCCCCTTCTCGCTCAAGTGTCGTTTTGAGCCCCCATGAAGCATCCTCCTGGCCGCGGAAACACCAGAACTGGTGACCACCGGGACGTTGGCCGTGCCACGGAAACGAATTGGCCCCATGCTGCTTGGCCAGATTCCAGGAGTCTAAGCGAATGACGTGATAGCCAATCTGCCCATGATCGGGCTTAACTTCGTCCATGCCTTGGTTCTCAGCGCCCATCCCATGGCCCTCCTTGCATTGGCATCGTCGAGGTCCCAGATCTCCACTCCCTCACCCCTTCATCCCGCCCGCCTTCGTCCCTGCTTCGCCGAGGCTCTCACGACGGGGACAGGCAACGCATCTCTGGCGCGTCCTCCCGGCGGGGGAGTTCGCCAGGAAGTGGTACGCGTGCAGACAGCGGTGTACGGCTGGAAGGGGAGATGCGCAGCCAGTCCCCGTTGGTCTCCCCTACCCTTTCATGCCGCTGAGGGCGATGCCCCGGGTGAAGTAGCGCTGGCCGGCGAGGAAGAGGAGGAGGACGGGGAGGGTGATGAGGACGGTGGCGGCCATGAGGAGGTCCCAGCTTGTGGTGTACTGGGTCTGGAAGACCTGGACGCCGAGCTGGAGGGTGCGCATCGAGTCCTTGCTGGTGATGAGCAGCGGCCAGAGGAACTCGTTCCAGGCGGCGGTGAAGGTGAAGATGCCAAGGGTGGCAAGCGCCGGCTTGGAGAGCGGAAGAATGATGCGCCAGTAGATGCCCACCTCGGAGCAGCCGTCAATTCGAGCGGCGTCCTCGAGCTCGCGGGGCAGCGTCATGAAGAACTGGCGCAGCAGGAAGATGCCGAAGGCGCCCACCGCGCCCGGCAGCACGAGGCCGACGTAGTTGTTCAGCAAGCCGTGCCCGCCCGCACCGAGCCAGTCATTGCCGCCGACGAGCGGCCAGTGTTTGAGCATCACGAAGACCGGCACCATCGTCACCTGCCCGGGGATCATCATGGTGCCGAGCACGAGGATGAAGAGCAGGTTGCGCCCGCGGAAGTGCAGCCGGGCGAACGCGTAGGCGGCCATAGAGCAGAAGAGGAGGTTGCTGAGAGTGACCGCGACGGAGAAGATGATGGTGTTGAGGAAGTAGCGGCCGAAGGGGGCGGCCTCCATCGCGCGGGAGTAGTTGCTCCACATCCACTCGCTCGGGACCCAGACGGGCGGGAAGCGGAAGATCTGGGCCTCGGGCTTGAGGGAGGTGGAGAGCATCCAGAGGAACGGGAGGATCATCGTCACCGCGCCGAGAGCGAGGATCACGTGCAGGAGCGTAGGCGTGAGGACTCGGCGGGTCATACGTACTCCACTTCGCCGCCGCGGAGGAGGCGGAGGTTGATGAGAGACAGCGCGAGGATGAGGCCGAAGAGGACGAACGCCATCGCAGAGGCGTAGCCCATCTTCATGAAGCTGAAGGCGTTCTGGAAGATCTGATGGACGATGGTGGTGGTGGCGTTGTTGGGGCCGCCGTTGGTCATGACGTAGACCTGGGCGAAAACCTGTGAGGCGCCGATGGTCGAGATGACGAAGATGAAGGCGGTGGTGGGCTTGAGCAAGGGCCAGGTGATGGCGCGGAAGCGCTGCCAGGGGGAGGCGCCGTCGAGGACCGCGGCCTCGTAGAGGTGGTCGGGGATGCCCTGGAGGCCGGCGAGGTAGATCACCATGTTGTAGCCGAGGCCGCGCCAGATGGACATGGCGATGATGGCGGGCATCGCCTGGCCGGGATCGCCGAGCCAGCTCTGCGGGCTGATCCGGCCGCCGGAGAGCTTCATCAGCAGGTGGTTGAGCAAGCCGTAGCTCGGGTCGTAGATCCACATCCAGACAAGCGAGACGGCAACGAGGCTCGTCACCACGGGGAGGTAGTAGGTGGTGCGGTAGAGGGTGACTCCGCGCAGGCCGGCGTTGAGGAGCAGGGCGAGCGCGAGCGCGAGGACCATGCCGAGGGGGATGGTGCCGATGGCGTATTGCGCGGTGTTGCGGAGTGAGAGGTAGAAGACGCCGTGGGTCTGGAGGTCCTGGCCTATGCGCGAGTAGTTCCGCAGGCCGATCCAGGTGGGCGAGTGGATGATGTCATAGCGGCAGAAGGAGAGATAGAACGCGGCGATGACGGGGATAAGCACGAAGAGCAGAAAGAGCGCGAGGCCGGGGGTGAGGAAGAGGTAGGCGGTTCTTTCCTCGCGGGTCTGGACTCCACTCACACGGGGTTCCATCGGCTATCCCTGAACAGGCTCGGCGGCAAACTGGAGCGCGTGCAGCCGGGCGTAGGTGCCTCCTTGCGCTAACAGCTCCGCGTGACGGCCCATCTGCGTGATACGCCCGTCCTCCAATACCACGATGCGATCGGCCCGAAGCACGGTGGAGAGCCGGTGGGCGATGACGAAGGAGGTGCGGCCGGCCATGAGGCGGGCCATCGCCTCCTGGACCATGCGCTCCGATTCGGAGTCCTGGGCGGAGGTGGCCTCGTCGAGGATGAGGAGGCGCGGGTCTCGCAGGACCGCCCGGGCGATGGCGATGCGCTGCTTCTGACCGACGGAGAGGCGGACGCCGCGCTCGCCGACCTCGGTTTCATATCCCTTCGGGAGATCGAGGATGAAGCCATGGGCATTGGCGGCCGTGGCGGCCGCGACGATCTCTTCCTCGGTCGCGCCCTCGCGACCGAAGCCGATGTTCTCCTTGATGCTGGTGCCGAAGAGGAACGTCTCCTGGGGGACGAAGGCGATGCTGGCGCGCAGCGACGCAAGCGTGACGCTGCGCACGTCCACCCCATCCACGAGCAAACGACCGGAGACAACGTCGTAAAGGCGAGGGAGGAGGGAGACGAGGGTGGTCTTGCCGGAGCCGCTGGGGCCGACGAGGGCGATCATCTCGCCGGGCTGCACCTGTAGGTCAATGTCTCGCAGCACCAGGGGCTCGTCCTCGCGATAGCGGAAGCTGACCGAATCGAAGGTGACGCCGCCCCGGGGAGCAGCGAGCTGGACGGCGGAGCCGTCTTCCACCTCGGTCGGCTCATCGAGGAACTCGAAGACGCGGTCGGCGGCGCCCACTGCGCCGGCGATCTGATTGTAGAGGTTGACGAATGCGCTAGCGGGGCCGAAAAGCATGCCGACCACGTTGACGAAGAGGATAAGGGTGCCTGCGGTCATGTGTGTCGTGCCGTAGATGAACTGCCTCGTTCCGACCAGGATGACGACCAGCATGCCCGCCCAGGCGAGGAAGTTGGCAATGGACCAGTCGCCCGCGTTGATGACGGCCTGGTGAATGCGGGAGCTGACCAGCAGGTAGACGCGCTGCATGAAGCGGCCGAGCTCTCCCGCGGACTGGCCGAAGAGCTTCACCTCGCGCTCCCCGACGATGGTTTCCTGAAGCACCTCCTGGACGCGGCCGGTCTCCTCGCGCACGCGGCGGCCGGCGGCGCGGACCGGGCGGCCGAAGAGGCCGAGCGCCACCCCGAAGACGATCGGGACAGGCAAGCCGATGAGGGCAAGCCCCGGGTTGACCCAGAGGAGAATGACGGCGGCCGCGGCGGCGGTCAGCAGATTGGTGGTGGTCTCGACAAGGATGGATGCGTAGAGGATCTGCAGGGCCTCGACATCGTTCTGGAGGATTGACATGATGCCGCCGGTCTTGCGCTGGTCGAAGAAGGGCAGTGCGAGACGGTGCAGATGCCGCAGCAGGTCGCGGCGGAGGTCGGCGGCGGCACTCTCGCCGGCGCGGGCGAACAGATAGCCGCGCACGAGCGAGAAGATGCTCCAGGCGAGGGTGGCACCGAGGCCGCAGAGAGTGATGAGGTAGAGCGCGGCGAGGCGTTGTTCCGGTGTTTTGCTGCCGGGCCACATCACATCGTCAACCAGGTACTTGGTGGTGATGGGAAAGACGAAACCGGAGATCGTAACGATCAGGGCGCACAAGAGCGCGGCCAACTGTGTGGGCCAATAGGGCGCGAGGTAGCGAAGGGCGCGACCCAGTGTCCTCACTTGCTTTCCACTCTCTCCGCCAGCAGTTCATCTAGCTCCCGTGAGTAGTCACGCAGCGCTTGCTCCGGCGTCTTGGTCCCATAGATGGCGGCGGAGATGGCGGACTGAAGGCCGGTTCGGATCTCGAACCACTCGGGGATGGCGGGGAGCGAGCGGCCGTAGCGATCCATGAGAGATACGAACTGCTGGAGCTGGGGGTTTCGCTTCATGAAGTCGGCCGTCGCGACTGCCGATCGCCGGGGCGGGATGAAGAAGAGGGTGGAGTTGTAGGCGGCGAGGTTGTGCGGCTCCATGAGGAAGGTCATCAGCTCCCAGGCGAGGTCTTTGTGTTTGCTCTGGGGGGACATGGCGAGCCAGTCGGTGTAGACGGAGACTACGCGTTGTTTGCGCCGCGGCGTGGGCGCGATGCCGACATTGGGGAGCAGTTCGGGGGCGTACTTGCGCACGTTGTAGATGCCGAACTGGTTCATGAACTCCATCGCCGCGCGCTGAGAGGCAAAGACGGGGATCTGGCCGCCGGCGACGGGCATGCCCGCGGTGGGGCAGACCTCGTACTCGCGATAGAGGTCAACGTAGAACTGAAGGGCCTCGACCGCCTCGGGGCTGTCGAGGGTGGAGCGGGTGCCGTCCTCGCTGAAGACCTGGCCGCCGTTCTCCCAGAGGAACTCGACGAAGACCTGCCAGGAGACAGGCAGGTTCATGCCTGCCATCTCGAAGACGGAGCCGTGCTTGACCGTCATGCGCTGCGCCGCGTCGGCGAGTTCTTCCCAGGTGTCGGGCGGATGATCGAAGCCGGCCTTCGTCATCAGGTCCTTGCGGTAGATGAGCACGCGGGGCGCGGAGAGGTAGGGCAGCCCATAGACCTTGCCCTGGTAGACACAGGTGCTCCAGGAAGCCGGATAGTAATCGCTCGCTTGTCCCCACTTCGCGACGTAGTCGTCGAGCGGCTGGGCCATGCCGCGGTAGGCGAGGCCGCCGACGTACTCGGCGCCGACCTGGAAGACGTCGGGGGCAACGCCGCCGGCGAAGCTGATGGTGAGCTTCTCATCGAGGTGGGCCCAGGCGATGTACTGGGTGTTGACTTTGACGCCGGGGTGAGCGGCCTCGAAGCGTGGGACGAGCTGCTCGTCTATGAGCTTGCGGGTGTCGGGGTTGAAGTCGGCAATCCAGAGCTCGAGCTCGGTGGCGCGTTGGGGTTTGGCGCAGCCGGGGAGGAAGAGGGCCCCCCACAAAACCGCGCAGACCAGGCAGACGGCAGGCAATCGGTAGGGTGGCCTCGTCACGCTCCTCGCCATCTCGCCTTCCCCATGCTACCGACGCCAGAACCAGTATCTGGCGATTGCCTGCAGTATGAACGCGGTCACGATCGCGATCACCGCCCATTTGTAGAAGGCCGCACTCATGAGGCCATTCCTGTTACAGCGCGCGCCATCGCAGGATGAACAGCGCGACAAGGGAGAGCGTCACGACCACATGCCACTGCTCTCTGTTGCGCAGCGCCCGCGCCAGCTCCCACCGGCGGCCTTGGGTTTCCGTTCTCCGGCCCGGCAGTGGCAGGAGAATCGGGACCGCGCGGGCGTAGCGCTGGTGGGCGTCGCCATAGGCGGCGCGAAGGTGGCGCTCTTCGCCGAGCATCTGTACGGTGTACAGCAACAGGAAGAGAGGTAGGATGATGGCCCAACCCCAGATGACGTTCATCATGACGACGAAGCCCAGCGCGGCGATGAGGCTGCCCAGGTAGAGGGGATGACGGAGGAAGCGATAGGGGCCGTCGGTGCAGAGGGGGCCGCCCTTATCGAGGAAGCCGGCCGCCCAGGCGCGAACGGCGATGCCGGCGAGCACCAGCACTGCGCCCGCGGCGAGCGAGCCGGCGCTGGGCCTGGCGACCAGGAGGCCGACAAGTGCGAGGGGCAGGTGAGCGTCAATGCGCCGCAGCTTGCGTGGCACCGCCGGCATCTCCCACCCCGCTATCCCGGGCGCCAGAACACACCGAAGGTTTCGATACGCCACTTGAGCAGGGCGAGCATGAGCAGGAGGCCGCCGGCGACGCGGAGCTCGTGGTTGCGCAGCACCGAGTCCCAGGACCAGTGCTCCGTCGAGAGCCGCCGGCGGGGCGGCAGCGGCAGCCACCGCCTGACCGTCTGGCAGTACTGCTCGTAGTCTGCGCCGAACAGCCCAGATAGGTGGCGCTCCTCGCCGAGCACCCGCGCCTGAGCGTAGAAGCAGTAGACCACGACATAGGGCAGGATGAGGTACCACCTCCAGGTCAGGAGTGCCAGGCCGAGCCCGACGAAGAAGCGGCCCAGGTACATCGGATTGCGCAGCCACGCGTACGGCCCGGACTTGATGACCTGCACGTTCTTGCGGAGGTGGGCGGTGGCCCAAAGCTGGAGGGACTCGCCGGCGAGAGCAACGGCGACGCCGGGCCACATGGGATCGCGGTCCACAAGGAGGAAGAGGACAGCGACGACCGGGAGGGCGAGCAGGAAGCGCAGCCGCGTGCCCAGCGATTGGAGGCAGACAACCGCGCGAGAGGAGAGCCAGCCGTGGCGGGCAGAGGGATGGATGTCTGTCTCGCTCATCGCAGGCGATCATAACGACGGCAGAGAGGCCTGTCAATCGCGTAGGCTTGCTTACAAGTGATCGCTTGTACAGCGCGCAGGAACAGGAGTCGTGACCCCGGTGCAGAAGCCGAGAGCTGAGACGCAACCTTCGAGATAGGATGGAGGAGAGACCGTGAGAGGCGCGAAGCAACTGCCGGTGCGAGGATACCTGATCCATCTGACCCACTACGACCCGACTTGGTGGAAGCGAAAGCCGCGGGAGAAGCCGTTCGAGCTCGACGTTGCGCTGGAGATCGTGGATGCGCTGGCGGCTGAGGGCTTCAACCTACTGGTGATAGACTGCTTCGACGCGGTGAAATACAAGCCGCACCCGGAGCTGGCGAAGCGCTATACGGTGCCGATGAAGCAGCTCCAGACGCTGGTGGCGGCGGCGCGCAAGCGGGGCCTGGGGATCGTGCCGAAGCTCAACTTCTCGCGGAGCGGGTACCACCACCACAACACGTGGATGCTGGCGCCGGGCGAGCACTGGTACGATCACTTCGATGACGCTGCCTACTGGAAGAAAGCGTTCGAGCTGATAGACGAGCTGATCGGGGTGTGCAAGCCGGAGCGCTTCTTCCACATCGGCATGGACGAGGACCACGACCGGTCGTACACGCAGTACGCAGACGCGATCAATACCCTTCACGCGGGGCTGAAGAAGCGGAAGCTGCGGACGGTCATCTGGAACGATACTCCGATCCAGTACGCGCCCGGGATGATTCATTCGGACAAGTCGCTGGCGGCGGAGAAGCTGATTCCGAAGGACATCGTGCAGGTTGTCTGGCGCTACGATGGGGTGCCGGAGGAGTCGCTGCGGCGGGTCGCCAAGGAGGGATTCGAGCTGTGGGGCGCGCCGGGCCGAACGCCCTCGCGAGCGGCTGCGTTCCGAGATGCGGTGGCGCGCGTGGGCGGCAAGGGTCTGCTCATGACGATGTGGATCCCGTGCCGGAAGCCGAACCGGCGCAGGATACTGGAGGCGATCCACGCGGTTGGGCCGGTGTACCGCGGCAATGCGTAGGGGCCACGATCAGCGGAAGGGCCCGCGGCTTGCGACGGCTGCGGAACGGGACGAGCTGGGCGACCTGATGGCGGTCTGCTTCGGGGGGGCGGTCAGGCCGCGGCCCCGTCGGCACCGATGGCGGCCCGAGCTACGCGGGGCATGGGTGATCGCCCGCGGTGGCAAGCCCGTGTCGCACATCAAGCTAGTCTACAACCGCCTGCTGATATGCGGCTGTCGCGTCAAGGTCGCCAGCATCGGAGGGGTCTGCACCCATCCGGATTTCCGCGGGAAGGGAATCGCCACCGTTTTGCTCGACCACTGCATCGAGGAGGCGACGGGCGGGGGCGCGACGCTGATGATCATCTCGGGCGGCCGCGGGCTGTATCGCCGGGCGCAGGCGGTGGAGGCGGGGGCGACGCTTCGGGCGGACATCGTTCCTGAGTGCTTGCGACGCCCGTCGGGCGGGTGCTCGGCCCGGCCCGCCACCCCCGACGACTGGCCGGCGTTTGCACGCCTCTACCAGCAGGAGGCGGTTCGCTTCGCGCGCTCGGCGGAGTTCTTCGCGAGGGCGCTGGCGCATCGGCACCACATGGGCGCGTGGATGGTCCAGTCGGCGGAGGGAGCGCAGGCATATCTCCTGCTGGCGCGCGACTGGGGCGCAGGACATGGCGCGCCCAGGCGGCTGGTAGGCGAGTATGCCGGTTCGCGCGGGGCGCTGGTCGAGGCGCTGCCTTCCGTGCTGGAGCAGACCGGCCTTCAGCAGATCGGCCTGGACATCCCGGCGCACGACCGCGAGCTAGCCTATCTGCTGGCGAGAGAGGGCATCGAGCTGGGACGCGCGACGATCAAGGACCACACGATCAGGCTGCTCAATCTGCCGGTCTTCATGCGGCGACTCCGGCCGTACATCGCGGCGCGGCTGCCGCGGCGCGAGGCGCGGGAGCTTACCTTCGAGCAGGGCGATGGCTGCGTCTTTGGCTTCGAGTCGGAGACGCAGTCGTTCGACCTCGGGCGGTCGGCCGCGCTGATGCTGGGCGGGCCGAAGGCGCCGCGCTTGAGGGGGGAACTGGGGCGGGTGCTGGGATCGCTGCTGCCGGTCCCGCTGCCGCTGCCTGGGCTGAACTACGTGTGAGCCGAGGGTGGACGTTGGGGAAATGGGACCGGAGCGCCCGAAGGCGCTCCGGTCCTGTCCCGTCTGAGTTGGGCACCGGGACTAGCGCTATTCGGGGGCAGCGCCGCCAGTCTAGTACAGCGTCGGGATGTCGGGATAGGCGACAGGGAACGGCGTGCCATCGGACGTGCGGCAGGTCGAGTTGGGCTCGGTGGGAGCGAGGCCGCTGTACTCGGCGTCCTTGACCTTGTTGATCAGGCCCTGGGAGGAGATCCAGGTGGCATGGCCGTCAATGAAACCAAGGTTGACGCCGCCGAGATGGCGGGTATAGGGCTTGCGCAACTCCGGGTTGCTGTAGAAGCTGCCGTTGTTCGGCGCCATGTTGTAGAGCCCGCAGTCGGCGGCCGAGCTTGCGCACATCTCCCAATCGGCGTAGCCGCCCGCACAAGAATTGGCGCACTGCATCATGCAGATGTCCGGGAAGGCGGCGGCGCCCAGGGCTGCCTTGGGCGCGCCCGGAGGCCCCGTCTCAACGACGATGACGTAGTTCGCGGCATCTTGCACCGAGGCCAGCTTCATGTCAGGGTGCCAGCCGACGTCTATGGACTGGACGAACGCCTTGCTCTCCGAGGCACCAGAGCCAGCATACCCCATGGCGTACTTGTGCTGACCGAAGGAGTCCGTTATGGTGCCGCCCCATCCCGGCGGGAAGGTGTACTGGCAAATCTCGAGGTCGTAGTCGGCGACGGCGCCAAAAGCGCCGTCATAGGACTTGATGTGCGAGAACCAGTCGGGCCCGGGAATGATGCAGCGGGCGCCTCCGACGATCTTGGCGCTGGGGCAGTTCCATACGTCCCGGTTCTTGACGTACTCGTCGAGGATCACGGGGTAACGGAGATAGGGGTTAGCGTTCTCAACACACCAATTGTCAGAGGGATACTCATCCTCACCCTGGCCGGGGACGGTCATGAAGTAGTCGAGCACCTCCTGCCGATGCTCGGTGGGGGCGAGGGTGTCGCTGTTGTCAGCAAGGTACATCTGAATAGCGAGGGCGATGTTCTTGACATTGGAAAGACAGACCGCCTTGCGGGCCGATTCGCGCGCCCGCGCGAACACCGGGAACACCATTGCCGCGAGAATCCCGATGATCGCGATTACGACCAACAGCTCGATAAGAGTGAAACCTCTACGCCTTGTACTCACCATAGGACAGCTTCCTCCTTCGGTCTGGAGCCGGCGGAGCGTCCGCCACGGCGGACGCTCCGGTGTCGTTCAGTCAGACTTGAGTGGGCAGCCTAGTACAGGAACGCCATGCCGACTGGCGGTTCGCCGCACGCCTCGGTGTAGAGAGCCTGGCTGGCGGCTGGGCAGTACTCAGAGACACCAGTCAACTCCTTGTCGGCATACTTGGCGAGCAATCTCTCGGAGTTGAACCAGCTGGCATGTCCATCCATGAACCCTACGTTGACACCACCCAGGTGCCGGGTACTGTCCTTCCTCGCCTCCCGATCGTAGCCCTGAGCCGACCACCAGGCGTTTATGGCGTGCATCGAGGAACACTCGGGGCAGTCCGAGCCATCCGGGCAGGAGGTTATCCCGGCTGCTGCGCCACCCCAATCCCACGCAAAGGGAGCAACACCGCCGCACTCCGCGCAGCAGATGTCGGGAAAGGCCAGGACGCCAATGCTGCCGGAGTCCTGATCGACGCCGCCATCACCGCACACGACGAAGTTCACCGGATCCTGGACCGCGGCTAGTTTGAGTCCGGGGTGATCCGTGTTGGTGGTCATAACAGTCTGCACGAACGCCTTATCGGCCGGGTTGCCCCCCTGATCGGCCGCGGGAACGGCTACCCGCTCCTGCGCGCAGGAATCTGTGATCTCGCCGCCCCAGCCCTTGGGCCAGGCCTTGGTGCAGGGGCCGTAGCCCAGTGCGTCTCCCCACTCTCCCTCATGGGTGCTGAAGTACATGAAGAAGTCCTGCACGGGGACGATGAAACTGGCACCCGAGTACGCCTTCGCGCTCGGGCAGCTCCACACATCGCGGTTCTTGACGTACTCGTCCAGAATCACCGGGATCCTCAGGTAGGGATTCGCCGAGAAGGCTCTGCCCGCCGCCGGGTCCCATCCTTCCCAGTCAATCGGACCGCAGGTTCCGCCGCCTGGTCCGGCGCGAAAGTACTCAACTACCTCCGGCATAAAGTTGTCAGGAGGCATTGTGTCGCCGTTGTCCGCCAGGTACATGTTGACCGCCAGCGAGATGTTCTTCACATTGGAGAGACACACCGCCTTGCGGGCCGATTCACGCGCCCGCGCGAACACCGGGAACACCATTGCGGCGAGAATCCCGATGATCGCGATCACCACCAACAACTCGATAAGAGTGAATCCTCTTCGCCTCGCATTCATCATTGGACAGATTCTCCTCCGTGCCATAGACTGGCGTGAGATCGGTTGTCGCGTCTTGCTCCTGAGAGTTCCCACGACAGGCCGAGCTGTGCCGGCGAGCCAGCGGCTCACCTCCTTTCCAGGGCCGCGTTCGGCCCGACTCGCTTGCGGATCGCTCTCACCCCGAGAGCGGCTCGCCTGGGGGATGAATCGTTGGACACTGGTTGACGGCTGGGCAGACGACAGCGACGGGAACGGAAGACCGGTAGTGAAGAAGACGCGCAGACAGAGGAGAGGCGACGTCCTGGACGCCGCCACCGCAGTGGGCACGGCGCTCTTCGTCTTATGACAGCCGGCCGTGGCCTCACGTTCATGGAGACTACTCCCAGCCGCGTTGCGCTATTGACGGTGTTCGCCGGGTGTGCCCGCTTACCTCCAGCCAAGCCTGCTGTCAAGGTGTCTCGTGTCGCTGTATAATCGTCTGGTCGGAGCTAGAGGCACGAGCGGCTGCGAAGGGGCGAGGGGCACACCTCCAGAAGAGATCGGCCGTCCGGCGAGCGAAGGCGGAAAGGCGCATCGCGTGCGGAGCATGGAACGGGGAAGCGGCTCGGGAAGCGGCGCCGACGAAGCGGGGTTCACGCAGCCGGCGCGCGGCGGCATCAGGCTGCGCGCCATCCTGCTCATCATCGCGCTGGTTCCCGCCAGCGTCTTCCTCATGGTGTGGGGCGACTGGGTGGCGGGCGGCGGCAGCGGGGTGGATTCGCTCGTCACGGCGGCGGTGGCGGGCCTGTGTCTGCTCACCGCCGCCAATGCCGCGCTGAGGCGGTGGCGGCCGCGGTGGACCTTCACGCCGGGTGAGATCATCGCCGTCTACATGACGCTGGTGATCAGCGTGGGGATGACCGGCAGCGTCTGGGACTGGGGCGGGTCCGTTGCCACCGTCATCACCTGGCCGATCTGGAATGCCGGCCCCGAGAACCAGTGGGAGCACCTGATCTGGCCGAACATCCCGAGCTGGCTGACGGTGATGAACCGCGAGGCGCTGGCCGGGTTCTTCCTGGGGGACAGCAGCCCGTACAACCGCCAGGTCATGCTCGCCTGGGCGCAGCCGGCCCTCTGGTGGACGGCGTGGGCGGCCGCGCTGCTGTGGGTCTCCCTCTGCCTCAACGTGATCGTCAGGCGGCGGTGGTCCGATGAGGAGCAGTTGCCGTTCCCGATGACGATCCTGCCACTGCAGGTGGCGGAGCCGGAAAGCAAGCTCTTCACCAACTCGCTGTGGTGGATCGGGGTGGGGATCTCGGGCGGCCTGGCTGCGCTCAACATCGTGGCGCGGCTCGTCCCGGCATTTCCGGGCGTGGCGCTGAGCTATGACCTGGGGCCGTTCATCACCAACAACCGGCCCTGGGATGCGCTCCGGACTCCGACGCTGGACTGGGAGCCGTGGCACGTGGGCCTGGCCTACCTGATGCCGGTGGACCTGGCGTTCTCGATGATCGTGTTCAATATCGCCTGGCGGGCCGAGTACGTCATCTCCCGCGCGCTCGGATGGACGATCAATGCCTGGGACGGTTTTCCCTATGGCGACCAGCAGAGCATCGGCGGCTACCTTGCGCTGATGGTGTCGGTGGTCTGGCTCGACCGCCGGTACATCATCGAGGTCTTTCGGAAGGCTTTCTGGCTTCGCTCCCGCGCCGATGACCGCGGGGAAGCCTTCAGCTATCACACGGCCGTGTTCGGCGCGCTGGGCGGCCTCGCGTTCCTGTGGTATTTCCTCGCTCGCGCCGGGATGACGGCGCTGGTGACCGGCATGTTCCTGACGCTCTACTTCGCGATGGCGATGGCGATGAGCCGGATGCGGGCGCACCTGGGGCCGCCCAATCACGAGATGTATGGGGCGATGCCGGAGTTCGCCCTGACCCAGTTCCCGGGCACGCGGGCGATGGGGTCGCGGGGGCTGGGGTTCCTGGCGATGCTTCGCCCGTACATGGGAGAGCAGCGCCCGAATCCGACGCCCGCCCAGCTCGAGGGACTGCGGATGGCGGAGAGGCTGTCGGTCAGCCAGAAGAGACTCGCCGCGATCATGATGGCGGTGGTGCCGCTGACGATGATCTGCTACTTCTGGGCGAGCATGCACATCGGGTACGAGCTCGGGCTGGGCACATCGAAAGCGAGCCGGTCGCTCATCTTCGTGCCGCGGGAGGCTTCGGACAAACTGGACGCGTGGCTGCGCACGCCGGGCGGTCCGAACTGGGATGGAGTGGAGGCGATCGGGGCAGGATTCGGCATCAGCATGGCGCTGATGGCGCTGAAGCTCCACTTCCCATCGTGGCCGCTGCACCCGGTGGCTTTCCCGCTGGCGTTCTGCTATCCCATTGATGCGATGCTACCTGCAATCATCGCCGCCTGGGGGATCAAGACGATTCTGCTTCACTATGGCGGGTTGCGGGCACACCGGCGGGCGATGCCGTTCTTCCTGGGGCTGCTGGCGGGAAGCGCGACCATGTCGCTGATCCAGTCCATCGTCTTCCGCGTGTTCGGCATCTACGGGTGACCGGGGCACGAACACGCGATCAGGGGTCGGCATGGGGGCCGACCCCTGGTTAGCCCAAACTGCGTTGCGCTTGCTGAGTTACATTCCGTCCCAGTCGCCTGCGATAGGCAGCCAGGTGCACGGAGCTGGGCCGAAGCGGAACTTGAGGTCGGAGGTGGCGGAGGCGGCGTTGTTGTTGATCAGCCGGAAGGTACCGGTCACCGCATCGTAGAGGCCCACCGTGTCGTCGCCATCGCCATCCCAGTCACCCGCAATGGGCAGCCAGTTGCAGGGGGCCGGTCCGAAGCGGAAGCTGAGGTCAGCCGGCCCGGCGCTGTTGGTGTTGCGCAGGTGGAAGTAGCCGGTGGTAGGGCTGTAGAGACCGACGGTGACAACGCCGTCTCCGTCCCAGTCACCTGCGATAGGTAGCCAGTTGCTGGAGGTGGAGCTGAAGACGAACTTCAGGTCGGCAACAGAGTGGGTGGCGTTGCCGTTGATCAGCCGGAAGGTGCCGGTAGCCGCATCGTAGAGGCCCACTGTCTCAACACCATCGCCATCCCAGTCTCCGGCGATTGCCTTCCAGCTGCAAGGCGCGGGCCCGAAGCGGAACTTGAGATCGGAAACGGAGGCGGTGGCGTTGCTGTTGATCAGCCGGAAGGTGCCGGCTGCCGGGTCGTAGAGGCCGATGGTGCTGACCTCGTCGTAGTCCCAGTCGCCGGTGATGGGCTTCCAGCTGGTGGGGGCTGGCCCGAAGCGGAACTTGAGATCGGAAACGGAGGCGGTGGCGTTGCTGTTGATCAGCCGGAAGGTGCCGGTGGTGGCGTCATATAGGCCCACCGTGGTTTGGCCGATCTGGACGTGGACGAATACATCCCATAAGCCGTTGGTGTCGTCTGGGACGAGGTTGCTGGCCCAGGAGTCAAAGGCCACGCAACTGCCGTCCGCGCTGATCGAGGGCCAGTGGCTGCGGTCGTTCGCTTCCGCGCCGGCAGAGCTGACGCTCACGCGCTTCGTGGTCCCGGCCTCCCGGTCCCGCAGGAAGATGTCCCACGCTCCATTGGTGTCGCCTTCCACCAGGTTCCAGGCACCGGACTCGAAGGCCACAGACCGGCCGTCCGCGCTGATGGCGCGGTACTGGCTCCAGTTGTTCCCCTCCATGCCAGCAGAGCTGACGCTGACGCGTTCCGTGTCGCCAGTGAGCCGATCCCGCATGAAGACGTCCCATGTTCCGTTGTTGTCGGCCTCCACGAGATTGGTGGCGCGGGAGTCGAAGGCCACATACCTGCCGTCCAGGCTGACGGAGGGGTAGCAGGGGCTGCAGTCGTTCCCCTCCACCTCGACAGAGTTGGCGCTCACGCGCTCGATGGTGCCGGACAGCCTGTCGTGCACGAAGACGTCCGCCACGCCGTTGGTGTCACCCTCCACCAGGTTGGCGGAATGGGAGTAGAAGCCCACGCACCCCCCGTCCGCGCTGACGGAGGGCCACCCACTGCAGCCCTGTGCCTGTGCGCCAGCGGAAGTGACGCTGACGCGCTCGGTCCCGCCGGTCTGACGGTCGTGCACGAAGACGTCCGGCGACCCGTTGGTGTCGGATTCGACCAGGTTGCTGGCACAGGAGGGGAAGGCAACATACCTGCCGTCCGCGCTGATGGAGGGGTCGTAGCTGTTGCCGTTCCCTTCCGTCCCAGCCGAGCTGATGCTGACGCGGTCGGTTTCGCCGGTCAGGCGGTCATGCACGAACACATCCCACACCCCGTTGGTGTCGCCCTCCACGAGGTCGGCGGCATCTGACTGGAAGGCGATGTATCTGCCATCCGCGCTGATTGACGGGCACGCGCTATCGGCGTCTCCTTGCGCCCCGGCAGAGCTGACGCTGACGACTTCGGTGGTGCCAAGCATGCGATCGCGAACGAAGATGTCGCGGCAACCGTTAGCATCCCCTGGCACGAGGTTGTTGGCCTCGGACCGGAATGCCACATACCTGCCGTCCACGCTGACGGCGGGGTCGTCGCTGCTGCCGTTCCCTTCGATCCCAGCAGAGCTGACGCTGACGCGCTCGGTGACGTCGGCAGCAGAGGGGATCGCAGCAACTAGCGCACAACAGAGCAGGCAAAGCAGTAGCAGATACCGTCTCATATCACACTCCCTCCTCGCCCCGTGGGGCGCCTGATTGGGTCTGTCGCGTGACAGGTACGGATGCAGGGCGCTGCGGTTGTCGTCCGCTCCCGCAGCGCCCTGCCAGGGCTGACCTGGACCGCGCTACTTCACGGTGATGTGATAGGTCACGCCGAGGGAGGCCCCCGTGCAAGAGGTCCCCCCAAAGGTGAGTACGTGCTCGCCCTTCTTCAGCGGCGACAGCATCAGCCAGTAGCCGTCGGCCACGCTGATGGGGAACACGCCATCGCCCTCTCCGACATAGTCGCTCACGATGCTGTACTCAGGGTACTGGCATGTGAAGGGGTGCGACGAATTGACCCGATACTTGAACGGCTCTTGCAAGGGCTGGCCGTCCAGGGTGGCATGGAGGTCGCCTGCGCCGCTCATCACAACGTCGAGACAGGAGTAGAACATCTGGATCAGGTCATCGCCTCCCCACCCTTCTGCGCACTTACCCTCCTCATCCAGACAGATGTCAGCAATCCAGAAGTCAGCGTTCAACATGGGGAAGAACAGCGCTTTGTCAGGACGGACAGTCACCTGGCGCTCAACGCTAGCCTGCCCCTCGTAATTCCACAGACCTACCAGGAAGAACACCGGCCCAGGCGACTGGCCGATGGCGGCCTTCTCGCCGGTCAGGTCGAGCAGCGGGTTGTCATCAGCCGGAATGGAGAAGACCCACTGCCACCACCGGTCCCCCCACTCCGCATACGTCAGTCCCCCAACCTTGGCGTTCAGGGGGATCACCCCTGGGTTGGGGTTGGCTGAGCCGGCCGCCAACGCCGGCGCGCTCAGCGCCGCCAGCAACACCGAGCAGCAGAGTACGAACCACAGATACCGCTTCACAGCATCTTCCCTCCTCGCCCCTATCGGGCGTGTGATCCTGTGTGTCGCCTCACAGGTATGGCCCAGCGCGCCGTCCCTTGCGCTCCGCGTTGCCTCCCCTGATGCGGAGTCGGCCGGCCCGAACGCGCACGAACCCGACCACGTGCAATCATGGTCGGGTTCGCTATTGGCTCCACGCAGGCTACGTCCGCATGAGGCGGACTGAGCGACCAGGGCTGGTTTCCATTGGTGGGAATAGGCGACAGCTGGTGCCGCGACTCGCCTGCGCTTCCTCGCCTCCACGCCGGTTCGCTATTGGTTTCCCCCAAAGACCGGGGTCAGCGACCGTGGCTGACTCAGAGAGGTGCGCTCCGTACGGTGCTGCGCAGGCAGCACGTCTCTGCCTGAGGCTATCAGGCTAGGTGGAATAGCGATCGGCGTCAAGGGCGAGAGCAGGGAACGTTGCTGCCAATTGTGCGGTATCTGCCCAGGGGTGCTCGATGGGGCGCGGGGCCTCCCCCGCCCTGCCCAAATGCTCATCCGCCCGCCAGGGCGCCACTGGGACGCAGAACGTGGCATTCCCGGCACTCGCTGAGACTCGTGTTCTGGGAGGCGCCGAGGATGGGTGGGGATGCTGAGCTGGGGTTGGACTGTGTGGGGCTACCGGTGATCGCCACCGTGGCGCGGCCGCTCTGCCACACTGGACGCATCCGCGACGAGACCCCGCGGCCAGTGACCCCCAGCCGAGGGGGTAGCCGGAGTCGGGGGGTGCCCTCAGGCCGGCTGCACGGGCGGCTGACAGGGGCATGTGGGCCTGGGACAATGCTGACCGAGCCGCGCTCTACGGGGCGCAACGCCATGAGTGCCAGTCACACAGTTCCGCCGCGGCACGGAGTACCGCGCGGTGAGCTCGTTTCAACGCGGGCTTGGGCCCGCTGCGGTATTCCCCCCTCTACCGCGGCGGGCCTTCCTGTTTGGTGGTAGCCGGGCGCCATGACGGCGGCACTAGGGAAGCGCAGGTTAGATCAACCCAAACGCCCTCGCGATGTAGACGGCCATTTGGTCGCGGGTGACGGGCCAGAGGGGCTGGTAGGTGCCGTCCGGGTAGCCCTGGACCACGCCGTGCCCGACGCAATACTCGATGTGCTTGTAGGACCAGAAGTCGGCGGGCACATCAGGGAAGGTGGCGGGTGGCACGGGATCTGGGATGGCGGCATCGCCACCTGGCGCGACCATGGCGCGGGCGACGAATGCCGCCATTTGGCCGCGATCTACCGGCAGGTCGGGCTGGTAGGTGCCGTCCTCGTACCCCTCCACCACGTTCTGGGAGACGGTGTACTCGATCTGCTTGTAGGCCCAGTGGGCGGGCGGTACGTCGGAGAAGCTGGGCGGCGGCTCCGGGTCCGGGATGGCGGCGTCACCGGAAGGTGACACGAGCGCTCGGGCGACATACACGGCCATCTGGTCCCGGGTGACCTCGCCGGATGGGCGGTAGTAGCCGTCGTCGTAGCCGGCAACCACCTTGGCCGCGACGCAGGCCATGATCTCGTCGTAGGCCCAGTGATCAGGTGGCACATCGGGAAAGCCGCCGGCCTCGGAGGCGCCCCGGTCGGCCGCCGCGCCCCAGGGCACCGCGATGCCCCAGAAGTCGAGGCCGCCGTTGGCGGCGATCGCCATACCTGAGTCAATGCAAGGCGAACCGGGCTGGAGCTTGTAGCCCGCGCAGGTGTCGCGCCCGACGCCGGCGCTGCCGGGAGAGACGAGCATGGGGTCTGAGGTGAGCTTGTGCGGGTCGTCGGGCTCGCCCGCCGGATGGTTGCCGTAGAAGACGTTGTAGTCGAAGACGTTGTTGGTGCTGGACTCGTAGGTGTAGTCGCCAGAGCCCAGATTGTAGAAGATGTTGTTGTAGAAGCGGGTGCCATCCGGATAGCCGGACCAGCACTGGAACCTGATCGGCTGAGTGGCGAGCCCGGGGCCGATGTAGATGGTGTTGTTGTAGACGTGGGTGTTGGTGGTGGGGCCGGCGACGCGGATGGCGCTGGCACCGTCGTTCTGGCTGATGTTGTAGCGCACGATGGTGCCGTCGTTGAAGCCGTTGGGGGTGTCGGACTCGCATCCGTCGGCGCAGATGAGGCAGAACCCGCCCTCGTTGTCGTGGCTGTAGTTGTACTGGATGGTGGTGTTGTGAGAGTACCAGTCGCTGTCGAAGCCGTTGCCGTCATTGGTGGTTCTGGTAAGGTAGGCCTCGTTGTACTGAACGACGGAATCATCGCAGGCCCAGTCCCAGATGGCGACACAGTAGCGGCCGGAGCGCATGTTGCAGTTGCTGGCGACATTGTGCTCGATGAGGGGGCCCGTGCACATGCAGGGGACGATGCCGTCGCCGCCGATGTCGTCCACTACGTTGTTGCGGATGACGACGTTGGTGCTGCCGACCCAATGGCCGCCTGCGGTATCGGGCAGGCTCCGGTCCCACCAGTAGGAGGCGAGCCATATGCCGGAGCGGTCCACCGAGCGGACGGTGTTGCCCTCGATGAGGACGTCGTTCCACTTCGTCTCTATGTTGAGCCCGCGGATATCGAAGATGATCCCTCCATTGGCTTTGTACGAGTCCTCCTGGCGGCCGTTGACATCGTGCACGTCGAGGCGGCGAAGATGGATGTGGCTAAGGGTGCCCGCGTCCTCGGCCGAGATCCAGGCGCCGAAGCGCTCGCGGAGATTGCCGGCATCATAGTTTGTCAGCTCGATGTCGCTGACTTCCCAGTACTGTTGGTTGAACAGGCGCAGGGGCGCAGTGACCTGGCCCTGCCCGTCCACCGACGGCTTCGGCCCATCGCCGTACATCCCAATCACGATAGGGTCGCCGCTCTGCCCGGAGCCATACGGGTCGAGCTGCCCCACCCAGGCCGACCCCGCCTTCAGCAGCAACCGGTCGCCCGCCGCGAAGACGACGCTGTTGGCCTTGCCCAGCGTCCCCCACGGAGAGGCGGGCGAAGTGCCTGAGGCGCCGTCGGTGCCCGCGACTGAATCCACGTAGTAGGTCGTGTTGCCGGCCGAAACGAGGAGGTCTGGCCCGACCACGGACACATCGTCAACATACAGGTAGCCCGGCCCGTCTCCCTTCCAGACGAAGACGCGCATGAGATCAATGGTCGCGGGCGTGGTGAACTCGAGTTCCTTGTACTCATAGCCGGCAGCGGCGAACTCGACGGCCGGGGCATAGCGCACACCGTGGATGTCGTAGCACTCCACACCGACCCAGCCGACCTCGCCGGGGGCGCTCACTTTGCCCCAGGCGCCGAGCCGATAGGTCGTGTTCGGTCTGGGCTTGCTCACGGTCTGGGCGCGGCCGCCGCCCTCCGGCCCGACTCGCATTGCCCAGGAGCCAGAGTGAGCTTGTTCCTGGACCGCGCTCGCCGAGGGGTAGGGATCGGGCGTGCCCCAGTAGGCGTATGCGCCCCAGGCGTCGTTGCCCTGCTCGAAGCCAGGATTCACAAGCAGGTTGGCGGACCAGGCGTGGCCGATGTCGCTTGTGGTCGAGATTGCGAACAGCGCTGCCATCACGACCATAGCCGACCGTACAGCCGATCTCGCGTTCACGATGACACCCCCCGACTGCGGTAGTTGGGACGGGATTCAGCGTCTGGGCGGCGGGTCCTGCATGAGTTACCCAACAGCACAGGAAATGCTCCAACTGTGGCCAAGAAACCAGCACGCGTGTACAACGCGCGGAAGGAGGGCTGTATGTCGGCGGTGCTGGGGAAGCGACGGCTCGGGCGGACCGGGCTTGAGGTGACGGTGTTTGGGTTTGGGTGCATCAAGTTCCCGAACATATCGGCGCAGCAAGCAGCGGCGGCGCTGGATCACGCGATTGACCTCGGCGTGAGCTTCATTGATACCGCCCGCGGCTATGGTGACAGCGAGATGAAGATCGGGCCGGTGCTGAAGCGCCGACGGCATGAGGTGTACATCGCGACCAAGACACCGACGCGCGATGCGAAGGGGGCGATGAAGGACCTGGAGACGAGTCTCAAGAACCTGCAGACCGATTACCTCGATCTGTGGCAGGCGCACTGGGTGTGCTACGAGAGTGTCTACGAGCAAGTGGTCGGGAAGGGCGGGGCGCTGGAGGCGCTTCGGAAGGCGAAGGAGCAGGGGAAGGTCAGGCACATCGGGATCACGATGCACCGGGACCACAAGGCGGTGAGGCGGGCGATCACGGACGGAATCTGGGAGACGATCATGCTGGCGTGGAACCCGCTCGACGAGGAGGGGATGGGCGGGGAGATGATCCCGCTGGCGGCGGAGCACGACATGGGCGTGATCATCATGAAGCCGCTGTCGGGAGGCGCGTTGACCTCGCCGCCGGGGACGGCGAAGGTTGATGGCATGGACCCGGTGGTGGCGGGGACGCTGAGGGCGATTGCTGCGCACCCGCATGTCACGACCGTCATCCCCGGCATGATAAGCGTCGAACAGGTGGACGAGAACTACAAGGCGATCACGAGCGCGGACCGATGGGACGCGGAGGCGCGGCAGGACCTGGTCGCCCGCATCGCGGCGATGAAGAAGGAGATGCGGTACGGGCAGCTTTGCCTGGGGTGCGGGTACTGCCTGCCGTGCAGCCACGAGATCGAGATCCCGAGAGTGTTCCGGGCGCTCTACATGCACCGGCAGTATCCGGAGGACCAGCGGGCGATGGGGAAGGAGCTGTACGACTCGCTGGGAATGCCGGCGGATGCGTGCGCGGGGTGCGGGGAGTGCGTGGAGCGCTGCCCGGCAGGGATTGACATCCCGGAGAGGATGAAGGAGGCGGTGGGGGCGTTCGGCAAGCGCGCGACGGCGCGGTAACGCAGGCGGAGCGTCCGCTGAGTGGACGCTCCGCGCATGTACGTGTTCCGGTTAGGTATGGGGTGCTATCGCAGCGTTGGCTGGCCGCCGCTTCGCTGGGAGAAGGGGCCGGAGCCACAGTCGTACCAGGAGTAGGGGCCCCAGGCCTCGATCCCCATCGCGGACGGCCAACCCTCGTGTAAGCGCGCCTCGCGCGCCCACTCGTCAAGGAAGCGGGCAGAGTCCACCCACTCGACGTGGCCGTCCAGGAACCCGATGTTGGTGCCGCGCACGTGGCGCGCGTAGTAGGAGAGGACAGAGGGGTCGCGGTAGGTGACGTAGGAGCTGCGAGTGTACCTGGCGCTGATGGTCTGGCTGCTGAGCAGTGAGCTGTTGGCGTGGTAGCTGTGGAAGCATTGGGCGATGGCGGGGCAGCCCTGCTCGATGCTGTCAATGCAGTCTTCAATCCACGCGTCCGAGCACCAGCAGTTGGCGCACTCGAGGTTGCAGATGTCCGGGTAGGCAAGCAGTCCCGGTGACATCTGCTCCGACTGCGGGCCCGCGTCGCCGACGATGATGAAGCTGCTCGGGTCGGGGACCGAGGCGAGCGCGAGATCGCGGACGCCATTTACGCCGATGCTCTGGGTGAAAGGCCTTCTGACACTGCCGCGGAGATCGCCCCAGACCCGGTCTATGAAGGAGACGTAGGCGACCCGGTTCTGGGCGAAAGAGTCGGTGATGTCGCCGCCCCAGCCGGGCGGGAAGACGCTGTCCCTGATGCAGAAGTCAGGGCCGATCTTGCCTCGGTTGGCGAGCAGGACGCCGAACCAGTCGGGGCCGGGGATGATGACCCGGGGTCCAGTCTGGAGCCTGGCCTGGGGGCATTGCCAACTGCGACGATAGGGGATGTACTCGTCGAGGATGACCGGATAGCGCAGGTAGGGGTTAGCGCCATTGACGACGCTTTCGGGGCATGGTAGCCAGCCGCCCGGTCCAGGTATAGCGTCGAAGAAGTCCTTGACCTCCTCGCGGGTCTCCGATGGTGGTAGGAAACCGTGGTTGTCGGCGAGGTACATGCGAAAGGCGCGGGTGATGGTCTGGACGTTGGCGAGGCACATGCCGCCGCGCGCGACCGCGCGCGCCTGGGTAAAGACCGGGAACAACAGGGCACTGAGGATCGCGACGATGGCGAGCGCGATGAGCAACTCGCCGACCGTGAACCCTCTGCGGCGGGACGCGACAATGTTGCCATCCGTCATCTGAGGAGCCTCCCTTTCCGGGGTTGCGCCTCACGGGCCCCTGCACCGCCGATCCCGTGGGCCTCGCCCTCCTCCTACCGGTTGCCAGAAGGTCGCTCAGATCCGCACAGCGGCATGGACACAGTACCGGCACTGCGCGCCGGTGTCAATGCCGCCGGCGAGCCGGTTGGCGCGTTTCCGGACCATCCCCTCCTGACATCCTCAGCGCCAACAGGAAAGCCGCCACCACCACGATCAGCGGGGCCAGGCTGATGGTTCCTTGCAGCCAGATGAACAGACCCAGATTGCCGTGCTGGAGGTTGCCGCGGGCGAACTCGGCGATGGCAGCGGCGAGGGGGCTGCGCAGGTCCTCGGGGATGAAGGGGGTCTGGGCGGTGACGATGGACATGAAGGAGATGGAGATCGAGGCGAGGAGCTTGAAGATTAGCGGCCAGCGCGCGGCGGCGGGGGCGGCGGCGATGACGAGAAGGGGAAGGACGACGATCTGGTAGCGCGGACCGTAGGCGGAGCCGGTGGTCCAGTTCTCGTAGCCGGAACTGAGCAAGAGCACGAGGAGCCAGGTAGCGGCGATGAGGATGGCCTCAGGGCGCAAGCGTGATGCAGGCGAGGCGCCCTCCACACGGCCGGCGGGCAGGCCTTCGGTCCCAGGGCGGGCCATGAGGAAGAAGCCGGGGAGAGCGAAGAGCAGCACCGGGCTGCCGTAGAACAAGCCGCGCCAGGGGCCGAAGGCAAGCTGGTAGAGCGGGTAGAGCTGGGGCAGATGGATGCCGAAGAGGCCGGCGGCGTGGCGGGCGCGGAAGGCGGCCTGGGCGTGGTAGAGATGCGGGAAGGCGAGGGGGCTGCCGAAGCTGATCCAGTTAGCGATGAGCTGGATGGAGAAGACGGCGAGGGCGGGGAGGGCGAACGCCGCGAGGCGCGCAACGAACCTCACCCCGCCTTTCCCGGGTTTCCCGCCGATGTTGTCGTCGCCCCCTCTCCGCCCCTCGACTGCGCTCGGGGTGGGGCGAGGCTGAGCGTAGTCGAAGCCCCGCGCGCGGAGAGGGGGAAGGGGGGTGAGGTTCTCCTGGCGACTGGACGCGGCAAAGGCAACGGCAAGCCAGATAGCATATACCCCAAGCAGCCCGGCGACGAAGACGCCCATCGCGTCCGAGATGGCAGCGAAGCCGGCGAGGGCGCCGGCGGCAATGGCTCGGCGGTGCGACCATTCGGCGCGCTGTCGCCAGAGCAGCATGAACGCGCCAGCAACCGCCACCGCGGCGAGCTGGTGGCCGAAGAACACAGTCGAGTATGGGAACGCGAGCGTGCCCAGCCCGTAGGCGAAGACGAGCCAGACGCGAAGCTGCGCGGTGAGCCCGAGTTCTGCGAGGAAGAGGTAGAGCAGCGCGCCGAGGAGCGCGCTGGGGAGGGCGTTGGTGAGGATATTGGTGAGCCGCAGGGCGATGCCGATGTCCAAGGGGGATGACAGCTCGGAGGCGGTTGCTGTCTCGCGGAGCAGCCGGTAGATGGGCGCGGAGACGAGGCTGGGGCCGATGAACTTGTCGCTGTAGAAGTGACCGCGGTAGAAGGCGGCGTCGCCGCCGCCCCGCGGAAGAAAGGGGTAATCGTCAATGATGAGGCGACCGTGCTCGGCGAGGGCGAAGGTCTGGGCGTAGTGGGACTCGACGTTCCAGTTGCCGCCGACGTAGAAGAAGTAGGCGTAGCAGCAGAACAGCGCCCAGCCGATGAGCCAGGCGCGGCGGCGCTCGAGTGTTCGCGTCGGATCGCGGTCTCGCTTCGCCATGCTCACACGCATAGTAGGGAAGCGCCCTGGCGGCGTCAAGCGAGAGGGGTAGGGCCGCTTCCGCGACGCTAGAGGAGGATCGGCCTCACCCCCCAATCCCCTCTCCGCCAAAGGTCGGACAAGTCCAAGTCTGGAGAGGGGGTGTCCGCACGCGGGGCGGGGACAGGCTACGCGCCAGAGGCGGCGCGTAGCCTGTCCCCGCAGGGCGCGGGCGGAGGCGCACCGAAGAAGCGAGTCGCCGCTACGATGGAGGAGGTTGTGGATGCCGGATGAGGTTATCGGTCTGCTGAAGGAACCGGACTTGGGGAAGGAGGGGGTACGTCTGCCGTACCCGACGCTGTTGAAGGACTTGTCGCGGGAGGCGCTGGAGAGCCGGCCGCTGTACGACTACCGCAGCAAGACGGCGGAGGAGGTGGAGGCGCGGCTGCGGGAGGTGCGGCGCACCGTGAGGCGGTGCCTACATCTGCCCGCGAGCTCGGTTCCGGGCAGGCCGCTGCGGGTGATCGAGCGGAAGGCGGTGGAACTCGACGGATTCTCGATCAGACCGGTAGCAATCGAGCGAGTGAGCGGTTGGTATGTGACCGCGCACCTCTACGTTCCCGATGGGTTGACGCAGGCGGCGCCAGCTGTAATGCACGTACACGGACACTCGTACAAGGGCAAGTCCACGGACTTCTACGCGCGGAGATGCCGGGGGCTGGCGAGGCATGGGCTCGTGGCGCTGTTCGTGGACTTCCCGGGCGCGGACGAGCGGGAGCCGACCGGACACGCGCTCTGGTATCCGAACATGGCGAACCTGCCGCTCCAGCGGATCATGGTCGAGGACAACTCGTCCGCGCTGACTTACTTGGCAAGCTTGCCGTTTGTTGATGTGAAGAGGATCGGTGTCACCGGCAGCTCGGGCGGCGGGAACCAGACGGTGTTCTTCTCGGTCGCCGACCAGCGCGTCGCGGCCGCCGCGCCGACGAACGCTCCGTGCCTGATCGCCGAGCACGCGGCCGCGGGGTCGGGCGCGTACTGCCACTGCGAGGCGGTACCGGGGCTAGTGGCGGCGGGAGTCGAGTACCACGATCTGCTGGCGGCGATCGCGCCGCGGCCGCTGCGGGTGTTCGCCGGCATCCGCGATCCGCTCTTCCCAATCATCGGCGCGCGGAAGGCGGTGGCAGAGGCCGCGATCGCGTACAAGGCTGTGGGCGCGAGCGCCAACTGCACGCTGGAGGAGCACTACTGCGATCACGCGTGCCCTCAGGCGATGCGCGAGGGGGCGTACCGGTTCTTCGAGCGTACGCTGAAGCGGCGCGGGGATGTGGCGGGGCCGCGAGATGAGGGGGAGGACGTAGACCTCGCGGACCCGCGCTTGCGCGCGCTGCCGAAGCGGCCGGCGAGGTTTCTAACCATCGGCGACCTGTACCGGGCCGAACTGCGCAAGACGAAGGCCGGGCGACCTGATACCAGGAGGCTGAACGCGTTGCTGGGCCGGCGGCCGGCCGATTCGGAGGCGGTGTGCATGGTTGCGAGCGAGTGCAGTGGGCAGGAGCAGAGCTCCTCTCGACTGCGCTCAAGGGAGGCCTGCCGAACGGTGTTGCTCAGGATGGGAGATGGCGCGATCGTGCCCGTTGCGTTGAAGGGTGCGGGCGGCGTGGTGACGGTTGTCGTCGCGGACGGTGGGAAGGCGGAGGCGCTTGGCCCTTCGACTGCGCTCAGGGTGAGGGGCACGGTCGCTGCGTTCGACTGGCGGGGGCAGGGGGAGACCGCGCCGAGCACGGATGAGTGGCAGCAGCGGGCGGCCCACTACCTCTCCTACGCAGGGCGCACGCTGCCGGGCGGGCGGGTCACCGACCTCATCGGCGTAGTCCGGTGGCTGCGCAAGAGCGGTCGGGAGGTGAAGAAGGTGGTGGCGATGGGGGGCGCGGCGAGTCTCATCGCGCTGCTCGCGGCATCGGTGGAGGCGGAGTTCCCGAAGGTGGAGCTGCACGGGCTGCCGCGGACGTTGAAGGACGCGCCGCGGCTCGGAGGGCAGGTGGACTACACGGCGTGGGTGCCGGGGCTGGCGGCGGAGACAGATGTGCCGCAGTTGCTGCGAGCGCTGGGGAAACGCGCGGTGGTGCGCGGGTGGCTGAAGCCTGGGGAAGAGAAGGGCAGGGAGGGGTACACGTAACGGCATGGGGCTAGCCTTCCTGCTGAAGGGCCTGGCTATTGGCTTCTCGATTGCGGCGCCGGTGGGGCCAATCGGGGCGTTGTGCATTCGGCGGACGCTGGCGCACGGCCGAGCCGTCGGGCTCGCCAGCGGCCTCGGCGCGGCGACGGCCGACATGGTCTATGGCGCCATCGCCGCCTTCGGGCTGACTGCTGTCTCGGGGTTCCTGGTCGCGCAGCAGATGTGGTTCGGACTGGTCGGCGGGGTGTTTCTGCTCTACCTCGGGGTCAGGACGTTCGTCGCGCGGCCGACAGGCCAGGGCTCGGCGCCCTCACCATCCGGTCTGATGAAGGCCTATGGCTCAACCTTCGTGCTCACGGTGTCGAATCCGGTGACGATCCTCGCGTTCGCGGCGATCTTCGCGGGCCTCGGCATCACGGCTGGGCGGGATCACGGGACGGCGGCGCTGCTGGTGCTGGGGGTGTTCCTCGGATCGGCGATCTGGTGGGTGATACTGAGCGCGGGGGTGGGCGCGTCCCGCGGGGTGTTCAATGAGGGGGGGATGCGCTGGGTGAACCGCGTTGCGGGCGTTATGATCGCCGCCTTCGGCGCGGCGGCGCTGGTGAACGTGATGTGGTGAGCGATCTGCGGGCGCCCTTGCCGCCGATGCGCCGTCGTGTTACCCTGTCGGCCGCTTGCGTACGCCATCACATAGGAGAGGAACCGTCATGTATCCAGCTTTGGCGCCAGGGGCGATCGGAGTGCGACTGCCGTTCGAGGAGTGCGCGCAACTCGCTGCAGAAGCCGGCTTCCAGGGGATCAGCGTGGACCCTAGCGGCGACCCGTCGGCGGTGCGTAGGGTGTTGGAGGCGAACAGGCTCGAGCCCGCCTCGTGGGGCCTGCCGGTCGAGTTCCGAAAGGACGAGGCGGCCTTCCAGGAGGGACTGAAGAAGCTGTCCGCGATCGCGAAGGCAGCGAAGGCGATTGGGGCGACGCGGTGCAGCACGTGGATACTGCCGTTCTCCGACGAGCTGCCGTTCGAGCGGAACTTCGAGCAGCTCGCGACCAGGCTGCGCCCGTGCGCGGAGGTGCTGGCAGAGCATGGGTGCCGGTTCGCGGTGGAATTCGTCGGGACGAAGTCCCTGCGGGACGGCCACAAGTACGAGTTCATCCACACCCAGGAGGGGATGCTCGAGCTGGTCAAGGCCATCAGCACGAGCAACGTGGGGCTGCTCTTCGACTCCTTCCATTGGTATACATCGGGCGGGAGGCGAGACGACATACGCAAGCTAACGGATGCGCTGGTCGTTGATGCCCATATCAACGATGCAATCGAAGGGCGCGGGGCAGAGGGGCAGATAGACAACGAGCGGGCGCTGCCTGGCGAGACCGGGGTCATTGACCTGGTCGGATTCCTCCAGGGGCTGAAGGGGATCGGCTACACCGGGCCAGTGAGCCCCGAGCCGTTCAGCCAACGGGTTCGGGAGATGTCGCCGGCGGAGGCGATCCGGGTGACGGCAGAGGCGGTGCTTGGTGTCTGGCGGAGGGCAGGCATCTAGCCGCTACAGTTCAATGCGGTACCTGAGCAGGGGCTCACCATCCGAAGGCCGAGTCAGCTCCCCAAGCGGCACGCCGCCGTTGCGCTCGATGACACGCATGGAGGCTATGTTTGACTTGCGGCATGTCACAAGTACCTCGCGCAGTCCGAGCTCGCGAGCCTTCCCGAGCGTCAGCGCCAGGAGAACTGTGCCATACCCTCGGCCTCGGGCCGACGGACGGAGGCCGTAGTCGATCTGCCCTGCAACGTCAGGGAGAGATATCGGAAGACGATGACGCAGAGCGCTTGATCCCAGGACCTCAGTCCCGTTCCGCACGAGCCAGTATGTTGACTGGGGCACGCCACCAGTGGACTCGTCGCCTGCGCGTGCTTGCTCGGTCCAGCGCTGAAGCACCGGAAGCAATTCGTCGAGCGTCGTCGGTAGGATGCCGGAGAGCCTGGCATCATCCGCGATCTCCTCTCGGCACATGTCGAGGTAGGAGTCGGCAAACTCCGGAGTTGGGCTGATCAGTTGAAGGCTGTCCATGGTGGCCACATCTCTTCCCCGATGCCTGCTTCGGCAAGCGCGTGCTCCGCTGAGGCGGCGGGGAGCTACGTGGGGCACTCTTCGCCCACCGAATCCGAAACCAGGTCGGATGGTTGCAGGTGGCTTGCCACCCGTAGCTCCTTGGCGCGTAAGCGGCAAGGGCGAAGGGTGGTGGAGCCAGGCGGATTCGAACCGCCGATTCGTCCGTGCGAGGGACGCGTCTTCCCGCTTGACCATGGCCCCACAGGCGAAGGCAGAAGCCAGCTTCGCAGGCGGTGGCCGGATCCGCTGCCGCTCCTGCCCTGCACAAGATGCTACCAGAACGGTGGCCCGACAGTCAACCGGGGCGGTCGCCTTACGTCACCCGTTCCTTGCCCCGGGGCCGGAACGGCTTGGGCGGCACTGTCGGCTTGGTGGTGCGGATCAGCTCTATCCGGGAGCCCCCGTCGGCGGCGGTGATGGTGACCGTCTTTACTTCGTCGCCCTGTGAGACGGCGAGCACCAGTCTCTCGCCGTCCTCCCCTTCTAGCGTCTCCGCCTTGGGATGACCGGGCAGCACATCATGGTAGTGCGCCGCTACCTTGTCCGGGGAATCGGGGCTCGACAGGATCGCCGAGGCGTAGTAGAGCACCCGTCTGTCCCCAGGGGCGGTCACCCTGTAGACGAAGCTGTCCTGCACCTTCGCGCCGGGGTAGAACGGCAGGTCGAGATCGTCTGCGGTAGCCGATGGCGTATAGCTCCCATCGACGCGGACGCCCCCGACCTCCATCTTCTCGGTGCGGGGCGAGAGCACGGCAGCCGCGGTGAGCCAGGAGCCGGCGGCGAAGGCGGCGCCGACGGCGATGAGGACGACGGTGCGTGCTCGCCAGCGGGGGCGGGTCATAGGGCCTCCGGATAGACAACGGATCAGTCGAGGTAGTCGCGAAGCTTGCGGCTGCGGCTGGGGTGCTTGAGCTTCTTCAGCGCCTTCGCCTCGATCTGCCGGATGCGCTCGCGGGTGACCTTGAAGATGTGCCCGACCTCCTCCAGCGTCCGCTGGTAGCCATCGTCGAGGCCGAAGCGCAGCTTAAGCACGTCGCGCTCGCGCTCTGTCAGGGTGTCGAGCACGCTCTCGAGCTGCTCGCGCAGGACGAGGGTGGAGGCAGCATCAGCCGGGGAAACCGCGTCCTGGTCCTCGATGAAGTCGCCGAGGTGGGAATTCTCCTCCTCGCCGATGGGCGTCTCGAGGGAGAGCGGCTCGGGAGCGATGCGGAAGATCTCGGTGACCCGCTGCACCGCCTTCTGCCGGTCCTCGGGGGTCTCGAAGGGCCCTTCCATTTCCTCGGCGATCTCCTCCCAGGTGGGTTCGCGCCCCAGGTGCTGATGGAGCTGCCGGGAGATCTTAACCAGCTTGTTGATGGTCTCGACCATGTGGACGGGAATACGAATGGTCCGCCCCTGGTCAGCGATGGCGCGGGTGATGGCCTGCCTGATCCACCAAGTGGCATAGGTGGAGAACTTGAACCTCTTGCGGTAGTCGAATTTCTCCACCGCGCGGATGAGGCCGATGTTGCCTTCCTGGATGAGATCGAGGAAGGACATGCCGCGGCCGCTGTATTTCTTGGCGATGCTGACCACCAGCCGGAGGTTCGCCTCGGTGAGGCGCTGCTTGGCGGCGCGGCCCTGGGAGAGGACCCGATGCGACCAGTCGAGGATCTCCTTCGCCTTCGCCAGCGGCGCGCCGCCGTTCTTGGCGATCTCGGCGAGGCTGCGTTCCCGCGGCGGCTGCCCGACCTTGCGGCTGGCAGCGGTGAGAACGCGCAGGCGCGAGCCGAGCTCCGAGGGCGACATCTCGAGGATGCCGGGAGCGTCGTAACGGCTGACGGTCTCCTCATCTCCGGGCGGAGGGGTGGCTTCTTCCTCGCTGCGGGCCTCGGCCCGGAACTGCTCCCAGACATTTCGGATGAACAGATCGCGCGCCACGCGCTTGAGCTGGAGCTTCCGGCGGAGGCCGTGGTACTGCTCTGCCCGCTCGCGCGATTCGGTGAGCGCGCGCTGAAGCTCGGCTCTGCCGACCCGCCTATCCTCTTCGTCGGGCGCGGCGTAGTCGCGGAGCAGGAGCATCCGCTTCGTCTTAAGGTCGTCGAGGCAGTGCTGGAGGTGTGATTGGATTTCGGCATGCACGCGCTGGGGGCTCAGCTCGTGCTCCAGCGCGCCGCGAGAGAGCAGGCGCTTGATCACAAGGTCGAGGACGCCGATCTCGTTCTTGAGCTCCGCGTCGGAGAAGCTCTCGATGGAGCGCATGATCTCGGGGAACTTGGGCTCCCGCTCCAGCATGTCGAGCGCGTACTGCCAGACCACCAGCAGCTTGGAGAGGATCGTAGCCCGCTCGAGCTGCTTGGCCAGCTCGACCTCTTCCTCCGGCGTGAGGAGCTGGACGCGGCCGATCTCGCGCAGGTACATCCTGACTGAGTCGTCCGGCGGGATGCCTTCGACCGTCGGCAACTCCTCGGGTGCGGTGGCGACGGCCGTGCGCGCGCGGCGTCCGACCGCGACGGGCTCCTCCGGCTCTTCGGTCTTTTCGACCACCCTGATCCCCTCATCCCCCACCATCTGGAGGATGTCGTCGAGCTGATCGGGGTCCACCTGGTCTTCGTTCAGCGTGTCGTTGATGTCCTCGTAGGTCAGGACATTGCCCTGCTTCCGTCCCTGCTCGAGGAGCTTCTGGATCTCTTCAGATTGTCTCAGATCACGGCGTTGCGGCATTAGTCTCCCCACCGATTCGGCTGCAACCAGACCCCGGCTGTCACGGCCATTCCGGCCATTCTTGGCTTCGACAGCGCCCTTCCGCGCGCCTGCTGCTCTTTGCCTCTTGGCAGACAGTTCCGCCTAGCGATCCCCGACTATGCGCTGGCCGGCTAGCTCTGACCGTCGGCGGTCCAACTCGGTCAGCTCCCGGAGGGTGGCCTCCTGCTCCTTCTCGGTCATAGGCTGCGTGAGCCGCTGCTGGAGGATCCGCTGCTGCCGCCGCAGCCTCGCCTCGACGAGACGGCGCACCCCTGTCTCCAACGACCTTTCGGCCTGCTCCGAAACCACTTCCTCCAGCGACAGTTGCGCCAGGAGTTCGCGTGCATCTGCGCCCAGTCGCACCAAGATCGCCTCAGCGCCGACCGACCCGCCCTCCTCCACAAGCTGGGCGATGGCGTCGAAGACCTGTTTCTGCTCTTCCCTCTGGAAGTCTTCCCGTTCCAGCAGTGGCACGAAACGACCTGCAAGGTCGCCGTGCTGGAGGAATGTCGCGAGTAGCGAGGTCCGGAGGCGATCCGGGCCCGACCCAGGCGGACGCGACAGGACATCCCGACCGGTCTCGCCAGGGGATACGCGTGTTCCACTAGCCTTCCTGTCTCTCCTCTTGATGCCACTGTCGAGCGCTTCAACAAGCTCTCGCTCCAGTTGCAGTCGCCGTTG
>Ga0315275_10000308_pt1 | contig 40357 bp, 34 predicted proteins | sample YL17G03_0_MG_FD_205557 | JGI IMG/M metagenome (GOLD analysis project Ga0315275, IMG submission 205557) | Sediment microbial communities from Yellowstone Lake, YNP, Wyoming, USA - YL17G03_0 | ecosystem: Environmental > Aquatic > Freshwater > Lake > Sediment | place: USA: Wyoming | collected... | reverse complement strand
AAGGCGCGGGACGGAATCGCGGTACGGATATTGTGTGTGGGCCGACCCCATGCTTTTTTTCCATATACTTTGCATGGGCAAGAAGCGAAAGCACCTCAAACCGATAATCATACAAACCAAAAAGCACGCCCATCCCATAATCATCTATCCCCGCTTTGAAAGCGCGTTCGTGTGCAGTGATCTGGCGGTTATAATCCGCTTTCGGTCCTTTGTGCAATATCTCGTACGTTTCGCGATGGTAAGTCTCCTGGAAAAGCTGGTAGGTTCCGATTCCCGCTTTTTTCAGTTTTCGGTAATTCCCGGTTGTCGCGGCAGCGATATTTACATTCACCCTCCTGATTTCTCCATTCCCGACTTTCGTATCATAAATCGCCTTTATCGCATCGCATACATAACCAATCGAATTCTCAGGGTGCTCCCCGCTCTCGAGGAGAATGCGCTTGTGCCCCATGCGGATGAGGAGCGACACCTGTTCCCGTATTTCCCGAGTGCTTAACTTCTTCCGTTTCAGCTTCTTGTTCCTGCAGTGGAATCCGCAGTACTCGCAATCATTTACACAATAATCAGAAAGGTAGAGCGGAGCGAACAGCACCAAACGGTTTCCATATATCTCGTTTTTTACTTTCCATGCCGAGCGGAAAAGGGAATCGAGATGCTTTTTTGAGCGGATTTTGAGGAGTACAGCGGCCTCTTCAAGGCTGAGCCCTTTCTTCTTTTCTGCTTTTCGCAGGATTTTTCCCAGCCCTGCATCATCTGGTGCTTTCGATTCAGCAAGAATCTCATTTACCTTTTTTTCGTCGTTCGCGTACATTGGAATCATCTATCTCCCGAGATCAGTCGGAGCCCTTCCTAGCGAATAGAGTAGGTCAAGAGTTTCGCGGATTGTATCCTGGGTTTTAATGTCCAATTGGTCGGCGCTTGCGACCAATGGACCATTGTTCGATTCGTCGAACAATTGGTCCTGAGTTTTGCCAGGGTATATGTCATATTTTCCTTTATACTGTTCAGGAGTCAGGTTAATCATCAATGAATTCCCTCCAGCCAGCAAACCTTTTCTTTTTCCTTGTTTTTCAAGCGTCTCGAGAGCAGTTGTGACAAGTATCTTCGCTTTAGGATCAACGAAACGGGAAAGCGCGATTGTTTTCAGTGCAAGATTGAGCGAAACGGGTTTGGTTTTCATTTTTCCAATTTGAGTATCAGGATGCGGAATCAGCGGCCCGAACGAGTACATATCCGGCTTAAGCGATTTCGTAAGAAGGATGTCGTTTATCAGGTCCGCTTCCGTAGTTCCAGGAAGGCCGATTATGAAACCAGTTGCAACCACAAATCCATGCGCTATTAATTTCTTTATTAAACCTATTCGATCATCGAGCTTCTTTCCCGGCCTCATGAGCGTATAAAGTTTTGGATTTGATGTCTCGAACCGGAGTAAAGCTCCATACGCCCCTGCTTCATATAATCGCTTATAACTATCAAACGACCGCTCGCCAATGGACAAAAACAACAAAACTCCGTATCGTTCGCGTATTCGTTTTACCAGCTCGATCAGCATATCATCTGTGTAGTAATCATCCTCGCCCGACTGGAGCACGAGAGCCTTGAATCCTAATTCCTCTACAGCATAGCCAACTCGTTCGACAATCTCATCGATCGTCATCCGATATCTTTTGATTTTTGTATTGTTCTTGTTTATACCGCAGTACGCGCACTCATTCTTGCAATAATTCGAAAATTCTAATATTCCATGAACGCAGCAGGAGTTGCCGAGCTCGCTGGAACGGATATGATTAGCTGTTCCAAACAGCGTCTCGAGTCCAGAGTCTTGGGTCTTGAGAATGGTTTCCATCTCGCTTCTGGATAGAAATCCTCCATTTTCCGCTTTTTCGAGAACTGATGCGATCTCACCTTCAGCTCTCCCTCTTGTCAGCGTATCCATATCCTTTTTCTTCAATTCGAAAAACCGCTCTTTCCACGTTCCAAGAATCGCAAGCGCTTCATCTTGGTTTATCTTGTCGATTATGATTCCACCTTGCGCATATACGTAGTCGCCCGCACGAGCCTTCAAATCACCTATCACGCTCGCCGTTCTTTTCTCCCCAAAGTAATCAATAGTAGCAACCCTGCCTTTAATGGAAATAATTCTCCCTGGAATGGCGTAGCACATCACTGGGAATAGAATGAAAGGGAATAATAAAGCTAATAGCAGATTCCGAGCTCTGCCGCCTTTCTCTCAAACTCCTGCTTCGACTTGGGAAACTCGTATCCCTTCTCCTGCAGGCATTCGATTACTTTTGGCCATGAATCACAAGTTCGGATGGCTTTAAGCTTATCCAAATCAAGCCGTTTCACGATCCTTTGGCAGAGTTCGTATGCCGCTCCGCTGCTGCCGATGCCAGACGAGTCATAAGCGGCGCTCACAAAAGCACAAAGGAAGGTTCCGGCAGATTCTGAAGGTTCTTCAAAACCAGATAGCGGCTTCCATCCCCTTTCGAGTGCTCCATAATACTCCTCAAGACGGCCGCCCCCGACAAAGCCGGTTAATTCGATCCCGTATCCTCTCTTCTCAAACAAGCCAGCCACGCCCCTGTGCGCCATTCCGACATTAAGCATACCGACGGCATCCGAATCCGTCCATTTGCGGCTGACTGTTTCAACAATCCGGTCGTTCCGCTTATTGTAATATGGGGCATAACTCCGCGTTTTCCGTGACCATAGCGCCACAGCATCGTCCGTCTTTCCCTCTTTGAATACCCTGAAAGCATCGCCCTCAAAATGCAAGTCCCGCATCAGGAGTTTCCTAAGGGCCATCGCCTCTTCGGGGGAATAACTCTCGGCGTGAAAAAACCTGGCTCCGGATTTGCCGATATACTCGTGCAGGGTTTTGTAAAACTTGGAATACATCCCGCCGGGCTGAAGGAAAGTGTACGATGAGAAAAGGTTCGTTTCGGACAGTGTCCTGTCGTTGAATAGCGCCTCGAAAGTGACGTTTTCGGTGTGGAGCGCATTAGCGTTTTCTATAAACACATAACTCGGCTTTACCTTGTCAAGCGTTCTGCCAAGGCTGCAGTTGATTTCTTCCGCTGTCCTGTGGGTGATGAGGTTTATATGCAATCTCCTTTTTCCCCCCATGATTCCTTCGGATACAGTGGATTTTGAAGCGAAAGCCGTCTTGGCAGCCGTCCTGACGGGTACGACCTCCGGTTCCCTCGCGAGCCGGCTCACCGCGAACGCCCCTGCGGCGCAAGCCAGCACCATTCCTGCTGCCCAGAGCCTCATCCTTTTCCATAAGGGTTTCGGCCTCCCCTCAGCCAGCATCCGGGCTTTCCTGTCCAGTTTCGCTTTTCTCCTGCTCGACATGAAAATCTCTGTTTTCGTTTATCTATGGCATAATATGTATAGAAATGTTTTAATTGGTTGGCAAAATCAGGAATCCGTAAGTCGGAAAGAAAAAGAAAATAGAAAAAGAAAAAAATCAGAGGATGTTCAGGCTATTTGCCACAATCAAAGCGCCGAACACGAGCGAAATCATGTTCACTACTTTGATCAGTGCATTCAACGCAGGACCGGAAGTATCCTTTAGAGGGTCTCCGACAGTGTCTCCGACCACTGCTGCCTTGTGGGCGTCAGAGCCTTTTCCTCCGTACAAGCCTCCCTCAATCAGCTTCTTGGCATTATCCCATGCGGCTCCAGCTGTGCACGAAAACAAAGCGAGCAGGAAGCCGGAGGCAATAACACCAGCGAGAAGACCTCCGAGAGCTGCTGGTCCTAACAGGAACCCGACAACCAGAGGCGAGGCAACCGCAATAATCCCTGGGATTGCCAATTCCTTTAGAGCAGTTTTAGTGCTGATGTCAACACATTTTGCATAATCAGCCTTTGCCTTGCCCTGCATAAGTCCTTTTATTTCGCGGAACTGCCTGCGCACTTCTTCCACTATCTGGAATGCAGCCCTTCCGACTGCAGTAACCAGGAAGGAAGAGAACACGAAAGGCAGCAGTGCCCCGAGGAAAAGTCCTATGACAACAACCGGTTCCAGAAGGTTTATGCTGGTAAGCTTGGTCTCGTCAGCGAAAGCAACGAACAACGCGAGCGCGCCAAGAGCAGCGCCTGCGATCGCATATCCTTTTGTGGTCGCTTTCGTAGTGTTTCCAACTGCATCCAGCGCATCCGTAACCTCGCGGACCTTTGGCGGAAGGCCAGCCATCTCTGCAATTCCTCCAGCATTGTCTGTAATTGGCCCATAGGAGTCAACTGCGATCACGATCCCGCTCAGCGAGAGCATTGCAGCTGCAGCAAGTGCTATTCCATATAATCCTGCAAGCTTGAACGCGATTGCAATTGCGGCAACTATAACGAGTGCTGGAATCGCAGTTGATTCCATTCCAACTGCCAAGCCGGAAATAATGTTCGTTCCAGCGCCTGTTTTTGCTGCTTCTGCTATCCGCTTTACAGGTCCGTAACCTTTGTCAGTGTAGTATTCGGTTATCAGGAACATAGCCAAGGTAACCAGCACACCAAGGAACACTGTAAGGAATAGCGCCATGGCCTGTAGGTAAAACCAGCTGATGATAAGCATCACTATAGACGCAGCAACAATTCCATTGTAGAACGCGCCCATTATTTTCTTCTCTTTTCCGAGCCGAACGAACAGCGTCCCAATTATGCCTGAAACAACTCCGATCGCCCCTATCCCGAGCGGAAGAAGCAAATACTCCGGATGGGTTGCTGCCATTGTAGCACCGAGCAGCATGGCAGCGATTATCGTTACTACAAAAGACTCGAAAACATCAGCAGCCATACCAGCGCAGTCTCCTACGTTGTCTCCAACGTTGTCAGCAATCACGGCAGGATTTCTGGGATCATCTTCAGGTATTCCTGCTTCGATCTTGCCAACGAGATCCGCTCCAACATCCGCTGCCTTTGTGTATATGCCTCCACCAACCCTTGCAAACAAGGATATCAGCGAAGCACCGAAGCCATATCCAATAAGCGGCGCAAGGCCGAAAAACCAATAGAGCAGGCTTAGCCCGATAAGTCCGAGCCCGACAAGCGCCATGCCTGTGACTGCTCCGCCCCTGAATGCAGTTGTCAGTGCAGCATCAACTCCTGATTTTGCAGCCTCAGCAACACGGACATTACCTCTAACAGAGACCTGCATGCCGATGTATCCTGCGGCTGCGGATGAAACTACACCCACGAGGAACGCCACCGCAGTATTTGTCCCAATGGCGTACCATATCACTGCAAGCAGGATAATTACTATTGGTATCAGGGTCTTGTACTGTCTTGAAAGGAAGGCGTTCGCGCCCTCCATGATCGCACCTGATATCTCCTGCATCTTCTGGTCTCCCTTTGGGGACCGGAGCACGAGATAGGTAAGCAGGCCGGCGTATAAGAGTGTTAGAATGCCGGCAAGCAGTGCGAGTGTTACAACATCTATCATTCATTCACCTCTCAATCTGTCAAATAGCCAGAAAAAGGAAGCTGAGAGTGCTTTTAAAGGTTGTGCTCAGCGAGCGGATTCATGGTAGCATAGTTTTCAGGCTTCTGCAAAGGTCGTTTGCCCTAAGCACGCTTTGGTCGTCGATATGGGCATTATGTTTGATCCTAGCAGCAACTATCTCTGGAGGGTTCTCATGAACGAATTCCCAAACCTCCTTGAATGACCTGAAGCCAGAGGTATATAAGATGAAAACTGAGGAATAGGCCAGCAGCGAATTGATCTGTTCAGAGCAGTTCACGCAGTCCGAATTGATATTCTGCATGATCTCCCTGGAATACCTGGACCCTGTAAGCAGCCTTGCATCGATGTAATTTCCGACCAGATTTGCGAAAAAGCTCAGGCCATAGTCAAGATCCACCTTTTTGGCTACATACTCCGCGAAGTAGAATTCGAAAGCCACTGCCTCCACTTCGTCTATCCATTTTCCCAGTTTAGTCTCACCGTGCGAATAGTCATAGTTATGGGCCTGTTCATGGACGTAGCTCAGGAGGGTCACTAGCGAAGGAGGTCCTTTCACATCATCGTTCTCGCAGGTCTGCGACGTCTGAGCAGCAGATGTCCGGGTGCCTGACCAGCGGAGATTCTCGTCTATGAAGATCTTGTTCGATATCCTGATTTTGCCGATATAGCGTTTCCTATAGCAGGCCAGGGCGCTCTTCCCGCACGTCTTTTTCAGCATGGGGGTAGGCACGAAGACGACCAGTTCAGATGGAAGCGGTTTCCTTCCCGTCATCCCTTCGAGGACCGGTTCCCATTCCTTGAATTGGGAAGATGAGGTTATGCTCCTGGAAGGGACGAACCGTTCAATTAGGCCTGGTTTTCCATCGCTTTTAGAGAAAAACCTATGGTCAGCGGGATTGAGCCTGGTAGAGGTGCAGGCTGGAGCCAGGACTGAAGATGCAAGCAAAGCATAAGCCAGCACTTTATTCCTGCCTGCCATATTTATATTCTATCTAAAACAATTTAAAAATGTGCCAGTAAGAGTCTAAGTATCATGCAGGTTCAGGGAGCGCGAGGCAGTCCAATTCCCTTTTTTTCTCCTCCTGTTCTGCTTCGAAGAACTTCTGATCATCTAGGTTAGCCAGGCTTTTTTTACTCAATATGCGCAACCTAACCAGGGCAACGATTCCGCATAAAGCCAGGTAGAATGGATAAATTTTCCCAACAAGACCTGGCGCTATGAACAGCTCGATCACCGGCGCTGCCACTAGGCTTCCGATGGCTGTTGCTGCTGCTATATTTTTCTCTTTTTTTAAGAGCTTCCTCATCTCTTCCTTCTTCTGCTCGATCTTCCTCTCAAGCCTGTCAATCTCTGCCAGTTGCGAATATACTTCACATGCAAGTTGGCTTATGCTTTCATCCATCTTTTCGTAAAAATATATCAAATCCATGAGCGCTTTGGACTGTTTGTCGGATTTATCATCGCATGAAGATCTGGCTACATTGTAACGATCCCTAAGAAGGATAGTGAATGTGATTATCGCTTTCGCAGCTTCGGTTCTCTCTTCGTCGCTTATATTTATGTCTGTTGCAGCATCTGTGACTTTGGAAAGCACATTTTGGATAATAGCATCCTGGGAAACTGCCTTCTCAAGAAACTCGATGTAGCTTGAGTCGTTTGTCTTCTCTGTTCCGAGCATGCGGTTGATCTTCTTCTTATGTCGCGAAAATACTATCAGATGGCCTTTTTCGGAGGGCTTTCCATCAACATTCCCTGGACAAAGCTCCACGTGTCTTTCGAACATGGCCAGAAGTTCCCCCCGACCTTTCTGGAGCCCACAATTAGATTTATCGAGCCTTGCCAGAAGTGCCAACAGCCTCCTCCTGCTTTCCTGGTCATGCCACTTCTCCTTTGGCGTTTTGGGAGCATGGGATAACCTTTCCTTTCGTTGTTTTCTGCTCTTGCATCGGATCGGCCATTCGGGATGGGGCAATCGGTACGGGTCCCCGATTCTAAGTGGGTCGATAGGAAGAATTTTCGGGCAGTTGAATCTTTGTTTTTCAGTTGTTGCTGGAGCTGATTGTTTTCTAAATTTCGGCATAGCACTTTTTTATGCGAGAGATTATTTAAATCTTTGTCTTACACCTTCTGACACTGAAAGAATGGATGCACAAAACTGAAAACCGGAAACTGAACACCCGACACTGGACACAAAACAAAAAATTGGGCTCTGATTGCCCTCCTTCGTCGGGCAATTCGCCCAAAATTTCCTGAGTCGAAACTGGAAACCGGTAACTGTAAACAATCGAAATTTTGGGCCCGCCCAGGATCGAACTGGGGGTCTTCGCTGCTCTTTAAGGCCGGCTTTCGCCTCAAGCCTTTTTCCAGGGTTTTTGGCCGGCTGAAGACCTAAGCCAAAAAGCCTTGTAAGAGCGACGTCTTAACCACTCGACTACAGGCCCTTGATAGAAAACAAGTTTACTGAATTAAGTTTATAATTGATTGGAGAGACCATCCATGGGTAAAAATATCGCTGACAAGGTGCTTCGTTTCTAAAGGGAATGATTCGGAAAATAAAAAAAAATATAAAAAAATCAGACGTTGTAGTACCTTTCCAGCTCGTAAGGAGATACTGACTTTCTTACCTTCTTGTACTCCTCGAGCTTGAGGTCGATATAATCGCTCAGGAATTCGGAAGGGACAACTCCCTTGATGAACTTGTTGTCTGATTCCAACGCTTCCATGGCCTCGTACAGCGAGGTAGGCAAAGGCTTCACTGTCCTCTTGCCTTTCTTTTCCGATTCAATCGGTTCACCTGGCTCGATCTTGGACTTTATGCCATCGAGTCCGGCTGCAACAACTGCAGCCATGGCAAGGTGCGTGTTTGCAGACGGGTCGCATCCTGCGAAAACGATCCTCTTTGATTCCTTCAGGTTCTTCTTCGCTGAAGGGACCCTGACCAGCGCATTGGGTGATGTAGCGCTCCATCCAACAGTCAAAGGATCAGCTGCCAATCTACCATAGGAGTTCGGAGTTGCAGCAGTGAATAAGCAAAGCGCTGCAGCGTGCTCCAGCAAACCTCCGACAAAATAATATCCTGCCTGGCTGAGTTGGGCATAGCCATCCTTACCGTCATAGAAAAGGTTGTTGTCAGCTGCTTTCCACAAGCTCACTGCGATGTTCATGGCATTCCCTTTCTCCCCTTCGATCGGGTATGGCATGAAAGTGGATGATGCGTTTACTGCTGTGGAAAGGTTCCTGACCACGAACTTGAGTGTTGCTACGGCATCTGCTGCCGTTTTCAGCGGCCTTTCGCTCATCTCGAACAGCTGCTGTGCAGTTGCTGACCTTCCGTGCATGTGCGTATCAACAGACATGCCGAACGAATCCTCCATAGTCTCGCAGATCTGCGTCCTTGCAGCATACATGCTGTCATAGGGCTGGCTTACCCATGCCCCTTTTCTTATTGAAGATAAAGGAGACGGTCCCCATATCGCTTCCCTGGAGTCCATGACTGTTCCGGAACCCCTTCCAGGTGCGGTCCTGTCAGTAGTCACTGAATCGAAGATGTAGCATTCCACCTGTGTTCCAACCTTGCATATCTTCAGCCCTGCGGCCTCGAGGTTGGTGTCCATCCTTTCGCAAACATATCTGCTGTCCTTGAGGAACTTTTCTGAGCTCGCAGAAACCACCAGATCGGAAATGAGCCTTACTGTGTTCGGTTCCCATGGAAGCCTCGCCAGCGTGTCCGGATCCGGCAGAAGCGCCACTTCTCCCTGTGGGGACTGTCCGAATACTTCGCTCAGGTCTGCAGCGTATACTCCCTTTCCGAAAGCGTCCTCGGATATCTTCCGGTTTGACACCGTAGTCTTGTGCAGAGCTCCGGTTACGTCAAAAAACTGGAAATCGATCCACCTGATCTCGTTCGTAGCGATATATTTAAGCACGTCATCTATTGCTGACAAAAAACCACCTCTGCTAAAATGAACTAAGTATATAAATAAATAGCTTTCGTCTTAGGGTGTTCTTTAGGATTTCTCTTTATTCGGTATTTCGTTGATTTTCTTCAGTGTACTATGGAGACGTGGTCTTCGGATATACTCGTGCCACGTCAGCCAAACAACGTATCTCTCCTGCCGTGTGGATTTATTTTCCTTTCGGGTTTTATTATTCCCCATGCTTTTTGGTACTTCTGGGATCAGGGGGCTCTATGGAAAGGACGTTACAGAGGAGCTTAGTCTGAAGATTGCAAACATTTTCGCTGATACAGATGTAGTTGTTGGAAGGGACACCAGGCAGACGGGCATGTCGCTTTCCGAGGCAGCTATTTCCGGCGTGATGGCAAGGGGGAAGAATGCTATTGCGCTTGGGCTTGTGCCCACACCAACCCTCGCACTTTCAACAAGAAAGCACGCGTGTAACGGAATAATGATCACAGCATCGCACAATCCTCCGGAATATAATGGGCTGAAGCTGTTTTCAAACGGTATGGAGATATCGCGCGCGAGTGAGAAAGAGATTGAGAAAGCTTATTCACAAGGCGATTCTCATCTTGCCGAATGGGACAAGGTCGGGAAATTATCTTTTGAAAAGGGAGCGATATTCGAGCACATGGCGCTGATAAGCTCACTGGTAGATACGGCTGCAATAAAAAAACGAAAGCCCAAGGTCGTGATTGACTGCAACGGGGCAGGGTCATCTATGACGCCAAACCTGCTTAAGGATCTTGGTTGCGACGTAACAGTTTTGAATGGCGGAACTGTAGGTTTTGGCAGGCCGTCAGAGCCAAATGAAAAGAACCTTAGCGAGCTCGCAGCGCTCGTTTTGAAAATGGGCGCTGACCTTGGACTCGCTCATGACGGGGATGCTGACCGGACAATCGCGGTAGATGAAAAAGGCCGCGTCCTTCCGCTTGATGTCCAGCTTGCTATAATGTGCCAGCATGAGTTACGCAGATCAAAAAATAAAAACAAGAAAATCGTTTCGACCATGGAAGCTTCGCTCGCAGTAAGGGAAGCGGTGGAATCAGAGGGGGGCAGCATAACGATAACTCCGGTCGGATCGCTTCACGTTTCTGAAGAGATGGAAAAACAGAACGCAGTTTTCGGTGGGGAACCTTGTGGCGAATATATTTTCTCAAAAGGAATTATGGTTCCTGACGGACCGCTCGCTGCTGTTAAAATGATTGAAATATTCGTTCAAAACGGGCTGCTGAGCTCGCTCGCATCAAAATTCAAGACAAATCCGATGGCAAGGGAGAAATTCAGCGCGAAAAAGAAATACGAAGTTGTTGATGCGATTAAAAAAGAAATAAAAATCGAAGGGAAGCGCTCGGAAGAGGATGGCATTCGCGTGGATGAAGATGATGGCTGGTTCCTCATACGGGCTTCAGGCACAGAGCCGTTCGTAAGACTTACTATGGAATACAAATCAAAAGACAAATTAGAGCAGAGAAAAAAGGAGCTTAGCAGGCTGATAGCGAAGGAGATAAAGAAAGTGTCTTAATCGCTGCGCGAGGTCAAAATCTATCATTTTATAAACCATTTTATTCATATATTATAACACTGTAATCATACTCCAACGGTGATTTTTTTTGGCAAAAATGAGAGAATACCCAGTTAAGAGAACTAGTTCTGTTCCTGGTACGGGTAGCCTGTTTTACCAGCACCTCATGGAAAATCTGGTTATACCCGCAAGCGCAAACCATTCGCTTTGGTACGCCGGTGAAGCTGTTAAAGTAACCCAGCCGGGTAAGTACGCGTTTCGGGGAAAGCTCCCTGTCGGTGAGACAATAGAACTTCATACTCTTGGTGGGAAGACTATCCCGAAAAGTGAAAGGGCAAAAGCAACTGAATCCGGAGTCCTTTATACCGTTGATGGCAGCGAAGGACCGGTTCTTGTTTTGGATTTGGCCCCTTCGGCGCGTAGGAAGTTAGACATCCCGTTAGATGCAAGGGACAAGGACAAAGTCTACAATCCGAATTTCCTCCCATACGAACAACTTGACATGTATACGAAAGTAAGCAATGAGCTGGCTGCATTAGCGCTTCCGAAGTCAATTAGCAGCTACTTTGGTGGAACCGGAAAAGTGAATTATTCTGAGCTTGATGTTTTACGGTTCCTGAATGCCTGTTTCGAGGATCTCAGCTGCCCACAGATGATACATGTTCTCCATGGTAACCATATGGCCTGGGCAACGCTTGCATATGTCCGTGCAGAGGGGAATATCGCCGGGGACATATCAGCAGAATTCCACAGGGCGCAGCCGCCGGATTTCTATGCCAAGGATCTGGGAACAATCCTGCCTGCCATGTTCTATGCTCTTGCGCTATTAGGTGAAAATCCCGTTGAGCATTATGCCCAGCTGGGCATCGAAGTCTGGGGTGCCAGGGAAGCAGCAGAACATATGCGGCAGTACATGCCGAAATAATTCTATTTTAAAATTTTATTTTTTAGCCGATTTTTATTTTAAGGAATCGAGAAAAAAATTAGGAGTTACGGCCTTCTCTTTCTTGTGTTTTGCTCTCTTTACGGTATATCTGGATATCCAGGGTAATTAGGTGGTCCGAGGTACGTCCTGCTGTTGAAATAGGCATCCTGGCTCGCATAGCCCAGAACATCCCATCTCGCCCTGTTCTTTGGAAGTTCGGTATCAGGAGATAGATTCTTGATAGCTTGCCGTACCTTTTCAGCCATGCTTTGATTGTCGCCCCCATTCTTGAAAACTCTGTATTCCCCAGGGAATTTGTATTTTTTATACTTCCCGTGGCCGAAGTAGATGTTTTTCAGGAGCGGGACAGCCCGCGGATCGCCAAGAAGGCCGAGCGCGAAGACGGCACGGTAAAGCGTGCCAAACCTAACCGTAGATGCCATCTTAACAAGGGGTTCATATGCCCTTCTGTCACCAATCACCCCAAGGCAAAAAGACGCAGAATTCTGGACATGGTCGTTGAATCCCAGCCGTTGTATCAGCATCGGTGCGGCAGGGGTCAAAACAGATTTATCGCTGAGTTTGCACACGAGCCCTTCCATAACGCTCGACATCCAAGCCCATTTGGAGCCGAATCCCTGCGCTCTACCTGGCATCTTCGCGTAATGGTCTATTATTTTACTCGCTATTCTTTTCAATGCCTGTTCATCGCACTTATCTATTATTTCAGAAACCTCAAGGAAACCGCTACTGTTATGTTTTCTTCGGCCTTTGTATGCTTTTGAAAATGCCGCATCCAGGAGGGGTGCTACTGCAGGTTCTCCGAGTTTAATAAGCGCCCAATGTTTCCTGTTCCAATCGTCATCTGGTCCCGCACTTATCATTTCATGAAATAGCCTTTCCACTTGGCTTGTGATGTCTTTCTGCACTCCTTCTCTCAGCGTCTTCGGGGAGTGCTCTGTGCCGAATGCCGCTTTCTTAGGTGTCACTGCTTTTCTTTTAACGAGTGGTTTGGTTTCTTCTTTCATAATTAATCCCCCTTATAGTGTTATAATAAATACTATTATGTGGCATATATTTTATAAACCTTGCTATTCGTTAAGAAGAGGCGTTTCTAGGCCTTTCTTTTCCCTGCAGCCTCTCTCGGGATACTTTCTTCTGCTTCAGCATATTCATATATCAGAGAAATGCATCCTTTTTCGAAAAGGATTTTTCTCGCGACATTTGATAACCAGAGGCTGTCCTCTAAACCGCGAATCGTTTCAAGTAGAGGTATGGTAAGTTGTTGCCTGTCAAACCTTTTCATCTGCGAGAGCGCCCTTATCCGCACTCCTGGATGTTCGGCTTTGTCGAGAACTATTTTTTTGAGCCACTCAAGGGCTTTCGGATCCCTTGAGTCCGCCACTCTTTTGATGTCTTTCGCTCGTTCTTCTACCATCAGCAGCCATTCTGATTTTTGCCTTGGTATTTTCCTTTTCATATCCGACTCTCCGCATCCCAGGTTCCGCCGTCAGACTTTTCCTTGAATTTATTCATGGTCTTTTGGGCAAATTCCCTGAGCTTTGGGTCTTCGGTCTTTCCAATGAATTCGTTAATCGCATCCCTTCCGGGCTGACCAAACGAGGTCATCATTGTGAGGGCGACCTTCCTTGCAATGGGATGATTTGTCCTATCCAGGGCAAGTAGTTTTAAAAATGCTAAATCTGGTGATTTTTTAACTTCTGTCATCTCGCTGCCTCTACTGGTCCCCCTAAATTGTTAAGAATGAAAAAGAATAAAAATCAGAGTATAAAAAAACCAAAAAGCCCGTGGTTACCCAGTCAGGCGAGGCCTTCCATTGCAACAGCATGGTTCTGGAGCACTCGTGCAAGCTTTCCTTTGTCGTCCTCGTTCAGGCCGTTGCTGCCATGCCTCCTGTCGAATTCCTTTAGCAGGTCTATGGCGTATCTCCTTACTGGGCCATCATCCCTGGTTCTTTCCACGAAATCGACGAGCGGTTCGAGTGCTGGCCTGCCCAGGTGTGAGATGTCCAGCAAGGCTAATTTCCTCAAAAGGGAGTTCGCTGTTTTATCAGACGCTAGCTTATTTAGAAACGCGAGCTTCGCTCCGGTCATTGTGGGATAATTGATTTTGTCAGTCATTTTCGTTACCTGTCTGGTCCCCTGTTATATATTAAGAAAGAAAAAATATTTAAGAAAAAAAATAAAAACAAATCCAAGGCTAATCCATCTCGCCCATGCCGCCCGGCATTCCACCAGGAGGCATTCCTCCTGACTTGCCCCTGGAACTGATGATATCATCAATCCTGAGCACGAGCCTGGCAGTTTCTGTTGCTGAGCTGATCGCCTGTTTCTTAACCCTGGCCGGTTCGAAGATTCCCTTTGCCCTCAGGTCATCAACTTTTCCAGCCATGACATCAACACCGAATGCTACGCCATCTCCCTTCTTATGCTTGTTCTTCAGCGTAACGAGGGTGTCGATCGGGTCCATTCCCGCATTCTCTGCAAGCGTCCTTGGGATGGATTCGAGCGATTCAGCGAATGCCTGGATAGCGAGCTGTTCCCTGCCTCCGATTTCAGTGGCATAGGAACCAAGCTCCCGTGAAAGCTCCATCTCAACTGAGCCGCCACCTATGACGTATTTACCATCAATAAGCGCTGCAGACACCGCGCCCCTTGCATCAACAACTGCCCGCTCGACTTCGCTTACAACATGGTCAGTCCCACCGCGGACGAGTATGGTCACTGATTTCGGGTGCTTGCATTTTTCTGCAAATACCATGGCTTCGCCAGCGACCTTCCTCTCCTCAACAAGGCCTGCAAAGCCAAGGTCATCAGCCTTCAAGTCATCGAGCGAGGATGCGACTTTCGCTCCAGTTGCCCGTGCGAGCTTCTCCATATCCGATTTCTTCACCCTGCGCACTGCAACAATCCCTTTCTTTGCCAGGAAGTGCTGCGCAACGTCATCAATACCCTTTTGGCAGAAGATTACGTTTGCACCTGATCTCTCGATCTTCTCAACCATTTCGCGGAGCATCTTCTCTTCCTGCTTGAGGAACGATTCCATCTGGTCCGGTGAGGTGATCTCGATCTTTGCATCAACTTCAGTCTTCTCAATCTCGAGTGCTGAATCAATGAGCGCGATCTTCGCGTCCTTCACGGATTTTGGCATGCCTGAGTGCACGATCTCCTTGTCCACAAGCACTCCCTGGATGAGAGAGGTGTCCAGCACTTCGCCGCCTGCTTTCTTCTCAAGCTTGATAAGCTCGTTATCAATCACGATCTTGCCATTTTTCTCTTCTGCAACAAGGCCGATCGCCTCTACAATGAGTTCTGATATCTTCTTCTTCTCATGCTCAGTGCCTATTCCCTTTGAGCCCATCGCGACAAGAGCAATCTTCGTGAGTATCTCCTTGTCTGAAGGCTTGACATTCTCAGAGATTTTTGCCAGCGTCTCCTCCGCCTTCTTTGCTGCAAGCTCATAGCCCCTGATTATCACCGTCGGGTGGATGTTCTGGTCCAGCAGGTCGCCGGCCTTCTTGAACAGGTTGCCTGCTATCACGACCGAGGTAGTCGTTCCGTCTCCAACCTCTTTGTCCTGTGTTTTTGCGATCTCCACCATGAGCTTTGCTGCAGGGTGGTCAACATTCATCTCTTCGAGAATGGTCGCACCATCATTGGTTATCACGATGTCGCCAAGGTCAGAAACAAGCATCTTATCCATGCCTTTGGGACCAAGCGTGGTCTTCACTATATTCGCTACCGCGTACCCTATTGCGATATTAACCCTCATCGCGTCACGGCCAAGAATCCTCTGCGCCCCTTCAGGGAGCACGTACATCTGCTCTCCGCTCATCTGTTTTACCATAATTTCACCTCAAGATATTTCGATTTAGCAGAAATCGTGTTCTTTTCTTCCGCTTTACCAAAATTTGACCATGTCACTTATAATAAAAAAAGTTTAAAAAACTTGCATATAAAGCTCTTTTGATTATTATGCGGGAAAAATTACTCATTTTGGCAGGTTTAATGATCGCGTTCATGATGGCTGGCTGCCTTTCTTCTTCGCAGGAAGGCGGTTTAAACGAAACTTCGAACATAACTGGACAAGGTCAAAACGATGCAGGTGCGGAAGAAGTCGTGCTTTTGTTCACAGCCCAGGCAGGATTGCAGAATGCGACAAGCGAAATCACAAAGCTTCGCCCCGATTCGGTTCTCATGCAGGTGTACGGCGAATGCGAATCCGATGGAAAATCAACAGAGTGGCAGTATTCATTCAATTCCAAGGAAGCAATGACCGGCTATGTCGTTTCAATGCCACACCCTGAACGAGGGGTCAGGAACACCCAATTTTCAGTACGGCGCACCATTCCTTCTGGATGGGTTGATAGCACGTCTGCAGCATCGAAATGCGGCCATGGTGGGCAGTGCACGCTTGAGATGAGCGGAGATTCACCGGTCTGGACAGTAATCTCTGATACGGACACGTGCACAATAAACGCTTTGAGCAATGCGAGGGTTGATTAGGTGATTATTATGAAGAAAAATATTTTGTTTGTTGTTTTGTTCGCGATTTTTGTTTCGCTCACTTCGCTTTCAAACGCAATGGAGTTTAGCGATGTCCTGGCTACCCCAAATACAACCAGCGCCATCATAACATGGGGAACAGATGTGAACTGCTCTTCGCAGGTTCTTTATGGCAAGACAACTGCCTATGGCTCCTTGCTCACAAACAGCACAAAATCATTCAGCCATTATGCAAAGCTGCCAAACCTGGCTTCAGGAACGAATTATTATTTCAAGCTCAAATGCAAGGTCAATTCAACGACCACTTATAATTCATCCGAATATTCATTCTCCACAATATCAACCTATCCAGACCTGGAGATAACTGATGGCGACATCACGCACACATTCCAGAAATCCGGAACCACAACAAAAACACTGCTCAAGATCTACGTTTCCAACAAAGGGAATGCCAAGGCATTAAATGTCTGGGTAAAGGTTGAAGGCGCAAATGCCGTGCTGTATAAAAAGATCCCATCCATAGCAGCAAATGGCAGGGCTTACACCACAGTTACTTTCAACTCCACAACCGGAAAGTATGCAGTAACAGCCGATTACAACAATTCAATATCAGAATCCAATGAGGGCAATAATGTTGCGCAGCATGGGATTTCTGAATCTGAATCATTGCCAGACCTATTTGTGAACCAATCAAAGATAACGTTCGCACCATCTGCTCCGAAAACCGGAAGTTCGATTTCAATATCCGCAATAATCAAGAACAATGGGGCAGGAACCGTGCAGAGTGCGAAAGTGATGTTCATCAAAGTCAGGGAAGTGAAGACATACGGAGAGGAAAAAGAAACAGACCTGAAGCAGGGCATTGGCACTAACCTCATCATCGAAGGGATGTTCAAAGAAGACCAGCTGATGAAAGAGGATGTAGGGGTGAAAATAGACGGGGATACGATCGGTGAAGTCACGGTCGGCCCGATTACGCCTGGCTCTACAAAAACCGCGAAAATAAGCTACAGAATACCGGCTGATACGGACGATTTCTCTTTGGCAGTGTATGCTGACCCGGAAAACCAGATATCCGAATCGAGCGAGTCGAATAATATTGGAATAAAGACAATCCCAGTGGACCTACTTTACCCTGACCTGTCCATCAACGGATCCGGCATCACATACCCGCCTGATTCCAAACCCGGAGACAAGATGAAGGTCTTTGCAACCATCAAGAACTTCGGCACATTGGGCGTGAAAAACGCGACCGTCCGGTTCTTCGTTTCGGTTGATGGGAAGAATTTCGCTCCCATCGCGACCGTCTATTCGCCATCCATACCTTCGAAAGGGAGCACGCGCGTGAGTGCGGACTATACAGTCCCAACCAATGCAATCACCGCGCTATTCCTTGTAGATGTGAACAACGACCGGAAATATTCTGAGACCAATTATAGCAACAACAACGCATCGCGGGGCATGGAGATCTCGCTTCCGGATATAGAGCTTTCCGGGACAGACATCTCCATAACCGGTTCAGTGGAAGTAGGCAAGAACGTCACAATAAAAGCGAATGTGAGCAATATCGGAAGCGCAAGCGCCTCGTCTTTTCCAGTCAGCTTCTATTACGCGCTATCGAACGGCTCGATGAAGCTCATCGGGTCAAAAAACATGACCTTGACCAAAGGCGGCAAGGCACAGGCATCAATGCAATGGGTAGTTCCCACTGGGATAAGCCAGAACCAGGTAATCTCTGTGAAGGCGAACCCGGAGCAAACCATTTTCGAATCGGATTTCTCGAACAATGAAGGCACATTCTCAGCAAGCGCAAAGCTGCCTGACCTGTTTGCGCGCTCTTACGCCCCGATGAATCCTTTCATCATACCTGGTCCGGGCTATTACGCTTCCTATTACAATGTGCCAATACAGATGGCTGTAAAGAACTGGGGCAATGGGGATGCGAAAAACGTGCTAGTTCAGGTGGAAGATCTCCGTGACCACAGGCTGACCAATTATACTTTTGCAAATGTTCCGGCAGGAGCAATCATCAACTTCACTCATCCCTACCGCGTGTATAAGAACGACAGTCCAGGGACATTAATGTATGCGTTAACGACTGTTGTAGACCCGTTAAATGCAATAACTGAATTGGGAGAAACCAATAATCAGTGGCCGGAAACATTTTTCTTTGTTGAAAACCAGGAGCCGCACGCTGTGGCTGATACAAATCCTCCCAGATGCGGCACGTTCAGCAAATGCGTGCTGAAGAATGAATGGATAACATTCAATTGCGAAAATTCCACTGACCCCGAAAACCCAGGCAGGCAGACATATTGGTGCGATTGGGATTTTGGCGATGGGAGCGAGCCGGAATCCGGGCACGAGGTATATCATTATTATCCGCAATCTGGAGAATACGAAGTACGGCTCAATGTGACTGATGTCAATGGCGGGGTTGATGACAGCGCGTACGTCGCAGTGACTGTGGCGCAGAACCAGCCGCCTGTTGCAAACTCAGGAGGCGTGTACACTGCTTATACAAACGAACCAGTATACCTGGATCCGTCTGCATCGTATGACCCTGATGGTTCCATTATTTCTGTTGACTGGGAATTCGGTGACGGTGGCACTGCATATGGAGAATCCCTCGAGCCCATTGCGCACACGTACACGAGCCCTGGCACTTATTGGTTTGAGCACATGGTGCATGATAACGACGGAGCAACATCAGGATGGTATAGGAATGAAGTATATGTTGTAAACCCACCGCCAACCAGCACCAAGACCGGTACTGAGTACTATGTCAGCCACCACTACACCGTGGAAGCAGGACCCACTGCCGATATGTGGTATGGCATATACAAGATAGACTACGAACTGAAATACACCCAGACAGACCATGTGATAAAATCGCTCAAATACACGATTACTTCTGGGCCGGCGATAGTCACTGCAGTCACTGACAACGATGCTGAAAGCCTTTACATGGACATGACTGCAGTAGCGGCAAACGGAAAGACAGCAATGCAGGTCCGTGGTGTGGAAATCAGGGACGGGTACGGTACTGTGCTCTGGTCAGAGAGCGGCGGGCCGCATGTGAGCGGAAGCGAGTCGCCAAGGTCAATGACCTATAGCGGCATAGAAGCACAGCCAGGTGTCTGGAACGACCAGAATTACATTGTGATAAACAGCGAGATAACTTACCCTGGCCAGATGTGCACTGCCGAGCAGTTCAATTGCCAGCAGCAGGCCGCCACCTGGATATTCCCGTAGAGGGTTGCCGCACACTCGGTCAGAAGCACCGCGCCGGCCTCTCACTCCGCCTTAGTCAGGCACTCTTCTAACGATTCCCTCATCTTTCGCGCGTCCTGGAACCTGTCCTTGGGCTCCTTTGCCAGCGCCTTTGCGAGCAGGGCGTTTACTTCCGGCTCCTCGCCCTCTATAGGTTCAAGCGGCACGTCGTAGCGCCTCGGGTTGCGCGACTCGTTCATGCCGAGCATCGCGAAGAACGGCACGTCCGCGAGCATGTCGTATGTCACTGCGCCGAGCGTGTATATGTCGCTCCGCCTGTCCATCATGCTCCGCCCTTTCTGGTTTTCAGGGGATGCGTACGCCATCCCGCCGACCCTCATGCAGTCCCATCCCGGGCAGGGATTCAGGAAGGGCACGGTTGACGTCCCGAAGTCAAGTATCTTGACCGATATCCCCCCTGGTCCCTCCAGAAGCATTATGTTGCCAGGAAGTAGGTCCCCGTGGACTATCCCCGCCTGGTGCACGGCTGAAAGCGCCTCGCACACAAGGGCTGCCACCCTGAGCATCTTGCGGCGCACGAGCTCCCTGTCCGCCATGTGCAGCGGCTTCCCGGCCACGTACTCCAGCGCGATGAACGGCCGGTCCGCTTCGCGTCCCATGTCCACCAGCTTCACGACTCCAGGGTGGTCGATGGCCTTGAGGGCCTGCGCCTCGTTGTAGAAGAAGGCCTCCGGAAGCCTCATGTGGGCGTGCTCTTCCCTGAGCAGCTTGATGGCGACTTTCCTGCCCCAGTCATCCTCGGCGAGCAGGACCTTGGCGAAACCGCCCTCGCCGATCTCTGCCAGCGGCATGTAGCGGCCCTGCTCCCCCCGAAGGGGCCGTCTCTCCGGCTGCGCTTTCTGCCGCCCATTCGCTTCCGCGATAGCAATTGCGCTGTGTGACATGATTCTTCGTGAATATAACGCGAATTTTCAGTATTTAAAGCTTATTACGCAAAAAACACAAAAATAAAAAGATATGTTATAAAAATAACAATATGGCAAAAAAGGAGAAAACCAAGATAACCGCAGGGGGAGTCGTCAAGGCGTACGTGGAGGAGCGGCCATCACTTTTCGTTTATTTTATTAACGGCCTGATTAACGTGAATGCACTTGCGAGAAAGATAAAAATGGAGAGCGGGACGCATAAGACCGAGGGCGCACTTATCGTTGCGCTTCATAGGCTTGCTGAAGAGGTCACCAGCGGATACATGGGCAGGAAATACGGTGAGAAGACAGTCCAGAAATTCCTTGATGATACTGAAGTAAACATTTACTCGAATTATGCTGTCGCGGTCTTCGAAGGCAAATCCGAAGTTGCGGCAGACGCCAAGATCTCATTCGGAAAGAAAACCATAGCCATGGGAAAGAAAAAGGACCTGGACAAGGTTAGTCATGGCGCGCTTTATTACAAGGACGATCTGGCTGTTGTGGAATTCGTCCACCCCGAAGGTGCTGAGGATGTGCCAGGCATTGTCTTCCGGATATACTGGAAGTTCTTTGAGAAAGGGATAAGCATTATTGAGACTTTCAGTGCGTGGAATGTAACATATATTGTTGTGAACCGGGAGGATTTGAAAAAGGTGACTGAGACATTCCTCTAAATATATATTTACACATATTTTTATCAAATATTCTATTATTTTGCATAAAAAATACGAGTTTTATTAAATGTTTGCCCATATTAAATGTAAAAATAATGTAAATTACTCAGATCGAAAAACAGAAAGGGCGGGGTTTGATTAAAATGAAACTGGACGAGATTGATCTATCTCTCTTGGACCAATTAAGGGTTAATGCCAAGCGGCCGATTAAGGCGATCGCAAAGGAAATCGGAGTTCATCACAACACGCTTCTCCAGCGATTGAAGCGTTTGGAAAGACACGGGATAATCCGGAAGTATGTGGCATCGGTTGATTTTCAGAAAACTGGACTTGACCTACACGTAGTGATATTGATGAAGGTTATCAGCGGAAGGCCCGGGGATACCTCCCAATTCAAAGAAATCCTTAAGATGAGCGAACTGGAAGCGCTCTATGCCACGACTGGCTCATGGGATGCAGTATCTTTGTGGAGGGTAAGGAACAGGGAACACTTGAATGACATTATACGTCGGATGAACGGGTGCAAAACAATATCAGACACCCACACTCAGGTAGTCCTTTACCCATACAAGGATTCTGAAGATTTTAATCCATTTAAAAATGAAAAGCAAGTTTTAAATGGTAAAAAATGAATTAACATTTTTGAACCCCAACAAACATTTATAAAATATTGTGCATAAAACATTATATATGGCGACAGTCTCTTACAGCAATTTACATTTCACTCAATCAAAGAAGCGGGTATCCCACTCATTTTTCCGCGCAGTCGGAATGGTCCCGCTAATCGGAGAACAGATATGTAAGGGCATTGCAAGTGCGGCAGGCAGGCGAATAGTAGAGAAAGAAACCAATGAATCGGAGGGAAAAGGCATTGCTGCTTTCTCTTGCGCTGCAAAAAAAATGATGGAAAGGCGCAATGAATCTGGCTTCATCCAGTTGCCTGATGTTCTTGCCCGTTCAAGATTGGCTGCATATTACGCAAGGAAGATGGCAGCGGCATGCCTAGGTTTTGGAATCGAGGCAGATGGAAAGATGCTACTAAGGCTGGCCAAGCATGTATCTGGTTTTTCGAAAATCGGGCTTTACTGCGTTCCAGAATCTATTATCAATTATGAAAAAATATGGGGCAGCAGGCTCCCGAAAAATTTCCTGAGGATACTGCGCGAGTGCTATCCTGATTTCTCAGCAGGTTTTCTGAAAAAATTCGACGATGGAAGTGAAGAATTCCTGCGCGCTATGAACATGCTGAAATGTCAGCAGGTAGCCTTTGATGGGACTGGTTCTTTTAGTTCGCCCAGCTATCCCTTGTTTGATAAACAAGGCAAAAGGCTGTGGGGCTCAGACCTGCCGTTTGAAATCCAACTCACAAAAATGGTCGAGGCTTTTTGTGCAGTGCTGTATAAGCAGATGCGGCCGGACCTCTCTGATGCTGATGACCCGCAGCACACCGAAGTCGCAGCAGCGACCATGGTCGCAGTATCAGGAAAGGATGTCAATCCAGGTCTGACTGCAGCCCTTCTCTGCATTATATTTTCGCCAGCCTCGATCCCCTACACCAAGATGGTTGTGGAGAAGCTTAGCCATCCAAATCCAAGCGACCTCGAGAATATTGCGGGCGAGGACGTGCGCTTTGCCAGGGAGGTAGTTATGCCTGACAATCTCTTCAGGATGCTAAAAGAGGTAAGGAAACAGTCTGAGATCGAGAGAAAGGAGAGGATAGACAGCTTGAAAAAAAGGGCTTTGGATGATTTTGTTTGCGATACTACCCAGCTCGACTGGCCTGATGATCCATCTGTCATTTCCTCTGAAGATACCATGCCCTCTTTTGCAGTCAAATCGCCGTTCAGGAGATAGCACAACCTTTTTACTATTTATCTTTTCATTCAGTACTCGAGCATGTCTATCCTCTGTCAAAGAGAAACGCATGTTTTTAAGCAAATTAATTCATGTAATGTGACTATATGGACTTAGGAAAAAAACTTCGTGAGGCGCTTGCAAAGCTTACCAACCGGCCTTACGTTGACGAAGATGCGGTACGCAGCCTGATCAAGGACCTGCAGCGAGTCCTCATAAGCTCGGATGTCAGCGTGAAGCTCGTATTCCAGCTTTCTAAAAAAATCGAGGAGCGGGCCCTGAAAACAAAAAAGCTCGAAGCGCTTTCCCTTCGCGAGCATGTGATGCGCGTTGTATATGAAGAGCTTCTTGAGCTTATGGGAAAAAGCTTCACACCAAGACTTGACAAGCACAGGATACTTGTGGCAGGTCTCTTTGGCAGCGGAAAAACCACCTCCACAGCAAAGATTGCCCACTACTACAAATCCAAAGGATTATCCGTTGGCATGGTTGCAGCTGATGTGGACCGGCCTGCTGCACAGGAACAGCTTGAGCAGTTGTCCAAGCAGGTTGGCGCCGGCTTTTACACAATTAAAGGTGAAAAGGATGCTGCAAAAATAGTCAAGGATGCCATGCACAAAGCGAAGGAGGATGTGCTTATAGTGGACTCAGCAGGCCGCTCTGCATTTGACGGCCGCATGGTGGAAGAGCTTCGGGCAATGGCATCTGAACTAAAGCCAGATGAGACATATCTTGTTGTTTCAGCAGACATCGGCCAGGTCGCAGGAAAACAAGCAGAGGAATTCAATGCAGCAGTTCCGCTCTCTGGCGTAGTTGTTACGAAAATGGACGGTTCCGGAAAGGGGGGAGGGGCGCTCAGCGCAGTTGCTGCAACTGATGCGAAGATCGCTTTCATTGGTGTTGGAGAAAAGATAAGCGATTTCGAAGTTTACGATTCCCAGCGGTTTGTTGGAGGACTACTCGGAGTCCCTGACCTCAAGGGCCTTATGGAAAAAGTAGAGCGGATTTCCAAAGAAACCGATGTGCAAAAGCTCGCAACCGAAGAACTCACAATAGATTCGTTTTACGAGCAGCTGAAAGCCGCGAAAAAGCTCGGCCCGTTAAGCAGCGTATTCTCTATGCTCGGCGCTTCTGATGTTCCCAAAGAGATGGTCCAGCAGTCAGAGGAGAAGCTCAAGAAATTCGAATCAATGATAAATTCAATGACTAAGGCGGAGAAAAAGAACGCAAAGCTGATCCGTGCCCAGCCAGCGCGTGTCGCTAGAATAGCGAGCGGTTCAGGATGCACGGAAAAGGACGTGCGCGAATTCCTTTCCCAATTCGAGAAAATGGAGAAGATGATGGGCCAGTTCCAGAAGAACCGCGGCTTTAGGAAAAAGATCGAGCAGATGCTCCAGGGCGGGCAGCTTGGGAACCTGAAGATGTCATAATCAGAGGAGCATATATCTCAGCATGGTAACATCATCTTCCCAGAGCGTGCGTATCTTTATTGTTTTGATTCCCGCCCGCTCCCCTGCAATAACATCGTATTCGCTGTTCCCAATAAATATCGCGTCCTTTTTATCGATCCCTAGCTTTTTGATAATTATTTCAAGCGTCTCGGGATCCGGTTTGCTTAATCGGACTGAGTCGATTCCAACGACCAAATCAATTAGCGAATCGAGTTTCTCTTTTTGAAGTATATCAGAAACTGTCTTAACGTTGTTTCCAGTAGCGATCGCCATCCTGCATCCAGCCTTCTTCACTTCCTTCATCAGTTCGATCATACTTGGAAACATGAGGTAGTTCTCCCTTCTCACGCAGAGGCTTTCGTACTTGGCAAATGTATCAACTACTTCCTTCTTTCCTTCCGGATGTTCGGACAACTTGTTTGATATAACAACCACGTGCAGGTTCGGATCCATCCCTGCTCCGTTCTTTCCAGCCCATTCCAGGAGCTCTTTCTTCACATCGCTCCAGCGGATTGTCAGGTGTCCTATTGTGTCGTCGAAGTCGAATATCACGAGTTTGTATTTCGGCATAGCAAAGAAATCGCACGAATTCTTTTAATTAGTAATGAAATGTCGAAACCGTAAACACGAAACCGAAAACAGGAAACTGAAAACCGCCTGAGAGAAATAGTTATATAGAAGATGCGTGCATATTCTACTGGGTGAGGGGCAGGCGGCTCACGCTGCTATGCAGTGAGGAAGTTCTGCCCTCCGCGAGGGAGCGCAGGCTTTAAGGGCCTGGGAAGCGGTACAGAAACGATACCCTAAAGGGCTGAAACGAGTGCTTCTCTCCTGATGACGGAGCAAGTAGGTTATCCTACGCTAAGTATAATGCCGCGCGAACTTCCCACTTGTTCGATAATTCGAACAAGGGGGCCCAATGAACGGTTCGCCGTTCATTAGGGTGGTTCGGTTTACAGAAGGCAGACTATGCCCTTCACCCAAATCTTTATCTAGCCCACGGCAATAGATACATTTATATTAACTTTATATAACATATATTCCATGCATAAGAACGGCAAACTTACTACTTCCGAGCCTCCGGTTTCTCCCAATAGACCCGGGCAAGCGTTCGCCAACAGTCTGGCCGAAGAGCTGGGAGGGCGCAACAAAACTATGAAGGATCTTTTAGCCCTGAAACGCACCCTCGCTGATGCTGGCAATCCCGGGACGCAGACAATGAACGCGGCGCTGAACAAGGTGCGTGACGTCCTGAAATCTCACGGCTTCGGGGGGCAGGATGAGAATAGCGACGATTTTCGAGTTCAGCGCAAACGCATAGACAACGCCATGATAGAAACCTTGGAATGGGTGAACCTTGGGGAAATGAGCCTTTCCATCCTCGACGAGGCGAACCTGTCCGAAACCGGGACTAGGGTGATCAAGGGCCGGCACACCACACTGATAATCACAGACCCAGACTGCATGGAAGAAAAGAGCGAGTCAATCGCCAAAGTGGTCGAAGTCGTCAAAAGGGTGATAGATTGGATAAATTCCACTTCGACATACGCCGCCCATATGGTCATCCATGGCGAACTCGTCGGAATGCGGATAGATCATGGCAAGCACAAGGGCTATCTCGGCGTTTTCTGCCCGGAAGGGGGACAGGAGGTCGTGGTTTATTTTAAGCACTACGAGCATGGCCAGGGAAAGTATTCCAGTAACAGGATCACGTTCGTGAAGAAAGCCATGGCCGAGTATAACCTGGAGCTCAGCGCAACGCGGCGGGGCATTGACAGCACCGATATGCGCATGATTTGCGAGGTTAATCTGGAAAACCTGGACGAGGTTGTGGAAACCTCCGTGCGGCTCAGCAGGGCGGTAAAAGACCTGGACCTCCACCTTTTATCGGGCAATCAGGCGCACTTGGCAGGCATGCTATTTGGGGCTGGTGTCACGAACATGATTGAGTTCCTTGATCGGCTCAGGAGCCGGCGGAGATCGACAGATTTTCCGGAATTGCCCCTTTGTTTGGCCGAATACGAGAAGGAACTGCTCGATCGATTCATTGGCGAGGCGGAGAAGCTCGACCTTTGGGCCGACGGAATCCGGAAACAACACGCCAGGCTCAGGGAGGCGAAGGACCTCAACTTCAGCGTGCTCAAGCAGTGCACAGAGCTGCAATTCGCAATTCTGAATTATACAAAAGAAGGGCGGCCTGTGCCAAAAAGAGAGGTCGAGAGGCGATTCAACGCCATATGTTGCGATCTTTTGAGGATGGCCGAAATATGCGATGGGGGCATTGATCCGGATAAGCCCGGTCCGTTTGAGCAGAAGGCAAAGGCGCTAATTGAGAAATACGACCGCATCCTATCCGTTTGCGGCTGGTCGCTGGATGAAAGCGAAACCGGGCAGTTGATGGGGATGTTCGCTGACAAGGGAGATGAGCTCGAGCTTGACAAGGTTCGCACTTTCGAGGAGCTGGTCAGGCTTATGCATTCGCAAATCATACTCTTGCCAATCTGGATGGTAGTTGACGCCAATGCAAGGGACCGGAGTGGAATGCTGATTCTTCTGGATTGTTACGAGCATTTGCCGACCGGGTTCGTGTGCCTCAATCTTGAGAAAGGCGTTAAGGCGGAAGAGCTCGAAACCTATGAGGTACTCAGGAAACTGCTTAACGGACTGTCCAATTCCGATGATATAAAAAGTGTCGCCTTAGTGGGCGCGGATTTCGCGGACATTAGCATGCCCCAGGGCAAGCACTATGTGGAGTTATCGGCGAATTTGGATGACAAGAACGAATGCTACACCCTACAGATGCGCTATTTCGAGACAGCGTATTTCAGTGCGGAAATAAGGAATGCCTATGTTACGAAGGTGCTCAATTCCCTGGGTTTCAGCGTGACACGGACCGGTAATGTTACCGAGGCTGCCATGCGGACGCAGGATCGAAAAAATTGGGCAACCGCCTACCGGGAGGTCGTGCGGCTTATGGTCTCGATGAAAGACCTGGACATGGTTTCTTGGAAACCGGAGACATTGGCGCACATATTCTCATCCGGTTTCACGGATCTGGTCGAGTCCGGGTATGCGGACAGCGAATTGAGGCGTGCTTTGCTTTTCCGCGGTAATGAAGAGGCCGCCTCGGTTTACAGGAAATTCATGAGTAACTCAAGTTACTGCGATGGCGACAAGACCGCGCTCACGCGGCGTTTCGCGGAGCTTTTCAGATACCGGCCGTCCCAGATAATTCCGATCCTCAAAGACTTCACGGCAGAAGAGCTGGATGATATCTATGAGCACCTCTACGATATCGAGTTCGCTGCCAAAAAAGCCGGCGACGCAAAGCTGGCACGGAAGGTCGTCACTCTCGAGAACAAGCTCGAAAAGCTGATCGGGGAAAAACTGCCACCCAAAAGGGGAAGTTTAAAATAATTCCCCCCTGTAATTCCTCCTTGCTGATGCCGCAGTAGCTCAGCTGGGAGAGCACACCGCTGAAGGAATAAACTTTCAGACACGGTGGGGTCGCTTGTTCAAATCAGGCCTGCGGCAATAACTTTTTTTCTTCTTTCCTCAGAAAAATTAAGGTGGTTTCCAGTTTCCGGTTTTGAAGAATAAGAAAAGAAATAGAATAATAAAAAAGAAAACTAATCCTCTGTGCTAGCCAGGAAGCTCCACCACGGCCGGTTTTCGCTTTTTATTTTTCCTGTGTTCGCGTCCAGAGTTGACTCCACATCCATGTCCGCATCGAAAATCCAGAGCACCATTGCGCCTCTTGTTGCATTAACCTGGTACTCCGGGTCTCCGTTCACCACATGCAAAACAGCAGACCTGATCGTCTTCGCCCTTATTTTGGCAGGCACTTCTGAAGGCATTATCAGCACTTTCTTTCCGCTGACTGAGAATGTCTCGTTTTCGATCTCGACTGTTTCGTTTGTCTGCACAGTGAAGTTCTCATCAGATATGTTCATGTTGTCGTCATCCAGCTCGAACTTTAGGGTTTTGTTCTTCCCCTTATGTATAAATGACGCATTCAGGCTCCTGTTGAGGATTTCTGTTGCATTCGCCACGCTCAGCGTGTGGTTCTTTGCAATGATCCTGACAAGGAAGCCCTGCGGCACTGTGATCGAACCGTTCTTCCTTCCCTCGATTATCTGGTGGACCTGTTCGGAGATTCCTTTGCCTGTTTCATTTTTATCTTTCTCTTGTTCCCTTGTTTGATTTTTCTCCTTTTCCTGCTCTTTGGTCTGGTTTCTTTCAATTTCAGTTTCATTTTCCCTTTCAAGATCATGTGTCCTGTTCTGCCCGATTTCTAGCGTCTGGTTCTGCCCTCGATCTGAACCATTATCATCGTTACCATTGTCTTGTCCTTCTTTGAAATGAAGCACGTTTCCTGCCAAAACTATGCCAGCAGAAAGAACGAACAACATCAATATTGTAGTAAATAACCGCATGTCCAATCACCTATTGAAATCTGAAGGTAATCCTTTTATTCGTTATGCATTCCCCGAGAGCGCAACTATTTTAAAATACGCCTCTGTAATACGAACTCAATGGTGACCGCGAAAGTCGGAAGTTTGAGTCCTCTTGTGGATACGCTGCCTGATTCGGGTGGACGAACCCAGGAGGATGTTCACATCGGGCGGCTTCTTTCAGAAAACACATTCGCCAGGGCGAATTCCGCAGAATGGCTGCGTAAGAACGGAAACTCGCTCACAGCCGAAAAGCTCGAGGCTATACTGAGTGACAACCACCTGCCCAGAGAAATAAAAAAAGAAGTTGCGCAGGTTCTGATCCACATATCGCACAGGCACCTGGACTTTGGAACATCCCATGAAAAGGCAGTCTCCAGGATAGGGGTTCTTGCAGGCGCCCTGTCAAGCGCTTATCGCAGATCAAGGCTGCGCAGCTGATTATTTCCCGTATCTTCTTTTTCTTCTTGAGAATTCCTCAAGTGCTGCAAGAAAATCTTCCTTGCTAAACTCCGGCCAGAGTTTCTCACAGAAATAGAATTCAGCGTAAGCACTTTGCCATGGCATAAGTCCTGAAAGCCTTTGCTCACCAGAAGTTCTGATTATCAGGTCCGGGTCAGGAAGTCCGGCTGTGTAGAGGTGGTTCGATAACACCTGCTCGTCTACCTTCGTAACGCCCTCTTTTATGGCCGCGTTTACTGCGTCCACGATCTCTTCCCTTCCGCCGTAAGAAAGCAGCAGGTTAAGCTGGTAGGCAGAATTCTTCGCGCTTATCTCTTCTGCCTTTTTTATCATTTCCTGGATTTCCCTGGGGAAAAGCCCAATCCTCCCGAAAAAACGGATTTTGACTTCGTGCTTATTCTTTTCATCAGAGTTGAGCGCCTTTTTCAGGTTCTCTTTGAACAGCTCGAAAAGCCCCTCGATCTCATTCTTGTCACGCTTGAAATTGTCTGTTGAGAACCCCCACATTGTGAGCATCCGGATATCCGCTTCCTTGCACCACTTCAGGATGTCCCCCATGTGCTGAATGCCGGTTGCATAACCCTCCCTGGTGCTCAAACCTTTTTTCTTTGCAAATCTCCGGTTTCCATCTGGAATGATCGCGATGTGTCTGGGTACTATTTTCTCTTCGATGCAAAACACCCTGAATAGATTAATAGACAATCTCTTTTAATCTCTTTTTCTGGCTCGCTTCCTTCAGTTCCCGTGCAATCCTCCTACCGGTAGACATCGGTTCATCGTAATAGTAATCCGAATAGGGAGAACCCCGGGAATACAAATTAGTCCCTGCTACTATCCTTGCGCTGATCTCAAAAGCGTAAATCTCCAGGTCCTCGGTGATTATTGTTTCAATGCAGAAGGGACCTATCATCCCGCCGAAAAGATCGAATGAAGCTTCAGACACCCGCCTTCCGATATCCATATAATCTGTGAGCAGCGACTCTCGCAACACCATAGGTTCGTTGCCGATAACTGTAAAGCTCATCTGGGGAGTAAGGCCTGCTGAAACCGCCCTAGCAATCTCGTCAGCGCTAGACTCCACCCTCTTGTCCACTCCCAGCAGCTGGATCCTGCCGTGAGGGGTCTCATAGCCGATATCGGAAATTGGCGAGAAGAAGAAATGCGGGTAGGCCCTCACCCCGATCAGGAATTCCTGTACCATGCACTTCCGGATCCCAACTTTCTTCTTGAACTCCTCATAGGAGCTAACTATCAGGTAGCCCCGCCCGCCCTTTGCTCCTGGGAATTTCACAAGCGAAGGTCCGGAAATTTCCTCGGGTTTAATCACTTTTGGTTTTTTTATTCCCGCCTTTTTCATCCATTCGAACATCTTGTCCCTGCTTCGCTCCCAGGCGATGGATCTCCTATTCCCGTAAACCGGAACCTCGAGGTCGTCGAACTTTTCTCCGACATACTCCACAAAAGAGCCATGAGGTATTACGATCGCATTTCGAGATACGAGATCGCTAACCGGGATGTCCTTATATTCGTCAACGCACAGAAACTCATCCGGCTTCGCAAGCGTAAAAGATTCGTACAGCTTTTTATTCTCCTTCTTGCAGATGCCTATTGTTTTTATCCCTTCCTCACGTGCGCCCCTGAATATCTGCAAGGAAGAATGAGAGCATATGGTGGCGATCCTGAAATCGCCTTTGTATTCTGATAAGATTCTATCTATCTTTCCTTTGTCGAGCATATTGCATATGGTTAGGAATGAATATTTAATTCTTTTGAAGGATCTATAATTAGGGTGAAAATATGGCTCAAGAAGTTTTTATGACTGAAGTAGGGAAAAAGATGGTCACATTGCCGCAGTTCAAGGCAGAACTAAGCAGATTGGGTCTCAATCCGGCGCAGGTTACCCAGGTGACTGATTACGTCAACCAGTTCCTGAAAGGCAAAGGCAAAAAATTTGAAATCAGGGCTGATAAGACAGTAGAGCAGGTCACCCGAACCATAATGGACAATTGGCCCAGATATTCAAAAGACAGATTAAAATACGGAGCAATCACCAAGCTCCCTTCAGAATACCTTCCTACCCTTGTCCCAAAAGCAATGCCGCCCACACAATTGCCGACTCCTGTAAGAGTATCTGGCAAGCCGACCCCAGTGGTACAAAGCACGGCTTCTGTCTTCAAATATGATTTGAGAATAATCCCAAAGGGATTGTTCGCAAGATCAGAAGTGTATTCAATAACATCCAGTGCGCCCGTCACAATCGAAAACATTAAGCAGCTGATAGATGAAGGGAAGATTAGGGAGGCTTCAATCGGGAACAAGCCCGTAAATCCACAAACAGTGCTTATGGGCGCTATTTCAAATGCTGAGGACGCCAAGAAAGAAATGAAGCTGACAAAAAAATAGGCTAACGCGCCCACGTCATCTCGATCTCTTCTTTTTCAACTTTTATTTTCAATTTTCTATCTCCTATGTTTAGAATCAGGCAATCTTTTTCTTCGACGAACGAAACCTTCCCATCAGGCCAAGGATCTGCTCCATATTCATTGGCTGTGCCATCGCTTGGTTTGAAAGTCAGCAGATAATTCTTCTTTCCAGGTATTGATACGAAAAGGACATCCCTATAGAATGCCATCGTGCAATTCTTGTCGAATTCACCGCTTACCCTCCTGTTCGGCCGTCCATCATAGGCATGGAACTCCATCGAATCCTGCGTCAGGAAGAACGCCTCGTTTTTCCTCGGCAGCCAGTCGATCACCCTCTTCGCGAGGTCACCGATATTTATCCTGCCATGGTCGAGATTGAGCTCAGACTTCCCAAGATATAGTTTGTCAGCCCCTGGAAACAACAATAAGCTCCTGTCAGTGAGCGCGAACGATCCTTCCTCATTGCATTTCATATCCCGTATGGATTCGCCGCTCTCCAATTTCAACGTGGTCTTATGCTCTTTCCTATCAATTGTTTCTCCGCTTACGTATGTGAAGACAAGCACGTTGCCCTCAAGCCAGCACTCGCCATGCTTCCACGTTCCCTTAACTAGCTTTGGTTTTTCTTTTGGGCGTTCATTTCTTTGATCGATCGTTATCAATGGTTTGTTGGTTTCTGTTCGGTTCGGCCCGCATGAGACAAGTACTCCGAATGCGCTCAATGTGAGGGTCGCGTATCTCAGCTGGCGCTTCACATTCTCAAAACAAGATTCTCTGAACTCCAGCTTTTTCATGTTGTCACTAATCGTAAGATTTGTTAGTTATGTTTTATAAACATTTGTGAAACAAGATCGAATGCGAAACCAAAAAAATCCTGAATTTTTATTTCCTTTTTACCAATTTGATATCTGTCAGTTTCGGGCCCCTTATCCTTATTTCCAGTTCCTTTGCTCCCTTCTTCCCGAAAAACAGCTTTCTCCCCTTGTAGAAAAATTCCGCATCCTTAATCACAGCGCGAAGGTCCAGTTCTACGTAACCCGGCTTATCAGCTACCCCAAGCACTACCATCTTTCCTTCTACCGGAGCTATGAAAAGGAAGTTTGAATGGAATATCATCCTTGCACTTCGCATATCGCGGGGGATTCCGTAAACTGGGATCGTTTCGCCATGGACGAAAACCGGGATTTCCCTTATCTTATTGTCGCGCATTAGGAAATAGCACCGGTCTTCCGCATAAGCCCATGCAACTAGCCCGATCTTATACATTTCCTTCATATCCTTCCGCGTATAGTTCAAGTTTACGTGCGCATTGCCAGTTTCCTTGCTCTCCTTTCCTGCCACCATGATAAGACTCGTACTCGTAAGAATGAACGCATAACTGTCATTGCATGCAACGTCCCGCACGCTCTCTTCATCCTTAAGGAGGTCGTCGAATTTTTTCACCGTACCATCAGAAAGCCTGTACTCGAAAATACCATTCCTGAACCTGCACTTCTCAGGTTGGGACGAAGGAACCTCTGGTTTTTTCTTTGCTTTTTTTGCGCCCTCCTGGTTATTCATCCAGGACCCGGACCGGTCATTATTCGGTATCGGAAGCGCCTGCGTTTTGATAGGGAGAGAAATCAGAGGCAAGGCAAGCAGCACGGAATAGAAAAGCCTCTTGCATGCCTGCGCGCCGCTCCTGATTCGGTGAAAAGAAGTCCCCTGGGAATTTTTCTGTTGGAGCACATAAGATTTTATGGTGTTACGTTTTATAAATGCAAGTGTTCGAATTCCAAAATTGAAAACCGGAAACAGAAAACCATAAAAGTATAGCCGGCGTTAACTTATCATGAAAGCAGTAATCATGGCAGCAGGAGAAGGAGTACGGCTCCGGCCCCTTACTTCAACAAGGCCGAAAGTTATGCTCCCAGTAGCAGGAAAGCCAATACTTCATCATCTCCTGATCGAGGCAAAAAAAGCCGGGATAAAGGAAGCGGTGATAATCGTCCGCTACCTGAAAGAAAAAATTATTGACTACTTCAAAGATAAGGATCTTGGAATAAAACTGAAATTTGTCGAACAGGGTCCTGAGAACGGAACAGCAGCAGCAATACTAGCAGCTGAGAAAGAAATACAGGATACGTTCGTTGTTCTTGCAGGAGACACAATAACCGAGGCAAGCGTGATAAGGCAGGTAATTGATGGGCACAAGGGGAAAATCACTCTTGGTGTAAAGAAAGTCGCAAATCCCCATCTTTACGGAGTTGTCGAGCTTTCTGGAGACACGGTGAGTATTTTCGAGGAAAAGCCCCAGCACCCGAAAACAGACCTTGCGAACCTTTCAATTTATTGCATGGACGCATCGATTTTTTCCGAAATTCGCTCGATTCCGAAATCCGAACGCGGTGAATATGAGATCGTCAATCTCTTTGTTGGAGCTAAGGCAGTAGTTGTGGATGGCTACTGGATAGATATCGCCCACCCATGGGACATGCTCGATGTGAACGAGTACCTTCTTACAAAAATGGAAGCCAATCTTGGAGAAATTGACAACAGCACGATAAAAGGAAAAGTAATCATGGAGCCTGGAGCAAAAATCATAAACAGTTATATTGAGGGGATTGCCTACATCGGTGCCAATACTACAATCGGGCCGAATGCCTATCTTCGGGGGGTGAATGCCATTGGCGCGAACTGCTCAATCGGCGAATCCACCACAGTGAAAAGTTCCATCATATTCGACAATGTGAACGCGAAGCACCTTGCATACATCGGCGATTCTGTGATAGGTGAAGGCGTGAATTTCGGCGCAGGGACCCAGCTCGCGAACTTCAGGTTTGATGAATTGAACATCAATGTGCAGACCGAGCGCGGCTGGACGAACACAGGAAAGAAGAAATTCGGAGCGGTTGTCGGAGACGGGGTGAAATTCGGCGTCCTCTCCTGCACCATGCCGGGAAAATTAATCGGCGAAGGAAGCTGGATAAGCTCAGGAGTTGTAGTGAACAAAAACGTACCAGCGCGTTCCCGTGTTTATGTTAAGCAGGAGCTCAGGTTCGCACCAGAAGGAAACGAGTGAGGTTGATAACATCTATCTCATTGCCGGTATAGATGCAGGTATCAAGACTGGTTATGCGTTTCTCGACCTTTCCGGGAATCTTGTCTGTTCCGGAGTTGAGAAAGATGCAAATGACGAGCGCGTCGTCCGGATTATTTCTTCTGTCGGCTCCCCATCCGTGATCGCATCCGACACTTCTCCTCCATCGCATTTTGTCCAGAAGATTGCCGCACGTTTCCATGTGAGGCTCTTCCATCCGAGGAAATCGCTTTCGCAGGAACAGAAGAGGATGATCGGAAGGGAAATTGCAAACTCGCAGGAGCGAGTTTGGCAATCCAAATCGTCCTGCGATTTGGATATATCCAATCCGCACGTACGAGATGCGTATGCTGCTGCAGTAAAAGCATATAGGAGATACGCGGACCGCCTTCGCCAGATCGACAGGATGGATGTGCCTAATCGCGACGAGCTCAAGCACCTTGTGATAAGCGGGTTTCCGATTGGGAAGGTTCTGAGGAAAAGATGAAAATGATTATAATAACGAGTGAGCTAAGATAAGTTTCGCTATATCTGCTCGCAGGGGTTTAGTCGATCGACGATTCGATCGCCAAACCCCCTGCTAATATGCGACGCCTGTATACACGCAGGGGTGGCGGAGCGGCCAAACGCGTTAGGTTCAGGTGGCTTTTGGATTCGATCCAAGGCCTCGAAAAGCCTAATGGCTTAGTGCCTTCAGGAGTTCAAATCTCCTCCCCTGCAAATTCCGTTTTCGGTCGCACATAACTGAGACTTGTGCATAAGTTTAATAAATTTAACACATAATAACATACTGTGGCAATTCGATACAGGAAGTCCCATACCCCAAAATCTACAACCAAGCACATGGCAGAAGAGCGAGTGAACGGTAATCCAATCACAGCCCTGGCCATACCGCCAGAACGGATCAAGAACGAGTCTGATCTTCGTTCCGAAATAAACGGCCTGGAAGCTACGCGGAAAAAACTGAAGGACGCAACCGATTCCATCTTCCATGCGTTCGCTTCCTGCAGTGAGGATTTCGCTAAGATGATCGCCACTATCAGAAAGCACGAAAGGGAGATCCTGGAATCCTATTTCCCAAATATGGAGAAAGAGATGCTCGCATGGCTGAAAGAGGCCCCTAAGCTGGATATGAAAATCCCCAGGGCCAAACTCTCTCCAGATGAGAATACGCGCCTGAAAAAGCTTTACCGGACTATCGCGAAGGCTATGCATCCTGACCATGATTTGAGCGAAAGGTATGCGAACCTCTTCAAGGAAGCCGCATTAGCCTACCAGAGAGGCGACCTCATGGCCATTGAGCAGATAGCAGAAGAGCTGGAAACCGGTCATCCGGTTTATTCCAGGAATCTGCGCAGCACTTTGGAAGAGCTGACCGAAAGGAGGGACCTTCTCAAGAGCCTTATCAGCGAGCTTGAAAAGAGCATTGAAAAAATGGACCTCGCGGGTGTAGAAGCAAAGATTTATCTGGGCCAGGACCTGAGATTTAACCATCGGGCTTTCAAAGATGCAGTTGAAAACGAACTTCGCTCGAAAGTACAATCCTACTGCGAACCAGATGAAGGACATGAAGCCACAAGTCCTGCAAAAGGCATTCGACCATCCAAGGAGACAACATTGATCCCATCCCAGCCCATCCATGCGATCTCCGTTATCTCTGATGAAGAGAAAGAGAGGATATTAAAGCTGAGAATAGGGTGCGTTGTTGAGCGGTTGGACATGATATGTCCATACTACAAAGGCCAGTTCGGATTTCCGAGAAATATCTGGCTGCAATCAGACGAATCGACAGTAGCAAATCATGTGCAAGCAGGAGTAAACACTGTTCTCGAGTGGAATCGCGACTATGGAGAGAATGACTGGCAATTGCCTTTAGATGACAGCCGCATCGTCCAGTTTAGATCGGGTGGACGCCACTGCACTTTCTTGTCATATCCGGATGGGCATATCGCAATCCCCAAAATAGTGCTCCGGGATTCCTATAGCAATTCGCTGAGCGTACTCGACTTGCTGGAAAAACTCCTGGAACAACCTCTCCGCGTGTTGCACACATATGATACCATAAGAGGTAATCGATTGATAATTCTCGGGGATTATGAAGAGCATACCTCCAGGCACATCAGCCCTGAATACAGGCTCGATTCCGTCAGCGAAGTGATTCTCGAGCGTCTGCTAAGGGCCATGTGCCTGCTGAAAATACCCATCCTGATCGAACACAAATTCGAGAAGAAACAGTACGTATGGGTGGAGGACTTGCAAAATTCATTTTTATATACAGGTAAACAGAAGAAAAAAGACGGTGAAGAAGTTGAACTTAAGGTTCGCGTGGATGGCAGGCTAAGGACTGTAAGAGGCTCGATTGTGGAAATGGAGGACGAAGAGCCTTTCGATGATCCCTATGACAAATTATCGCGCTGCCATGAGGTCACATGGGAAGGCACCCTAACCATGGATGGCCAGCAGATGCCCTTTTCCATGCTTTATAAAAAGGAGTTTGGGAGCGGTTTCCTATGGCATTCTGATGAAGCTACATTAAAAAGATCCTGGGATTTCGAAATTGATTTGGCTGTCAACAATAAACCGATACATATCGAATACAAACGTCAGGGCAATTCCCTTGATCCAAAGCTTACTATCAATGGCATAGGGGAAGAGTTGCTTCCGGATCTTCTTTTCAAGACCGTTGAAAGGCTGCGGATAACAAAAGTGCAGGGCATATATATCGACCGTAATTGCAGAAAACAGACGATCGATTATCTTTGAATGACAAATCATCAAAATATTTTCTCATCCGTTATAACTTATCCGATAAATCTTTCCCGCAGCATCATCGCTCACAAAGAGGGAGCCATCAGGTGCATTCGCAATGTCAACAGGCCTTCCAATAACACTAGAGTTCTGCAGCCAACCGGTCGCGAAATCCTTGACAGAAAAATCATTCAAGTCGATCATCACGATTTTGTATCCTGTTGGTACTTGCCGATTCCATGAACCGTGATACGTAACGAACAGCTTCCCTTGATATTGATTTGGAAACGCAGTGCCATTATAGAAAACAAGGCCTAGCGGGGCTGAGTGCGCCTGCAGATCCACCAAACTAGGAGTTTCAAACGGTTCCATGCATGGGTTTCGGATGTAGACGTTCTTGTCAAAATCCGTGTCGTGGATATTTTTTCCATAGCAGATCGGCCATCCGTAATTTTTTCCTTCCTCTATAAAGTTTATTTCATCCGGGGGTAAATCATCCCCAAGCCAGTCGCGGCCATTTTCAGTGGCAAACAGCTTTCCAGTGCCTGGTTGGAATGCCATGCCAACTGCGTTCCGCAATCCTTTTGCAAAGATGCTGCATTTCGAGCCGTCAATATTGCATCTTTGTATCGCGGCTCGCATGCTGTCGTTTTCAATGCACACGTTGCATGACGAGCCAGCGCTGATGTACATGAGGCCATCCTTTACCCTTACTGTCCTTGTAAAATGTCCTGCTCCAGAAGGAAGGCCAGTGAGATTCTGAATTGAATTCTCATCAGCTTTCAGGTCGTTGTTATCATCCCTCACCCGAATAACCTTGTCCTCCTGAGCAATGTAGAACCATCCGTCCGAGAAATCGATTCCGTGTGGATTATTGAGGCCATCGATGAAAAAAGTTACGTTATCCGCTTTGTTATCGTTGTTCGAATCCTCCAGCACAATTATCTTCCCCTGATTCGGAACTGAAACGAACAGCGCGCCATCCCTCACGAGCATCATCCTTGGTCCTGGATTCGGCCCAGGTATGGAGAGTTCTCCTGAACCTAGATCAGCGAACACAGTTATCACAAACCCAGATGGCAGGTTTATCTCATTCAGGGATTCGGATGGAACGATGGGCCTGACCGTCAGCATGTTAAGCAGAAATATCATTGCCACAAGCAGCAGGGCAGCAACAACCGCGAGAATGAAAACTTTTTTCATAGGACAATTGCTCTTTGCGAAAATTTATAATCTCAACATCATTGTGTGGTGATATTATATTTCTTATACTATATATGTAAGCGGTGAAACCATGTTCGAAGGCGACAAGGATTGCAGTCTATGCGGAAAAGAGCTGGCTGCAAAGGAAAAGAACTTTGGGCTCAGCCTGAAGGGCACAACGTACGTCTTCTGCGAAAGCTGCATCAAAAGCAGGAAGGATCAGGTAAAGAAAATGCTTCACGACGAAAAGGCGTGATTGCAGCTTTTTTTCATTTTAAAAAGTTGCGTTTTTTATTCAATCGTGTTCGAAACAGCTACCTTTTTAAATCGGACGTTATAGAATAAGTATAGTGGTGTTATGGAAGAGGCAAATACTAATACTAGCAACAGACTTAAATTCCGGGAAAAAGCAAAGAATACTGCTAAAAAAATCGCCAGTGCGGTAGTCAGGGGTGGGCTTGCCACAACAGTTTTTCTTATGGCTTATTTCGGTTCTGGTTCCCGTCCGCTCGAGGATTCTATTTTTAAAGATGATAATAGCAATAATCGTGGGGTGTTTAGCTTGACTGGAGCACATGCGCAACCAATACCTGCTGATAAACTGAAGGCTGTTGACGAAGCTAAGATCGCAGTGGAGAAAATCCTGCAAAGGGAAACTGCAATTGTAAACTATAACCATCCTGCAATTGGGAAACTCTATACGGCTGTAAAAGCAGCAGGCAAAACTGATAAGCCAACCGTAAAAGAGTGGTTCAACTCCGTTTTCAAAGCAACGCTCCAAAAAGATGACAAGGGAACGGGCCTTAAAAAATTCCAGGATGGGTTTAAACCGATTTATGATTCACTGAAGGCAAAGGCACCGACAGAACCCCCAAAAGCTGCACCACCGGCGCCAAAACTGCCGGTTGAAAAATCAGCTCCAAAGGAATTGCCAAAACCAGTTCCTAAACCAGCTTCCCTCGAAGATATGGCTGCAAGGGCTGCGAGAAGGTTTGCAGAGAACGCAGAAAAGTTTCATGAGAAACGGTTGGCACAGATTCCTAAGAAAAAAGTCAAGAGGCTTCCGGAAACCGAAGAGAAGCCCCCGAAAGCCAAACCGAAAATCGATGACATGCCCTCACCGCAGTTTGCCGACTATCAGGCACGGACTGCCATAAATACCATTGATCTTCTTAAAAAAACAGGTGAAATGATTAAAGTCAGGATAGCTGACGAGGTGGACACGACCTGGAAAGTCGGAAAAAAACCTGCAAAGGAAAAGTTCGAAATCAAATCCAGGCAGGGCATTGCCAAGCTTGTGGATGATCAGCTTAAGCCATTCCAAGAACCAAATCCTCCGTCTCCTAACGCTGTTGAGACGGCGAGACGGAGGCTGCGCGACCTTGATGTCACGGTCAGGGTAATCAC
>Ga0315275_10000306_pt1 | contig 40456 bp, 31 predicted proteins | sample YL17G03_0_MG_FD_205557 | JGI IMG/M metagenome (GOLD analysis project Ga0315275, IMG submission 205557) | Sediment microbial communities from Yellowstone Lake, YNP, Wyoming, USA - YL17G03_0 | ecosystem: Environmental > Aquatic > Freshwater > Lake > Sediment | place: USA: Wyoming | collected... | reverse complement strand
GCCGGCAGTTCCGCCGGATGCGCGAACTCGAGACGTTTCTGTTCCGTGCCGTGGAGGGAGACCTCGATCGCGCGGGGCTCGGTCTGCGGCTGCGGTACCTGAGTGGTGGAGTGAGCGCTGCGGCCCGAGCGGTCAACGGCCGCGTTCTCCCGGAGCGGTCGGGGTACTACATCGGCGCACGTATGGCGGAGGCGTTGATCGTCGAGCGTGGAATTGCGGCCGCGGTGCGCGCCGCCACGGCGGATTTCCCCGCCGCCGAGGCACGCCACGCCCCCGAACAGGCAGAGAGCGCATGAGTGGCACGAACAGCGAGCGCCGGTCCAACCGCGAGTTGCGGGAGGTGCTCGACGAACTTGTGGAACACGTCCGCTACGTGGCCCGCAACGTCGGAACGCTGAGCCGGCAGGACCTCGAGTACGCCGAGGAGCGGCTCGAGTGGCTCGCCGATGAGGTCTGGCGCGCCGCCACCGACGGCGCGGAGCGCCCCGGCTAGCTCTTCGGCTTTCGCCGGTCCATCTCCCGCTGCCGTGCCTGGTTGATCAGGTACTGCTGGGGGAGACTCACAAGGTTCGACACCGCGTAATACAGGTTCAGCCCCGACGCGAAGTTCAGAAACATGAACGTCATCATGATCGGCATGATAGTCGTCATCATCTTCGCCTGTGGGTTCGGCGGCATCCCGACCTGCCCGAGCTTGGACAGCGCCCACATCGATGCCCCCATCACCAGCGGGATGATGTAGTAGGGATCGCGCAACGACAGGTCCGGGAGCCAGAGGAACGACACCCCCCGCAGTTCAATGGTGTTCGCGAAGACGAAGAACAGCGCGATCAGGATCGGGAACGGTAGGAGCATCGGCAGGCAGCCGCCCAGCGGGTTCACCTTGTGCTCCTTATACAGCTTCATCGTCTCCTGCTGTTGCCGCGTCGGGTCGTCCTTGTACCGCGTCTGGATGTCCTTCATCAGCGGCTGAATCGCCTGCATCGCGACCGAACTCATCATCGCCTTCTGGTTCAGCGGCCACAGCGCCAGCCGCACCAGAACGCCGAAGAGGATGAGCACCATCCCGTAGCCGAGGCGCAGGAACTGGTGCATCCACAGCAGTAACTGCGTGATCCACACCGACACCGGCATCACGATCGGCTTGAAGATCCAGCCGTATGGTGACGCCCGGTCGAGTCGCCGGCCCAGAGGTTGGAGCTCGCGGTACTCCAGTGGGCCGAGGAAGACGCTGAAGCTGAAGCGCCCGTCGGCGCCGATAGGGCGTGTCGCCCAGATCTGGGTGTGGGTCGCCGTCCGGCTGGGGCGCAGTCCGCCGACCAGGACGGCGCCCCCGAAATCCGGCTTGGTGCTGTCGGCCGAGAGAAGCGCCCCGATGAAGTACTTCGACTTCACGGCGATCCAGTCGAAGGGTCCCTCGAGCGCCGCGACCTCGCCGGGAGAGACCTTGCTGAAGGACTTCTCCACCGGAGATGTCAGTCTCCCCACCACGCCGTACCGGCGGTAGTTGTCGTTGCTGTCCGCCTCGACGTTGGCGAAGCCGGTGCCGAGCCCGATCAAGAGCAGAGCGCCCTGTCCCTCCAGTCCTGCGATGGTGCCCATGACGTCGAACTCGAAGTTCCGGTTTGCCCTCCGCGTGTACGCGACGCCGAACCGGAGCGCACCCCGGGCGGCCTCGAACGTGGCCGACGCGCCGGAGCGACTCACCGCGAACCGCAGGGTATCCAGCCGCACCGTGTCGACGCCCACCACCAGGCGATAGGCGAGAAGCCGGTCGCCGGCGCGCACGAGGTTGACCGGCGCACGGCCCTGGCCGGCGCCATACGACCGGTAGGCCGGGAACTCGGCCCGCTCGATCCCGGCGCCGATGGTGCTAAAGCTGTATGTCGCCCGCGGTGAACCGAGGCTGACGGTGTCGCCGGCGGCGGCAACCGCAGTCGGCGCCTCCATCGGGACCTGAACCCCGGCCCGCGGCGCGCCAGCACGCACGGCGGGTGCCGCCGCAGCGCTCTCCGGCGCCAGCCGCGTCGTCGCGGCAGGACGGGGCTTCTGTTTGATGAAGAAGGACGGGATCACCGCCACGACAATCATCAACGCAATGGCCAGGATGAGACGCCGTTCCATCAGTCCTCAGGGCACCGGGTCATACCCGCCCGGGTGGAAGGGGTGGCACCGCGCGATGCGCTTGGCACCGAGCCAGGCGCCACGGAAGGCACCGTACCGCTCGACAGCTTCGAGGGTGTACCTCGAACAGGTCGGCTGGTAGCGGCACGCCGACGGCAACAGCGGCGACAAAGTTACTTGATAGCCGCGGATCAGGAGGGCGAAGAGGTGCGCGACGACGGACATAGGGCGGCGATCATCTCCAGCCGCAGAAGGTCGAAGGTGGCCCCATATGCCGTCGCCCGGGCCCGGATCCCCACGTCCATCGGCGCCCCGAGCACGGGCAGGACATACCGCCGACCGATCTCCTTGATCCGGCGCCGTAACTGATTGCGCAGTACGGCGGTCTGCGCGTGGCGCGGGACCACGACCATCAGCCGCGAATGGTCGACAGGGGAAGGCCGCGTGAACAGATCGAGGTGATCGGTTCGACGGCGCTTCCCCTGTGTCATGAGCGCGCGAAGCTCCGCGGCGCGCGTGATGCGAAACGACCTCGGCAGCCGTTCGGCCGTCAGGCGCCCCGGTTCTTGGACGGGAGCTGCACGGTCAGCTGCTTGCGGCCCTTCTTGCGGCGGCGCGATAGTGTCTCGCGCCCCCACCGTGTCGCCATTCTGGTGCGGAAACCGTGCTTATTCAGACGCTTACGGTTCCGCGGGTTATAACTCGGTTTCACGTGCAATCCTCCAAAGAGCCGTAAAACCTAGCCAGATGGTATGCCTGTGGCAAGGTTGACTTTTCCACATTCGGGGCGTACGTTCGGTCGCCCTTGAGCCTCCCGCCTCACCCCAGTGATGCCTTAATGGAGCAGTCGGCGAAAGAAACCTGGAACCTCCTCCTTGAGCAGGCGCGCCAGCGCCTGCCGGACCAGACCGTGCGCACCTGGCTCGATCCGGTCAAGGTGATCGGGCTTGAGGATGGCAGACTCGTCCTCGGCGCGCCGGACCAGTTCGCGGCGGAGTGGAACGAGTCCAAGCACGCGGGCTTGCTCACTGAATTGGCCGCACGCCTTCCTGTAAGCGGGCGCCCGTTCTCTGTGACCTTCCGGGTCCACGAAGACCAGACGCACCGGCCGCAGATGGACTTCTTCGTCTCGCCGCCGTCCCCGACCGGTCCCGACTCCGCCCCCCATGGTGTGCCGAGTTGGGCGCAGCCCCTCAACAGCCGCTACACCTTCGACCGGTTCGTCGTGGGCAAGTCGAATGAACTCGCGGCGGCGGCCGCGCACGCCGTGGCGATGGCCCCTGGACGCACCTACAACCCGCTCTTCATCTACGGCCCGACGGGGCTCGGCAAGACGCACCTGATGCAGGCGATTGCCCAAGCCATTCTGGAACGCCAACCTGAGTTGCGCACCGTCTACATCAGCACCGAGCAGTTCACGAACGACGTCGTGGCGGGCATCCAGACGCGGACGATGCCCCAGTTCCACCGCCGCTACCGGAACGACCTGGACATCCTGCTCGTGGACGATGTGCACTTCCTCGAGGGCAAGGAGACGACCCAGGAGGAGTTCTTCCACGCGTTCAACGCGCTCCACGAGGGGGGCCGGCAGATCGTCCTGACGTCCGACCGCCCGCCGAAGGCTATCCCGGGGCTCGAGGCCCGTCTCGTGTCACGCTTCGAATGGGGGATGGTCGTGGACATCGGCCAGCCCGACCTCGAGCATCGCACGGCGATCCTGCGGAAGAAGGCCGAGCAGGACCACCTCGACATGACGATCCCGGACGACGTCATCCGGTTCATCGCCGAGCACGTCCGGAGCTCGGTGCGCGAACTGGAAGGCTGTATCATCAAGTTGCTGCTGTTCGCGTCACTGAAGCACCGCGAGATCACGGTCGAACTGGCCCGCGAGGCACTGTCGGACAAGATCCAGACGGCCGCGGACCGCGACGCGGCGAGCGACCACCGGTCTCCCCCGTCCATCGACCGGGTACAAGAGGTTGTATCGCGGCGCTGGGGCGTCACCCCGGAGGGCCTGCGCTCGAAGGCCAGAACCAAGCGGCTGACGGTCCCTCGGCAGGTGGCGATGTACCTGGCCCGGGACCTCCTCGGGATGCAGCTCGTCGAGATCGGGCAGGCATTCGGCGGTCGCGACCACTCCACTGTCATCCACAGTCTCGACAAGGTCCAGCACCAACTGACACGGGACCACGTCTTCCGTGATCGGGTGACCCAGGCCAGAACCGAGTTGTCGACGCCCTGACGGGTGTGGGAAGGAGGGGGACGGGTGTGGGTAATCCTGAAAAGTGCGCTGGTTCTCGTCAATCCGTCCCCACGCCTCCACAACGGCGCGAGGGTGGTGGTGCTCGTAAGTCCTGAAGTGTGAGCGTCGCTCTGGAGCTTACTCACAGTTCCACACGCTCTACTACTACTACTAGATTGTTTCTAGTGTTCGCGGAACGCCTCTTGACGCTCACGCGATGAGGACAGGATGAAGTTCACGATCACCAGGGAGAAGCTGCAGGAAGGTCTGCTTGCCGTCGGACCAAGCATCCCGACGAAGACCACCCTGCCCGTGCTCTCGAATAGTCTCCTCGAGGTCCGCAAGGACGGCCTCCATCTGTCCGGTACCGATCTCGATATCGCCGTCTCGACCACGGTCGCCGCCGACGTGGACGAGGAGGGGGCGATCACACTCCCCGCGAAGAAGCTCACGGAGATCGCCCGGGAACTGCCATCCTCGCCGGTCCGGGTTACCTCGGCGGGCGAGCAGCGAGCCCAGGTCGAGTGCGGTAAGAGCAAGTTCCGGCTTCTGGGCCTGCCGCGCGACGAGTTTCCGTCCTTTCCGCACGTCAAGTTCGACGCGCCCTGGAAGATCGTGGCGAAGGACCTGCACAAGCTCATCAGTCACGTGGCCTTCGCGACGTCGACCGAGGAGAGTCGGCCGATCCTCAACGGCGTACTCTGGGACCTTCGGAAAGACCGGATGCGGATGGTGGCGACGAATGGGCACCGCCTGGCGAAGATGGAGGTCCCGCTCGCCGGCGAGGCCGGAGCGGCACAAGCGGAGCTCATCGTCCCGCCACGCGCCCTGGACCAGATCCGGCGCCTGTTCGGCCCCGACGCCGTGGTCGAGATTGCCCGCAGCGAGAACCACCTCGGCTTCCGCTCGGAGGGTACGCAGGTCTACACCAGGCTCATCGAGGGGCCGTACCCGAACTACGAGCAGGTCATCCCGCGGGAGAACGACAAGTTCGCCACGGTGGACAAGGCGGCGATGGCCTCGGCGCTGCGCCGAATGAGCATCGTCGCAAGCGACCAGACCCACCGAATCCGCCTCTCTTTCGGCGGCGGCACGCTCAAGTTCAGCGTGCAGACCCCCGACCTGGGCGAGGCGCAGGACGAGATGGCGGTGACCTACGAGGGTGACGCGCTGGAGATTGGTTTCAACGCGGCGTATCTGCTCGAGGTCCTGAAGTACATGCCGACCGACGAGGTGCGGTTCACCTTCAAGGCGCCCGAACGGGCGACGACGGCCGAGCCCGTGGGCTGGGACGATACCGCGGCTTACCTCTGTCTGGTGATGCCGTTGCGCCTGGTGGACTAGAGCGGAGGCGGTGGCGGAACGGGTGGCGGCTTGGCGGCCGCCGTGTCGGGCTTCGGCGCCCGCGCGGCGGCCGAGTCCTTTGGTGGAGTCGCGCCCGAGTCCTGAGCGACCGCATCGGTGCTGTCCGCCGTCGAGGCGGCCGGCGCGACCGTCTCCGCCTCCTCCTGGGGGACGACGACCGCCCCCCCGCGCAGCCGACGGAGAATCAGCTGCTGCCGCCAGATGGTCCGACCTGGTCGCAGCGACGGATTCGACGTGAGCGGGTGAGGGAGCGTGGCGACGAGCAACGCCGCCTGGTCGATGGACACCCGTGCGGCGGGGCGCCCGAAGTACAACTGGCTCGCGGCCTCGACGCCCCAAAGGTGCGGGCCGAACTCCGCGACATTGAGGTAGAGCTCGAGGATCCGGCGCTTCCCCAGCGCCCACTCGAGGCGGTACGCGAGGACGGCTTCCTTCACCTTCCGCAGTGGATTGCGCGACGGCGAGAGATAGAGGTTCTTGGCGAGCTGCTGGGTGATAGTGCTCGCGCCCCGGAGCTTGTTGCGCCGGTTGGTAGCCCCGCCGAGTGCCTGCTGCAGCTCGGCGCGGTCTCGAATATTGGACCACGAGAACTCGCCGCGGCGGTAGCCAAGCGCGTTGCGCAGGGAACGCCAGTCAATGCCGTGGTGCTGGTAGAAGGCGTCGTCTTCTCCCGCCACGGCGGCCTTCTCGATCCAGCCGGAGATCGAGTCGAGCGGCACGGGACGGTAGCGGTGAGCAGAGGTATCGCCCGCGGCGCGCTCCTGCCGCTCTCGCATCGTCTGGAATGCGGTCTCGCGGGGCCAGTGGCTGCGCCACCACGACGGAGGCGGCCACACGAACAGCAACCAGGCCACAAAGACTACGCTCCCAGCGGCGCCACTGAGGAGGATCCAGCGGAGGATGCGTCGCACGAGCCCTAGCGTCGCACCGATACCGGCTCAGCCGCGACAAGCGCCGTCGAGCCACCGATGGTCTCGATGCTGTTGGCCCCCGCCGGGAGCAGGGTCACCAGGGTGGAGCGGGACCGCGCCGAGCCCAGCGTGATGCCGATCGCGAACCCCCGCCGGGCGAAGCGGGGAGAGAACTCGCCGCGCAGGGAGATCGCGACGCCCGTGCCGACGATACAGGTGGCGCCGGCCCGGATCTCGTTGAGCTTGCCCAAGGTCGTTGTGAGATCACCCTCGATTCCCGCGACGATGCGCCCCTCCAGTAGGTGGAACCCAGCGGCGGGGATGATACTCGCTCCGTACGGGATATTGCGTACCGTCGGGGACCCGGCGTTTCTCCAGACCAGGGACAGATCGAGCAGGGGAGTGAGGCGCGCCCGGACGGCGAGGTCCCACGCCTTGTCGCCACTTGGTCCGCCGTACCACCGCCGTGTCGCTCCAAGCGAAAGCGCCTCGTCACCCAGGCCCACGCCGAGCGCGAAGTTGTTCGCTCCAGAGCCTCCAGTGTAGCGATCGTGGACCCAGGCGAACGCGAGGTTGCGGCTCCGCACCGAGGCGCCGAACTGCGCCAGGTGGGTCGAGCCGGACCGGCGCTCGATGGTCGCGTCGGCGCCGAGGCTTGCCTCGACGCGGCGGGCCAACCCGGCGGGGTTCACCCACACCGCCCGGCCGTCGAACGCGTCGGTGGTCAGGAGGTAGCGCTGGGGGAGCGCCGGATACAACTGGGCGGCCGCATGCCGGGGGCACGCGATCACTAAGACCAGCGTCGCGGCGACGCCGAAGCCGGTCCGGGGGTTCACGGGATGCGTGTGATCGTCGAGTGGCTCGTCCTGTGAACCGGGACGGTGAGGCCGACGGACGTCACGTTGGCGTTCACGAGCGCGCTGTCGCTCTCGACGCTCCCGAGGAAGAGCCCGGCCGCGGAGACGAAGGCGTCGCGGGTCGAGACGCCATTGCCGCTGAGTTCGATGTGCTGGCCCTGCGCTTCGGTCGTGCCGGTGAGGGTGTAGGCGGACGTCGTCGTGAGATGGAGCGCCCGGGCGCCGTCGCGGTCTTCCCATCCGACAACGCGGTGCTGGCGCACGAGGTGGGTCGAGATGTCCGCGTCGCCGGCCGAGCGCGTGACGGTGTCGCTCCAGGTCTGGCCCGCCGCGATAGGCAGGGACGGGAGAAGCGGCAGCAGATCACCGAGATCGGAGCTGATCTGCCGGAAGACGGGATTCGTGGAATCGGGTGCGGTCGTGGAGACGACGAGACCCGACGGCGCGAAGAGGAAGCGAAACGTCTGGCCGCGCGCGGCGGTGATGCCGGCCGTGGCACCCGTCGGATCCGACACCTCGATCGAGTCGAAAGTGAGCGCCAGCGCCAGGTTTCCGGTGCCCTGCGTGATCACAACGGAAAGGAGTTGGCGGGAAGAGAGGTCGGTGGTGTTCACCTGGCCCATGACCTCTTGAACCACCCGGGTCGTCTGTACGAGCCGGTACCGTGCGTTCCCGGCGACGTAGACGAAGGTCGCGGCTTCGCGGGGCGCTGCGGAGGCGGTTGGGGCTGCCGCCGTCCGTGGGGCGGCCGGGGCCGGCGTTCGGCCTGCGCAGGCGGCCGTGACGAGGACGACGGCGAGCGCAAGTGGTCGGAGGGTCATACGAGGGGCCTCCCTTAACGAGCGGTCACATAGGGGACGGCGCCGGCGGCCGAGGAGGCCGGCCGGCGCCGCATGCGGAGCCGTAAGCCGAGTTCTGTTCGGCCCGAAGGCCGGATGGTCATCTCTCTGGGATGGCGGTCGCCCGCCACCTCGCGCGGCCTACCCGCGGCTGCACCAGCGTACGCCCGAAGGCGCCGTCGGCGTGGTTGGTCCGGGCCGGACCTCGCCGCCTATTTGGCCTTGCTCCCGCTGGGGGTTGCCGTGCCGTCCCTGTTGCCAGGAACGCGGTGGGCTCTTACCCCGCCGTTTCACCCTTACCTCGCCTTGCGACGAGGCGGTCTGTTCTCTGTGGCCCTGTCCGTCGCCTTGCGGCGCCCAGGCGTTACCTGGCAGCGTGCCCTAGGAGCTCGGACTTTCCTCGAACCCGCGACACACACGGGCCCGCGACCATCGCGCTCCGCACCTCCAAGGTAACGCCGGCGGGCGGCCCGCGCGACACCTTCAGGTGCCTGGTGTAGACGGGTTGGTGACGCGCCGGTGACGGCGGCCGATAGAATGGACGAGGACCCCAGCGGAGTGATGCCGATGATGACCGCCGCGACCGTTGCCGCCGTTCTCGATCCAAGTGAGCGCTCGCGCGTCGAGGCTGCCGGGCAAGGGTGTTACCTGGTTCTGGATGGCGGGACCATCGACGAGACGATCCGGCAGGTGCGGCGGAAGCCGGTGGATGCCGTCTTCCTCTCGGTCCACCGGTGCTCCGACGCGGATTTCCCGCGCATCGCGCAGATGGTGAGAGAGTTCCCGCATATCCCGGCCGTGGCCCTGCTCTCGCGCGTGGACCAGGAGTCCCACGACCGGGTGCTCCGCCTGGGCGCGTCGGGCATCCACGAGGTGGTGGATGTCTCGGTGCCCTCAGGATGGCACCGGCTCCGCACGCTCATGCGGGAGCCGAACACTCCCGTGGTGGCGCGGGTCATGGCGTCACTCGACGTGGATCTGGGCGACGCCCCGCCCGACTGCCGCTTCTTCTTTGAGGTGGTGATCCAGCGCGCGGCGGACGTGCGGACCGTCCGCCTCCTCTCGCGCGTCCTCGGAGTGGTGCCGAGTTCACTGATGTCGCGCTTCTATCGCTCTCGGCTACCCTCACCGAAGACCTATCTCGCGTTCGCACGCCTGCTCCATGCGGCGTTCCTGTTCCGCAGCGGCGGCCTCAGTATCGCGGACGTCGCGAACCGGCTCGACTACTCCTCACCACAGAGTTTCGGACGGCACTTGCGGGCCTTCCTCGGTGTGACGGCGGGGGAGTTTCGGAGACGGCTGCCGTTCGAGACGGCGGTCGAGCGGTTCCGCCAGCGCCTCGTCACCCCGCACCGCGACCGGTTGCTCGCGTTCCATCCATTTGGAACATGGCCCGGGGACCACGGACAACCCGCGGCGTGAGCCGCCGGTCCGGGCGGGGTGACCTACGGCAAGCCGGGCTGCGCTAGGAGAGGGGACGGGAGACGGCGTTGACGGAGAAGCGGGCCACCGACACGCGCATCCGCTCGGCGACCTCGGCAAGTTGGCGCGCCGTCGCGGTGAGCGTTTCGGCACCGGCGGCCTGCAGCCCGGCGGCCTGTGCCGCCGCCGCGGCCTCGGATGCCGAGGCCGTGGACAGGCCGCGTATCGTGCGCATCGCCCCCGCGAGGTCGCTCGTCGCCGCCGTCTGGCGGGCCGACGTCGCCGCCGTTTCGTCGACGAGCGTGGAGAGCACCCCGACACCGGCCACAATTTCAGAGAGGGCGCCGTCGGCCTCGCCCGCGACGACCCCGACGTCACGCACCATCGACTCACCCTGACTGACCGTGGCCACGGCCGCGTCCAGGGCGCGCCGCACGTCGGCCACCGCGTCGCCAACTTCCCGTGCCGCCGCGCCCGCCTCGCCCGCCAGCTTCCGCACCTCGGCAGCCACCACCGCGAAACCGCGACCGTGTTCACCGGCGCGGGCCGCCTCGATGGAAGCGTTCAGCGCGAGCAGGTTGGTCTGCCGCGCGACGCCGCTGATCGACACGGCGAGTCGTCGAATGCGGTCCGACAACGGGGCGAGGGCGGCCACGGCGGCCGCCCCTTCACGGACCTGGTTGCCGATGGCGACGAGCGCGGTGCCCGCGCGGCCGATCCGCGCACGGTTGGCCTCCGCGTCGCCGGCGAGGCGCCGGGCCTGCGCGGCCATCCCCTTCGCGCGCTCGTGCAGTGCGTCGGACTCTGCAGCGGTGGCACTGGCACGCTCGCCGCTCAGCCCAGAGAGCCGCTGCTGCTCCTCGAGGACGGAACTGACACGTGCCGCCGCCTTGCCCGCCGTCTCGCTGGCTTCGGCGAACTGGCTTGCGGCGGCGGCCAGTTCCTCCGAGTGGGCCGCGACCTCGTGCGATTCCTGTTGGATAGCACCGATCGACCGCGCGGTCTCGGCGAGCATCTCGTTGAACGAGCGCTCCATGTAGCCGAGTTCGTCGTCGGAGGCCGCGGCAGCGCGCGCGGCCAGGTCCCCGCGCTCGGCCTGCGCCATCACGGCCCTGCTGGCGCGGATGCGTGCCGCCAGAGCCGTCGGCCCGCGCAGCATCGCGATCCCCACGACTACGAAGAGTCCGGCGTCGAGGAATACCTGTGAGGGCAGATCGGTGAACCCCAGGATGCCGGCGGCCGGTTCGTAGAGGCGCGCGTGCAGCACCTGCGTGGCGAAGAAGGCGAGCGGGGTGAACAAGACGACCATCGCGCCGGCGGGCCGGTCGGCCTCGAGGAGATAGGGTGCCAGGGCGAGCACGTAGACGAGGACGAGGCCGCCCTGTCCCGCGAGGAGGACCGCGGAGGACACCAGCAGCACATCCCACGCCGCCGAGACGTAGATGTGGTACCAAGCGTAGAAACCGCGGCGCCGCAGCGTCTCGTAAACGAGGCTCCAGCCCAGCGCCACCGTCGCGACGATGACCATGTGCGCGAACGGCGCAGCGACGAACCCCGCGGCCTTCGCCGCCGCGAGAGCGAGCAAACTGGCGACGATGACCTGCCAACGGCGGCGCTGCAGACGGGCGAACAGGGCGAGGTCGCGGCGACGCTGCTCATCCTCGGCGCCGTGGGCGCCGCGCAGTCCGCCCCTCAGGCGGCCCAGCCATCCGGCGGTCACCGTCACGCGTCCCGCCCGACGATCTCGTGTACCGTCACCAGGACCTCCACTGCGAGCCCAGCCGCTTCCAGTGCGGCACGACCACCCTCATCGCGGTCCACGACCGCGAGCACTCCGAGCACGATGCCGCCTTCTTCCCGGATCACCCGCACCGCCTCGAGCGCCGAGCCGCCGGTCGTAATGACGTCCTCGGTAACGACGACCTGGGCGCCGGGCTCGAAGCACCCCTCGATCCGGCGGCCGGCGCCGTGCGCCTTCGCGGCCTTGCGCACGGTGAACGCGCTGATGAGAGGAGGGACCTCGCACGAGGCGCGAGCCACGGCGCATGCCACGGGGTCGGCGCCGAGGGTGAGCCCGCCGACCATATCCGGTGCCCAGCCGCGCCGCCGCAGGGCCTCGAGGCCGAGCTGGCCGATCAGGTCGAGCCCTTCGGCGTGCATCGTGGTGCGGCGGCAATCGATGTAGTAGGTGGAGCGGCGCCCCGATGCGAGGACGAAATCTCCGAAGAGCACGGAGCGTGAAGAGAGGAGGCTCCTGAGTCGATCGCGTGTGGCCGAACGAGGATCGGTCACTCCATTAGTCCCTCCGGCCGCCACTCAGTGGCTGCCGCCGAACATCCCCTTGAGTGAGCCGAACACGCCATTGAGTCGTGTCGGCTCCAGGGGCTGTGCCGCCGCCTCGGCGAACGCGTCCGCGAACGCGGTGACGGAAGCCTGGCGTTGGGCGGGCTCGCGGTGCAGGCCGCGCGCCACGACCTCCTCGAGCGCAGGGGAGAACGCAAGTTCGCGTCGGGCCTGGCGCAACGTCATTGGAGGCTTGGTGAGCAGTTGATGGAAGAGCTCGCGCGGGGACTTGGCGCTGTAGGGCAGCAACCCCGTGAGCAACAGAAACGCGACGGTTGCGAGCGAGTAGATGTCCGCGGCTTCACCGACCAGGGCGCCTGAGAGCGCTTCGGGCGCAACGTACTGCAGGGTGCCGACGAAGAACCCGGTCCGCGTGAGGCGTTCCTCGGGGCGCAGTTCGGCGTCCCGTGCGTGGCCGAAATCCAGGAGGCGCGCCCGCTTCGTACGCGGGTCGTAGATGATATTCTCAGGCTTCAGGTCGCGGTGGATGATCCCGGCCGCGTGTGCCGCCGAGAGCGCGTCGGCAATCTGCCGGACGATGTCTGTGGCCAAGGCGGGCGACACGGGCCCGGTGCGGCGGATGAACTTGGCGAGGAGTTCTCCCTCCGCCCATTCGAGCGCGAGGAACTGAAGGCCGTCCGGAGCCTCACCGTACTCGAAGGTCCGCACCACACCAGGGTGCTCCACCCGCGCGCCATATGCCGCTTCGCGCAGGAAGCGCTGCACGGCTGTCCGGTCGGCGCGCATCTTGGGGCGCAGAACCTTGACCGCACAGAACCCACGGTTCCCGTGCCGTGCCCGGTAGACGACGGCGGTACCACCCTCGCCAATGCGTTCGAGGAGGTGATAACCAGCGACGACAGAGCCCGTAAGGTCTTCAGGTGACATGAGGTTACGCGAATGTATCGAACGGGCAGATACGCGGCAAGGCACGACGAGCGGGCGCCTTGACTCCAGAGCCGCGCCGTCCGTAGCTTGCCCCAGTCAACACTTGTCACGCTACCGGCTTGCGGGTCGGCCCGTTTTCGTCCGAGGTTCTCACGCTTCGACGCTCCGTCCGCGCGGCTGTCGTCATCCTACTCCCGGTCGCCGCCGCGTGCGGGACCTGGAAGCGCGCCGGCACGCCCGATCCACAGGCCGCCACACCGGAGCAGGTGACGCGGGTCTTCGACCCCACCGCGACGTTCCGGCAAATGGGGCTCATCGCCGAGGGCGGCGTGATCTCGATCGTGGGGAGCGTTCGGCTACTGGCGGGCTCCTCCACGGACTCCACATTCGTCTTGATTTCTTTGTCGCTCCACAACCGCGGCCTCACTTTCCGCCGTGACGGCGACGGGTTCGTAGCCGACTACCGGGTGGAGTTGGTGTTCCGGCAAGGGAACGACATTGCGCAGCAGGTGGCGCGCGATGAGCGCGTGCGGGTCGGGAGCTTCCGCGAGACCCTGCGCACCGAAGAGAGCTTCATCTTCCAGCAAGTCGTTCCGGTGCGGGCCGGGGACTACGTCATCAGCGTTACTGTGCGCGACCGAGGTGGGCCGAACGTCGCACGATCGGAGGTGACCGCCCACGTACCGGGGCTCGAACCCCCGGCGGTCTCGCAGCCCATCGCCGTGTATGAGGCGCGCCCACGCACGTCCACCAGCGAGCCGCCGACCCTCGTTTCCAATCCACGCAACGCGGTGGCGTACGGCACGGATTCCGTGCGGTTCTACCTGGAGACGTACGGACTACCCGCGGGAAGCGCGCTCGCGATGGAGGTTGACGATCCCACCGGGCGGCAGGTGTGGGTGGACACGGCGCGCATTGAGTCGCGCCAGCCCGTCGCCGGGCGTGTCGTCACGGTGCCGCCGTCCCAGCTCTCGCTCGGCCGGCACGAACTGAAGGTCGGGATCGTGGGCGGCGGCGTGGTCGCCTCGGCACCGTTCCTCGTGGCGTTCTCGGACCTGTGGGCCATCTCGAACTTCGAAGGCATGATCAGCCTGCTGCGCTACTTCGTGCCGGCCGACACACTTCGCGCACTCGTGAACGCGTCCCCGGACCAGCGGGCGGCGGCATGGCGGCAGTTCTGGCGTGAGACCGACCCCAATCCTGTGACGCCAGAAAACGAGGCGCTCGACCAGTACTTCACGCGTCTTCGAGCCGCGAATCAGCGCTTCACTGACGAGGGGACGCCAGGCTGGCTGACGGACCGCGGCGAGGTTCTGATCTCGATCGGCGAACCTGATCAGGTGTACGACCCCCGCCCTGATGTCCAGAGCCGCGGGCGCGTGATCACCTGGATCTACAACCAGTACCGGCTGCAGTTGTATTTCGTCGATGATGGGGGATTTGGTCGTTTCCGGATCGATCCTCGCTCCAGGTCCGAGTACCTGATCGTGCTGAACCGCCTGCGTCGGCAGCAGTGACGTCGGCGGATCTTCCTGAGTCTTCGGCCTCCGCGCCGCCTTCAGCCCCCCCTCACACAGCCCATCGCGAAGGCCTGCGGCGGATCGTACATGCCGGTTCCGGCCTCCTCGGCCTCTTGGCGCTCAGGCTGCCTGAGGGCGGAGGCGATGTGCTGTTCGGAGTGCTGGTGGTCGTGGCGCTCTCCGTCGAAGCTGTGCGCCACTTCTCGCCGGCGGCCCAGCACCTCGTCCTGGGTGCCGGCCGCTCTCTGTTCCGTCCGGAGGAACTCCGCGGCCTGAGCGGGCCCACGGTGCTGGTGTGCGGCTATGCGCTCTCGTGGTGGGTCTTCGCCGTGCCCGTGGCGCTCTCGGCGGTGCTCGTGGCCGCCCTTGCGGACCCGGCGGCAGCGGTTGTGGGGCGGAGGTTCGGCGGTGGGGCGCGCAAGTCGTGGGCCGGCTCGGCCTCGTGCGCCGCGGTGGCGGCAGGCGTGCTGGTGGCGGTCGGCGTCCCTGCCCCAGCGGCCCTCGCGACCGCGTGTGTCGCGGCGGCGGCTGAGCGCGTTGCGTGGTCAGGGGTCGACAACATCCTACTGCCCCTGTCCGTCGGCGCCACACTCACGCTACTGGGGCCCAGGTGAGCGAGCGGCCAGTGCTCTACCTGGTGGATGGTTACGCGCTGATCTATCGCGCGTTCTTCGCCATGATCCGGAACCCGCTCACGACCAGCCGCGGCGAGAATACCTCGGCGGTATGGGGGGTCGCCAACTTCCTGCTGCGGCTACTGCAGAAGCACCGGCCGCCGTACGTGGCGTGGGTACACGACGCCGGATCGAGCTTCCGCCATGAGACCTATCCCGAGTACAAGGCCACACGGGAGAAACTCGACGAGCAACTCCAGCAAGCATTCGACCGCTCAATCGAACGCATAGAGACCATGCTCGCCGCGTTCGGTGTGCCGCTCGTGGCGGTCGAGGGCTACGAGGCCGACGACGTGATCGGCACCCTGGCCGTTCAGGCCGCGGACCGGGATTTCGACGTCGTCATCGTATCCGGCGACAAGGACTTCTACCAGCTCATCGGCGAGCGCATCACACTCCTCAACCCGGGCCGAGGCGGCCCGGCCGCCGTCGAGGAGCAGCACGTTACACTGGCGAACGCCACCGAACGGCTCGGGGTGCCACCGGAGCAGACCGTGGACTTCCTGGCGCTCGTCGGTGACAGCGCCGACAACATCCCCGGCGTGCGCGGCGTCGGCGAGAAGTGGGCGCAGAAACTACTCGCCGAGCATGGGTCGCTGGAGAACGTGCTCGCCCACGCGGCGGACGTCCCGACGAAGAAGATCCGGGATGCGCTGCTTGCGGAAGCCGACCAGGCGCGGCTGTCGAAAGTCCTGGTCACGATCCAGCGCGACGCGCCGGTCGTGCTGGACCCACCGGCCCTCGCGGCGCGCGAGCCGGACTGGCTGCGGCTGCTGGACCTGTTCACCGAACTCGAGTTTCGCACTCTGGCGCAGCAACTAGCGGCGCGGGCCACGGAAGCGCCCGCCGCCGAGGGGCCCGGCAGCACGTACGTCGTCGCCGACACCGCGGAAGCGGTGGCGGATGCCGTGCGGCGGGCGCGAGAGGCGGGGGTCGTGGCACTCGACTGCGAGACCACGTCCATCGAACCGATGCGCGCCGAACTCGTAGGGCTCTCGCTCGCCGTCGGGCCAGGTGAGGCGTGGTACCTACCATTTGTGCACTACGCCGGCGGCGACATGCTCGAGACGGCCGTGGCGCGGAACCTCCCGCCCATCGGCGATCCGTCCCTGGCACCACTGCGGGGTCTGCTGGCCGACGCCTCCGTGGAGAAGGTCGGCCACAACATCAAGTTCGACTGGTTGGTGCTGCAACGGGCAGGCGTCGTGCTCGCCGGCGTCGCCTTCGATTCGATGATCGCCAGCTTCATGGTGGACCCCGGCAGACGCTCGCACGCGCTGGACGAACTCGCGGCGGAGCACTTCGGCGTACGGATGCGCAGCTACCAGGACGTGGTCGGTCGTGGCAAGCCGGAGCGTCCCTTCGCCGCGGTCCCTGTTCGGGAGGCCGCGGACTATTGCTGTGCCGACAGCGACCTCGCGCTCCGCCTGCGCGGAGCCCTGGAGCCGACACTGCGGGAACACCGGCTCGAGCCCCTCTTCCACGATGTCGAGATGCCGCTCATCGCGGTGCTGGCGGAGATGGAGCGGGAAGGGATCGCGATCGACCGCGAGTTGTTCGCGCGATTGACCAGGGAGTTCCGGCAGGAACTGGCCAGCCTCGAGCGTGCTATCTACGCGGCCGCAGGGACGGAGTTCAACGTCAACTCCAATCCTCAGTTGCGCACCGTCCTGTTCGACAAACTGCAGTTGCCGGTCCTCAAGAAGGGCAAGACCGGCCCCTCCACCGATGCAGACGTGCTCGACGAATTGGCGGCGATGGGGCACGAGACCCCGAAGCTCCTGCTCGAGTACCGGGAGGTGGCGAAGCTCCTCTCCACCTACCTCGACGCGCTGCCTGTGGAGGTGAATCCCGCGACCGGGCGCATTCATACGTCGTTCAATCAGATTGGGGCGGCCACGGGGCGCCTCAGCTCGACGCGCCCGAACCTCCAGAACATCCCGGTCCGCTCCGCGCGCGGCGAGAGCATCCGCCGCGGGTTCGTTCCCCGCCCGGGATGGAAGTTCGTCGTGGCCGACTATTCGCAGATTGAGCTGCGGCTGCTGGCCCACCTGTCCGGCGATCCGGCGTTCGTCGCCGCGTTCCGCAGCGGGGGAGACATCCACAGGCAGACTGCGGCGATCATCTTCGGCGTTGCACCCGAGGCGGTCTCGGCGGAGATGCGGGCGCGCGCCAAGACGATCAATTTCGCGACGATCTATGGCCAGGGGGCGCGGAGCCTGTCCCGCAGCCTGGGTATCCCGTTCGCCGAGGCCCAGCGCTTCATCGGGGAGTATTTCGAGAGGTTTTCCGGGGTGCGGGCGTTTCTCGATCGGGTGGTGGCTGAGGCACGCGAGAAGGGGTATGTCGAGACGATCTTCGGGCGCCGCCGCTACGTCCCCGAGCTCAGGGACGAGAACTTCAATGTCCGCGCATTCGGCGAACGCGTGGCGGCGAACTCTCCGATTCAGGGGAGCGCAGCCGACTTGATCAAAGTGGCAATGGTGCGTCTTGCCGCCGCGTTCCGGACCGGCTCCGCGGCCCGCCTACTACTGCAGGTCCACGATGAGTTGGTGGTGGAGGCCCCGGTCGCCGATGCGCCGGAGGTGGCGTCCTTGGTACAGAGGGAGATGGAGGGGGCCGCGCACCTGTCGGTCCCCCTGGTGGTGGATGTCGGGATAGGAGACAACTGGGTGGACGCCAAGGCGGCCTCCTGACCTTGATCCCCTCGCGGCCACCTCATCGGCAAGGTCTCTCCGGTCGGGGGCGCCGCGGTCGAAGGTCAGGTCGTCTGCCCGTACTGCGGACGTGACCTGGCGCGAGTTCCCCCGTCTCCGTGAAGGTCTCCAGTACGCACTAGACGGCGGCCTCTGGCTGCATCGCTTCTCGCTCAACGGCACACTGATGGCCCATCTGATCAGCAGCGACAGGGCCGCGCTGCTGGCGTGGGGACTGTCGGCTGGGCTCGACGCCCGTTGGATACAGTACAAACCCCTGCGCGACCCCCGGACTTGGGAGCGTGCTCCGGCGTGGCACTGGGACCTATGGGGGGAGCGTCTGCCGCCGCGTCGCACGGAGCCGCCCTGAGAGAAGGCGGTGCTAGGCGGGCCGGTCGGGGGCGCCGCCGCTCGCGCGCCGATAGTGCCCGACGGCACCGCGGCGGCGGTAACCCGGCCACCAGTTGAATCGGCCGGCGAGGTGCATCACCGCAGGCACCATCACCATCCGGATGACGGTCGCGTCCAGCAGGACGGCGACCGCGAGCCCGAACCCGATCATCTGCACGGCCATCACCCGCGCGAAGGCGAAGGCCCCGAAGACCAGGATCATGATCCCGGCGGCGCTGGTGATGGTCCGCCCCGTGGCCGAGAGCCCGGCGATTGTGGCCGCGTCGTTGTCGTGCGAGCGGTCGAATTCCTCCTTGATGCGCGAGAGGAGGAACACCTCGTAGTCCATGGACAACCCGAACACGATCGCGAAGACCAGGATGGGTCCCATGACGAAGATGGCCTCGGTGCGGCCCTCGAGGCCGATCAGGGACCCCCCGATACCCCACTGGAACACGACCACCGTCAGGCCGAACGCCGCCCCCACCGACAGGGAGTTCATCACGACGGCCTTGGCGGGCACCAGGAGGGACTTGAACACCCACGCGAGCATAACGGCGGTGACCCCGAGCACGAGTGCGACGATAAGCGGAAACTGGCGCACAAGGCGGTCGCGGAAATCGAGAGCGGAGGGGAAGAAGCCGCCGACCATGAAGCGGGCGCGCTCGAGTGTCGGGATGCCCTGGGCGTGGATCCGCCGGACATCACGCACGGCCTGCAGCGCCCCATTCAGGGTCACCGAATCCCGCAGGAAGACATTCAGGACGGCGGCGGAGCCGTCGCGGCTCAGGTAGGCGTTGAAGAGGTCAGGCATCCGCGCCCGCGCCCGCGCCGTATCACCATAGAGCTGCGCGTACTGCCAGAGCGGGATTCCCGGGCGGATGTCCACGAGCCCACGCACCCATTGCACGCGAGGGTTTGCCCGCAGCGAGTCGCTGAGCATCTTGAGGCCGCGCAGCCGGTCGAGGTCGAGCACCTGCGAACCTGCCGGCAAGGCGAGCACGACCCGCAGCGGCTGCAGGGCCCCACCTTGCCCCATACCCTGCAACACGGCGAGCCCGTGCGCCGACTCGGTGTCCTTTGGGAACCAGTTCGCTGCGGGGAGGCCGATGCGCAACCAGAGCGCCGGCGCCGCCAGAGACAGGATGATGACACCCGAGATCACCAGCGCGCGGATCGGATTGCGGGCGATACTCTCGGCGTAGCGGACCCACCCGGTGTCCCGCCGGAAGCGTGCCAGTAGGGAGGCAAGGAACTTCGGACGGTCCACGTTGTGGCCGAGGATGGCGAGGATCGCCGGGAGAAACGTCACCGACAGCGCCACGGAGGTGAACACCACGATGAGCCCGCCGAGGCCCACCGACTGCATCTCCACGATCGGCACGATCATCAGCGCCGCGACGCCGACCATCACCGTGCCACCCGAGGTCATCACCGCCTGTGCCGCGGTACGGATCGTCCGTTCCGCCGCTTCGAGCGGCCCGAAGCCGTCGTCAAGTTCCTCGCGGAAGCGTGTGACGACGAGGAGGGAGTAGTCGATGCCGACGCCGAGGCCAACCATCGTTGTGATGTTGAGGACGAAGATCGACATCGGAATCAGGCCGGCGAGCATCGACTCGACGCCCATCGCCACGAAGATGGCGAGGAACCCCACCGCGACCGGCACGAACGCCGCCACGAGGGCCCCGAAGGCGAGGACCAGCAGCAGCCACGTCAGCGGGAGCAGGCGTTTCTCGATGCGGTCCGAGTCCTGCGCGGCCACTGTCCGCGTGTCGTAGTCGAACGCGGGGCTCCCGGTGACGTGCGTGATGAAGTCCGGGCCGGACGCGGCCTGGGCGGCGTGCACGACGTCGCGCAGCGCAGGGACCTCGGATGTCGCGCCGTCGCGTTGCTCCCGCATACTCGCGAGGATGAAGGTCACACGCCCGTCGGGACTCACGAACGTCGGGTCAGCGGACGTGCGCCACGTGACGGTCTTTTGGATGAACGGCAGGCGCTCCATCGCGGCGACGAGCGAATCGACATAGCCGCGGTAGCGCGCACTGTCGAGGGTCAGCCGGGGGTGCCGGATGGCGACGACCCCGAACGACGAGAACGCGTTTGTGAAATGCTGGCGGAGGAACGAATCAGTCCGATTGGACTCAGAGCCCGGCATACCCCGCCCTCCCACCATCAGGCGGGTGTGGAGGTCGCGGGCCACGGGAAGGAGGGCCGCCCCGAGGAGAGCCCAGGCGACCACGATGGGCCACCGCCAGCGGACGATGAAGCGCGCTGGGAGCGGGATCAGCACGAGGTGGTCGGCAACGCGAAGGACGTAGGGTGCATCAGCCAGAGTCTGAGGTCGGCGCAACTTCGCGCCTCCAGCCCGGTTTCGCAATCGCGCGGGGTTTGCCGCGTCCACTGGACCCCGCCATCATTCCCGGTCCATGAGCGAGCGTCGCGCGTCCCGTTTCCTCGTCCCGGTGCTGGCAGCCGTGATCCTCCTCGTGTTTCTCGGGGACGCGCTCTGGCGTCGCCGGACGCACGTGGCCACGGAGCGCCAGCCGGTTTCGGCGCAAGGGTCTGGGGATATCACCGAGCAGGTCGCGCCAGGCCCCGGCAAGGTGTTGGGAGCGAACGCAAGATCCCGACCCGCGATGGCCGACCGGGCTGCGGTTCGCGAACGCCTTCGGTCGGAGGCGGTGGGGTCCTATCTGGTCCAGACGGTCGAGGCGGGGGACTCCGTCGTCCGCCACTGGGGCGCGCGCGGCGGGCGGCCGATCCGCATCGCCGTCGTTCCGTGGACCGCGACCGGATATCGCGAGGAGTATGCCGGCGCCGTCGAGTGGGCTGTGGTGCGGTGGAACGGTGTTGGCTTGCCGGTGCAACTCGAGACGACGCGGGATTCATCGGGCGCAGAGGTTGTCCTGACCTGGGTGGACTCCCTGGGGAGCGAAGCCGCCGGGCAGGCCCGCAACACGTGGAACGGGTCCGGAGAGATCGTTCGGGCCGAGGTGCAACTCGCGACACACCTACCTGACGGCAAGGCCCCGACGTCCAATCAGATGGTCACGATGGCGCTGCACGAACTCGGACACGTCCTGGGGCTCGGGCACTCATCCGACCCCGGCGACGCCCTGCATCCGACGAGCACGGCGATCGAACTCTCCTCACGCGATCGACGGACGGCGAGACTGCTCTACGATCTGCCGACGGGCAGCGTGAAGCGGTGACGCGAATACTCAGGGCCGCCGCGTCATCGTCGGTCGCGGGCCGGCGGCCGCCTCCATCCCCAGTCGGTAGGCGTACTCCGCGTAGCGCACCAACCCGCTGTATGGATAATCCGGATACCAGTTGTCGCCGGCCTGGTGGTAATGGTCCCAGCGCCGGCGCAGCGCGTCCGACGTTTCGGCGGTCATCCCCTCGAACGGAGCGGGCCCCGGCACGACGAAGACGGCGGGGACGCCGAGGCGTAGCAGCGGGAAGTAATCGGAGTTCGGACTCGCCGGTGTGGACTGCGCTTCCCAGCCGGCGCGGCGCGCGACCTCGATCGCCACGGCCCCGAACGTCGAGGAATCCCCGCCCGCGATGCGCCAGTTCGTGTTCGGTGCGGGCGGTGCGCCGGCATCCAGGTTGATGCCGGCGACGGTGTGCGACGCGGGGACCACCGGGTGTACCGAGTAGTAGTCCGAGCCAAGGAGGCCGCGCTCTTCCCCGGTGAGGAACAGAAAGAGGACGGACCGTGCCGGACGCGGCCCCTCCTGCATCGCCTTGGCGACCGCGAGCAGCATGGCCGCACCGGCCGCGTCGTCGGAGAATCCGTTGTAGATCGAATCCCCCTGCTCGTCGGGCGTCGAGATGCCGAGGTGGTCGTAGTGCGCGGTGTAGACGACGACCTCCGAGGCGCGTGCCGGGTCGGCGCCCGACAGCAGCGCCGCGACGTTGCGCGCCGGAACGGGCCGGACGGTCACGCCGATGCGGACGTCGGCACGCCATCCGGCGACGATGATCGGGCGGTCGAGGCGGGCATTCGGCGCCAGGGAATCCGCCAGTCCTGCGAGCACCACGCGCTCGAGCGAGGGGCTGGCGATGATCGCGGGGACGTTCGGGATGAACGACGAGACCGCGCCGGCCTCAGGTGCGAGGCTCATCCGGGAAGGGCCACGGCTGCGGAGGTAGAGTTGGTAGGCGTCGGCGCCGCCGACGAGGTGGATGACCCCGGCTGCCCCGTGCGACCGCAGGGTATCCGCGGCCGCGATATACGGAGGGAACATCCCGGCGAGCAGAACCACCCGTCCCGAGAGCGCCGGAAGCCTGCCCGGCGCCGCGAGAACCTCCCGGGAGGTGCCCACGAAGACCAGTTCCCCACTGAAGGGCACCAGCGTGGTCGGGGTGCCGACGTTCGGGATGAAGTCGGAACCGTAGGCGAACTCCTGCCGGCGGCCATCCGGCCCCGTCACCACTAGACCGGTGCGGGCCGAGTCCACTGTTGCTTCCACGACGGGCACCTGCTGGAAGAAGCTGCCATCCGCACCGGCGCCCCGCAGCCCCAAGCGCTCCGCCTCCGTGGCGAGGTAGAGCGCCGCCACGTCGGCCCCCCGCCGCCCGGTGCCCCGTCCCTCAAGGAGGTCGTGGGCCAGGTAGTAGGTGTGGGCGCGGAGTGCCATCGAATCGATGAGCGGCGTGGCGGTCCGCGGAGCCTGCGCCGCGGCGGGGAGAGCCGCGGCCACCAGCAGGGCGGCGGGGCCAAGCAGGGAGACACGAAGAGTCTTCACGCGGGCATCCTACATGGGAAACTGGCGTGGCGGCAAGCGTGCGACGAAGTTTGACACATGGCAGGCGGGCACGGCCGGAGAATCACGCCGCTCGTGGCGGGCGCGGGAGCGTCGGGCGGCACACTGCAGGACGCCCTCGACCTTCTCAGTGTGCCGGGCGAGTTGTGGCACGCGGACGGCGGCCCCGGGGACGTCCGCTGCGTCGCCTGTGCCCACCGTTGCCTGCTCCGCGACGGTCGCCGCGGAGTGTGCAAGGTGCGTTACAACGAGGCCGGCACCCTCCGAGTTCCGCAGGGCTACGTCGTCGCGCTACAGTGCGACCCCATTGAGAAGAAGCCCTTCTATCATTTCCTGCCGGGTTCCGACGCCCTGACCTTCGGGATGCTCGGCTGCGATTTCCACTGTGGCTACTGCCAGAACTGGCTGACCTCGCAGGCGCTGCGCGACGCCTCGGCCGGGACTGCCCCCACGCCGATGACTGCCGAAAGCATCGTGGAGGTGGCGCGCGGGCGCGGCGCGGCGGCGATCGTCTCGTCGTACAACGAACCGATGATCACGGCGGAATGGGCCGTGGAGGTCTTCCGCGCGGGACGGCCCCACGGTTTCCGCACTGGCTTCGTCTCCAACGGCAACGGCACGCCGGAGGTGCTGGATTACATCAGGCCCTGGACCGACGCGATCAAGGTGGACCTCAAAGCCATCGATGAGCGGCCGTACCGGAGCTTGGGAGGACAACTGCGGCACGTGCTCGACTGCATCCGCTGGGCCGTCGAGCGTGGCTTTTGGGTGGAAATCGTCACCTTGCTGGTGCCGGGGTTCAACGACCGGAGCGACGCCATGCGGCGGACGGCGGACGCGATCGCGGCCATCTCCCCGGCTATTCCGTGGCACGTGACCGCGTTCCACCAGGACTACCAGATGACGGACCCCCGCAACACGACGGCCGACGACCTCATACAGGCGTGCGAGACGGGCCGTGAGGCGGGACTGCGCTTCGTCTACGCGGGGAACATGCCCGGCCGGGTCGGGCGATGGGAACACACCTGGTGCCCCGACTGCGGGGAACTTCTTATCGAGCGGTTCGGGTACAACATCCGGAAGCAGCGCACCACCGCCGAGGGCGCCTGCCCTGCTTGTGGTGGCCGTATCCCCGGAATCTGGAAGTAAGAGAGGGGTGGACGATGGTAAACGAAGACGCGGTGCGCACAGCCCTGCGCAAGGTCAAGGATCCGGAGCTGAACCTGAGCATCATCGATCTCGGTCTCGTTTACGAGGTCGAGGTCCACGAGGGCGAAGTGCACGTGCAGATGTCGCTCACGTCCCCCGGATGCCCCTCCGGACCGGAGATCATGTCGGCGGCGCAGACCGCCATTGAGGCGATGGAGGGGGTGACGAAGGCGGATGTCGAGTTAGTGTGGTCGCCCTACTGGACTCCGGACCGGATCGACCCGAAGGTGCGTGCTTACCTGGGGCTTTCCTAGCCGGCCAGGGCCCTCAGGAAGGCCTCCCCTAGTTCGTCCACCTGCCACTTTCGCATTTCAGGGACCTCACCCAAGCCCGCAGCCGACGTTGGGTGCGCCCGAGCGAGGACTTCGAGCGTTCCCTTCGGACACAGCACGCCCTGGTCGAGGCCGAGGCGGGCTGCCGCCGCGTTGCGGGCGCTCTTGAGCCGCTCGACGCGCTGGTCGAACGCGAGGTCGCTCTGGCGCCGCTCGCCGCGGGGGAACCGGGGCAGGTCCCGCTCGGGGACCGCGAGCCCCTGCTCGATGGCCGCGAGGATTGCTGCCGCGCGGGTCTCGAGGAGTCGCGGCGAGACGCCGCGAATGGACTGGAGTGACTCGAGGGACTGCGGCGCTTGGTCCGCGAGCGCCAGCAGGGCCTCAATGGAGACCACCCGAAAGCTTGCCCGGTCCAGTTCAGCGGCCACCGAGTCGCGCCAGTGCCAGAGTCGCTGGAGCACCGCGAGGCCTCGCCGGGAGAGGGCCCGTGCCCCCTTCACCCGCAGCGCGGCATCGCCGTTCCCTGGCGTCGGGGTGTAGCGCACGCTCTCCAGCCGCTGAAACTCCTCTTCTGCCCACGGAAGCCGGCCCTTCGCGATCAACTCAGTGCGGAGCCGGTCCCGCAACTGCAGAAGGTGGTGTGTATCGAGGGCGGCGTACTCCAGCATCTCCCGCGGGAGCGGACGGCGCGACCAGTCGGCGCGCTGGTACTTCTTGTCCAGATGCACACCGAGGTGCTTCTCGAGTAGTGCCGCGAGCCCGACCGCCGGCTCACCGAGGAGTTGCGCGGCAATCCGCGTATCGAACAACCGCCGCGCCCGGACCCCGTAGTCGCGGTCCAGGATCCGGAGGTCGTAGTCCGCGTCGTGGAACACCACTTCGATCGCCGGATCGGCGAGCAGGGCAGCGAACGCCGCCGCATCGCCGACCGTCAGCGGGTCGATGATCGCGGTATCGTGTCTGGTGGAAACCTGGATGAGATAGATGCGATCGACGAAGCGATGAAAGCTCGCCGCCTCCGTATCGACCGCGAGTTCGGTCTCCCGCCCGAGCCGCTTGACCAGCGAGGCAAGCTCAGCAGGCGTCTTGACATAGCGATGCGCTACCTGGCGCGGATTCACGGTCACCATTCCGGGGTAGAAGCTTGCCCCCTCGGAGGGGTGAGCGCAACTCCGCAGGCCGAAAACCCTTTCGCCAATGACACATTATGTGATGTTGATATCGCGCTAATGTCGAGACACAGACGATACACATATTGCCACCATCACACAACTGTTATGATGGTTTCGTGATACTATCACAACAATAATATCACTTTGCCGACACATCGAACTTGGCACAACAGAGAGCACCGCCAGCATTGATACAAGGTTCGCGCCGTGCTGTCGCAGGAAGTCGAGACGGCGCGATTCAGGGCGCAGACGGGCACAGGTGCGCAGTGGTCGAGCGCGGGCTATGTTAGGCCCACTGGTACAGAATCCAACGGTCATCACATCGGACCCGTGCCTGCGACCCCGTGAGCCGACTGCCCTCGATCGATGTCACCGTCTACCCGTACGAGTGCGATGCGTACGGGCATCTCAACGAAGCCGCCTACCTCACGCTCTTCGAACGAGCGCGCTGGGAGGCGCTAGCTCGGGGGCCCGGGGCGGACATCTTCGCCCGACACAAGCTGTGGCCGGCAGTCCGCAAGGCCACGATCGAATTCCGGGCGCCAGCGTTTCCGGGCGACATCCTGACCGTGGACTTGCACCTCGAGAAACTTGGCCGCACGTCGGTCGAGCTACGGCAGAGCGCGAAACGGGCCGCGGACGGCGTCCTCCTCGCCGAAGTGCACCTCGTCTTTGTGATGGTCGATGGCAAGGGGAATCCCGTGGCCATGCCCGAAGAGGTGGCGGCGGTCTTCGGCGGCCGCGTCTCCACGATGCCCGGGGAGATGGTGCGGTACGACGTGGGCCGGGTCACCCTTGCCGCCGACGTCCGCGGCGACGGCCCGGCGCTTCTCCTGGTGCACGGCTTCCCACTCGATCGTTCACTCTGGGCTCACCAAGTGGCCACGCTCGCCGGCTGGCGGCGTATCGCGCCGGACCTCCGCGGTCTCGGTGCCACCGTCGCCCCGGACGACGACTACTCGATCGCGGCCTACGCCGACGACGTGATCGGCTTGTTGGACCGGCTTCGGATCTCGCGGGCTGTGGTCGCCGGCCTGTCGATGGGGGGGTATGTCGCCTTCGAGATGGTGCGCCGCTACCGGGACCGTGTGGCTGGCCTGATCCTGTGTGACACGCGGGCGGATGCGGACGGTGTGGAGGGGCGTGCCTCGCGGGACGCGATGATCGCCGTGGCGCAGGAGCAGGGTGTCAGCGTCGTGGCGGAGCGCCTCCTGCCGCGCGTCCTCGGCCGGACCACGCAGTTGACGCAACCGCACCTAGTGGAGCAAGTGCGGGAGATGATGACTCGGGCCCCGGTGTCCGGCGTGGTGGGCGCGCTGCGGGCGATGAAGGAGCGCCCCGATTCGACGCCGCTGCTCCCGTCGATCGACGTTCCGACCCTGGTCGTGGTCGGGCAGGAGGACGAGATGACGCCTCCGGCGATTGCGAAGGCGATGACCGACGCGATCCCGTCGGCGGCGATGACGGTCATTGCTGGCGCCGGTCACCTCTCGCCGCTCGAGGCCCCCACCGCGGTGAGCCGCGTCCTGGCGGAGTTCCTCGAACATGTGAGGGACACGGTGAACTGATCGGCGGCGGCCACATGGCGAGCGCGAGACCGTAAACGACGAAGCCCCGGGGTGGATTCCCGGGGCTTCATGGCCGACAGCCATCCGCGTGGCGCTAGTGTTCCTTCTTGGTCGGCTTGCCGGGCGGGTTGTCGCGCGAGAAGACGTCCTTGTTGAGCGGAATGTATTCCTTCCACTGCGGCGGCACGTCCTCTTCAGGGAAGATGGCGCTCACCGGGCACTCCGGCTCACACGCGCCGCAGTCGATGCACTCGTCGGGGTGGATGTACAGCATCTTCTCGTCTTCATAGAAGCAGTCGACGGGGCAGACCTCGACACAGGCCTTGTCCTTCACGTTGACGCACGGCTCGCAGACTATGTACGGCATCAGATGCTCCTCTGGAACGGCGGGCGGAGAACTGCTCGGAACTGCGAAATTGGCTAACGCGTTTGCGTAGTGTCAAGTGCATCCGCGTCGTACGTCCCGCAAAGAGCGCGCCGTCAGCACTACAGGGGGGCTACACGACTCACGCAGTGCTGCCGGCGGCGCTGCGCTGCAGATCGCGCGTGAGATGCATCGAGCAGAACTTCGGCCCGCACATCGAACAGAACTCCGCGGACTTGAAGTAGTCCGCCGGCAGTGTTGCGTCGTGGTAGGCGCGCGCCCGTTCCGGATCGAGCGCCAGCTTGAACTGCGTCTCCCAGTCGAAGGAGAATCGCGCTCGGCTGAGCGCGTCGTCCCGGTCCCGCGCGCCGACGCGGCCGCGCGCGATGTCGGCGGCGTGCGCCGCGATCTTGTAGGCGATGACGCCCTCGCGGACGTCGTTGGCGTCCGGCAGGCCCAGGTGCTCCTTCGGGGTCACGTAGCAGAGCATCGACGCGCCGTACCAGCCGATCATGGCGGCGCCGATGGCGCTCGTGATGTGGTCGTATCCTGGCGCGATGTCGGTCACCAGCGGACCGAGCGTGTAGAACGGCGCCTCGTGGCAGATCTCCTGCTCCATCCGAACGTTCATCTCGATCTGGTGCATCGGGATGTGGCCGGGCCCTTCCACCATCACCTGCACGTCGCGGCGCCAGGCCCGCTCGACCAACTCGCCGAGGGTACGCAGTTCGGCGAACTGGGCGGCGTCTGAGGCGTCAGCCAGTGAGCCGGGGCGCAGGCCGTCGCCGAGCGACAGGGTCACGTCGTACGCCGCGGCGATGTCCAAGAGTTCGTCGAAGTGCGTGTACAGCGGGTTCTCCTCCCCCCGAGCTGACATCCACGCCGCCGTCAGCGCGCCGCCCCGGCTGACGATGCCGGTCACGCGAGACATCGCGAGCGGGAGGTGCGACCGCAGGACGCCACAGTGCACGGTGACGTAGTCCACACCCTGGCGTGCCTGGTGCTCGATGTTGTCGAGGAGCATCCGGGCAGTGAGGTCTGCCACGTTCTCCACGGCAAGGACGGTCTGGTAGATGGGGACGGTCCCGATCGGGACAGGGGAGGCCGCGAGGATCGCCTCGCGGATCTCGTCGATCCCGCCCCCCGTCGAGAGGTCCATCACAGTGTCGGCCCCGAAGCGCACGGCGAAACAGAGCTTCTCCAGTTCGCCGCCGACGTCCGACGCGACAGCCGAGTTGCCGATATTGGCGTTGATCTTCACTCGCGCGACCGTCCCGATACCGATCGGATCGAGGACACCGGCCAGGTGCCGGACGTTGGCGGGGATCACGAGCCGGCCCCGCGCGACTTCGGCGCGCACCAACTCTGGGTCCAAGGTCTCACGTGTGGCGACGAAGCGCATCGCGGGCGTGATCTCGCCGCAACGGGCGGCGTGCATCTGCGTGACACAGGCGGGCATCGCTCAGCAGCTCCTGGCCAAGGAAAAACGCCCTCGTCGCGAACAGGGGGTCGCGACGCGGGCGTCCTTGAGCCTGAGGGTGACTCCCTACGCCGGTGCGAACCGGGTCAGGTTCGAAGGGTGTAATCTCAGCCCGCCGGAGCGGGCACCCCCGTCACCGACGCAATCTAGGGAACGGTCACCGGCGGGCAAGCTCAATGCGTCGGTGCGGCCGGCGCCGCGGCGAGAGAGTCTCGGGTCACGAGGCCCACGGCGATCGGAATCGACCGTGGCACCGGCTCGCCCTTGAGGTGCTGGGCCACCGCTTCGATCGTGCGACGACCGATGACCTCCGGATACTGGATCGCGTCAGCCAGGAGCCCGGTCCCTTCGCGGATATTGGACTGCGCCTCGGTCGTGGCGTCGAAGCCGACGATGACGATGCCGGACTTCCCCGCTGCGCGGATCGAGGCAAGCGCCCCGAGGGCGCAGTCGTCGTTGCTGCCGAAGATGGCGTTCAGGTCGCGGTGCGACTGGAGGAGGTTGTCGGTCTTCTGTTTCGCCACCTCCCGCAGGCCGCGTTCGACCGCCGGTGCCGCGACGATCTCGATGCCCGGGTAAGCGGCCATCGCCTCACGGAAACCACGCACCCGGTCGATTACCGACATCAACGTCGGCTGGTCGAGGATCGCGACTCTTCCGCGCCCGTTGAGCCGGCGTGCGAGGAACTCCCCCACGAGCCGACCGCCCTGCGCGTTGTCCGAGGCGACGTGCGCCGTGACGTCGCCGCCCGCCGCCGAGATGTCGGCGGTGAAGACGGGGATCCCGGCACGGTTGGCTTCCTCCACGGCGCTCACAATCCCGCGGGAGTCGACCGGCGCGATGACGATCGCGTTCATCTCTTGCGTGATGAAGTTCTCGACCTGTGACGTCTGGCGCGCGAGGTCCCACTCGCCGGCCACGATGTGCAGGTCCATACCGAGGCTATCGGCGGCCCGCTGCATCCCACGCTTCAAGTCCTGATAGAACGGGTGCGCCTCGGTGAGCAGCGTGACGCCCACCTGCGGGCGGGTCGTCGTGGCCTTCTTGGCGCAGCCGGCGGGCAGGGTGGCGCACACGAAGGTGGCCGCCATGAAGGCGGTGGTCCGGACGGAAACTCCGACGCGGAAACGGCGTGGGGCGATCGGCACGGCTATCGGACTCCTGTCAGTGGACGGGTTCAACGAGGACAGTGGCGATCTCGTACGGCCGCAGGGCGATGCGGAAGGTGCGCCCCGTGGCGGGCAGCGAATCGCCCGCGTCCTCGAGTAGGTTGGCGCGGCGCGCGGAGCGGATCGGCTCACGCAGTGTGATAGTGGCGGTCTGGGCCTGGCCGTTCCACTCCACCAGGCGGAGCACCAGCGCCTCGGAATCCTCGGCACGCTTCACCGCGGTGAGTTCCACGCCCGGCAGGTCCACCGAGGCGAAGCTCGTCGCGTGGCCCAGGCTCCCGGCGTGCGCCGGCTCAGGCGCGGCGAGGAGCGGCGTGGTGATCTCCGCCGCGCGGCGCACCGTGCCGGCCGCCCGCCAGTCACCGGCGTGCGGATAGATGGTGAATCGGAAGGAGTGATGGCCACGGTCCGCCACCGAATCGGGCCACGTCGGCGAGCGCAACAGCGAGATCCGCAACACGTTGCCGTGATAGTCCCATCCATACTTGCTGTCGGTCACGATACTGACGCCGAACACGGAGTCGGAGACGTCGGCCCAGCGCTGGCCCGGTACCTCGTACTTGGCGCGCTCGGCCTGCGTGCGCGGCGTCCCCGAGCGCCCGATGGTGCCATAGGGGATGGCGTAGGTCGCGGAGTCGGCCCGAACGCCAAGAGTGAAGGCCACCTTGAGGAGCTTGTGCGTCTCCTGCCAGTCGGCCTCGTTCCGCACCTCGAGAAATGGGCACTCGCGGCCGAGCACGAGCGTCTGAGTCACGGTAGACGCACCCCAGCGCCGCGTGAAGCCGAGTCGCGCTTCGGCCTGGTCGGCGGATCGAACGACCCCTGATACCTGTGTCACTTCCGACCGCTCCCCTGTGTAGCCGATATCCCAGGCGTCCCAGGTTCGCGGCAGATCTCCGAAGATCTCGAAGACGTTGCCGCGAGCGCCCGGGGCCAGCACCTCACGGCGGTTCTTCTTGTCGAAGATTCGCGTGATGGTGCCGTTCACAGTGTCCACTTCCACTCGCAGAGAGGCGTTCTCGATCCATGTCGGGCCGACGGCCGGCGCGGGCTGCGCGCTCGTGACGGGCGGCGCGCCGCTGCGCGGCAGCCAGAATACCCTGGCGCCTAGCGCCGGCACCTCGCGGGCGGCGAACAGGATGGTGTCGCCTTCGCTGCGGGTAGTGCGCAGGAACGCGCTCCGCGCCCACGTCAACGGATTAAAGACGACGATAGGCACGAGGCCGCCGCGAGGCGAACGCGTGTCCATCCGTGCCCGCAGGCCGGCGAAACCCCGGCCGGTCAGGGTGTCGAGGCCAGCCCAGACCGTGTCGTACTGCGTGTTGGCGTCGAGGTAGACCTGGTGGATGCTGGAGCCGGGTAGGATGTCGTGGAACTGGTTGAACAGGGTCCGCCGCCAGAGGCCCTCGAGGCGCCGCCGGGGATACGATGCGGTGTCGAATGTCGCGAGCGCTTCCGCGGTCCGCAGCATCGCCTCGCTGCGCGCGAGCGACCATTTCTGGCGCGCCTGGGTGGTGTAGGTGCCGCGGTGGTACTCGAGGTACAGCTCGTCCTTCCACGCGGGGAAGGCCGAGTCGCCGAGCGCGGTCCGCAGCGCCGTCACGGCGCTGTCCGGGTGGGAGTAGCGCATCGCCGGGAAGGTCGGCATGCGTCGCAGGTCCTCGGCGCGCTGCAGCATCTCGATAGTCGGGCCGCCACCGTGGTCGCCCACGCCGTACAGGACGATCATGTCGTGGCCGCCGGTGCGCTGCCGGTCCTCCAGCCGCTCCCGCACCAGCGTCGCCGCATCGAGGTCGTGCGTGTAGCCGTACGGGTTGTAGCTGAAGATCCGCGTGCCGTCGCGGCCCTCCCAGAAGAACGCGTTGTAGCGCAGTTCGGTGGAGTCGTTCCAGCGGATCTTCTGGGTCACGAACGACTCGAAGCCCAGTTGCCGGAAGATCTGCGGCAGGGTCCACGGGAAGCCGAATGAATCGGGAATCCACGAGACCCGCGAACGCGTGCCGAACCGCGACTGGAAGTAGCGCTGGCCGTAGAGCCCCTGGCGCACCAGGGATTCACCGGATGGCGAGTTGAGGTCTGGCTCCACCCACATCCCGCCGACTGTGGCCCACTGCCCCGCCTCGGCCGCACGCCGGATCGAGTCGGCGAGGGACGGGATCTCCCGGTCGAGGTAGTCGTAGAAGGCCCCGGAGCTACCCGTGAAGATGTAGCCCGGGAACATCTCCGCGAGCCTAAGCGACGTGCGCCAGGTGTTGCGGATGACCTCTTCGGTCTCGCTCCACGGCCACAACCACGCCGCGTCGATGTGCGAGTTGCCGACGAGGCGCAGCGTGTCGCGGCGGATCAGGGCAGAGAGTGGCGCGTAGGCCTGACGGTATCTCGCGGCGAGTCCGGCATACGTGCTGCCATCCCCGACGCCGAGGGCCGCGAGCCACCCGCGGGCGTCGGGCGGGGCGATGTCGGGGCTTCGGTCGAGGAAGGCTCGGGCGTATCCGTAGCCGACGGCGTACTCCGCGTAGCCGATGTCTCGAATACGGGCAACCGGAAGCGTCCACCAAGCCCGTCCCGACTCCAGCGTGATGGCGACCCGAATGGTGTCGCCCGCCCGGCAGGGCGCACAGAGCTCGACCGCGCCTCCCTGCCACGGACGCGCGGAGCCGCCGACCAGGTACGTCGCCCGCGGGCCGAATTGGGGGGCGAGGAGGTCCACGGTCTGGGCCGCGAGCATCGGCGGCACCACGACGCGTGTCTGGAAGCGGCGCTGGCCGCTGGACGAGTCAGCCAGCCACGAGCCGAGTGCGAGCCGGGAACCCGCGAGTTCGAGAAGCCGGCCGGCGTCCACGTTCACCGGCGCCTCGATACCCGGAGCTGGCGCTGGTGCAGTGGGCTGGCCACCGGTTGTGCGCGCCGGAGTTGACTGTGTGGCCGCTGCCCAGGAGATGAAGGCCCGGAGGGGCGACGTCCCCAGCGCGGCCGCGCGGAGGTCATCGAAGGTGGGGCGGAGCCGGACGCGGGTCCGCGCGCCCGGGGCGAGGGTGCCGACGGAATCGCCGGACCAGGTTGTGCCGTCTTGCGCGAACCGGACGCTCACTCCGCGCAGAGTGTCCCTGCCCCACGCCGTGACCGTCGCGGTGGCGCCGAGGTCGAACTGATCGGCGGTCCACGTGAGCGGGCCGTCGAGGCCAAGCGGGGACACGGTCGCGGTGACCGCCGGGTAGTTATGCGCACCAGGACGCATCTCGGCCGGCCGGCGCGCCTGGGACCGCACACCTTCGAGGGTGCTCACGCTGGCGATGGCGGCGATGCGGCCCAGGGCGTCGAAACCGCCCGTCCGGTTGACGGGCTTGAGGAGCACGCTGTTCCAGCCGGCCGCGAAGCGCACCGCCGTAGTGTCCCGCCCGCGTCCGACGCCACGGGCCACGTAGTGCACCCAGACCCGTTGGCCATTCACGAAGGCGACGAGGTCGTCATCGCTGTCCATCACCAGCAGGAGCGTGCGGTCGGCCGGCACGAAGACGTAGGCGTGTAGGTACGCGACGGCGTGGTCCGTACCGGTCCTGAGGAGCGCGACGAGGTTCGCGCGCCCGAGGGAGTCCGTGCCGGCGGGCGTGAAGGCTGCGCCCGCGACCACATCGCCGGAATCAGGCAGGAGTCCAGTCTCACCGGCGGCGTAGTCGCGGAGGAGGCCCGCCACCCCGGTGTCGACGGGGATGGGTCCCCGCAGGAGCCACGTGCGGATCACCAGGTCCTGGGCGCGGAGCGCGCCGGCCGCCAGTAGACACGCGCCGGCGAGAGCGAACGCGCGACGGAGGGTCATGCGGAGGTGCTCCTTCCTACTTCTTCGTGGCCGTCACCGCGCTCGTTCTGGTCACCCAGACATCGAAGAGCACGGCGAGCAGGATGATGCCGCCCTTGGCGATCTCCTGCCAGAACGCCTGCACGCCAAGGAGATCCAGGGCGTTGTTGAGGACGCCGAGCAGGAGGGCGCCGACAAGGGTGCCCCAGGCGCTCCCGGTGCCGCCCAGGAGCGATGTGCCACCGATCACCGCGGCGGCGATGGCGTTGAGTTCGTAGAAGGTCCCGGCGTCGGGGCCGCCCGACCGCAACTGGCCCAGCAACAACACTGCGGCGAGACCCGAGCACGCCCCGGAGATGGCGTAGACCGCGAGCTTTACGCGCGGCACCGGCACCCCCGAGAGGCGCGATGCCTCCTCGTTGCCGCCGACCGCGTACACGTATCGGCCGAACCGCGTCCTCGTCAACACGAACGCCCCGGCGGCGACAACGGCGATCATCACGAGAGCCGGCACCGGGAACCCACCCGGGAGCCCCGGCAAAGGGATGCGACCGCCGCCCAGGCCGTGCAAGACGTCGAGCGCGGCGACCTTAGCCTCGTAGGCCGGAGCGCCGGGGTCTGGGTAGCCGACTGGAATGCCCCCGGTCACGAGGCGCGCGGTGCCGCGCGCGATGGTCATCGTCGCGAGGGTGACGATGAAAGGGGCCACCCGGAGATACGCCACGGCGCTGCCGTTCAGGGCCCCGACGCCGGCGCCCACGCCGAACCCGACGGCCACGGCGAGAGCCGCGGCGCCAAGGGGGCCGACGGCGCCCAGAAGCGTGGCGCTCGTCAGCGTCTTCGCCGCCAGGACGCCGCAGAGCGCCACGATCGATCCCACCGACAGGTCGATGCCCGCGGTGACAATCACGAACGTCATCCCCAGCGCCAGCACGGCGTTGATCGAGACGTGGAGCAGGATGGTCGTCAGGTTGCCAGAGCTCAGAAATCCCGGAACGGTCACCGTGGCGATGACGGTCATACCGGCAAGCGCAATCAGCACACCCAACCGCGCCAGCCGGGACCGCGCGGATTGCCGCGGCCCCTCTGGGGTCCGCTCCCTTCCGCCGACCCGGAGACGTCCCACTGCTCCGCTCACGCCGCGCGCCCCCCCGGCAGAGCCGCGGCGAGCACGCGTTCCGGCGTCGCGTCCGCGGCGTCGAATGTCGCCGACACACGGCCCTCGCGTAGCACAATCAGGCGGTCGGACAGGGCGAGTACTTCCAGCAACTCCGAGGAGATCACCAGCACGGCCTTCCCTTGGTCGGCCAGGCCGCGCAGGTGTCGGTGGATGTCGATCTTCGCGCCCACGTCCACCCCTCGGGTCGGCTCGTCCACGATCAGCACGTCGGCGTTAGCGAGGAGCCACTTGGCGAGGACGATCTTCTGCTGGTTGCCGCCGGACAGCGTTGCCGCCGGCCGCTCGAGCGTGGCGGCGGCGAGCCCCACGTAGCCGAGGTGCTCCGCCGCCGCGCGGCGCTCCGCGGCGAGGCTCAACACGCCCCGGCGCACGAATCGGCGGAGCACAGGCAGTGTCGTGTTCTCCCGCACGGACATGCCGAGTACCAGGCCCTGCGTCTTACGGTCCTCGGGCAGGTACGCCACACCGCGCGCGATCGCATCCCCCGGCGAACGCGGCCGGAACGGGCGCCCGTGAAGCAGGACCGTGCCGTCCTCCCAGGGATCGACCCCGGCCAGACAGCGCGCCAGTTCCGTTCGCCCTGCCCCGACGAGGCCGGCCAGTCCGACGATCTGGCCCGGCCGCAGCGCGAAGGAGATGTTCTCGAAGCGCGGGCGCCGAGTGAGCCCCCGAACCTGGAGTGCCTCGTCCGAGGTTGTCTCGGTGGCAGCGTCCGGCCTCGATCGGTCGTCGGGGCCCCGCGAGAGCCGTTCGTACTCGACGTCCCGTCCCACCATATGACGGATGAGCGTCGCGTCATCGATGCCAGCGGTCTCGCCCATCCAGACGCGGTGCCCGTCACGAAGGACAGTAATACACGAGGAGAGGGCCCGGACCTCATCGAGGCGGTGCGACACGAAGATGACGCCCAGCCCCCGCTCGGCCATGCGCCGGACCTGCACGAACAGATGGGCGGTCTCGCGGGAGGAGAGGGCGGCCGTTGGCTCGTCGAGCGCGATCACGCGAGCGTCCCGGACCAACGCGCGGGCCAGTTCCACCAACTGCCTCTCCGCAGTGGAAAGGAGCGCCACCGGCGTGGAAGGGTCGAAGGCTGCGCCCAGTTCAGCCAGCGCGCGCCCGGCGTCGCGTCGCGCGGTGGCGCCGTCGAGCAGACCGGCCCGCAGCGGCTCCATGCCCAGGAAGATGTTCGCGTCGGCGCCGAGCGACGGGACCAGCGCGAACTCCTGGTAGATGACCGTGACGCCGCGTCGGAGCGCGTCGCGCGGTGTGGTGATGCGCAGGGGTTCGCCCGACAGGGCGATCACCCCCGAGTCGGCGCGCTCGGCCCCGGCCAGGATCTTGAGGAGGGTCGACTTCCCCGCCCCGTTCTCCCCGACCAGCGCGTGCACCGTTCCCGCCTCGACGTCGAGACTGACGGCATCAAGGGCGGCCACGCCGGGGTAGTGCTTGGTGATGTCCCGCAGGGCGAGCAGGGGCACGCGCCCAAGCTAACGCGCCCTCGCCGCGGCCGCACGCTCGCCCGGATGTGGCGCGGTCGTGCTCCGCGCTGTAGCATCGTGGGCGTGATCGCCGCCCTCCTCTGCCTGGCCGCGGCCGCCGCCGCTCCGCAGGATACAGGGACCCTCGACGTGCCGGTGTACCGGAACACGGCGTTCGGCATCGCCCTGCCTCGGCCTTTCCCCGACTGGGTCTTTTCGCCCGGGGGGACGGCGCAGACCACCACCGTGCTCTTCCATCCTCGGCAGGGTTCACTCCGTGAACAATTGTGGGGTGCGCTCGTGCTCACGGCGTTCGACGGCCCCGTGCCGCTGAACGCCGTCGCGGACCAACGCCTCCAATCCACATGGCAACCCGCGTTGGGGCGCTCGTTCGCGGTGCTCACGCGCGATTCCCTCCAGATCGCCGGCCTTCCTGCCCTCCACCTCGTGATGAGTGGCGCGGTGAATAGGTTGGCGGTGGACGTGGAGGAGTACTTCATCGCGCGGGGCACCGATCTGGTAATTCTCCAGTTCCGGTACCCGCGCGGCCTGCCGCGCGACTCGATCGCCGCCGGGTACCAGCACGCGTTCGACGGACTACAGATCCGCCGTGACGGTCAGGCGCCAGCGCCGTCGGCCGCGGTAACGGCGCCGGTTATCACAGAGTCAGCGTCCTTGGCGGAATCGGACCCCGCCGCCGAGCGGGACGAGCGCCTCGAGAACCGACGGCTCGCGGGTTCGCTGTGGCGGCCCAGGGCGTATGAGGCCCTCGTGCGCTTCGATCCCGAAGGCGCGCGAGTCGACTTCAGCGTCCGCATCGAGGTCGTCAACGACGACGTCCGTCCGCGCGACGCGCTCGCTCTCGCCGTGCGATGGCCATTCCGGTTCGACGGGGCGCGGAGCGCCACGGGCCAACCGCTGCTCGTCCGGGACACGGTAACGCCGGCCATCCCTCTGCCTCATCCCGTGGACCCCCAGGCGGCGACCGCGATCACGGTGGCGTTCCACCTGACATCGGCCCTGACCACCGCGGCGGCCGACACCATATCGGCGCTCGGCGTCTCCAGCGCGGGGGTGCAGTGTCTTGTGGATTGGCTGCCGAGGGTTACCGCGTGGGCCGACAGCGCCGGTCGCCTGCTGGCCTCCCCTGCGGCGCGGCTCACCGTCCGTTTCGATCTTCCTGAGGACTTCACCGCGATTTCGGTGGGGCGCCTCGCCGCGGACTTCACCGCCGGCGACCGTCGCCGCGTGACATGGATGGCGGAGGACAACGCCCCGTCTGTGCCGGCGTTCGTCGTGGGGAGGCTGCGTCGCGTCGCGATGCGGACGACCCCCGTGCTGACGATTCGAATCTGGGCGCGGGAGCCGGATTCGGCCCGCGTCGCCGCGACGACGGGAGCGCTCGTCGGAACAGTGCAGGACGCCTGGGCCTTCTATAGCCGAGTGTTTGGACGCCTCACGATCGGGGACGTGGATGTCGCTCTGGCGGATGTGCCCGAAGCGCGCGCGGCCGGCGCGACGCTCTTCCTCTCGCCTGCGGCGCCGGCGGACTCGGTGCGGATCGCGGTCGCACGGATGTGGTGGGGCGAGACGGTGCGCCTCGCGGGGCCAGGCGCACAGTGGCTTACGGACGCATTGTCGGCGTGGTCGGTACTCCAGTTGCGCGCGGCCACTGAAGGCGATTCGGTCCGGCAGCGCCTCGTGCGTGCAGCCGAGTCCCGGCAGGAGCCTGTGGTGGCGCTCGAGGCGGCGAGGCGGGCCATCGGAGATGCCCGGTTCCGGACTGCCGTGCGCGCTTTCTTCTTGGAACACCGGCGGGCGCCGGCTACCAGCGCGGCCTTCCTAGCTCTTCTCGGCATCGATGGGTCCTCTGTCTTGGCGCCGCTCATTCAGGGCCGCTAGTAGCACTTAACCAACAAAATCATTCACGAAGTTGACATTCTGAGCGATCGCTAGTAGCGTTTCTCCCTATGGAAACGAATGAAACTAGCCCAGCTGGCCAGCGGGGGATGCGCGGCCAGATACTGATGACGGTGAAGAAGTCGCAACCTACTACTGTTAAAGAGCTTAGCGTTGTCTTTGGCGTGTCACCGAACGCCATTCGCAGGCATCTCAAGGAGTTGGAGCTCGACGGATTGGTGGTATACGGTCGCGAGCAGAGGGGCATGGGTGCACCGACCTTCGCCTACAGCCTGACCGCGCACGGTGAAGCCCTCTTCCCGAATCGCTATCAGGACGCGCTGACGGAGCTGCTGACCCACGTCGAGGAGCGGGCCGGGCGCGGAGAGGTCAACCAGATCTTCGCCGAGCGCTTCCGGACGCAGGCCGAGCAACTCAAGCACGAGATGGGGGACGAACCGGTTGAGGAGCGGTTGCAGCGTCTGGTGCAGTGGCTTTCGGACGGCGGGTACATGGCGGAGTGGAAGTTGGAGAACGGCGCCATCACACTCGCCGAGCATAACTGCGCGATTCGGGCGGTCGCGCAGCGCTATCCGGAGATCTGCGCCGCCGAGGCGCGGTTCCTGACCGACGTGCTCGCCGCGGGCGTGGAACGAACGGAGCACATCACCGCGGGCTCCAACGCCTGTACGTACGCCATCACCGTCCCGCCATCGGCACCGTTGGCGCCCGTGCCGGAGCGCTCATGACGTCGATCGAATCCCAGGTCCTGCAGCCGTACAAGTACGGTTTCGTCACCGACATCGACTCGGACACCGTCCCTCCCGGCTTGAACGAGGACGTCGTCCGCCTTATCTCGGCGAAGAAGGGGGAGCCAGCGTTCCTGCTGGAGTGGCGGCTCAAGGCGTACCGCCACTGGCTCACGATGCAGGAGCCGCGCTGGCCCAACGTCACATACGCGAAGATCGACTACCAGGCTATCCGCTACTACTCGTCGCCGAAGCAGCAGCAGAAGAAGTGGAACAACCTCGAGGAGGTGGACCCCAAGATCCTCGAGACGTTCGAGAAGCTCGGCATCCCGTTGTCGGAGCAGAAGCGCCTGACTGGCGTCGCCGTGGACGCGGTGTTCGACAGCGTCTCCGTCGCCACGACGTTCAAGGGCGCCCTGGCGAAAGAGGGCGTCATCTTCTGCCCCTTCTCTGAGGCGGTGCGCGAGCACCCGGCCCTCGTCGAGAAGTATCTGGGCTCGGTGGTGCCGTCGGGTGACAATTTCTTCGCCGCGCTCAACTCGGCAGTGTTCAGTGAGGGTTCCTTCGCGTACATCCCGAAGGGGGTGCGCTGTCCGCTGGAGCTGTCCACCTACTTCCGCATCAACGCGTCCGCGACGGGCCAGTTCGAGCGCACGTTGATCGTGGCGGACGAGGGGAGTTCCGTCAGTTACCTCGAGGGCTGCTCCGCGCCGATGCGGGACGAGAACCAGCTCCACGCCGCCGTCGTCGAGTTGGTGGCGCTCGAGGGCGCGGAGATCAAGTACTCCACGGTGCAGAACTGGTATCCGGGGGACGCGGAGGGGCGCGGGGGAATCTACAACTTCGTCACCAAGCGCGGCAGGTGCGCGGGGCGGCGCTCCAAGATCTCCTGGACACAGGTCGAGACCGGCTCGGCGATCACGTGGAAGTACCCGAGCTGCATCTTGCAAGGCGACGACTCGATCGGGGAGTTCTACTCGGTCGCCGTGACGGCGGGCCGCCAGCAGGCGGACACCGGCACCAAGATGATCCACATCGGCAAGAACACGCGCAGCACGATCGTGTCGAAGGGCATCT